>Ga0183095_10563_pt2 | contig 77555 bp, 60 predicted proteins | sample BioMet4_FD_130346 | JGI IMG/M metagenome (GOLD analysis project Ga0183095, IMG submission 130346) | Microbial communities from bioreactor (seeded with sewage sludge) at LBNL, California, USA - Biofuel metagenome 4 (v2) (version 3) | ecosystem: Engineered > Bioreactor > Anaerobic > Unclassified ... | reverse complement strand
GCCTTTTTCCTGATGAAAAACTTATTGAGCTTTGCGAAACTTATGCCGAAAAAAGCGGAGCAAGCATTACAGTAACGGCAGATCCGGCCGAAGCTGTAAAGGATGCTGATGTTATATATACCGATGTATGGGCTTCAATGGGTGAGGAAGACAAGATTGCCGAACGCAAAGCAATACTTAAGCCTTATCAGGTAAATGCGGCTCTTATGGCAAAAACAGGAAAGAACACAACGATTTTTATGCACTGCCTTCCGGCCGTGCGTGGAAACGAAGTGACGGCCGATGTTTTGGAAAGCGATGCGTCGGTTGTATTTGACGAAGCCGAAAACCGTATGCATACCATAAAGGCAGTAATGGTTGCAACGCTCGGCAACTGAAAGATTACATATAAAAACAATAAAAATTCCGCAGGCTTTTGTGTCTGCGGAATTTTAAAATCGTAAAAAGGGTGAATGATATTGAAGTATGAACTGCTTGAGCTTTTGAAAAAAGCAGACGGGTATATTTCCGGAGAAGAAATAGGCGAGCAGCTTAAGGTTTCGCGCTCTGCCGTATGGAAAGACATAAAATTACTGCGCGAGGATGGGTATGTGATAGACGCCGTAACAAACAAAGGCTATATGCTTAAGGAATCGGCAGATGTGTTAAACAGCGTAGAAATAAAAAATGACAATGAAAACGCCGTTATAGGCAAAAACGTTATTTGTTTTGATGAAGTTGATTCCACAAACGAGGTCTGCAAAAAAATGGCTTCCTCCGAGAGTATAAAGGAAGGCACGGTGATAGCTGCCGAATGCCAAAACGGAGGAAAAGGCAGGCTTGGAAGAAAATGGGTATCGCAAAAGGGCGACGGAGTATGGATGAGTATTTTGCTTAAACCGGATATAAGTCCGGCAAATATTTCATCCGTTACGCTTGCGGCGGGGCTTGCGGTATGCATGGCGCTGCGCAATGATTTTGGTATAAAGGCAGATATAAAATGGCCGAACGACATTTTGCTTGACAATAAAAAAATCTGTGGAATACTGACAGAAATGAGCGGCCAGATAGACCGGGTTGACTACGTTGTTGTAGGAATAGGAATAAATGTAAACACGGAAAGCTTTCCGGATGGAATAAGCAATACAGCTACATCGCTTTATATTGAAAACGGAAGAAAATTTCGCCGCTGCGATATAGCAAAAAGCATACTTAAAAATTTTGATATGATTTACAGTAATTTCAGTAAAAACGGATTTTCATCCATAAAGCAGGAATATGAAGACATGTGTATAAATATCGGCCGCAAGGTACGTGTTATAGGGGCCGACAATCAATACGAAGCAACGGCTCTCGGTGTAAACGACAGCGGAGAACTTATTGTGATGAAGGATAGCGGTGAAAGAACGACTGTTTTTTCAGGTGAGGTATCTGTAAGAGGAGTGTATTAAGCTTGGAGAAAAAAATAATGGCTGCGGCGTCATACGACAAGCGCAAATTTTTTATGGAGCCGGAATTTGACGCAATACCGGCAGAGATAAAAAAAGAAGTGCAGACAATATGCGTATATCTTGCAGAAAAACTTACCTGTACGTTTATAATGGGTTTTTATGAAACCGGAGAGATATATTTTGAAACAGTGCAAAGAGAAGGCGCGTCTGATTTTGACGATATAGGCGCAGAGCTTGAGATAAAAGCATTGAGAAACGACAAGGCGGAGCTTTTGAAAGCTCTCAGCCTTTGGTATAAAATCTATAAAACACCGGAAGGCGAAAGCATAAAGTCTCAGCTTTTTGACATGAATAAAAATAAAAAATGATGTATATAGGAAACGTAAAACTTAAAAACAATGTATTTCTGGCACCTATGGCAGGAATAACCGATAAGCCGTTCAGACTTATATGCGCGAATATGGGCTGCGGCCTCGAATACTCGGAGATGGTAAGCGCCAAGGGCCTTCTTTATTCAAGCAAAAATACGGAGGCGCTTCTGGAATGCGATGAAAGCCAAAGACCGTATGCCGTTCAGCTTTTTGGCTCAGACCCGCAGATAATGGGTGAAATGTCAAAGGCAATCAGTGAATTGCCATTTGATATAGTTGACATAAATATGGGCTGTCCGGCACCGAAGATAGTTAAAAACGGCGACGGAAGCGCGCTTATGACAAAGCCGGAGCTTGTAAGGGAAATAGTAGCATCAGTATGCGCGTCACAGGCAAAACCGGTTACAGTAAAAATAAGAAAGGGCTTTGACGAGAACAGCGTAAATGCCGTTGAAATTGCACTTATGGCGCAAAAAGGCGGGGCATCGGCGGTTACTGTACACGGAAGAACAAGAGAGCAGTACTACAGCGGAAAAGCAGACTGGGAGATAATAAAGGCTGTAAAGGAAGCGCTTGACATACCGGTAATTGGAAACGGTGATGTGTCTTCGCCGCAAAAAGCAAAAGAAATGCTTGATTTTACAAATTGTGACGCCGTTATGATAGGCCGCGCGGCAGAGGGCAATCCGTGGATATTTAAAAACACAGTGCATTTTCTTAAGACAGGCGAGCTTTTGCCTCAGCCGACAATGGCTGAAAAGGTTGATGTAATAAAAAAGCACGCTCAGATGCTTGTTGCTTTTAAAGGCGAGTTTATCGGCATACGGGAAATGCGCAGACACCTTGCGGCATACACAAGAGGGCTTAACAATGCAGCACAGATGCGGGGCATGATTAATTCCATTGAAAGCCTTGATGAAATATACTCTCTTTTGGAAAAATATTTTGTATAACTTGAAAAGATTACAGACATATAATTTCTACAGATATATAAATGAAAGTTTTTATTTGGTATGATTTTAAAAAGTTGACAATGCAAGTAAGATAATATATAATTTGAACAATGTTTATTCAGAAAATACGGCAGAGTATATCTGCCTTTAAAAATGTAAAGGAGCTGAAGCACCGTGGCAGACAAGAAAGTTGTTCTGACATATGATGGTCTTAAGAAAAGAGAAGAAGAGCTTGACGAGTTAAAAACAATAAGACGTAAGGAGGTTGCTGAAAAAATCAAGGAAGCAAGAGGACAGGGTGACCTTTCAGAAAACGCCGAATATGACGCCGCTAAGGATGAGCAGGCTGAAATAGAAGCAAGAATAGCAACTCTTGAAAAAATGCTCAAAAACGCCGAAGTAATTGACGACGACGACATTAAAAACGATGTTATCACCATAGGCAGCCGTGTGCTTGTTTTTGATAAAGAATTTGACGAGGAAACGGAGTACTCGATAGTCGGCTCAGCAGAGGCTGATCCTATGCAGAACCTTATATCAAACGAATCACCGGTAGGCCGTGGTCTTCTTGGGCACAAGGTTGGAGAAACAGTTCAGATAGAAGTTCCTGAAGGCTTTATAGAATTTGAGGTTCGCGCAATAAACAAATAACTTCGGCACAGCAGGGAGGACAGTTTTGTGGAAAACGAAAATACAGAAGAAAAGGTAATAAGCCAGGAGGAAATGAGCGAGCTTTTAAGAGTAAGACGTGAAAAGCTTGATAAGCTTCAGACCGAAGGCAAAGACCCTTTTAAAATAGTCAAGTATCCTGTAGATACGCATACAAGCGATATTACCGGTAATTATGAGCAGTACGAAGGAAAGACGGTATGTATTGCCGGACGTCTTATGGCAAAGCGTGTTATGGGAAAGGCAAGTTTTTGCAATATCCAGGACAGAAACGGCCGCATACAATGTTATGTTTCAAAAAACGATATAGGCGACGATCCGTATGCTGATTTCAAAAAATATGATATAGGTGATATAGTAGGCATAAAAGGCTTTGTATTTAAAACAAAAATGGGCGAAATTTCTGTTCATGCGCAGGAATTTGTGCTTCTTTCAAAGAGCCTTCGTATACTGCCTGAAAAATTCCATGGTCTTAAGGATCAGGAAACTCGTTATCGCCAAAGGTATGTTGATGTAATAGTCAATCCGGAAATAAAAGAGGTATTCTTCAAAAGAAGCGCAGTAATAAAGGCGATAAGAAATATACTTGATGAAAAGGGCTTTCTTGAGGTAGAAACGCCTACTCTCCAGACAATACCCGGCGGAGCGGCGGCAAGACCTTTTATTACGCACCACAATGCCCTTGATATTGACATGTACTGCCGTATAGCCCTTGAACTTTCGCTAAAGCGCCTTATTGTAGGCGGATTTGAAAGAGTATACGAGATAGGCCGCGTTTTCAGAAACGAGGGTATTGATTTAAGGCATAATCCGGAGTTTACGCTTATGGAGCTTTATCAGGCATATACCGACTACCACGGCATGATGGATATAACCGAAGAACTTTTCAGACGTGTCTGCCGCGAAGTAAACGGTACCGACGTTATAAACTACGGCGGCTATGACATAGACCTTGGAAAGCCTTTTGCAAGGCTTACAATGCTTGAAGCAGTAAAACAGTATTCAGGAGTTGATTTTGACAAAATAGAGAATACTGAACAGGCAAGAGCCATAGCAAAAGAAAAACATGTCAAGTTTGAAGACAGGCATGTAAAGGGAGATATACTTAATCTCTTTTTTGAAGAATTTGTAGAAAAAAATCTTGTGCAGCCAACATTTATAATGGATTATCCTGTTGAGGTTTCTCCTCTTACAAAGAGAAAACCTGATAAGCCTGAATACACGGAAAGATTTGAGCTTTTTATAGTTGGCAGGGAATACGGAAACGCATATTCCGAGCTTAATGATCCTATAGACCAGAGAAAGAGGTTTGAGCATCAGGAAGCAATGAGAGCGGCTGGTGATGAAGAAGCCAATATGATTGACGAGGACTTTATGACGGCTCTTGAATTCGGTATGCCGCCTACAGGCGGTCTTGGTATAGGCATAGACAGAATGGTTATGCTTATGACACAGACAAATTCGATAAGAGATGTAATTTTGTTCCCGACGATGAAGCCGCTGGAGTGAATTTGTATAAACAGTTTATGACTCTGATTTGGGAGCAGTCAAAAGACTGAAGAATACTATTGAAAAGCCGACAAGATTTCGGTTTAATGCCATTTAACCCGCTGAGAAATCGGCGGGCTTTTTTTGTTTATGTTTAATAATGCTGCCGGACGCTGCAGTTGATTGCGTTTTTTATGTAAACTTAAAGACTTAAGAATAATTTAACGCAATTATGCAATTTTCGACAGGGTATATCATTTCATGTTTACAAAAAAGCGTGCTTTTTGGATAAAAACCGTGAATCAAAGCTTTGTAAACTGTGTGAATGTTAAAGTGAACAAGCAGGCAAAACAAACCATAAAAAATATTGTTTTGAAAACGAAACGAAACAAAACAACATTTTTTCATTCCTATTGAACAATTTCATCAGGCATATTATACTTATACTGTAAAAAGTAAAAATTTGTTTTTTATACTGTTTTTGCATAATATCTGTTGCCCTGACAATTGCAAAAGCACAATGAAACGCGCTGCTTGATATAATTGAAAATGGATTCATTAATACATAATACGTCAAATTTCTATCGATAAATACTCTTGCACAGGGAGGCTCATTATTTATGAGACGACACATTTTGAAAAGGTTTATGACGGTTCTTCTTGCGGCGGTATGCATTATGTTTTCGTTTTCACCGAATGCTTTCGCGCAAAGCACAGGTTCAGCACGCCGTACCGTTCGCGTTGGAATTCCTGATTCCCAAATAGGTACAGCCACCGGTGATGACAATATGAGTGTCGTCTTTCATAAGCAGTATCTTCAGGCAATAGCAGAATACGCAAACTGGGATTATGTGTATGTAAACGCATCATGGTCTGAGTGCCTTGAAATGCTGAGAAACGGCGATATAGACGTTCTTTTTGATGTTTCAAAAACTGAAAACAGAATGAAGTATTATGATTTTTCCAGCGAATCAATGGGCACCGAAATGAGCTATCTTATAGGCAGCAAAGATACAAAGTTCAATTACAATGACTATGAGGCTTTTAACAAAATGACAGTGGGCTATGAAGAAGGAAGCAGTCTTATAGAGTCGCTGAGGCAATACGGTCAGAAAAACGGTTTTTCTTTTGAGGAAAAGGCCTATGCAAACGCTTCGGATATGTTTGCCGCTTTAAATAACGGCAAAATAAACGCAGTTGTTCAGACGAATTATCTTGAAATACCGGAAGGAGACGTTATACTTGCCAAATTCAATCCGTCGCCTGTTTATATAGTTACAAGCAAAAAGAAACCGGAGCTTAAAAATGAACTGGACAGTGCAATGGCGCATCTTTTCAGCTATAATCCGAATTTCAATACAGATATATACCGTGCGGTATTCAGAAATAATATTTCAAAAAGCGAAAGCTATTCTCAGCAGGAAATAGATTATCTGAACAAAAAGCCGACGGTAAACGTTTTATATGAAACAAACTGGGCGCCTTTTGAATATGAAAAAGACGGCACGGCCTGCGGTATTACGCCTGACATTATAAGGGCAATAGGAAAGGACACCGGAATAAAATTCAATTTTGTGCTGTCATCGTCAACACAGGATATTTATAACAATATGAATGGCGGATATAACGATGAAATCATGGCAGTAAGCTATGACTATATATGGGCAAATAACCATGATTTGCTTGTAACACAGCCTTATATCTCTGGCTCTGTAATGTGTGTGACAAAAAATGCCGGCGAAGAGCCCAAATCCGTGGCTGTAGTTCAGGGAGGATATCTGGCAAACGAAGTACGCAAGAAATATCCGATTCTTAAAACTGTTAATTATCTCACGGTTGAGGAATGCATGAATTCTGTTGCAAAAGGAAACGCCGACTGTACTTTTTTAAGCTATTATCAGGCAAATTACTACCGCTCAATGAGCACATATGAAGGCTTCAGCTACACTCCGATTGAAGCCATAACGCAGAGTATCTCTCTTGGCGTGACAAAAAATTCAAACCCGTGTTTGCTTGGGATTTTGTCAAAATCGCTTCAGCATATCTCGGCCAGCGATCTTCAAAGCATTTTAAGTGAAAACTCTATCCGCTCTGAGCGGCTTTCACTGCGTGTTCTGATGCGCCGTTACCCGGTGCATATGGCTGTTTCAATAGGTTCATTCAGTATTCTGATTTGCCTTTTGGCTGTGTCGCTGTTTTCGGCAAATGAACGGAAAAGGCGAAATATTATTCTTGCGGAGGCAAAAAAGGATGCTGAAGCTGCAAGCAAGGCAAAATCTGATTTTCTTTCCAGAATGAGCCATGATATACGCACACCGCTTAACGGAATAATAGGCATGACACGTATTGCCGAAAAGCAGGAAAATCCAAAAGAAACAACAAAATGTCTTGAAAAGATCGATACTTCATCAAAATTTCTTCTTGGGCTTGTAAATGAAATTTTGGATATGTCAAAGGCTGAAAGCGGAAAGATGGAGCTGTACCCGGAGCCGTATTATGTTGGGGATTTCAAAAGTTATATTGATGCGGTGATACAGCCTTTGTGCGACAGTAAAAATCAGACTCTTGTATTTGAGGTTGACACGGCAGAAAAGGTGATTCCTAAGATGGATATTCTGCATATTAATCAGGTATACTTCAATCTTCTTTCAAATGCCGTAAAATACACTCCTGAGGGCGGAAAGATACAGGTTGCGGTAAAAGAATATATTACTCCTGAAAATAAAGACCGCATAACGGTTTCCGTAAAGGATAACGGCATCGGCATGAGCGAAGGATTTCAAAAAGTGCTTTTCGACCCGTTCACACAGGAACATCGCAGTGATAATTCAGAAATGCGAGGCACCGGACTTGGGCTTGCTATTGTAAAAAAAATAATCGACGCAATAGGCGGAACAATAAGCGTAAAAAGCAAGATAGGTGAAGGCACCGAGTTTTTGTTTGTATTTGACTGCGACTATATTGAAGAAAAAAACGAGGGTCACAGGGCCGATAATATACATGGGGAAACAGACTTTCATCTGCTTAGCGGAAAGCACATATTGCTTTGCGAAGATCATCCTTTAAATCAGGAAATTTCAAAAGCATTGCTTGTCGAAAAGGGAGTTATTGTAGATATTGCAGAAAACGGCGAAGCAGGGGTAAAGCATTTTGCCGTATCGTCGCTGTATTATTATGACGCGGTTCTTATGGATATCAGAATGCCGGTTATGGACGGCTGCGAGGCATCAAAAGCAATACGTGCTCTTGACAGGCCGGACGCGAAGACCGTTCCTATAATTGCCATGACTGCCGATGCGTTTGAAGAAAGTGTGATTGAGGCGAAAAAAGCCGGCATGGACGGATACCTTACAAAGCCGGTGGAACCTGAAACCCTTTATCGTGTGCTTACAGAGCATTTGTCGAAAAGACAATAGATTAAGAGATTGTACAATACTGATTTTTGGAATAGTAATGAAAAGATTGAAAAGGGGCTTGATAATGAAACAGTCGGAATTGGTGAAAAAGAAAGTACTTTGTCTGTTTATGGTATTTATGCTTATCATTATTATTCTGCCGCTTCAGATTTTTGCTCAGAATAAAAACCAGAAAATTGTACGAGTAGGATACTTTCAGGATAACGACGGCTTTCAGAGCGGTTTTTCAGACAGTGCTCCCAAATCGGGATATGCCTATGAGTTTTATCAGGAACTGGCTAAATATACCGGATGGAAGTACGAATATGTTTATGGAAGCTGGAGCGATATTTATCAAAAGCTTGTAAAAGGCGAAGTGGACATAATGGGCGGCGTTTCGAAGATTGATGAACGCCTTGATGACATGCTGTTTGCGGATAACATAATGGGTGTTGAAAGCTATTACGTGTTTGTTCCGTCAAACTACGAAGCCATACGTGCCGGAGATCCTTCAAGCCTTAACGGCAAACGCATAGGTGTAAACGACAACAGTTATATGCTTATGCTTTTGAAACAGTATACGGAAAAAAACGCACCGAAGTGTACAATTGTGGCCTATGACGGAACCGAGGAACGTATGTCGGCTCTTTCTCAGGGGAAAATTGACGGTATAGTTACAGTTGATAACTATATGATAAACGGGCTTAAGCCGATTTTTAAAATTGGCTCTTCCGACTATTATTTTGCCGTAAACAAACAGCGCAGCGATATACTTAACGACCTAAACTATGCCCAGGAGAAAATTTTATCAAATTCACCGTATTACATTTCAACGCTTCAGAAAAAGTATTTCAATACAAGCGTTGTGCGGGAATCCCTTACTGACGATGAAATGGCGTGGCTTGGCAAGCATAAGCAGCTTAAGCTTGGATATCTTAACGACTGTCTGCCGTATTGCGCGTCAGATGCAAAAACGGGTAAGCTAACCGGAATGCTTGCCGAAATTATTCCGGACATGGAGCGTTTTGGAACAAGCGAGATAACTGCCGTAGGCTACAATACTTTTGCCGACCTTAATAACGCGCTTAAAAATGAGGAAATAGATATTGCTTTTCCGGCAGGCGGAGATATATGGATTGCCGAAAACCAAGATTACATTCAGTCGCATCCGATTGCAAACGACCGCATAGCAGTTGTTTACAGCGGCGAATTTCACGACAGCGTGTATGACCATATCGCTATTTCAGACAAAAGTTCGATTCAGCCGATGTATATAAGCGTAAAATATCCTGACGCCCAAAAAACAGAGTACGACAGTTTGAAGGAATGTCTTCATGCTGTAAAAAGCGGCCGTGCCGGAAGCTGTCTTGTAAGCAGCAACGTGCTTTTCGGATATATTGCAAGAAACGAACAGGATCCTTCGCTGCATGTGGCTTATTTGGAAGATGCCATGGATTATTGCTTTGCCGTTCGCCGCGACAGCACTACGCTTTATACGATCCTTAATAAGGCTGTTGCGTCGGTTGATGAAGTAAAAATCAATAACGCCGTAATTCAAAACGCCAATATAAAAGCGCCATATACATTAAGAAGCTTTCTAAAGCATAACATGGCTGCCGTTTTGGCATTTCTATTCCTGCTGTTTTTGCTGCTGATTCTGTTGTTTGTAAGATACCGCCGCAAAACACAGAAAAATCAGAAACAGCTGCAGGAAGCTTATGAGGCGGCAAATAAAGCAGCAGAGGCTAAAACGGTGTTCCTTTCAACTATGAGCCACGATATCCGTACACCTATGAACGCCATTATAAATCTGACGGCGCTTGCCAAAGAAGAGATTGACGATAAAGAAAAACTGACTTCTGATTTAAATAAGATAGATATTTCAAACAAATTTCTTCTTGGTCTTATAAATGACATTTTGGATATATCAAAGATAGAAAGCGGGGCACTTGTGCTGCGCAATACGGTTTACTCCTATGACAGATTTTGCGATTATATTTCAAGCGTTATAGAGCCTCTTTGCAACAGTAAGGGCATACATTTTGAGCTTAAAAGCTGCCTGTTTAAAGGGAGTTTTTATACGGATGAAGTTCGTTTCAACCAGATATTTTTCAATTTGCTTTCAAATGCCGTGAAATATTCAAATTCCGGGTCAACGGTATTGCTAAGAATGGAAAATGAACATATAAACGGAAAAATCATTTCAATGGATTTTGTTGTAGAGGATCACGGCACAGGAATGAGCAGCGAATTTCAAAAGAAACTGTTCACTCCTTTTGAGCGCGAATACGGCGGAGACGCGCGTATGGGCACAGGGCTTGGGCTTGCCATTACAAAGCGCATTGTAGACGCAATGGGCGGCACAATAAGCGTTAAAAGCACACAGGGCGCAGGAACGACAGTTAGGGTGCATCTGGAATTTGAAATGGCTGCTGATGAAGACGCGAGTGAGGTTACGAATAAGCCGTGCACATGCGCAGAAAAAACGGAGAGGGTTCTATCGGGGAGGCATGTTCTTGTTGCAGAGGATCATCAGATGAACCTTGAAATTATAACAAGAATTTTGAAAAAATGCGGCATGAAGGTTGATGCGGCGCAGGACGGGTTAAAGGCGCTTGAAGCGTTTAAAAACAGTGCTGTTGGGTATTATGACCTGATTCTGATGGATATACGTATGCCGGTAATGAACGGTCTGGAGGCTGCAAAGGCAATACGGTCGCTGAAACGGCCGGATGCTGAAACCGTACCGATAATTGCAACTACGGCCGAGGCTTTTGAACAGGAGAAAGAAGAAGTGTTCAATGCCAAAATGACAGGACACATTGCAAAACCGATTGATCCAAAACAACTGTATACGGCTCTTGCAGAGGCTTTGCAGAACAAAAATGACATAAAAGAATAAATAAAAAAAACGGAGAACATTTTGCGTATCTCCGTTTTTTTAAATCATCTGTTTTCCCGAATCATCCGTTCTTTCAAAACATACAGGCTTTCCGAAAGGTCAACAGGCAATATATGAGGATTTTCAAGACGCTTATGCTCGTCCCAAAGCGTATCAAGTTCTTTTTTCTCATAAGCCATGATTTCCTTTGTGGAAGGAAGCGAATAAACGCACTTTCCGTCAATGAATACAGGCACGAGAAGCTCGCGCAGATAATATGCGCCCGGTTTGAGAGTCATCTGACGCCATGTTGCATTTGGGTCAAAGATTGTAAGCGCCTTTGAATCGTCATACCATTCGTTTTCAAGGGCAATAAGATCGGCCTTTATTTTGTTTGTATTTTTGTCGTATATCCTTATAACCTTTTTTATACCCGGATTTGTAATTTTCCATGTGTTGTTTGAAAGCTTTATCTTAGGAATAAAGTTTCCGTTTTCGTCTGTTTCGGCGGCCATTTTGTACACTCCGCCAAAGGACGGGCAGTCATCGCTTGTTATAAGACGTGTGCCGACACCCCACATGTCTATGCGTGCTCCCTGGGATTTAAGGCTTGAAATAAGATATTCGTCAAGATCGCCGGAGGCGCTTATAAGAGCATCGTCAAAGCCGGCTGCGTCAAGCATTTCTCTTGCGGTTTTGGAAAGGTAAGCCAGATCACCGCTGTCAAGGCGGATTCCGTAATTTTTAAGCTCTATTCCGGCATCACGCATTTCTTTGAAGCACTGTATTGCGTTTGGAACGCCTTGCTCGAGAGTGTTGTAAGTGTCAACAAGCAGGGTGCAGGCGTCCGGAAATTTTGCCGCATATGCCCTGAAAGCTTCAAGCTCAGTTGGAAAGCTCATTACCCAGCTGTGGGCATGTGTTCCTTTAACAGGAACGTCAAAAAGCTTTCCCGTAAGCACGTTGCTTGTGCCTACACAGCCGCCTATCATGGCAGCCCTTGCGCCCAAGGTGCCTGCGTCAGGACCCTGTGCCCGCCTCAGGCCAAATTCAAGTATTGGATTTCCCTTTGCTGCCCAAACAACTCTTGCCGTTTTAGTGGCAATAAGGCTCTGATGATTGATAATGTTGAGTAAAGCGGTTTCAACAAGCTGGGCTTCCATTATAGGCGCTTTTACGCGCATAAGAGGCTCCATCGGGAAAACCACAGTTCCTTCGGGAATGGCATATATCTCGCCTGTAAAATGAAATCCGCGCAGATATTCAAGGAAATCGTCGCTGAACACATTAAGGCTTTTGAGATACTCAACGTCTTGCTGCGAAAAATTAAGACCCTGTATATATTCTATTGCCTGCTGCAGGCCGCATGCTATGGCATAACCGTTTTTGCATGGATTTTCGCGGTAAAACAAGTCGAATACAGCGCTTTTTTCCTGCTGTGTACTGTTGAAATACCCCTGCATCATTGTCAGCTCATAAAAGTCAGTAAGCAGCGTCAAATCTGTTCTGTACATTTTTAGCATCCTTTCCAAGTATAAAAATGTTAATCTTTTGTCAAACTGTAATAATATTTATTAAATATTTATTATACTACCTAATGTTTCAAAAGAACAGCCTTATTTTATATTTTCATTCTCATAAAAAGTTGCAAATATGCACCGGCATGTGATAGTATATAACAAATATAAGAAATTGTAGGGCTGTACAACGGAGGATAAAAAATGGAAGTACGACTTCAAAAATACCTTGCCGAGGCTGGTATTGCTTCGAGAAGAAAAGCGGAAGAACTTATTACGGCGGGAAAAGTACAGGTAAACGGTGTTACTGTTACCGAACTTGGAACAAAGGTGGACGATAAGGCTGATATAGTTACATTTAACGGAAAACGTGTTTCGAACACGGAAAGACTTGTGTATATAATGCTCAATAAGCCGGAAGGCTTTGTAACTACGGCAAAAGACCAGTTTGGACGTCCGACGGTTATCGACCTTGTAAAGGGTGTAAAAGAAAGAGTGGTTCCTGTAGGCAGGCTTGATTATGATACGTCAGGACTTTTGCTTTTGACAAACGACGGAGATCTTACATTTAAGCTTACACATCCAAGTAAAAAAGTTGAAAAAACTTATGTTGCCAAGCTTTTCGGAAAACCTACTGAAGAAAATATAAAGCAGTTTTCAAAGGGCGTTGAGATCGATACCGGAATGACTCAGCCGGCAAAGCTTGAAATTACAGAGGAACTCGGAAAATACTGTGTTTGTACCATAACCATAACGGAAGGAAAAAACAGGCAGGTACGAAAAATGTGTGAAGCCATAAAGCATCCGGTTGCAACTCTTAAAAGAATAGGCACCGGAAAGCTTATGATTGGCGATCTTAAAAAAGGAGCATACAGACATCTTACCGAAAGTGAAGTTAAATACCTTAAAGGTCTGTAATAAAAAAAGCGGCGGCCGTGAAGGCTGCCGCTTTTTTTCAGTTGTTTACCTTATGATGTATAGGTGCCGTGGAAGGAGATATCGGCGAAAATGTATAGCCATTGCTTTTGCCGTAATCAATTATACTCTGCAAAGCCGCCGCGGTAGTTTTTTTGGCGTCTGTGTCGTGCATGAGAACTATATTTTCATGGTTTTTATTAAGTTTTGTCTTGACGTTTCCTGTTATCGATTCTTTGGCTACGTTCTTTTTGGCCGCATCCCCGGAGGAAACATTCCAGTCGTAATATGTAAGCCCTTCTTTATTGACCTTGGCAACAAGGCGTGCCATTACGCCGGGATTATATTTTTTGCTGACGGTGTTTGAGCTTCCGCCCGGAAAACGAATGCAAAAAGCCTTATATCCGGTATCTTTTTCAAGCTTGCTCGAAAGCGAGTTTACTCCGTCCAAATAGGCTGTGTCATTGGCATAGCAAACTGAATAATCGTGGTTTATTGTATGGATACCTATTGTATCTCCGTCTGCTATCATGCGTTTTAAAAGAGGTATTTTATCCTGTGAATAATCGACTATGAAAAAAGTTGCTTTAACGTCGTTTTTTTCAAGGATATCAAGTATTTCAGGTGTTACGGTGCTGCTTGGGCCGTCATCGAAAGTAAGATATATAGTATTTGCGTCACTTTGAACAGGCTGTTGTTTTGCATTTTGAGCGTCAACCGATATGTTGCTTTGGTTTTTGCTGTTATCGGAAGAAGCTGCTTTTTTTGACTCTGCCTTTACTGCTGAAGAAGCGGCACTTTTAGCGACGCTTGACTTTGCGGCGCTTGACTTTGCGGTACTTGATTTAGCTGAGTCTGAAGCGGATTTTTTTTCGGATGAGTCACTTTTTTTTGCAGAACTTTTGCTGCTCTCGCTGCTTATATTAGTGGCAGCACTTGCCGCAACTGTTTTTTTACAGCCGGAAAGCGCCAAAGCCGACAACATTGTTAAAGCGATAACGATAAATATTTTTGTTCTTTTCATTGATATATCTCCTTTTAGGGCAACAGCTGTGTGTGTTTAATTGTTGCCTTCAATCAAATTATAGACACACATGTCAAATGGTGTCAACCGAAGTAAACATATATTCATAATTCTTAACGCTTTTGTAACATAAAAATTCAGTCTGCAAAAATACAATTCAGAATAAAAATAGCTTTTATTGCATTGCTTTCTGATAATTTATGATATAATATTTTGGGTATAGGCAAATGCGCCTTTTCGCATAGACTTGTCTGCAAGCAGGCTTGCGAATATCTGTGCTCAAAGCCTTTTTTCTTGGTTATAAGCAAAGATACCTCAGAGACTGGCGTCCCTTCGGTACATTTGCTGCGCAAATGCGTCTTTTCGCATAGACTTGTCTGCAAGCAAACTTGCGAATGTCTGTGCTCAAAGCCTTTTTTCTTGGGTATAAGCAAAGATACCTCAGGGACTGGCGTCCCTTCGGTACATTTGCTGCGCAAATGCGCCTTTTCGCATAGACTTGTCTGCAAGCAAGCTTGCGAATGTCTGTGCTCAAAGACTTTTTTCTTTGCTTTTATGATATATTTATTTTGAGAGGTTTTTTAAATGATTAAGCTTTATTTAATTAGACATGGTGAAACAGAATGGAATACGGCAAAAAGATTTCAAGGTTGGAGTGATATTGAACTTGACGAAACCGGTTTTGAACAGGCACGACTTCTTGGAGAACGATTCCGCACGATTAAAGTTGACGAAATTTATTCTTCACCCTTAAAAAGGGCTGTTAAGACAGCGGAGCCAATAGCCGCTGTAAACGGAATAAAGGTACAGACAAATGATAACTTTAAGGAAATAAATTTCGGCAGATGGGAAGGACTTACAAGAGAAGAAATATTCAGGGCCTACGGTTCTGAATTTAACGACTTTATAACTGCTCCGGAAACACATGATTTTCCGGGTGAAAAAAGCTTTGACATAGTTACAAATCGTATAAAAGAAGGGTTTCATGAGGTGCTTGACGGGAAAGACGGTAAAAGTATCGCCATTGTTTCACACGGCGGAATAATTAGGCTTGCCATAAAATATCTGCTTGATATACATGAACCGTGGTACAACAAAACGTGGGTTGATAATACGTCAGTTACGCTTATGGAGCTGAACAAAACCCACAATCTTCTGCGTGTTTTTAACGACAGTTCACATATAAGAAACGGCATATTATGAGGGTGAGAAAATGAGCAGAATAATAGTTGTCGGCGGAGGCGCGTCGGGGCTTATGGCTGCCGGAACGGCGGCGAAGGGCGGAAACGAAGTACAGCTGTTTGAAAAAAACGACAGGCTTGGCAAAAAACTCTATATAACAGGAAAAGGCCGGTGCAACATCACAAACGACAGCGATGTTGAAAATTTTATTGCCAATATTCCGCATAATCCGTATTTTCTTTACAGTGCCCTTTACGGTTTTACAAGCGCGGATACGGTAAGTTTTTTTGAGGCGCTCGGCGTTAAAACAAAGGTGGAAAGAGGAAACAGGGTATTTCCTGTGTCAGACAAGGCGGCGGATGTCGTTGCAGCTCTTGAACGGTTTGTAAAAGACGCAAAAGTAAAAATACATCTAAATTCACCGGTGGAGAACATACTGACGGAAAACGGAAAAGCCGTCGGCATTGTTTCCAAGGGAAAAGAATACAGCGCTGATGCCGTAATAATTTCCACAGGCGGCTTGTCGTATCCCGGTACGGGCTCAACGGGCGACGGATACAGGTTTGCAAAAAAAATCGGCCACACAGTTACAGATCTTAAGCCGTCGCTTGCACCTCTTAAAACAGAGGAAAAATGGTGTGCGGATCTTATGGGTTTAAGCCTTAAAAACGTAGCGGTTACAATAAAAGATGAAAAAGGCAAAAAGCTGTATACTGATTTTGGCGAAATGCTTTTTACACATTTTGGCGTATCGGGGCCTGTAATACTTTCCGCAAGCGCGCACATGCCGGATATGAAATCCGGAAAAACCGAGAAGCTTGCAATTGACCTTAAGCCGGCGCTTGATGAAAAAACTCTGGACAGCCGCATTATGCGCGACTTTGAAAAATTTATAAACAAAAATTTCGCAAACTCGCTGGACGAGCTTTTGCCTAAAAAGCTTATACCGGTAATCATAAAGCTTTCAGGGATAGATGAGTTTAAAAAAGTACATGATATTACAAAAGAAGAACGAAAACGTCTTGTTTCGCTTATAAAAGAGCTTCCGCTTACAATAACCGGCGTAACGGGATTTAATGAAGCCGTTATCACAAGAGGCGGGATAGATGTTGATGAAATAAATCCGTCAACAATGGAGTCGAAATTGATTGAAAATCTGTATTTTACAGGCGAAGTGCTTGACTGTGACGCATATACGGGGGGATTTAATCTTCAAATTGCCTTCAGCACTGGATATGCAGCCGGAAAAAATATATGCGAAAAACAGCATGGAGGAGAATAAAGATGAGTTACGCGGTTGCCATAGACGGCCCTGCCGGAAGCGGAAAAAGCACTGTAGCAAAGCTTATTGCAAAAGATTTGGGGCTTATATATATTGACACAGGCGCGATGTACCGTACAGTAGGTCTTTTTTGCATAAGAAACGCAATAGACACGAAAAACACACAAGATGTGGAAAACTGCCTTGATAAAATAGAAATGCGCATAGCAAATTCAAACGGCAGCCAGAGAATATTTCTTTCAGACGAGGATGTAACGGAAAAAATACGTTCGGCTGATGCAGGAGCAGCGGCCTCTGACGTAGGTCTTATAGGCAAAGTGCGTGAAAAGCTTGTAAAGCTTCAAAGAGAGCTTGCGGAAAACGAAAGCGTAATAATGGACGGACGCGACATAGGCACAAACGTACTTCCAAACGCGCTGGTAAAGATATTTCTTGTGGCGTCAGTAAATGTGCGGGCACAAAGAAGATGCGCTGAGCTTGAAGCTTTGGGAAAACCGTTTGATTTTGAAACGGTAAAAAGCCAGATTGAGCAGCGTGACAAAAATGATTCCACACGTAAACTGAATCCGCTTAAAAAGGCGGACGATGCCGTTGAGGTTGACACAACGTTTCTCGGAATAGACGAAGTAAGAAAAAAGATAGAGGAAATGATACTTTCCAAAACCGGGGTGAACTGAAAATTGGAGATAATACTTGCAAAATCAGCCGGTTTTTGCTTTGGCGTAAGCAGAGCCGTAGAGGCTGTGTATAACGCCATAGGAACGGACGACATATATACCTACGGGCCGATAATACACAACAAAATTGTTACTTCCGAGCTTGAAAAAAAAGGAGTTAAATGTGTCGATTCGCTTGAAAACATAAAAAACGGAACAGTTGTTTTAAGATCTCATGGCGTGGGTAAGGAAATATATGATAAAATAAACGGTACAAAACTTAGAATTATAGACGGCACGTGCCCGTTTGTAAAAAAAATACATGACATCGTAAACGAACAATATGAAAACGGCAAAAAGATAATAATAATCGGCGATGCAATGCATCCGGAAGTAATTGGAATAAACGGCTGGTGCTCAAACTCGGCAGTAATAATACAAAGCGTGGAAGAGGCAAAAGAATTAAGCTGCGATGAAAGTCACTATGCGGCGGTTGTGCAGACAACATTTCGCAAAAGCAAGTTTGACGACATAATCAGTGAGCTTAAAACGCGGCTTCCAAATCTTTTGGTGTTCAACACGATCTGTTCGGCTACAAGCAAAAGACAGGCGGAAGCGGTTGAAATTTCTTCCAAAGTTGACAAAATGATTGTTATTGGCGACAAAAAAAGCTCGAATACGCAAAAGCTATTCGAAATCTGCAAAAAAAACTGCGAAAATACAATTAATATTGAAACAATTTCGGATTTATTGTTGAATATTTTCAATAAAAATGATAAAATCGGTATAACTGCTGGTGCATCGACACCACCGGCAATAATAAAGGAGGTTATTGGTACTATGAGCGAAAACGAAGTAAAAAACACTAACGGGGAAGAGGAAATATCATTCCAACAGATGCTTGACGAACATTTTGTGACTTTACATACAGGCGATATTGTTACGGGATCTGTGATTTCTGTTTCCGAAAATGAGGAGGTTTCCGTAAATCTCGGCTACAAATCAGACGGAATAATAATGAGGGGCGAATACAGCAGCGACCCTAATGCAACTCCAAGCAAAGAACTTCAGCCTGGTGACAAAATTGATGTATTTGTAGTTAGAGTAAACGACGGCGACGGAAACGTGCTTCTTTCCAAAAAACGTATAGAGTCTATGAAGGGCTTTGACGATGTACAGAAAGCATACGACGAAAAGACTCCTGTAGAAGGCAAGGTTACAGAGGTTGTTAAGGGCGGAATAATAGCCATGGTCAATGGCATCAGAGTGTTTATTCCTTCATCTCAGGTTTCAAACAGATTCGTAGATGACCTCAGCGTATTCAAGGGACAGACAATTACATTTAATATCATTGAGCTTGATAAGAGCAAACGCCGCATAATTGGCGGACGTAAGGCACTTATAGAAAAAGAAGCTGCCGAAAAGAGAGAGGCAATATTTGCTACTCTTGAGGTTGGCAAGAAAGTAAAGGGAACAGTAAGCAGAATTACCGATTTCGGCGCATTTGTAAATCTTGGCGGAATAGACGGACTCATTCATATTTCGGAAATGAGCTGGGGCAGAATAATGAACCCGAGAGAAGTGCTTAAGGAAGGCCAGGAGGTTGAAGCCGTTGTTCTTGATATAAACAAGGAAAAAGGCAAGATTTCTCTTTCACTTAAAAACGTTACTCCAAATCCATGGGATTCAGCTACAGAAAAATATCCTGTTGGTTCAATAGTAGAGGGTAAGGTAGTGCGTATGGTTCCTTTCGGCGCGTTTGTTGAGCTTGAAGCCGGAGTTGACGGACTTGTGCATATTTCCCAGATAGCAAGCAAGCATGTTGTAAAGCCTGAAGATGAGCTTACAATAGGCGAAATGATAAAGGTTAAAGTTCTTGAAGTTAACACTGAAGCCAAAAAAATAAGCCTCAGCAAAAAAGAGGCTGACGGAGCAGAAGCACCTGCTGAAGCACCGCAAGAGGCTCATGCTGAAACATCTGCTGAATAATCAAAAAACAAAAACCTGTTTTCCTTTGCGGAAGGCAGGTTTTTTAATACAAAAAATCCCTGTTCCAATAAAGGGAACAGGGAATATAAATTACATTTTTTCAAGCCGCACATTTTTGCTTGCGCCGGAGGTATCTACACTGAAAGCAATTTTCCCGGCGAGAGAACTTTTTACGCTTCCAACATTAAAATCGTCTACAATAACCCGGTATTCGGTTTCAGGCTCAAGCTCCATTGTTATCTGAACATCGCCAAGGCTTTCTATTGAAAACATGACTCCGTTATGTATCGGTGTAAAATTATGTACGGCTGCGCCCGGAACTGCTTCGAAAAGAAGTTTTCCGTTTTTTTCAAGACGAGTAATCTCTTCAAAGGTCTTTACATAATATATATCGTTTCCCGCTTTAAACTCAGGCATTTTCTGTTTGCTTAAAGCCAGATAATCTCCAAAACTGATGCTGCCGTCGGACTCAAGTCTGATTAATTCCTCTACTACTGCCATTTTTATTAAGCCTCCTAATTTGTTGATACTGCTTCATCAGCGGTTATAAATTTATTATAACAATTTTCATCCGTTTTGTATATAATTAATTTTGTTAAGTATATCAATTTCTTTATATTGACATTTGTGCTTAAGAGGTAGTATATTTTCAATAATACATAGGTCATGGAGGCAGAAATGAAGGAAAAAACTATATTTGTCTGTTCAAATTGCGGCAATACTTCTTTAAAATGGATGGGTGTGTGCTCGCAGTGCCATGAGTTCAATACGTTTGTTGAGCAGAAGGTAAAGGAAAACAATTCTGCTGTATCAAAAAAAAGCACATCAGCCCGCGTGTTAAGGCTTAAGGCTGCCCAAAGCGGTGACAAAGACCGGCTGGTTACCGGAATAAATGAGTTTGACCGTGTGCTTGGCGGCGGTATCGTGCGTGACTCGGTTATAATACTTACATCACCTCCGGGCGGCGGAAAATCAACGCTCACTCTTTCGGTTGCCAATGCCGCCGCAAGACAGGGGCTTAATGTGCTGTATGCCTCTGGAGAAGAAAGCGAAAGCCAGATAAAAAGCCGCGCCGACAGGATTCTTGACAGCATTGATGAAAAAGTATGGCTTATGTCAGACAACAGCATGGACAATGTTTTAAAGGCGGCGGATAAAATATCAGCCGATATGGTGATAGTAGATTCCATTCAAACATTTGCCCTGTCGGAATTTTTGCCGGCAAGAGCCGGAAATCCAACGCAAACTATGGGCTGTGCCGGAGAGCTTGTGCATCTTGCAAAGGGCGGTCAAAAGCCGGTAACGGTTATAATAATAGGACAGATGAATAAATCAGACGAGCTTGCCGGTCTGCGGGCGCTGGAGCATCTTTGCGATACAGTGCTTATTATAGACGGTGACAACGAGGACGAGCTTAGAAGCATAATGGCTACAAAAAACAGGTTCGGAAGCACCGGAGAAATGGGCTTCTTCTCAATGACAGAAAAAGGCCTTGAGTCGATTGACAATCCTTCCGAGTATTTCCTCATAAGCAGGGAGGCTGATGAGTTTGTAAGCGGAAGCGCCGTAACGGTTGTGCGTGAAGGCTCCCGGCCGATAGTGGCGGAGGTGGAAAGCCTTGTTTCAAGGTCGTTTACGCCGTATCCTTCAAGAATAGGCGAATCTCTTAAAAGGGAACAGCTGAATACGCTTGTTTCAATACTCGAACAAAGATGCAATATAAATTTGTTTGATAAAAACGTAGTTGTAAAGGCGGCAGGCGGACTGAAGCTTAAGGAACAGTCGTCAAACCTTGCTGTGCTTATGAGTATAGCTTCGTCGTTTTACAACAGACCGCTTTCAAGCAAGACGGCTTTTATTGCCGATGTCGGTCTTACAGGTGAATTAAGGCGTGTGCCGTATACCGAAGCCCGCATAAGAGAACTTGGAAGGCTTGGCTTTGAAAAGGTTTATATACCTTACGGAGCGTTAAGAGGCATAAAAAACACAAAAGCCTTTGGAATAGAGATTGTTGGAAAGAAATACATTTCCCAGGTTATAGGCGATGTGTTTAAACGTAAAGAAAATTGATATAAGTGTGGCTTATAGATGGTGTAAATAAAATATAGTTTACTAATGTGTATACATATATTATAATGTCAATTAGTAAATAACTTACTCTTTTAGTGAGGAAAATTACGTTTCGCCGTACAGTAAGGTATTATTTTTACTGTGGCCGACTTTTTATTTTCGGCAGGCAAATTTTAGACCGGAGGGAGAAAGAATATGGAAACCAACGAGATAAAAAAATTCAGACGAGTGCTTGTAGCCAACAGAGGCGAAATCGCCATCAGAGTTTACAGGGCTCTTAACGAGCTTGACATCACAACGATAGGTATTTATTCAAAAGAGGATAAATATTCACTTTTCAGAACAAAAGCAGACGAATCTTATGAACTTGACAGAAGCAAGGGCGCAATAGACGCATACCTTGATATAGAGGGAATTATAAAAATAGCCAAGGAAAAGGGCGCCGACGCTATTCATCCTGGCTATGGCTTTCTTTCGGAAAATCCTGATTTTGCCAAAGCGTGCCGTGAAAACGGTATAGAATTTATAGGGCCTGATGTGGAATCAATGAATGCCATGGGAGATAAAATTTCTTCCAAAAAAATGGCTATTGAGTGCAGTGTGCCTATAATACCCGGCATTGACCACGCGCTTAAAAACGGTGACGAAGCTGTTGAAGTGGCAGCGAAAATCGGCTATCCTGTAATGCTTAAGGCGTCAAACGGCGGCGGCGGACGCGGAATGAGAATCGTAAACAATGCCGAGGATATGCCGCGTGAATATCAGGAAGCAAGAAACGAAGCCAGAAAGGCTTTCGGCGACGAACAGATATTTATTGAAAAATATCTTAAAAACCCGAAGCATGTTGAGGTTCAGATTCTTGGCGACAGCTATGGAAACATTGTGCATCTTTATGACCGTGACTGTTCTGTTCAAAGAAGACATCAGAAAGTTGTTGAGTATGCACCTGCTTTTACAATAAGGCGGGAAGTTCGCGAAAGAATATTTGCCGATGCTGTAAGACTTGCAAAGCATGTTAAATACAAAAATGCCGGAACTCTTGAGTTTTTGATAGACGCTGACCAGAACTATTACTTTATTAAGATGAATCCGCGTGTTCAGGTTGAGCATACGGTTTCAGAGATGATAACCGGAGTTGACATAGTAAGAAGCCAGGTGCTTATTGCCGAAGGCTATGCCCTCGATTCAAACGAGATAGGCATAAAGAATCAGGCAAGCATTCCTTGTGTTGGATATGCAATACAGGTTCGTGTAACGACAGAGGATCCGTCAAACAATTTCCTTCCGGATACAGGGAAAATTACGGTTTACCGTTCGGCGGCAGGAAACGGCATTCGTCTTGACGGCGGTACGGCATATACAGGGGCAGAAATAACACCGTTTTATGACAGCCTTCTTGTAAAAATAATAGCGCATGACAGAAATTTTGCCATTGCCGCACGCAAAGCTATAAGAGCTCTCGGCGAAACACGTATAAGAGGAGTAAAGACAAATATTCCGTTCCTTATAAACGTGCTTAAAAATGAGACGTTTGTAAAAGGTCTTTGCACAACAACGTTTATTGAAAATACACCGGAACTTTTTGATATTAAGTTCAGTTCCGACAGAGCTACCAAGATGGCCGAATTTATAGGCAACAAGATGGTAAACGAGATTACCATGCCGAAGCCTGACATTGAGTGCATACCTGCGCCTAAGCTTCTTGACATAGGCAACTTTACCGGAAGCCGCGACGAGTTTTTAAAGCTCGGAGCAGAGGGCTTTACCCAGAAAGTATTGAAGGACGACCGTCTTTACGTAATGGATACATCAATGCGTGATGCTCATCAGTCGCTTATGGCAACCAGAATGAGAACAATGGATCTTGTAAAGGCTGCGCCTCTTACAAACCAGGTTATGAGAAACGCATTTTCAGTTGAGGCATGGGGCGGAGCGACGTTTGATGTTGCCTACAGATTCCTTAAAGAGTCGCCGTGGGTCAGACTTGAGCAGCTTAGGAAGGCAATGCCGAATACTCTTATACAGATGCTTATGAGAGCCGCAAACGCCGTTGGATACAGCAACTATCCGGACAACGTTGTTAAGGAATTTATCAAGCTTTCAGCCGACAGAGGTATAGACGTATTCAGAATTTTCGACAGCTTAAACTGGATAGAAAACATGAAAATGCCTATCGAGGAAGCTCTTAAAACAGGCAGGATAGTTGAAGGCGCAATCTGCTATACAGGCGATATTCTTAACCCGAACGAAACAAAATATACTGTAGAATATTATATAAAGAAAGCAAAGGAACTGGAGGCTCTTGGCTGCCATACGTTTGCGATAAAGGATATGGCCGGCCTTCTCAAGCCATATGCCGCAAAAGAGCTTTTTACGGCTCTTAAAGCCGAGCTTAAGATACCTGTTCATCTTCATACCCATGACTCAACAGGAAACGGCGTAAGCACCGTTTTAATGGCTGCAGAGGCAGGCGTGGATATTGTTGATGCGGCAATAGAGGCAATGTCAAGCCTTACAAGCCAGCCTTCAATGAACTCCATTGCGGAAGCGCTTAAAGGAACAAAGAGAGATACAAAGCTTGATACCGATGAGCTTGCACGCCTTAGCAAGTATTATGCAGAGGTTCGCCGTATATACTATGGCTTTGAAAGCGGTATGCGCACGCCAAACACCGATATTTACAGATATGAAATACCGGGAGGCCAGTATTCAAACCTTCTTGCACAGGTTAAGGCTATGGGCGCTGCCGACAGCTTTGATGAAATAAAAGAGCTTTACAAGCAGGCAAATCAGCTTTTCGGAAACATAATAAAGGTTACGCCTACAGCAAAGATAGTTGGCGATATGGCGATATTTATGCAGAAAAACGGCCTCAACAAGGACAATATACTTACGGCCGGAAAAGATCTTTCATATCCCGATTCGGTAATAGATTATTTTTCGGGCATGGTTGGTCAGCCTGACGGCGGATTTCCTGAAGAACTTCAAAAGATTGTGCTTAAGGACAAAAAACCGCTTACAGACAGAGCCGGAAAAACACTTCCTCCTGCCGATTTTGAAGCTATAAAGCAGCATATTATGAAATACAATAATATTTCTGCCGAAAGAGTAAACGCCAGAAATGTAATAAGCTATGCGCTTTATCCTAAAGTTTACGATGATTTTTGCAGGCATCTTGAGTATTATAAGGATGTTTCAAAGCTTGAAAGCCATGTTTTCTTCTACGGCCTTAAAAAAGGAGAGGAAACAAACATCCAGCTTGGCGAAGGAAAGACTCTCACAATACGTTTTATCGATATGACTGAGCCTAACGAGGAAGGCGTAAGAATACTTACGTTTGACATAAACGGTGTAACCCGTGAAATAAACATAGTAGATAAAAAGAGTGAGGAAAGTATCGTTAAGCATCCAAAGGCTGAAAAGGGCAATCCGCTTCAGGTTGGTTCTCCTATACCGGGCACAATAAGCAAGGTAAACGTAAAGGTTGGCGACAAGATCGAAAAGAACAGCCAGCTTCTTACGGTAGAGGCAATGAAGATGGAAACGTCAATTCTTGCTTCAACGGCGGGCATAGTAAAAGAGGTGCTCGTAAAAGAGGGCGACAAGGTGGCAATAGACGACCTTCTTATATCATTTGAATAAAGAATAACTATAAAAATATCCCGTGGTTAAGCGCCATGGGATATTTTTTGCGATATACTGCTTTAAGACTTTTCCTGATTATAAAAACGTGAAAAATTTTGTAAAATAATGACATTGACCGAACAAAATTATAGTAATATAATTATTTCATAACTTATGGCAAAACAGATGAAAATCTGTGGCGCAAAGCTACAGGGCCTGTAAAATGGCAGCCAGCTGCAATTTTTATTCATTGCCACAAGCGGGCAGTGTTTTTTTGTTTGCGGGCGATTAAAATCAATACTTAAAAGTCGGGGGAGGAAGAAAAGATGGCAATTTTACAGGTAATTAAATACGAGGGAGATAATACAACTTTCGTTTGGAAACATCCCTGTGAAGATTTCAATACAGGAAGCCAGTTAATAGTTCATGAATCACAGGAAGCGATATTTTTTCTTAACGGTCAGGCTCTCGATATTTTCGGGCCGGGAAGATATACGCTTGAAACACAGAACATTCCTTTGCTTAGAGCAATAACAAATATACCCACAGGAGGAAATACTGCGTTTCACTGCGAGGTATATTTCATCAATAAAACCGAACAAATGGCGGTAAAATGGGGAACCGACAGCAAGGTGCAGTTTATGGAGCCTGTATACCATTTTCCTATAGAAATAGGCGCAAGCGGTGAAATGAGCCTGAAAGTAAACGATTCCAAAAAGCTTCTTTTAAAGCTTGTGGGCACAGAAAACGGTTTTACACGCGATTATCTTGTACTGTATTTTCGCGCCTTTTTAATGACAAAAATTAAGCCGTACATCGCAAAAACAATAAGAGAAAAGCAAATAAGTATTTTTGAGATAGATGAACACTTAAATGATATTTCGACGACTCTCCATTCTATGCTTTTACCAGACTTTGACGACTATGGCATATCTCTTGAACGATTTTTTGTAACAATTGTAGTAAAGCCTGACGGAGAAGCCTCATATGAGAAGTTTAAGACGCTTCATTTCAGACAGTATGCCGACATAACGGAAGCAAAAATACGCCAACAGGTAGGCATAATAGACGCACAGACACAAGCGCAGAAAACCGTAATCGAATCTCAGGCAATAGCGAAAAAACGTTCCCAGGAAGGGTATACCTATGGTCAGGAGCGAGGCTTTGACGTGGCTAAAGCGGTTGCCGAAAATGAAGCGGCAGGTCAGTTTACAAACATGGGTATCGGTCTTGGTGCTATGGCGGGAGTTGGCGGCACTGTTGGCGGTATGGTGGGAAATGCCGTAAAAGGTGCTGTATTAAACTCAGAAAACACGAATTTACCGTTGTCAGCAGAAGACATGACGTGTCCGAAATGCGGAGCACCGGTAGGCAGTGATACAAATTTCTGCCCGAAATGCGGCGAAAAAATAGTACATGCCGCTGAAACTGTTGTTTGCCCGCAATGCGGAAAAAAGATTCCAAAATGCAGATTTTGTCCGGAGTGCGGATATAAGTTTGCGGATACCTGTCCGAAATGCGGCACATTTACAAACGGCGCGAAATTTTGCCCAAACTGCGGCGAAAAGCTTTTTTAAGGGGATGACGATATGAATAAACATTTTAAAATATATGCAGCTATATGGTTTGTTGTGCTTTTGTCATTCAGCATTGTGATTTTTGCAATTCCTTCAAACGGCGTAATTTCCGCAAAGCATGACGCGGCATTCTGGGGCGGATATGTATTTGTGGCGATTTCTTATGTAGCCCAGCTTTTATATGCCTGTGCATTTTTTAACTCCGGCGGCAAAGAAAAGAAATTTCTTAATACAGCAGGAGTATACATAAGCTATATGGCGTTGATAATTATAACTGTTGTTGGGTTTTTGTGTATGGCGGTTGCGATAATACCGAGATGGACAGGGGTAGTAATATGTGTTATCACATCAGGAATCTACTGCAGTACGATTTTAAAAGCCACACTTGCGTCAGGCATAATAAGCGACACCGGCGACAAGGTAAAGAGAAATACTGAATTTATCAATAAGCTTACTTCACAGGCAGAAGTGCTTGTATTAAAAGCGGATGATGACGCTGCAAAAGCCATGCTAAAAAAGGTATATGAAGCCATTCGTTACAGCGATGCGGTGTCAAACGATTCGGTTTTAAAGACAGAAGAACAGCTTTCGGCTAAATTTGATGAGCTTTCAAAGGCAGTACAGGATGAAAACAAGGAAGCGATTGAAAGGCTTTCAAATGAAGTTATCTTGCTTGCGGAGGAAAGAAACAGGATCTGCAGGTTACAAAAATAAATATTAAGACATAATGATTTCAATGGGGAGGAATGAAAATGTCAGTTTTCAAATGTAAAATGTGTGGGGGAACATTGGATGTTAAGGAGAATGAAACCGTAGGAACATGTGAATACTGCGGAACAAAGCAAACACTTCCAAAGCTCATAGACAGCCGCAGAACACAGATGTATGACCGCGCCAGCCATTTCAGACGCGCAAACGAGTTTGACAAGGCTGCCGTAATGTACGAGCAGATTTTAAATGATGACAATACTGATGCCGAGGCTTACTGGTCGCTTGTGCTTTGCAGCTACGGAATAGAATATGTTGAGGATCCGGTTTCCCATAAACGGGTGCCGACTGTAAACCGTACTCAGTATACGTCTGTTTTTGACGACGAAAACTACAAGGCTGCCATAAAATATGCGGATTTTGAACAAAAACAGATTTATGAGCAGGAAGCGGAAGCGATAAACGAAATACAAAAGGGTATACTTGAAATTTCGCAAAATGAAGAGCCTTTCGATGTTTTTATCTGTTATAAAGAAAAAGATTCCGAGGGCAGAAGAACGCCGGACACCGTATTGGCAAATGATTTGTATTATGGGCTTGTAAACGAAGGCTTCAAGGTGTTTTTCTCAAGCATAACTCTTGAGGATAAGCTTGGAACAGCGTATGAGCCTTATATATTTGCCGCGTTAAATTCGGCAAAGGTAATGGTTGTAATAGGTACAAAGCCGGAATATTTTAATGCCGTATGGGTAAAAAATGAATGGTCGCGGTATCTGGCGCTTATAAGAAACGGCGAAAAAAAGGTGCTCATACCGGCATACAGGGATATGGATCCATACGACATACCTGAAGAATTTTCAAACCTTCAGGCGCAGGATATGAACAAGCTTGGCTTTATGCAGGATCTGATAAGGGGAATAAAAAAGTTTTGCAATGCCGACAACAATAATGACACTTCAAATCAGCACAATACATTGCCTGCTGGTTCAGGAGTAAACGTAAACTCGCTTTTGGAAAGAGTATTTCTGTTTTTGGAAGATGGAAAATGGAAAGAGGCTGACAGATACTGTGAAAAAGTTCTTGACATAGAGCCTAAAAACCCTAACGCATACTTAGGCAAGCTGATGGCTGAGTTTAATGTAAAAAAGGCAGAAAACCTTTCAGAGCGCGCATATATCGCAAAAAGCAGCAATTACAAAAATGCCATTCGCTTTTCCGACGATTCTGTACGGGCAGAGCTTGAAGAGTATAATAAAATAGGATTATATTCGATGGGTTCTGTTAGAATGAAAGAGGCTCAAAGCGAAAAAGAATATGAAAACGCCGCAGAGATATTTAAACAAATAGCAGGCTACAAGGATTCTGACGAACTTACAAGCCAGTGCACTCAAAAAGCGAAAACATTAAGAAATGACGAAATTTATGAGGCTGCAATAGAAATGTTTAACCAAGGCTCACAGGAATCACTTGCAGAAGCCATGAATGCCTTTGATTCTATTTCAGACTGGAAAGACTCGGCGGAAAAATCAGAGCAGTGCAAAAAAAATATTGAAACCTTGAAAAACGATAAAGCAAGATATGAAGCAGAAATAGAAACGTGGGAAAAAGGAGTATGGAAGAAGGAAAAGATAATAGCCTTAGTTTCTGCAATAGTAGTTGTATTTATAATTATAATTTGTTATTTTGTTTTGCCTAATATCAATTAAAACAGCAAATACAATTACATCCTAAGGCTTAAGTTATAAGAAAAATATACACAAGAGATGCGGGTGTTCAGAACGTTTTGAAATTTGAATGACGACGCAGAATAATTACAAAATACAAAAGAGAGTAGTAATAAAGGATGATTTCAAGCCGTCTGCGACACCGGGCGACAGAAACGGTCTTGTAAAATGGATGTGTTGGTGTTCCGATTGCAGATTTGTTTGCGAAAGCTGCAAAGCGGAATGTCTGCTCATAAATTAAAAAGTTAAAACGAAAGGAAATGGCCGGTATGAATGTAGAAAATTTAACTGAAATAAAGTCTGGGTTTCTGAATTTTTATTCAAACAGCATAGGAGCACCCCTTTTAATAGCATTTGAAATGGAAGACGAGACGGACTGCTGTCTGCTGCAAAAAACGTTAAACAGGGTCATAAAACGCTATCCGTACTTCAGTACGCAATTGGTATGGAAAGACGGCGACGTTTACCTTGCGCCAAACGATAATCCCATGGTAGTTGAAAACTCAGATAAAATGCGTGAGCTTGGAAGCAAGGAAACGGGTTTTCATCTTCTGGAAGTACATGCGTTTGGACATTTTATATATTTGCATGTGCATCACGGAATTATGGACGGAAACGGTTTTATGCCTTTTATGAGAACACTTTTATACTGCTATTTGTGCGATTATTACGGCAGAGATTTTAAAGTGCAGGGAGTGAATCTTCCTGATTCGCCTATAGATCCGGGCGAGTATGACGAACCTTTTGGCGATGATTATTATCCGTCCGGCGATGAGCCGAAAAGTAAAATTACTGAAAACAGATTTGAACTGCCCGAATTTGCTGCGCCGGAAAAAGAAAAGCAATGCTATTATACACATATCACTTTTCCAATGAAAAGGTTTGTAAGCATTATGAAAAAACAGGACTCAAGCCCGGCAATTTTGCTTTCTATTCTTATGTCACAGGCCATTGAGCGTGTTCATCCCGAGCATGAAGGTGAAATAGTTACAAATCTGGTTTGGAATTTCAGAAATGAAATAAACATGAAAAATACACATAATTATTGCGTAAGCGGTGTTGCGCTTACATACAGTGACCGCATAAAAAGAATGCCGCTTGAACTTCAGGGAACATGCTTTCGCGGAATGACTTTTGCCCAGACAAGAGAAAGCGACGCTTACAGAATTGCCAACGGCCTGATTGCTTTAAGAAAAAAATGCGAGCAGACCGGAAGCTACGCCGGAAAACTCAGCGTTTTAAGCTTCCTTGACAAAGTGAAAGCAAATACTTTTCCTTTAAGCTATACGGGGCAGATGGCGCTTGGCGAGTGTGAGAAAAAAATACGCGATATGTATATTATGCCTACCGGAACATATGTGTTTGGCATAGAAGTGGCTTCAGTAAACGACAGTCTCAGCATAGATATGCAAAAAAACAGAGACGTTTCTGTTTATGAGGATGCTCTTTGCGATATACTGGGTGAAAACTCTATTCCGTACAGCAGACAAAAAACCGTACATGTCGTCTTTCCGGAAACGAACAATTCGATGGTTATGAGGGCAAAAGAGCAAAGATAATGGGGGTATTATAATGAGAACGCTGTCAAGGGATATAATAAACGAAAAGAATAAAACAGGTATAACTTCAAGCTGCTCAATATATAAAATAGACAGCGAAACGGCTGTTAAGATATACAACTACAAGGCGCCTATAGAAGTTATAGAGCAGGAAAAAACAAATGCCAGAAACTCAATGCTTCTGGGAATACCTACGCTTATTTCCTTTGATATTGTACAGATTGGCGACGATTATGGCGTAATATACGAAAACCTTGAGTCAGATACTCTTGGCGAGCTTATTATGAAAAACCCCGATAAATTTGAGTATTATACGTCGGGATTTACGGCTTTGGCTCACGAAATTCACAGTACCAAGGCAGACACGGGAAAATTCAATTCCATTAAGGATTTATATACGTCATACTTAAAAGAGATAGAAGCAAGAACTCTTTTTACATCTGATGAAATCGCTGCCTGCATCAGACTTATAAAAGCAATACCGGATAGCAACAGATATCTCCACATGGACCTTCAGCCGCGCCCTATACGCTACAGCGGCGGTGAAATGGTCATTTCTGAAATGCGTGATGTGGCATATGGCCATCCGATATTCGACCTTGGCTCAACCGCATTATCGGTATATATGGTAACGCTATCCGGAAACGAAGCAATGACAAGGCTTACAACAAATATGGACTGTTTAACATCGCAAAAATTCTGGATAACATTTATCCGCGATTATTTCAACTGTACCTCAGACGAGGATACAGCGGCAATGGCCAGACGTTCCTTCTTTTTGGCATGGCTTAAATATATGATAGTGCCCGTTATCTTTCCGCCGCTTGACGAAAATATCATTCGCTCAATGCAGGAAGGCTGCCGCAGAAATTTCCTGCCGCATATTGACGAATGGATAGCCGACATGAAGGATGTATGGAAACGCTTTGAATAGTATAAAAAAACCGGCCGCCATCAATTTGTGTATTGAAAGCGGCTGGTTTTACAATTAAATCAGATGTTTTTTATGCGGCAGGCTTTGTTTATAAATGAAGTCAGCCGCCTATTTTTTTCTGGATAGTCAGAATATTTGCTCCGTTTTCGTAGCTGTAGTTTACATTATCCATTGTCTTTTTTACCATAAGGATACCAAGGCCGCCTATTGGACGTTCGCTTGCCGGAAGAGTCGTGTCGGCATCCGGTTTTGCAAGAGGGTCGAACGGAACTCCGTTATCAAGAAAACGGATAGTAGCACGAAGCGGTTCGTCCTCAACGGTGCAGCGTACTGTGGCTTTTCCTATATTCGGATTGTAGGCATAGTGTGCTATGTTTACATAAATTTCTTCTACAGCTACTGAAATCTGCATCAGCGCTTTAAGCGGACAACCACAAGACTTAAGCTCGCTTTCAATAAAGTTTTGTACGGTTGTAAGGTTTTCAAGCGTGGCTTCTACGGTTATTTCCTTCATTTATCTTCCCTCGCTTTCAGGGCAATCATAGTAATATCATCAAACTGAGGCGCATTTTCAACGAAAGCATCAATATCCTTTTTTATTCTTGGAATAAGCATATCGGGCGCATCGTCAGCAGAGGCATTAAGCGCCGACAGCAGTCGTTCTTCGCCATACAGCTGTGTGTGTGCATCGGTAGCTTCCGTTACGCCGTCTGTGTAGAGGAAAATGCAGTCTCCGGGTGCAAACGGAATTTCATACTCACGGTATTTTGCGTTTTCCATGCCGGCAAGCACGAAGCAATGTTTATCCCTGTACATTTCAAAAACACCGTTTTTGCGTTTGATTGCGGGATATTCATGCCCGGCGTTTGAACAGGTGAGCTTGCCTTCGGGAATACTGTATATCCCAAGCCATACGGTAACGAACATTTCAGCATCATTTCCATCGCACAGCTCGCGGTTGGCGGTAGAAAGTATGACAGAAGGCGACAGTGTGCCGGATTCGGCAAGAGATTTGATAAGCGTTTTGCTTTTCATCATAAAAAGCGACGCCGGTATTCCTTTGCCGGATACATCTGCAATTACAAGAGCCAGATGGTCTTTGTCAACAAAGAAATAATCATAAAAATCTCCGCCGACTTCTTTTGCCGTAAACATCTGTGCAAAAAGATCAAATTCTGTGCGTTCGGGAAAAGGCGGGAATATGCTTGGCAGCGCAGAAAGCTGAATGGCGCGGGCAAACTCAAGCTCCTTGTCTATTCTGGCTGCGGCTTCGGCAATATAGCGTTTAAGAGTAACTACCGTAGAATTTATATCGTCTGAAAGAGAGGCAAATTCTTCGTTTGTGCGCACATTTACCGATACATTAAGGTTGCCGCCGGTTATTTCTCCAAGAACGCCGTTTACTTTTTGTATGTTCTCAACAACAAGTTTTTTGATAAGAAAATAGATGAGTATAAAAATCGCGGTAAATACACAGATTTCCATAAACACCGAAACATAAACGGAAACATTGCGTGCAAGCACAACTTCGCTTACCGGCATAACCGAAATTATATAATAGCCTTCTGATACAACATACATACAGTAGCATTTACTGCCGTAAGCGCTGCTTTCAAAACGAGTGTTCTCAGGCATGGAAGATGTATCTATATTAATTCCGGTACGGCTTAAATTCTGGCCTGTATATTTATGGCTGTCACTTACTATTTTGCCCGAAATATCGGCTATTATTACGCTTCCGTCTTTACCTACATGTCTGTTTTTAGTAATACCTGACACCTGGCTGTCTATATCTTTTTGAAAGCGCCCGGCATTGTAGCCGACCTGAACGAAACCACCGCTTCCAAGAGCCACTCCGGCGTATTTCATATATACCGATGAGTCGTTTGATGTAGGCTGATAACTCTGTACGTATTGAAGCGTTCCTTCGTTGAGCACAAGAAACGCGCTTGACTGTACGCCCGTGTGCATATCAAAACCGACATAATCCTTTACAGTAGAAGCCGTTATTATGCCGTTTTTGTCAACAACATTTATTTCGGAAAAATCATTGCCTTTTTTTGAAGAAATGGAATTAAGCAATGCTTCGTCAACTGTATCGGCAGTCTGAATGTCACTTGCCACATCTCGTGTAAGAGAAAGAAGGTTTTTATTTGAGGCTTCTTCAATATCGGCCCGAACATCATTGATGTTAAGCTTTAGTACATTTTCAGCGTCGCTTATCGACAGCCTTGTCTGAACTATAAAAGTAAACAAGCTCGTAACAGAAAAAGCCACAAGCACACACAGCAAAAGCCAGCGCTGAAAAGACTGTGCAAGTTTTTTTTGTCCGCTTATTTTATTCAGGCGTTCTTTGCTGAGAAGTGACACTGTAAGCAGCGCCAACATGACGGTAAGACCGTTTGCGCTCATCATAGGTATGGTGCAGCGCTGTACAAACGAAAAAGCCTTAGAAACGTCGTTCATATTTGTAAGGAAGATCATAAGCATATGCAGTACTTCCATTACAAGCCCTGTGGCAAGACCATAGTACCAAGCCGGCTTTTTGTCGTCAAACATGAACTTGCGAAGAAGGGCGCCTACAAAGCCGGCGATAATTGTGGCTATTGTACATGCAATTCTTGTATATGTTCCGGCGCCCCAGTACACGGCGAAATATCGTTCAATGCCGCCTGTAATTCCTGCTATTATTCCGGCAGGAGCACCAAATATAAGAGAGGCACATAACGGCGCAGCATCACGCACGTTCATTACGGCTCCGTTTATAGGCACACCGAATTCAGTACAAAATGCGGCAAGACCGCCGAAAATAAGGCCAAATATAAGCTGTTTTTGCCATTGCTTATATTTGGCAAAAGCTGTTTTCTTTTCAAGCTGATAAAGCAAGGCTGTAACGGCGACAATGATAATTCCGATTGCAGCCAACTTTAAATATTCCATAGAAACACCTTCACTCTATGGTAAGCAGGTCGGAAAAACCGGTAACCTCAAACACCTCCATAACTGTGTCACAAACATGCGTAAGCTTCATGCTGCCCTGGCGATTCATTGTTTTTTGCGCGGAAAGCAGTACACGAAGGCCGGCGGAGGATATGTATTCAAGCTCAGTCATATCGAAAACAAGCTCTGTTATTCCTGTCAAGGATTCCTTAAGCTCAGTTTCAAGCTGAGGAGCGGTTGAAGTGTCAAGCCTTCCGGAGATGGCAAGTAAAAGCTTTGTTCCGTCTTGCGTTTTAGTAATAGTCATAAATTATTTCCCCCTTGAAATTAAAATTATATTCTGCGGTACAGATGTGAGAGTGCTGTTGTACTGTAAAATCACAAAATAATTATATCATTATCATTATAACAAACTGCTGTTTAATTTTAAAGCTTTTTTACGTTAAATGAATTTCTTTTTGCTGCATATTGAAAAATATTTTGCGGCATTGCCGGAAGTGCCGGGCTTAAATATCAAGACCTGCAATTATATTTTTCACACATTCGGCAGAGTTTTCAAAGGCTGCTTTTTCATCAGGCGACATATTTACCGGTACGGTTTCAAGTATGCCGCTTTTGCCCAATGCACACGGCACAGACACCGCACAGCCTTTGCAGCCGTATCTTTCAAGAATAGTTGTGCATAACGGAAGTATTTCCTTTGTGTCGTTTGTTATGGCGCTTACAATTCTTGCGGCTGCGCTTGCCACTCCGTATGCTGTACTGCCTTTTTTCTGAATAAGCCTTAAACCGGTCTGCTTCATTGCCTTTTCAAGCATATCTTTTTTTATTGAAGCGTCATCATCTATCATTAGCTTTGAAAACTGTTCAATATCGAAATTTGCTATACGCACTCCGCTCCACAGTATAACGGCAGAACCTCCGTGTTCTCCTATGACAAATGCGTTTACAGACGAAGCGGATACGTCAAATATTCCGGCAATAAACCTGCGAAGTCTTGCCGTATCAAGTATAGTGCCGCTGCCTATTATCCGGTTTGGGCTTATGCCGGTAACCGTTTGAATAGTATAAGTAAGAACGTCAACGGGGTTTGAAAGACAGAGTATAATTGAATCCCTGCAAAGTGCGCCTATTGAAGAAAATATTGACCTTGCGATGTCAGAGTTTATTTTTGCCAGCTCAAGCCTGTCCTGGCCGGCTTTTCTTGCCGCGCCTGCGCAGTAAATTATTATATCCGCTCCTTTTACTGCGTCATACCCACCGCTTGAGAGCTTTTGTGCCGGAGCGTAATCCAAAACCTGCGCGTCAAGATAGTCGTCAACCTCGCCGCGCACAATGTTAATGTTTCTTCCGACAAGCACAATCTCGTCTATCCCGCGTACATTTCTAAGCATTGAAAAAACAGCCATTCCGACATTTCCGTTTCCGATTACAGCCGCTTTCATATTTTACGCCTTCTTTCGTCATTGCCGCATATTATATATTCAAAGAAGATTTTTCAGACTTATGGCATTTAGCCGTGAAAAAGTTGATGCCTGTGGAAGCTTTACGGGGCATACCTCAGCGCAGGAAAGCGCTTTTGTGCATATACCGAATTGTGTTTTTGCATAAATACCCGAAAGTTCTTTCAGGTGTTTTTTGCTGTTCTCCTGGCTTATTGTTTTAAAAATCCCGTTCATAAGCATAGCTCCGCCGAACAAGTCTTCTCCTGTATAGTTTGGGCATACCTCCATGCAGCAGCCGCATTGCAGGCAGGAAGCGCTTAAATACTGGCGTTCGGTATCATCAAAATTCGGAATGGTATTTTCGTCAATATACACTTTCATTTTTTCAAAGAGGCGGTGGATAATGCTTCGGTCAACCTTAAGATCCTTTATAAGAGGAAATTTGCTTAATGGCTCAAGAGTTATATCGGTGCCTGTATTTCTTACAAAAGCAGAACAGGCAAGAGAGGGGCGTTTGTTTATAAGCATTGCACAGCTTCCGCACATGTTTTGCCGGCAGCTGCACTCCCATTCCACAGGATCGCTTTCTTCAAGATTTATAATGTCAAGAAGCCCGGCCACCGTTGAGTTTTCGCTGCATACGGCTTCATAGATTTTATATCCGGTTTTGCGTTTTATTTTAAGCTTCGCTATCACAAAAAAGCCTCCCGATTTCTTCAAAATGAACCTCAATCTGCCCGTCTTTGTAAGACGAAACAGACGTTTTTTTATAGTGCTCGTCATCTGTATCCGGATAGTCTGACCGCATGTGGGCGCCGCGGCTTTCCCTGCGGGCAAGTGCGCTTTCAAAAAAAGCCTTCCCAAGCTGCTGCATGTTTATGGCGCCAAGAGCATCGGATACATGGCATTTGCGAAAAACGGGTTTCCGGAGATACATTTCGCTTAAAATACGCATACCTTCGTTCAGGCTTTCAGGCGTGCGTATTATGCCGAGATACAGATTCATGGCTATTTGTATGTCCTGAATAAGCCAAGACGGTGATTCGCTTCTTTTATCGGAAACGGAAGCTTCTGTAAGCTTTGTAAGCGCTTCTATTTCTTCATGAGCCATTTTTTCGGCATTGGAATCGCTTTTGCTTATTCTGTTTTTTTCAAGGTTTTCAAAATCGGCATTTGCATTTATTACCGCTGTTTTTCCGCCATATATGGCAGAAAGTGTTGAATTTCCGCCAAGGCGGTTAGCACCGTGATACATGCAGGAGCATTCGCCGGCGGCATATATTCCCGGTATGCTTGCGCGGTGACACCGGTCTACATATATTCCGCCCATAAAGTAGTGAACGGCAGGATAGACAGGAATGTAATCTTTTGCCGGGTCTATGCCAAGGTAAAGCATACAGGTATCGGTTATTTCCTTAAGCCTGTTATGCACGACATCTTCTCCAAGATGAGTAAGGTCAAGACCGACGAATTTCTGTCCGTTTATTCCGCTTTTCATAAGCACGCATACTTTGTATATGCACTGCGATACGATGTCACGAGGCATAAGATTTCCGTTTTTGCCATACCAGTCTTCCATAAAATACCAGCGTTTGCCGTCTTTTATGGTAAACAGCCGTCCGCCTTCGCCACGGGCTGCTTCTGAAATGAGCATTCGTTTTTGCGCGGTTTCTATTGCGGTTGGATGAAATTGTACCATCTCAAGGTTTGCCATTTTAACGCCTGAAACAAAAAGAGAGGCGGCAGCAAAGCCATCGCTTGTGCTTGAACCTGTGGTCTTTCCAAACAAACCGCCAGGGCCGCCGCAAGCAACAATAAGCGCGTCTGAAGGCATGTATGAAAGATTTCCGTCTGCGGTATTTTCGGCAATTACTCCGCGGTAAACGCCGTTTGTAATAATGCATTTTACAAATTTACAGTTGGTTATCAGATTAATTTTTCCTTCACAGCAGTATCGGCGCAGTTCGCCTGAAAGGCCGCTGACAAGCTGTTTTCCGATACCGGCTTTTGAAAAAACAGTGCGTTTTTTCTTCTGGCCGCCAAAGTAACGCATATCAGGAAAACCGTTTTCATCGCGGCTGAAAACCGTTCCGTAATGCTCAAGGTCGGAAATGATTTCCGGTGCGTTTTTCGTAAGATTTAATACAGCTTTTTCATCTGCAATAAAGCATCCGGCCTTCATTGTGTCTTCGCAATGCTGAAGAAATGAATCGTTTTCACCTTTTGTGTTAAGCGCGGCATTAATTCCGCCGGCGGCAAGAACCGATTGTGACCTTTCAGGCGGAAAGGGGGAAATAACCGTAACACTGTTTGAGGCTTTGGCGGCTGTTATTGCAGCTGATAAACCGGCAAGGCCGCATCCTATAATAAGTATTTTCATTTAATCAGCCTCCGGGATAAAATTGCGGATAATAATATATAAATGCGGCTATGGTAAATAACGCAGGAAGTACGGTAATGAAAAATGATATGGTCTTTGCTGTTTTCATGCCATTTTCCTCACGAACAAGACCCAGGGTAACGAAGCTTTTTGCAAGCCCCGTAAACATGTGTATCCCTGTTGCGGCTGCGGTAAATATTATAATCAGTAACTTTACAATGTCAGGCTTATGCGCCAAATAAAAGGTATGATAAAATAAGAACACTATTATCAGTATTCCGGCCGTGTACTGAACTATCGCGTAAAAATTTAGCCTTGCGTATATTTTTCTGCTTTTTACAAAGCGAAATACAACAAACGGCAGGCTTAATGATGCGTGTATCAAAAGACACACCATAAGGCAAACACCAAGCTTCTTTATGTAAGGCGAGTAAGAAAATATGCCCAGCATAAGCCCGGAGGCGTATATTGCATGTATGTCAAACAAAATCAGGCACACAAGGCCGAGAATTGAAACAATAAGCTTGCGGATGAAACCTGCCATTTTTATACCTCATGTTTTATTGATATTTTGTAAATATTTTCATTTTCGTACGAATACTCAATTTTACTTGCAACGTGATTAATCAATGTGGCGGATATTTCATCGGCTGTGCATAAATAATCAATCTTGACACCGTTGTAGTTTATTATTAAACCGGCGTCAAGCGTATCGTCGGAATACTCAATCGTTATGCCTATATGAAAATCGCCTGAAAGCTTAGGAAGCACTGTCTGCACACAAAGTTCTTCAACAACGGTCTGAATAGCGTTTATCTTTCTAAACGGCATAGAGTGCTTTTTGCCAAATGTTTCAAGCATAGCACCAAGAGCGATAAAGTCGAAGTCTTTTGTAAGAATATCATAGTGGAAAACCTTAAGCCTGTTTACAAATTGTCTTGTCTTTTCTCTTTTTGGAGAGTCAAATATCTGTTCAGGAGAGCCATCCTCATAAATTATGCCTTCGTCCATGTAAAAAATACGTGTGGACACATCTTTTGCAAATCTCATTTCGTGTGTAACGATCATCATTGTAAGCCCCTGTTTTGCAAGGGAGCGTATTACCGACAGAACTTCACTTACCATTGTAGGGTCAAGGGCGCTTGTCGGTTCGTCAAAAAGTATTATTTCAGGCTCCATTGCCAAAGCTCTTGTTATGGCTACACGCTGTTTTTGGCCGCCGGAAAGCTCATCCGGATAGGACAGCGCTTTTTGCGAAAGGCCAACAGTGCCTAAAAGCCTCATGGCGTTTTCATATGCGGCTTGTTTTGGCTGATTTTTTATGGAAACCGGAGCAAGCATTATGTTTTCAATTACCGTAAGGTGAGGGAAAAGAAGAAAATTTTGGAAAACCATGCCGGTTTTTTGCCTTAGTTTTAAAAGATCGGTTTCTTTTGCGCCAAGTTCTTTTCCAAGTACGAATATTTTGCCGTCAGTAGGCTTTTCAAGATAATTTATGCATCTGAGAAGTGTTGATTTGCCGGTGCCCGACGGACCTATAATTGTTACAACATCACCGCGGCGTATGCTTGCGTTAACGTCTGAAAGAGGAGTAACGTTCGGGTATTCTTTTTTAAGATGCTCAATGCGGATGACTTCATCGCTGCCTTTTTTAACGGCATTGTTGAAAGCTGTGATTTCTGTGTTTTTTGATGTGTCGATTCCGTTTAGATTTGCCTTGCGTTTTTTGGGATCAATTCTGACCTCAGCTATTCCCAGAAGCGATATCATTGCCCATGAAAGCAGAAAATATATTACCGCTGTGGCTATAAGAGGAAAGAAGGCGTTGTATGTACGGCTGCGGATTATGTCGGATACCTTTGTAAGATCCTGTATTGCTATATATCCAACTACAGAAGTCATCTTTACCATTGATATAAGCTCGCCCTTATATACAGGCAATATGTAACGCAAAGCCTGGGGAGCGATTATTTTGGTAAATATATCTGCTTTTTTAAAGCCAAGGGTTTCAGCCGCTTCCCACTGGCCGTTGTCTACGGAGTTTATTCCGGTACGCATCATTTCGGATACATAAACACCGAAATTTATGGCAAAACCGATTACCGCCACTGTTTCGCCGGCAAAATGTGCTTTAATGAAAACCACATAAAACAGCACCATAAGCAAAACAACCATTGGTATTCCCTGTATTATGCGTATAAACACGGCGGATATTGCGCTTAGCAGACGGCTTTTGCTGCGCCTTGCCATACAAAGACAAAAGCCGAATATCGTGCCAAAAACAGCTGAAAACAATGAAATTTTTATCGTTACAACAAGCCCTGATACTACAAGCTTCCAGCGGTTTTCACGAATGAAGTTTTTGTAAAAGCTGTCCTTAACGGAAGTCAGAAAACTGTTTTTCTGCACAGCAGAGGAAGACTCCGGCAAAACAACGTCGGCTTTTCTGCACAAAAGAACTATTCCGCCGGTATAGTGGCTTGCCGGAAAATCAACGCTTTCTCTTCGCTCATCGGTTATTGAAATGCAGCCTGAGGCAATATCGGCTTTTCCCGTTGAAACGGAAGCTATGAGAGAAGAAAAGTTTGCTTTTGTTATTTCAACTTTTTTGCCAAGCTCCTTGCCTATCATCAGCACAAGTTCTACCTCGTATCCGGCGGAAGTTCCGTCGTCGTTTACATAAGACATCGGGGCTTGGGTAGAGTCGTGGGTATATCGCAAAGTGCCGTTTGGAGTGTCGTAGTTTTCATAGTCAGCCCAGTTGATTTGCATCTTCGAAATATCGCCTGAAAACCATTTATCCTTAAGCTTTGAAATCGTGCCGTCTGCGGAATATTTTTCTATTATGGCGGAAACTTCATTTGTAAGAGGACTGTTTTTAGGCATCGGCAGGCCGTAGTTATCGGTCTGTACTATTTCGGGAAACACTGCAAAGTCACTGTTTTCGGCAGCGGCGAGCCTGGCTACAGGTTCATCAAGGCCGATTGCGTCCACACTTTTGGAACGAAGAGCCATAAGCTGACCGCCTATATCGTCATAATAATTGTTTTTTACGTCGGGTATTACCTTGCTTATCGTTTTGTCAAACACTGTACCTGTCTGACTGCCAATTGTTGCTGCGGTAAAATCGGAAAGCTTTGTGTATTTTACGGTTTTTTCATCAGCAAAGGCGGTAAATGACTGCCCTAAAAAGCTTGTACAAACTAAAAACACAACGATAAAAATCACTGCGGTTTTTGGTATGCGAAACCTCTTTAAAAGCTTCATTTTAAGGATCCCTCCAATATAAACATTGAAAATACTTTTATGGTTTCAGACAATTTTGTTGTTATGCAATGCAGGGGAATCAGATTTTTCCGCCGATAATTTTATATTGTTGTGAATGTTTTTCAATGTAAACGGTTGAAAGATTCATACTTGATTTAAACTGTTCCACAAGCTTGTTTACATTATCGTCAGGCGCATTGATTATAACAAGTATAGTATCATTACTCTTGAAATTTCCGTCTGTATCGGTATATCCTCCCCATGCGGGAAGAACGGTTGCTCCCTGTTTGTTGTCACTTATTATCTGTTCTGTCTTTTGAAGCGCTTCATCTTTTGAAAGCACCTGCTTTTTGGCGTCGGCATCACACAGGCCGATATACACAAAATATGTACTGCCTTTAGTCATGGATGAGTCCGCAGCTGTTTTGCCGCAGCCGCAAAGAATAAGGGATGTCAGTATAAAAAGCATAATTACGGGTGTAAAATAAATTTGTGCCTTTTTGCATTTAGATGGTTTCATAGTGCATTCCTCATTTCGCAATAATATTAATGCCGCCGGTTGCTTTTTTTATGAAACACTTTGTTCAATATAAACAATTTTTATTCACATATTTTATCATTAAGTGTAAAAAATTTCAATAATTCATTTAAAAAAATAAGCTTATGGCACAATGTTTTGGAAATAAGCAAACATACCTCTTGGGCTGAGTCACTTCGGTACATTTGCCGCGCAAATAATTTTAATAAAAAAATGAATTGGAACTGAATTTATGATACAATCAAATGTAATATCAAATTCAATGTTTCATATTTATGACGCAAAAGGGTGAGAAAATGGGCAAAATCCTTGTGGTGGCCGAAAAACCTTCGGTTGCGGCTGATATCGGACGCGTGCTTAAGTGTAAAACAAAGGGCGACGGCTTTACTGAAAACAATGAATATATTGTAAGCTGGTCGCTTGGACATCTGCTTGAGCTTGGTGCGCCTGAGGACTACGACAAAAATCTTAAAAAATGGCGTGCCGAGGATCTGCCGATTATTCCGGAAAAGATGAAGCTTAAGGCAATACGAAAAACCTATTCACAGTTGAAGGTACTGAAGGATCTTATGACCGGAGAAGAAGTTGACAGCATTATCTGCGCAACAGACAGCGGACGCGAAGGAGAACTTATATTCAGATATATTTATGACTATACAAAATGCAAAAAACCGTTCAAACGGCTTTGGATTTCAAGCATGACTGACGCCGCGATAAAGGAAGGTTTTGAAAATCTTAAGGCGTCGTCGTTTTATGATAATTTATATTATTCGGCAAAATGCCGTTCAGAGGCCGACTGGCTTGTGGGAATGAATGCATCACGGGCCTATACAATTGGATATAAGGCGCTTTTAAGCGTAGGCAGGGTGCAGACGCCTACTCTTGCCATGATTGTGCAAAGACACAGGGAAATAGAAAGCTTTGCAAGCACTGATTATTATGAAGTGCAGGCTGATTTTGGCGGCTTCAGGGCAACACGGTACGAAAACGGAATTACTGATACCAGAATTTCGGACTGCGATAAGGCCGCAGCTATTGCCGAGAAAATAAACGGCAAAGATGCTTACCTTGCCGAGCTTAAAAAAGACAGCAAAAAAACGCCGCCGCCGCTTCTTTATGACCTTACGGAGCTTCAAAGGGAGTGCAACAGCAAGTATGGTTTTTCGGCAAAAAAGACGCTTGACATTGCCCAAAGTCTTTATGAAAAGCAAAAAGTGCTTACTTATCCACGAACCGACAGCAGATATTTGAGCGATGATATGCCGCCAAAGGTAACCGCTACAATGGAAAAGCTTGCTCAAAACGAGAAGTACGGAAAATATGCGGCAAAAGCACTTTCGGACGGTCTTAGGTTTACAAAGCGCATTATAGACAACAGCAAGGTCAGCGACCATCATGCCATAATACCTACGGATAAAAAGCATAATATTTCAGCTCTTAGCGAGGACGAGAACAAGGTATTCGACCTTGTGGCAAGAAGGTTTATAGCTGTGTTTTTCCCGGATATGGAATACGAAAACACCCAGGCGCTTTTTGTCTGCGAGAATGAAAAGCTTGTTTCAAAGGTTACCATAACGACAAAAAAAGGCTGGCGGGTGCTTGAACCTGTAAAGGGAAAGCCTGATACCGACACTCTTTCCGGGCTTGAAAAAGGTAAGACATATAAAATAAAAAAGGCGGAAGTTATGAAGAAAAAAACAGAGCCGCCAAAGGAATACACGGAAGCGACACTTTTATCGGCCATGGAAAACGCCGGAAGGTTCGTAGATGATGAGGAGCTTAAGGAAAAGCTCAAGGCTTCGGGTATAGGAACTCCGGCAACAAGAGCCGCAATAATTGAGCGGCTTATACATGTCGGTTACGTTAAGAGAACAGGAAAGGCGCTTATTCCTCAGGAAAAAGGCCAAAAGCTTGTGGATGTAGTTCCTGTGGAATTAAAATCGCCCGAAACAACCGGAAAATGGGAAAAAGGGCTTGTGGCAATAGCGGACGGCACTCTTGAAAGCGAAAAATTTATGGAGAGCATAAAGCGCTTTGTATACTTTATTGTTTCGGCCTCAAAGGAAAAAACAGATATTGAGTTTGAAAAAGAAATGTCACAAAAAAGCAGACGTTCCGTAGGAAAGTGCCCTTTATGCCAAAGCAGGCTGTATGAAAACACAAAAGCCTTTTACTGCGAAAACTGGAAAAACGGATGTTCATATACCGTTTGGAAAAACTGCCTTGACAGATACGGACAAAAGCTTGACGATAAGCTTATGAAAAAGCTGCTTAAGGATGGACGTGCCGACGGTCTTAAGTTTGTAATGCCTCAGACGGGGGAGAGGGGCACGGGGGATATTATACTCAACAAAGAAAAAAAATTCGCCGTTGAAATAACTAACTTTAAACGGGATTAGGGCTTGTTTTCGCTCAGTTTTTTTAAAAAAGATGCAAAAAAGCTTCTGAAATTTTCATTATTTTCAGGTGTGCGTTTTTTGTGTTTTCCGCCTTTTTCACCACGAAGCCGCAGTTCTTTTGAAATGTGGCGTTCAAAAAGCAGACGGTCAATATTTTCGGATGAATATAAAAAACCGTTTTGATGCACGACATAAGCGCTTTTTGAAAGAAGCACGGCGGCAAGGCCATAATCCTGAGTAACGCAGATGTCGTATTTCAATATATGATTTATTATATAAAAATCTGCTGAATCGCCGCACTTATCAACAGTTACGGTTGTGCTGTAGCCATCGTTAAGCACATGGCTTGTGTCGCAGATCATAAAAACCGGAAAAGAGTATTTTTTAGCCTCGGCTACTATTATTTCTTTTACCGGACAGGCGTCAGCGTCGACAAATATATTCATTAAAACAGCTCCTTTTTATATAATTATATTTTAATATAAACCTTATGTAAATGGTTTTATTAATTTTTTAGGATGAGGACAATGAATAACAAAAGGGTAAAATTAGGGGTAATTTTATTATATTTTGTAATATACGAGCTTATAAGCAAAAGCATAGGCGAAAGTCTGCTTTTGCCGTCCATAGGTGAAGTGCTGAAGGCGTTTTTGCTGCTTGCCGTTGAAAAAACATTTTGGATAAATGTTTTCTGCAGTCTTATAAGAATATTTTCCGGATTTATTCTGGCTGTACTTGCCGGCTGTGTGCTGGCGGCACTGTCATATTTTACTAAATTCGGTTATGTGCTTTTAAGTCCGCTTATTACCGTCATACGCTCAACGCCGGTTGCTTCGTTTATAATACTTACGCTTTTGTGGATAAAATCGGGTTATGTGCCGGTTTTTATTTCATTTCTTATGGTTGTTCCGGTTGTATGGGGAAACATCTACGAAGGACTTAAAACGACGGATTTAAAGCTTTTGCAAATGGCTGACGTGTTTGGTTTCGGAGCATGGAAGAAGCTTAGATATATTTATTCTGTGCATTGCGCTCCGTTTTTTACAACGGCTTGCGTAACGGGTCTTGGCTTTGCATGGAAGTCGGGCATTGCGGCTGAGGTAATAAGTATGCCGAAGTTTTCAATTGGCCGAAGGCTTTATGAATCAAAGGTTTATCTTGAAACACCTCAGCTTTTTGCGTGGACGCTTACCGTAATTGCGCTTTCGATAGTTGCCGAAAAAGGCATAAAGCGGATTTTTAAAATGAAAGCAAAATAAAGGAGAAACGTAATGGACATAGTTTTGAGCCATATATATAAAAGCTTTGAAAATCCGGTGTTTGCAGACTTAAGCTGTACTTTTAAAAGCGGTACTCTGACGGCTCTTTGCGGAAGTTCCGGAAGTGGGAAAACCACGCTTGTAAACATAATACTTGGTTTTGAAAAACCGGACAAAGGTGATTTAGTGTTTGAAAAAAAACCGGTTTTTTCAGTGGTTTTTCAGGAAGACAGGCTTATGGAGGAACTATCCGCAAGAGAAAACATACTTTTAAACGGCTGTAACAAGGACGAATGTGACAGGCTTCTTAAACTTTTTGGTCTTGATGAGAGCAAAGACAGAGTCGTGTCCAAACTAAGCGGCGGAATGAAACGCAGAGTTGCAATAATACGCGCGCTTACATATAATGCCGATATTTATATATTTGACGAGCCGTTTAAAGGGATTGACAGCGAAATGAAAGAAATTGTTATGGCCTCCGTACGTAAAATGCTTTGCGGGAAAACCGGTATACTTATAACGCATGACTTAAACGAAACAAAAATAGCAGATATCGTTCTTGATTTGGATAAAATAAAAAAAGGCGTTTAACGCCTTTTATAAATTCATTACCATATCGTACCATACAGCTCCGCCATGAACGGAAGCTGAAACTCCGATATTTTTAAACCCGAATTTTTCATAATAGTGCAAAAGATGTTCTTTACAGGTAAGAGTGATTCCTGCCCTGTGCTTTGCAATAGAATCGGCTTTCATGTGGTCGATAAGCATTGCGGCGACGCCTGAACGTCTTTTTTCGGGTATTACGTCAAGGCCGAATATAGCCTGGTACGCGCCATTCGGATTGTGAAACGACGTGTCCTCAAACATTTCATCGTAAATCAGAAAGCTGTTTGACACACAGCCGTTTATAAAGCCGATGGGATTTTTGTCTTCTTCGGCAATAAAAAATGAATCCGGAAAAGCTTTCAGTCTTTCAAAAAACGACTGCCTTGTTGCGGCTTCCGCCTGAGGAAAGCATATGCCTTCTATTTCAGTTACGGCGTCAAGATCAAAAATATTTGCATTTCTTATTGTTATCATATTTCCTCCGAAAAAAAGCCGGCAAAAATCGCCGGCAATAATTATTATTTCATTGAATCAGCACAGCCGAGAACGTTTAATATCTTGCCCTCAACAAGGGAAACGATGTCATCTCTTCCGTTTCCAAGATAGCCGCGTGGATCAAAGGCCTCCGGCTTCTCGCTTAACGCCTTTCTTATGGCGGCTGTCATTGCAAGGCGTATGTCGGTATCCATATTAATTTTACATACGGCCATAGCCGATGCTTTTCTGAGCATTTCAACAGGTATGCCCTTTGCCCCGTTTATGCTTCCGCCGTACTTGTTGCATGTAGCAACGGAATTTTGGTCTACAGAGGATGCGCCGTGAAGCACAATAGGGTAGTTGTGGAAACCGGCTGCTTCAAGCTTATCGGTGATTGTCTGAAGCCTGTCAAAATCAAGCTTCGCTTCGCCTTTAAACTTGTATGCGCCGTGGCTTGTGCCTATGGCTACAGCGAGGGAGTCAACGCCTGTCTTTTTTACAAAATCAACAGCCTGGTCAGGATCGGTGTATGTAGCGTTTCCGGCTGCCACCTTAACTTCGTCTTCAATACCTTCAAGCTTTCCAAGCTCAGCTTCTACCACAATGCCTTTTGAATGTGAATAATCAACTATTTCTTTTGTTTTGGCCACATTTTCGGCATAATCAAGATGGGAACCGTCAAACATGACCGATGTAAAACCGTTTTCTATGCACAGCTTGCAGGTTTCAAAGTCAGGGCCGTGGTCAAGATGAAGAGCTATGTCAAGACCGGTTTCCTCTACGGCTGCATCAACCATTTTTTTAAGATACAGAGGGTGCGCATATTTTAACGCGCTCTTTGATACCTGGAGTATTACGGCACTGTTGTGCCTTTTGCAGCCTTCCACAATGCCCTGTATTATTTCCATATTATTGATATTAAAAGCGCCTATGGAATAATGTCCTTTAAAAGCTTTTTCAAACATTTCTTTTGTTGTCACTAAAGCCATTGGAAAAAACCACCTTTCATATCCCCTAAATTTAACTGCATACATAATATATATTATAATACTCTGCTGTGCTTTATACAAGGGAATTAATTTTAATAAATGTGTTTTCAAATTAACATTTATATGCTATAATAGCTTCGTAAAGAGCAGAAAACACAAGATGTGTCGCTTAAATCTGGAAAGATTTTGAGGTGCTTTAATGGTATATTTGTTTATTCCGGCGATTATAATATTAGCAGATATATTTTCAAAAAAAGCAGTTCAAAGACATGTCGAGGCTGAACAAATGAAGCCTTTATATAAAGATAAGCTTTATTTGTGGCACAGGAAAAATTATGGTTTTCCGTTTGGATTTCTCGGCGATAAACCAAAGGCTGTTAAACTGATGACAGTAGGCATATTGTTTATATCAGTGCTTTTGTACATAGCCATGATACCTGTTAAGGGCTATAAGGCCGCAAAATTGTTTTATGGAGTGGCTTTGGGCGGTGCCTGTGCAAATGTTTATGACAGGGTAAAAAATGGCTGCGTTACTGATTTTTTATATATTAAAAAGAAAAACGCGCCTGTGTTTAATCTGGCTGATTTATTTATTTTTGCGGGAACGGTGCTTTCCCTTATATCGGTTATTATATCGAATAAGGCTGAAAACTGAATATAGTGAAAAAATTCCTGGATTGTTCGATAACCTGTTTATTTTGAACCTACATTACTAATATGGGAGTCCATATTGTGTGAATCTATTTATGTCAGGCCTCTTACTAATTCCCTTTGGGCTGAGGAAGACAGAACCTTCACCTGCGGACACCCACCTAACTTCGGTTAGGTGTCAAAAAGCGGGAACGGCAATCCGGGGTTTTTATTAATTTTTTAACTGCTTACAGCATATCCATATTATATATCGGAGGTTTGATATATGAAGAGGATAAGCTGTATTTTTTTTATATTTCTGTTTTTTCTAAGCGGGTGCGGTGCCGTTAAAGATAATAATGCAAAAACAGGCAGTGTTTTGACAGAAAACAATTACGCAGCCGAAAACAGTTCCGGCAACGACGATTATTTCGGAATGTATGTTACGCGGGCGACTGCCGCAAAAATGCTGGCTGTTGTTTTTTGCAAAAACATTCAGAATGCACCTGACTGTTCCCTTAAGGATGCGGGAAGCGGACAATGGTACGATAAATATATAAATGCCGTATGCCGCGACAAAATAATGTCGGGTGACGGCGAGTATTTCAGACCAAACGAACCTCTTGCCTATGCCCAGGCGAGGGACATATTGAAACGTGTCGGAATAAACACAGGGAAAAACATAAAAAATGATTCATCGGCAATTTCTGTAAGGCTGTGGCTTGACATGTTCTTTGGCGGCATTGACATTACAAAATACGGTGTTGAGAGGAAAGAGCTTTCTGTTTTTGCAACGGCCGATACCGGCGCGATGGCTATGTTTAAAGCGGCAACAAGCATAGGAGAGCTTGACCACAGCGGAATAAACATAGATTTCTGCCTTGACAAAACCATTGAGGCATTTGTGAAAAACGGTGAAATAGTTGCAATAAACGACATAAAATCCGATGCGGCGGAATATAAAAATGTATATATGTCTGACAAAAGTAACGGGAAAGTGTTTATTTTAAATTCAGGTGAACGCTCTTTTAATAAAAACACACTTACGGATTCCGGATTTTATGATATTTCGGTTAAAAACGGGGATATAACGTCGGCATTACCGGCAGACGGAAAAGTTTCGGACAGAATAATATCATATTCAAACGGGAGATTTGTGTTTGAAAAAAGCGGTGCTTTTGACATTGACGAAAGTTTTAACGCAGTAAAAACCTATGACGGGGTTTGCTCGTCATCGCCTGCGGAGCTGGTTTCAGGCTGTAATTACGATTTTTATATAAGAAACGGAAAAGTGACAGCTTTGAATATAACGCAAAAATACAAGCCTGAAAATATGCGGGTAATAATAAGCGCGGACAAATGTTATTTTCACAGCGATGCCTCATTTTCATGCGATTCGGGGATAGACGTTTATGCTGCAGGGAAAAAGACGGCATCAGGAAACTTATTTGATACGTCGCAAAGCGTGCTGAATAACGGACGAGTAACCCTTGTTCCGGTATCCGGAAAAATTACTTTACAATGCGGCGACAGAAGCCGTGAGGAAAAAAGCTTTAGCGGAAAATTTGACATAGAAAAAACGGAAAACGGATATCTGATAATAAATGATGTCGGTTTTGAGGATTACATAAAAGGCGTTGTGCCAAGCGAGATGCCGTCAGGCTATGGTAAAACGGCGGCAATGGTACAGGCGGTATGTGCAAGAAGCTACGGCTGCAATGAGTTTTATTCTCCGGAATATCTGCGATACGGCGCAAACTGTGATGATACTGTAATGTGCCAGGTATACGCAAGCTCGCCGCAAAGCGAAATTTCCGTCAAAGCGGTTGAAAGCACAAAGGGGCTTTGCGTTTGTTATAACGGGGAAGCCGTAAGTACGAATTTTTATGCTTCATCATGCGGCTCTCAGGCGGCATCGGGTGACGTATGGGAAAAGAACGGAGTTTTTCCGTCTGAGAGTAAGCCGTACCTTTCGGAAAAAAACGACAATAATGCTGATTTTTCAACTGAAAGCGGGGCTCTTGCGTTTTTTAAAAATATGAATGCAGAAAGTTATGACTCATGGTCAAAATGGTTCAGGTGGAGCGTTACATTTAGTTTAACGCAGCTTGAAAACACAGTAATCAAGAACCTTCCGGGCATTTATGACAAAAACAGGAGAATAAACGAAAATATAAATTTGCCGGAAAAATGCGACGATTTTTTAACATCGGCCGGACATCTTGCTGACATGGAAATAACAAAAAGAGGAAGCGGAGGAAACGTAATGGCTCTTAATCTGAAATTTGAAAACAAAACCCTTACGGTATATACGGAATACAATATCCGTATGCTTTTGCGTCCGCAGGGGACAGATGGCGATGAAATAAGCCTGTATCTTAAAGACGGCACTGTTTTAACAAACTACTATATGCTGCCAAGCACGTTTTTTGCCTTACAAAAATGGGAGGACAGCAACAATAAAAACTTTGTTTTAAGGGGCGGAGGTATAGGTCACGGCTGCGGAATGAGTCAAAACGGCGTAAAGCAAATGAGTGATACGGGTTTTACAATGGAACAGATAATCGGCTATTATTATAAAGGCGCCCAAATACTTGAGATTACCGGTTAATACATAAAACGTGTATTTGAAAATAAGAAAAGCCGAAAATTGTATACCGCATATTGAAATTGTTTGCATATCTTGACAGGGAATAGTCGTGGTAGTAATATATAAGCAAAATATGTTTATTTTAAATACGTCAGTTTTTGTTGTTGGATGAATTGTTTTTTGTTGGAAACGTGTAATTTTTAAAATAAGAAGTTACACTGTGCAGCGTTATGCTCGATCGTTGGAGAGGTAAAAATGGGAAACAGCAAAGAGCGTGTTTTGATAGTTGAAGATGAACATATAAACAGAAAAATACTGAGCAATATCCTTGCGTCAGATTACGATGTGGCTGAGGCTGAAAACGGAATGAAGGCTCTTGAGTTTCTTGACAGCGATCATTCAAGCATTAATGCCATCTTGCTTGACATTATAATGCCTGTTATGGACGGCTTTCAGTTTTTAACTGCGCTTAAGGATAAAAGTTACTGTGATATACCGGTTATAGTGATGACCGGTGAAACAGGCTCCGCTTATGAGGAACGGGCATTAAATGCGGGAGCCTGTGATTTTGTTGCAAAGCCTTACCGGCCTTCGATTATTTTAAGCAGGCTGAAAAATGCCATAGCCAGAAGCCAGGTAAAATATATGCAGCAGATTCGTCACCTGGCTGAGCATGATCCGCTTACAGACCTTTACAACAGGGCACATTTTTTTGACTCTACAAGCAAAATGCTTTCTGAACACAGAACTTCTTCTTTTCTTATGGTTCGCTTTGACATCGACCGCTTTCAGGTACTTAACTCCATCTGGGGCGAAAAGGCAAGCAATAAGTTTTTGATATTTGTTGCGCAGCTTTTGCGTGAAGTTACAAAAGATATTGAAATATGTACATATGGAAGAATGGAAACGGCTTCATTTTGTTTTTGTATCAGCTGTGATAAAAAGAAGCTGAAGGAAATTGTAGACTTCCTGATTGAAAAAATGGCAAACTACGACATGAACTATCTTATTGAGCCGTCCCTTGGCGTTTATGAGGTAACCGACTGCGCGATGCCTGTTGAAACGATGTATCTTTGCGCATCAATAGCGGTTAACCGAGTGCGCGAAAAATACAAGGATTATGTGTGCTTTTATCAGCCGAGCATGAGGGAAAACCTGATAAAGGAGCAGTATATCGTTGACGAAATGGAAACTGCTCTTGATCAGGAGCAGTTTGAAATTTATCTCCAGCCAAAATATAACCTTCAGACTAATGAACCATACGGCGCCGAGGCTCTTGTAAGATGGATGCATCCTGTAAAGGGAGCCATAATGCCGGGAGTTTTTATACCGATATTTGAAAAAAACGGCTTTATAGGCAAGCTTGACGTATATGTTTGGGAACATGTATGCAGGCTTCTAAGACAGTGGCTTGACAAGGGGATTAATCCGGCTCCCGTGTCGGTTAACATGTCGCGCGCCGATTTATATAACCCTACGCCTATTGACACAATAAACGCGCTTATAAAAAAGTACAATATTTCGCCTGACCTTTTAAATCTTGAGCTTACGGAAAGCACATATATGGATAATCCGCAGCTGATGTCAGATAAAATACAAAAGCTCAGAAGCCTTGGCTTTTCGATAATGCTTGATGATTTTGGAAGTGCCTATTCTTCGCTTAACATGCTTAAAGACATACATGTGGATTATATTAAAATTGACATGAAATTCCTTAAGGATAAGGGTGACGATACCCGCAGCGAGCGTGTGCTGGCGTCGGTTGTGAGAATGGCGTTCCTGTAATAATGGAAGGCGTTGAAACGCATGAGCAGTACAATTTCCTCCAAAGCATAGGCTGCGGTTACATACAGGGCTATTACTTTGCAAAGCCAATGCCGGTAAAGGACTATGAAAATCTTATAAAAGGGATAGCACTTACACCGTTTAAATCAAATGCGGATTTACAGCCGGAAATAATAGACGCAATATGGTCATCAAGCTCTGATATGAGTTACATAATAGATGTGCTTCCTCAGCCGATGGCGATATATGAGTTTGAAGAGTCGGAATTTGCGCTTCTTCGAACGAATGTTGCGTTTAACAGGGCCTTTGGCTACGGAAAGGTTGAAAACGGTAAGAAGACGGCGTACAAAGATCATTTAACGGCAGACGGATATCAGAAAGTGCTTTCGGCATTCTGGGAAGCCGTAAAATCTCACGAGGTCGTTCAGTGCGACTACACAAGAACCTATGGCTGCAGTATTAAGGAAGTATTTAGAATGCATCTTAAGTATCTTGGAAAAACGGAAACGTCTTTTATACTTATAGCAACTTTTGTAAGGCTTGAGGATACGGAAACAATAAGCACTGAAAACGCAATTCCTTCCACATACGCCGACAGGAATACCGATCTGCCGTATTTTGATACAGAAACTTTGAACGAGGAAATATCTTTCTTAAGCCAACTGTGTGATGTGGCAAGAATTGTAGACCCGGTTGACTGCTCCATAATAAAGTTTAATGCCGACGAGTCGATAAATAAAGAAAAGCACAGCTGCTTTCGCTACTGGGGAAACAGCGGAAGATGCGAAAAGTGCACAAGCCGGTACGCTGTTGATACACAGCAAAACCAAATCAAATATGAAATGCGTCAGGATCAGCCGTATCTTGTCTTGTCGCTTCCGCTGAATTTAAAAATTAAAGATTCGAGTTATACGGTTGTGCTTGAAATTGCAAATCATATTTCGGATAAAGTCCTTACCAAAAACGGGCAGACGGTTATAACCGAAAATCTTGACAGTATGATTTATAAGGACGAGCTTACAAAAGCATATAACAGGTGCTATTTTAACAAGCTTGCTTCTATTGACATAAAATCAAAGCTTAATGTAAATAAGCTTGCGGTGCTTATGATTGACATACACAGATTTAAGGATATAAACGATACGTATGGACACCTTGCAGGAGATTTGGTTTTGGAACAGCTTGTTCAGGTGCTGATTTCACATGTACGGCAAAACGATGTTGTGGTGCGTATGGGCGGCGATGAGTTTTTAATAATATTGCTTAATTGCGACCACAAGGCGGTAACAGAAAAGTGCAGGGATCTTGAAAATGCCGTATCGAAAATTTGCTATTCGGTGCATGACGAAAAATATATTGATGTGGACATAGGCTATTCCACAAGAAAGAATTTTGACCAAAGACCGGAAACACTCAGTATTATGATGGAAGAAGCGGACAGTTGGATGTATAAGGTCAAAAAAAGTAAAGACTAATGAAAGTCAGCCGGGGATTTGCTTCGGCTGACTTTTTGCTTGTATGAACATTTTATTGAAAGAAATGCAGGGCTGTGTTAATATTTTTATATAAAAGTTTGTCAAAGGGTGAAGGCGTTTATGGTATCAATAATTAAAAGCAGTTCGATTTCAGGAGTAAGCGGTTTTACGGTTAATGTGGAAACGGATATAAGCAGTGGCCTTCCGACCTTTGATATTGTGGGTCTTCCGGATTCAGCGGTAAAGGAGTCGCGTGAAAGGGTACGCACGGCAATAAAGAACAGCGGTTTTGATTTTCCGGTAAAGCGCATAACGGTAAATCTCGCTCCTGCGGATATTAAAAAAGAAGGGCCTCTTTTTGACCTGCCTATTGCGGCCGGAATTTTGGTGTGCGTAGGCAAAATAGAGCAAAAGAAAATAGAAGGATTTATGCTTATAGGAGAATTGTCGCTTGACGGAACAATCAAAAGCGTAAGCGGTGTGCTGCCAATGGTGTACAGCGCGTTTAAAAACGGAATAAATAATTTTGTTGTGCCGGTGGAAAACGAGCGGGAAGCGGCGCTTACAAGAGGTGCAAATATTTATCCGGTTAGGAATATAAAAGAGCTTGTAGGTTTTTTTGCCGCGCCGGAAAAAGCAAAGGTTTTTGTGGCGGCAGAAGATGACAATTCTGATGAAAACAGGTTTGAAGCACTTGATTTTGCAGATGTAAAAGGTCAGGAAAATGTTAAGCGCGCAATGGAGATAGCAGCAGCCGGATACCACAATATCCTTATGATAGGGCCTCCCGGTTCTGGAAAAACGATGCTTGCAAAAAGGCTTCCGTCTATAATGCCTTATCTTACGTTTGAGGAATGTATAGAAATAACAAAAATATATTCGGTAGCCGGCCTTTTGAAATATAACTCGGCGCTTATAAAGACACGGCCGTTTCGTTCGCCGCATCATACAATATCGGCCGCCGCGCTTACAGGAGGAGGAAGGATACCAAAGCCGGGCGAAATCTCGCTTGCACATAAAGGAATTTTGTTTTTGGACGAGCTTCCGGAGTTTCAGCGGAATGCTCTTGAGATACTGCGTCAGCCAATGGAAGAACGTACAGTTACAATTTCACGCGTAAATTCCACAATAACATATCCGGCCGATTTTATGCTGGCAGCGGCAATGAACCCATGTCCTTGCGGATACCTTGGTGATGGTGACAAATGCAGATGTACGGCAAACGAAATAGCCAAATATACAGGAAAAATTTCAGGCCCTCTGCTTGACAGAATAGATATACAAGTAGAGGTTTCAGCCATGAAGTATTCTGATCTTGAAAGCGGTGAAAGAGCAGAAACATCAGAAGAAATAAGAAAGCGTGTTGTTAAGGCTCATGAGATTCAGCTTGAGAGGTATAAAAACGACGGAATACAGTTTAACTCGCAGCTTACCTCTCCGCTTATAGGCAAATACTGTGTTCTCGGCCGTGATGAAAAGGAGATTATAAAAGCGGCATTCGACCGGCTGGGGCTCAGCGCAAGAGGTTATCACAAAATACTTAAAACGGCGCGTACTGTTGCCGATCTTGATTCAAGCGAAAACATTACGGCAAGACATCTTATGGAGGTAATACAGTACAGAAGCCTTGACAGAAAATATTCAATGCAGTAGATAAATAAGCCAAAGCTGATAAGACATAAGCTTTGGCTGTTTTTTTGTAAAAAAATGGACGAGTCGGTTTATAAAAACCGCAGAAAGGTATGCTTCCGGCACTTTGATGCACAGGCGACAACCGTTTCTGCGGCAGAGAGAGATTTGACACCGGGAAGTATCAAATGTGTCAAACTAAAACAAAATGTTGGTTTCAGCTTTTATGTACTTGTTCGTGGGCATTTTTATCCAATTCATCCAGTTTCTTTTTTGCCCAGTCCCTTCCGCCTATTCCAAAAGCAATTGCAAAAGCACCGGCTGCCGCTATACATAGCCACAGGAACAATGTATCGATTATTGCCTTTGAAATGCCAAGCTGGCTTATTGCCATAAAGCCTGCAAGTACCATTATGCCTATTTTTGATGCTATGGCAAGGCCTTCAGCCTTAGGATATGTTTTAATAACTGAATCCTGAGCCCAGTTTGCGGCAGCCCACGCTGCAAGCAAAACAAGACAGGCTGCAAGCACAGAAGGAAGATATCCGATAATTGCGTTTCCGACATTTGTAAGAACATCTATTTCAAGCACCTTTATTGCTGATACAAAGAAGATTATATCAATAACGACCATAGTGATGTTGCCGGCAATTGCCGATGCGGGAGCGGCTTTTTCGTTATTGTTTTGAAAAGCGGTGCGTGCAAACTTATCCATTCCTGTACCGGAAAGTACGGTCTTTACAAGACCTCCCACAAGTTTTGCAAGAAACGTACCAAAGGCTATCAATATTACGGCAGCAAAGAGGCGAGGCAGGAAATTAAATATCTGTGAAATCATCTCAGTTGCAGGAGCCGATATAGCCGGAATGTTCAAAACTTGAACCGCAGCTATTACAAATGTAATCAGAATGAGCACATAAATTACATTTGCCGCTATGTCTGAAAAACATATTCCGGATTTTGTTTCTATTTTGCATTTCGACTGCAAGGAATCAAGTTTTGTTTTTTTAAGTGTACCTGATACAACCTGTGATACAAGTTTAGCCAAAAACGCGCCAAATGCAATAAGGATTCCGGCTGCGATTATGTTTGGCAGAAAATCAATAAATTTTGCAGCCATCGAAGCAATAGGGCCTGAAACGTTGCTCATTCCGAGTTTGTCAAGCGCGCCCGGAAGAAACAGGAAGAATATAACGGCAAAAGTCAGGTTTCCAAGCAGATTTATGGTGTTTTGAGATTCGTCTGTAATTTCTTTGGAGGAAGTCTGCATTCTTCTTGAATAGATTTTTTTAAGTATTCCCTTAACAATGTTGCGGAAAATTGCCGCAAATATCCACGCGAGAATAAGCAGAAGAACAGCCTGTACAGTAGCTGACAGACCTTCGATCATTGGATTAAAAAAATTAGAAGCCCAGTTCATAAACATTCCCCTTTCTCTAATCAATCTTGCATGTAAGTGAAAAGATATTATTACAAGTGTTATAATATCATCAAAATTAATCGGTGTCAATAGAAGCAGCACAATAAAAAATAAATGCACAATTAGACAAAAAATGTCAAATATTTTATAATTTTAATTGATTTTTTGTAAAACAAAAAACAGTCAAAGCAGAAACAATAAATTGTTTTGACTGTTTTGACTGATTTTATTGATATTGACAATCCGGATTGAGTATTTATACTGTGGTTAATTTCAATATGCCGCAAAGCGTATTTAAAAACAAAAAACACGTATTATGCCGAGTACCAAAAGATGAAGCGGATAGAAAATATAAAAGGCATATTTATTTCCCGAACCTTTTTCACCGTTATATAACGCGCACAGTAAAGCAGCAAAAACGGCGAAAATCAAATAAACAGGGCTGTCGATTTTTAAAATGTATTCGTTTACGGCCCAGAAAATGATAACAATTCCGTTTAGCCGATTGAGGTTTAGGCTCTCTGCTATACACATTAAAACTATAAGCATGACACCGGAAAATTCATATTCGCCAACCATAAACTGAGGGAAAAGAAGAAGCGGCAATATCATAATGTTTTTCTTTTTTAAAACAGAATGAAAAACAGCGCTCAGTACGGAAGGATTATTTTTGTCTGACATTTTTACACTTTCAGCCATTCTTTCAACAAACAGCATAAAAAGCATTGCGTATAAAAATGTATACAATACGTTTCTTCTGCCTGTGAAAAAAGGAATGAAGAAACACGGTACTGAAAACACAACAAAAAGGCTTTTGTGCCGGTCGGCGTTTTCGGCAAAAAACAACATAAAGCAAACAAAAACAAACATACATACAACGGAAAACGCCAAGCCGTTTTTGACAAAATCCACGCTGCTTTGCGTGCCAAGCAAAAGCGTATGGGGCAGGGCGGATATAGCGGCAAAAATCATGATGCGGGATATATACGCGGTTTTACTGCCGGTCTTGTTCCATCCGTTTGCAAGCAAAAATGCAAAGACAGGGAAAGCTATGCGCCCGATAGCGCGCATTGGCTCGTAAAGCATAAATGTGCTGCCAAGCATTATTGCGGTATGGTCTATTGCCATTGAAATAATGGCTATTATTTTAAGTTGATATACATTAAACAGTTTTTTGTCCATAGCATTTTGTTTGAAAAGGGTGGCTTAGGCACAGCCGCCGGATTTTTATTTTTCTCTTATTACATACCTGTCGCCAAACGATACACCAAGATCCCGTGCTACCTGTACAAGCTCGTCAGTTTTTGGATCTATCTTTTTCTGGCGTCCGACAACTTCCTTAAGAGGCACATGGCTTATTATGCTATGATCAAGGCATACCATGTTTCCGTATTTTTCTTCGTGTATCATTTTTGCCGCGTACGAGCCAAAACGCGCTGAAAGTATTCTGTCATAAGGCGAGGTTTCTCCTCCGCGCTGTGTATGCCCAAGCACAACAGGACGGATTTCATGTTCTTCTCCAAGCTTGGCTTCAAGCTGATAGGTAAGCTTGTTTGCTATGCCGCCAAGACGTATCGGATCGGGGCTGTCTTGCACTACCTTGTTTACCGTAACGGTTCCGCCAAGCTCCATAGCGCCTTCTGAAACAACAATTATTGTAAAAAGTTTTCCGCGCGAGTCACGCTCGTGTATTTTTTGAACGATATTGTCAAGTGTATACGGAATCTCCGGAATAAGAATTATGTCCGCCGAACCGGCAATTCCGCCGTAAAGCGCTATCCAGCCGGCATTTCTGCCCATTACCTCAACTATTATCACACGGTGATGGCTTTCTGCTGTAGTATGAAGTCTTCCGAGGGCTTCGGTTACTATGTTTACAGCTGTGTTAAAGCCAAAGGTGCGGTCGGTTGCCGCAAGGTCGTTATCTATTGTTTTAGGAACGCCGATTATGTTTACGCCTTTTTTTGAAAAGTCGTATGCGCTGGCAAGCGTTCCATCGCCGCCGAGAATGCAGAGAACATCTACATTTTCTTTTTTCATGTTGTCTATGGCAACGTCGGATACGTCTTTTCTTGTAACATTGCCGTTTTCATCCTTGACCTTGTAGTCGAAAAGATTGTCCTTATTTGAACTGTAAAGTATTGAGCCGCCTTTATGCAGTATTCCGGTTGTGTTTTCAAGAGTAAGGGGCATAAAGTCATTTGTGTAAAGCCCTCTGTAGCCGAATTTGTACCCTATAAGCTCATAGCCGTATTTAAGTATGCAGGTTTTAGTGAGAGTGTATATAACAGCGTTAAGCCCAGGAGCGTCTCCGCCGCCTGTAAGAACGGCGATTTTCTTTTTATCCATTTAAAAACCTCCCAGTTATTTTAGATATTTCTTTATTATATAGCATCTGTATTAAGTTGTAAAACAAAACATGATTATTATGTTATTTATTTACTGAATTAAACGATAATAAGTAATTTTTTTACTTATAATGTTATGAAAACGGCTGTGCAGCAGGGCACAGCCGTAGTATTTTAAACAGTTCGAAGCATAGGCAGGGTATTGTTTACGCCCTTTGACATAAGTATCTGATGAAGATCGGTTATGCCGTTATTGAATACTGCCGCGCAGGCGGCAAGGTATAAATCCCACATTCTGGTAAAGTCGGTTCCCATCATTTTTTCTATTTCGTCCTTGTGCTCAAGGAAATTTTTTCTCCAGCAGAGCAGGGTACGGGTGTAGTGACGTCTGAGGCTTTCTATATCAAGAGTATAAAAGTTGTAATCAGGTAAAATGTTTAATATCTCACGAAGGCTTGGTATCATTCCGCCCGGGAAAATATATTTTTTTATCCAGGCATCGCCGGGATATTCCTTAAGCGCACTTATGTAGTGCAGCAGGAAAAGACCGCCGTCTTTAAGTACGGAATGTACGTTTTTAATATAAAGCTCATAATTTTTACGCCCGACATGCTCAAGCATTCCAACGCTTACAACGCGGTCGAAGCTTAAACCGCTTTTTTCGAGGTCACGGTAATCCATTGCCTTTACGGTTATCATATCCTCAAGACCTTCGGCTTTTATCTTTTCGTTGCAGCCTTTAACCTGTTCTTCGCTTAAGGTTATGCCAAAGCCTTTAACGCCGTATTCTTTTGCGGCCTTTATAAGCATTGAGCCCCAGCCGCAGCCGATATCCAAAAGCGTCATGCCTTTTTCAAGCTGCAGCTTTTTAAGTATATGGTCAAGCTTGTCGTTTTGGGCTTCATCAAGAGTTTTTGATTCGTCTTTGAAGTATGCGCAGGAGTAGGTCATGCTTTTGTCAAGCCAAAGCTTATAAAAGTCATTTCCTATATCGTAGTGGCTTGACACTTCTTTTTTCTGATTTACCTTTGAAACAGAGGTCTGTATTATTTTCTTGAGTGCACTTTTGTCTGAGCTGAATTTTCCGATATTTCTCAGGAAAAGGTCAAGAACATAATACAAATCTTTGTCCACTTCTATGTCGCCGCGCATATAGGCTTCGCCAAGAGCGAGGGTAGTGCTTGTAACAAGTTCCGTTTTGCTTATTGGATTTTTGAGTGTTACGTTAAAAAGAGGATCATCCTTGCCGAATTTTGTTTTTTCGCCGTTTTCTTCAAGTGTGAAGCAAACGTCAATAATTTTACTTAAATAATCAGCCAAAAAGCTATCTTTCATCGTTATGCCTCCTAAAAACTTTAATTTTAAAACAGTATATCACTGTAAAGCAAAAAGTCAAACATCATATGTGCATAGTATGTTCAGAAATAAAAAAATAAAGGCTGTCGTTTTTTTATTCGACAGCCTTTTTAAAAAAGGTACTATGTCCATCATTAAGATTTAGTAGTGAATCTTGAAGTTACTCAAACGAATATACTACGCTTACATTTGCTGTTACATCAATCTTGTCATATCCGATATCGACATAGCCTGTAGCGGAATCAGTTCCTGAAGCAGCAGAATTCATCTTTGCCGCTTCCAATCTTGGATTATCTATATTATAGGCGTTGCCGTTTCCCAATTCAGTTACTGAAACAGGGGAGCCAAGTACAACTCCGAGGGATCTCGCTATTGTTTCCGCAGACAAACGGGCATTAGCTATTGAATCCGCAAGAGCCTCACCATAATATTTTTCCGGCTGCGATATTTTAAAAGTAACACCGCCGTTTTGCGTAACGCCTGATTTTAAAGCTATATCGATATACTTTCCAACATTTTCCTTGTCAGTGGTTGTAACATCGAAAGTATTATTTGCTTCATAACCAATTAAAGTTTCGTTACCTTCATCATATTTATATTTAGGATAGACATAGTACCAGGAAGTCTTTATGTTATCTTCTGTAATACCGGCACTAACCAGTGCTGCCGATACTGAGTTGAAAACCGTTGCATTTTTGCCCTGTGCCTGAGACGCATCAGCGCCGTTTGTCGTTATCGTAAAACTCATAACGGCTGTATCAGGCTCCACGGAAACTACCCCCTTGCCTGCCACCGATATTGATTTGTCTGCCGCAAAGGATGTTGCGCATGTACCTAATACAAGAGCGGCGACAATAAAAAATGCTGAAATTTTCCGGCCCATTGGTATCACCCCAATCATCTGAATTTAACTGCTTAGCTGCAACTGACAATGAAACCTTCAATGAGAGTTACTTGATATCGGGCTCAATAAGCCCATAGGTGCCGTTTTTCCTTTTATAAACGACGCTTATCTCATCAGTTTCATCGTTTCTAAATACGAAGAACGTGTGATCCAAAAGTTCCATTTGCATGATAGCTTCTTCGGGATCCATCGGCCGAAGCTCGAATTTTTTATTCTTTTCGATATGTATCTCATTTGTTTCATCGGAAAGAATATCTTCTTCGTTTACCGGGATTGCGTCATACTCTGCCTTCAGAGCACCGTTTTTCCTCATTCTTATACGCATGCGGCCTTTATACCTTACTATCTGCTTTTCGATAGTATCGCAGGCTTTATCAATAGCAGTCATCATGTCGTTATCGAATGTTTCCGCTCTGACTATCCTTTTTCCAACCACAAGAGTAATCTCCGCGGTATACGACGCTTTTTCAAGAGCTATTCCTATCACAGGGTGAGAGTTTGGAGGAAAGAGCTTTTCAAGCCTTTTAACTCTTTCTTCAATTTTTGTTCTTGTTCTTTCACCGATTTCAAAGTTTTTGCTGTGGATAGAATATGTCATACTGCCAGCTCCCTTCAAAGAAGCATCTTACGTTGCTTCGCTTTAGATTTTGTTGCTTAAGAGATATATTCCACATTGAAATTAAAACTCCTCTTTTTTTGCTGTTTTTTTTAAAAATAAATAAAAATTATTCCAGTAAGCAAAAAGAATGTCCGCATGTGAAAAGCAAGTCCAACTGTGCATAAAGTGGATAACTTTGTGCACAAATGTATTTGCGTGCTTTATTTATGCACTTTGTCAACAGCGTGTCCATGCAGTATTGATTCTGACTTAATTATTTTTCAGCGATGCCATTAAAAAAATTAATGGCGTCAAAACAATTTCGCCGATAAAATAAAAAAGCCAAAGACAGCGCGGTCTTTGGCAAAAAATCAGATTTCCTGTGATGCCTCAATCTTTTTAAGATAGCTTTTATAAAGCTTAGTGGTTTTTTCGTCTATGCAGATTATTACTATTTTTTCCATTTCAGGATGTTCATGTAAAAAAGATATTATCTCGTTTAAAGCAATCTTCATAGCCTGTTCAACAGGGTAGCGGTATACACCGGTGCTTATTGAAGGAAAAGCAATGGATTTTATATTGTTTTCAAGAGCAATGGCAAGACAATTGTCATAGCATTTTTTTAAAAGCTCAGGTTCGCCCTTGTCTCCTCCTCGCCAGATTGGGCCTGAGGTATGGATAACGTATTTTGCGTTAAGCTTAAAGCCGGGAGTGATTTTAGCTTCGCCTGTGCTGCAGCCTCCAAGGTCGATACATGCCTTCATATATTCATCGCCGGCATATTGCTGTATACTGCGGGCAACGCCGCCGCCTCCCAGAAGCGAAGTATTTGAAGCATTTACTATGGCCTCGATTTTCAATCTGACGATGTCGCCTTTTGAAATGATTAGTCTGTCCATAACACGCACCCCTTTCACAGCATATTTTATTATATTTTTACCCAAACGTAAACACTTTTATCGAATTTACACGTTATTTTTTGCTTTTGCACGATATTTATTGTTTTAAGCAAGCAATACAAAAGGATTTTCAGCAGAGAAAAGGTAATCGTTGCCCGTTTCGGTTGATTTTTGTCTTAAAATATGCTTTAATCAAATGTGAATGTAAAGGAGTGTGTAAAAATGGAAAACCTTAATGCGATTATCCTTGCGGCAGGCGAGGGTACGAGGATGAAATCGAAGCTTCCTAAAGTGCTGCATAAAGTATGCGGTAAAACCATGATAGACCGTGTGCTTGATACGGCGTTTGAAACAGGCGCAGAAAAAATATGCGTTGTTACGGGACATGGTCATGAGCTTGTATCAGACACAATAAAGGACAAAGGAGCCGAAATTGCCGTTCAGGAAAAACAGCTTGGCACAGGACATGCTGTTATGCAGGCCGAAAGCTTCATTGATGATGACAAGGATGTGCTTGTGCTTTACGGCGATACGCCTCTTATAAAAGCTGAAACACTTAAAAAGCTTGTTGAGTTTCACAGAGCCGAAGGAAACGGAGTTTCAATAATTTCAGCTGTTGTGGCCGATTCTTTTGGGTACGGACATATAATAAGAAATAATAACGGCGATTTTTTGAAAAATGTGGAATACAAAGACGCCACGGACGAAGAAAAAGCAGTAAAGGAAATAAATTCCGGAATATATGTTTTTAAAGGAAGAAGTTTAAGATACGCTCTTTCAAAAATCACAAATGATAATGTACAAAAAGAGTACTATCTTCCCGACGCACTTGAGATAATACTTTCAAACGGCGAGGGCGTAAACGCAATGACAACTGACGACGCAACTGAATTTTTCGGCGTAAATAATCGTGTTCAGCTTGCAGAGGCTGAAAAGATATTGAGAAACAGAATAAACGAAAAGTTTATGCTTGACGGAGTTACAATAGTTGACCCACAGACAACGTTCATAGACGATACAGTGGTTATAGGCCGCGATACAGTGATTTTGCCGGGATGTGTTATCGAAGGTAAAACTGTGATAGGCGATGAATGCCAGGTTGGGCCGAACTGCCGGCTTACGGATATGAACATTGCGCCTAATGTAACGATACAGTATACCGTTGCAATGCAGTCAAGCATAGGAAGCGGCACAAAAGTAGGGCCTTTTGCGTATATCAGGCCTAACTGCCATGTCGGTGAAAATATAAAAGTCGGCGATTTTGTTGAGCTTAAAAATTCAAATATCGGAAACGGCACAAAAATTTCACATCTTACCTACATCGGCGATACCGATGCCGGAGAAAGAATCAATTTCGGCTGCGGAACAGTGACGGTAAACTATGACGGAAAGAAAAAATTCCGTACGACTATTGAGGACGATGTTTTTGTCGGCTGCAACGCAAATCTTGTAGCTCCGGTAACACTTAAGAAGGGTTCTTACGTTGCCGCCGGTTCTACAATAACAAAGGAAGTTCCTGATGATGCGCTTGCAGTGGCAAGGCAAAGGCAGGTAAATATCGACGGCTGGGCAAAAAAGAGATAATTAAAATAATTTTGTAAAATTTTCTTGAATTTTGCAGTGTCGGGGTATATCATATTTAACGTACAATTAACCTAAATGTTTGTAAGGAGGAACAAATCTTATGATGTATACAGGCAGAAGTAATATTAAAATCTTCTCTTGTAACGCGAATCCGGTTTTATCTGCACAGGTAGCGGAAAAGCTTGGACTTAAGCTTGGTGAGTGCGAGGTAGGCAAGTTCAGCGACGGCGAGATATCAATGAAGATAGACGAAACTATCAGGGGCGCGGACGTATATATTATTCAGTCCACATCTTCGCCGGTAAACGACAACCTCATGGAGCTTCTTATAATGATCGACGCCATGAAAAGAGCGTCGGCAGAGAGGATAACGGCGGTAATGCCATATTACGGCTATGCACGTCAGGACAGAAAGGCAAGAGCGAGAGATCCGATCAGCGCAAAACTTGTAGCAAACCTTTTAACGGTTGCCGGCGCAAACCGAGTTCTTACAATGGATCTTCACTGCGCACAGATACAGGGCTTTTTCGATATACCTGTAGATAACCTTGCAGGGGCGAAGCTTCTTACAGACTACTATTTAAATAAATACGGCGACGAGCTTAAGGATTTTATTGCGGTTTCGCCTGATCTTGGAAGTGTTGGAAGAACAAGGAATTTTGCAACACGCCTTGACATTCCTCTTGCAATAATCGATAAAAGACGTCCTAAGGCAAATGTAAGCGAAATAATGAACATAATAGGAAACATTGAAGGCAAGAGGCTTATACTTGTAGACGACATGATCGATACCGCCGGTACAATAACAAACGCGGCAAATGCTCTTATGGAAAAAGGTGCTCTTGAGGTTGACGCCTGCTGCACACATGCGGTGCTTTCCGGCCCGGCTCTTGAGAGAATTGAAAAATCAGCCATCAAAGAGCTTCTTGTGCTTAACACGATTCTTCTGCCTCAGGAAAAAATGATTCCTAAAATCAAGGTTGTATCAGTTGCGGATACTTTTGCCGCAGCAATCAATTGCATACACACAGGCGAATCTATTTCAAAGCTTTTTGACAAATAAATTTTTTTATCCGGCCATGGGAAAATATTCTCATGGCCTTGTTTTTTATTTGTGCAAACAAAAAGTATATAGTATAATAAAACCTATATAAACAGAAAGCGGTGAAAATTTTGAGATATATAAATGAATTAAGAGAAGGCGAAAATGTAGTAGGCCATTATCTTTGCAAGTCAAAGCAGGTGCTTAAATCGAGAGCCGGAAAAAGTTATTATTCACTTAAGCTTCAGGATAAAACCGGAACGCTTGACGGAAAAGTCTGGGATCTTAATAACGATATTAAAAGCTTTGAGGAAAACGATTTCATAAAAATAGACGGAACTGTGCTTATTTATAATAATGAGCCGCAGCTTAATGTACGAAAAATAAGAAAAAGCAACGAAGGCGAATATGATCCTATGGATTATATTCCGAGTACCGACAAAAACATGAGCGAGATGTATACAAAGCTTATGTCTTATATAGACACGATAGAAAACAAATATGTAAAGCAGCTTCTCATAAGCATCCTTAAGGACAACCGCTTTGTAGCGGAGAACCTAAAGACGCATTCCGCCGCGAGAACGCTTCACCACGGTTATCTTGGCGGACTTTTGGAGCATACGCTTTCCGTTACGGAAATATGCGACTTTATGAGTGGAAGATATAAAAAAGTAAACAGGGACGTGCTTATTTGCTGTGCCATGCTTCATGATATAGGGAAAATATATGAGCTTTCAAAATTTCCGACAAACGATTACACAGATGATGGTCAGCTTCTTGGACATATTGTAATCGGTGCTGAAATGGTACACGATGCGGCTGCAAAAATAGACGGTTTTCCTTCTGAGCTTGAGGCTGTTATCAAGCACTGCATACTTGCTCATCATGGTGAATTTGAGTATGGTTCGCCGGAGCTTCCGAAGCTGATGGAGGCTTTTATACTGCATTGTGCCGACAACATGGATGCAAAGGCAAAGGCTATAGAAGAAATTATAGATTCGGATAACACCCAGGGCAGGTGGGTAGGATACAGCAAAATGCTTCAAAGGAACATAAGAAAGACTGAATTTTAACAGAAAAATGGATATAAATAATGAAAAACATAGAATAACCGCTAATGAAATAAATAAATTCTGTTATTGCAAGTATCAATGGTTTTATGAAAGGGTATACGGCAGGAAAGAACTTGGGCGCATGAAAAAGGAGCTAAACGAAAAGCTTGGCCTTGAGGACGAAAGGCTGAGTGCCTTCAACTATGGAAGCGGTTTTCATAAAGGAGTAGTATTTGGTAAAAATGTGGCAAAAAAGGCCGTTGTGATAGTTTTTATTTTGATGCTTGTGGCTTTATTTATATATCTGAGGATGAAAAATATTGTTTGAAATAGTATGTATTTTTATTCTTGCAGTTTTATTTTTATGCCTGCTTTTAAGACGCGGCAATATAGTAAAGAAAAAAACGGATTATTCAATGCCGTTTTGCCGTATGATCTATTCTGATTCAAAGGCCGGTGCCGAAAAAGAAAATGTGGAATACGGAACGATTTTGAAATGCAGTAAGCTTGATATACAGGGAAAACCTGATTTTGTATTTGAAAGCAAAGTGTTTAAGCATATAGTGCCGGTTGAGATAAAAAGCGGCACTATAAAAGATGAAGCTTTTCCGCATGAGGGCGATATGATGCAGCTTGCGGCATATTTTGCCATAGCCGAGGAAGAATACGGCACAAGACCAAAATATGGCAGGCTTATTTACAGCGATTATATGTTTGACATAAAAAACACGGCTAAATTAAGGCGTCAGCTTGAGGAAACGGTATCGCAAATGCGTCTTATGCTTGACGGGCAAAAATTTGAAATTGAGGCGGACTATGTAAAGTGCAGGTACTGTGTATGCAGAAAAACGGTGTGTGAGTTTTGCGAGAAATGAGGAAAATAAATGGAGCTTTGCCCTGTAGAAAAAAACAGCGAGTATGAAATAGAAATAACAGACATAGGAAATGACGGGGAAGGCATAGGAAAATATGCCGGTTTTACTATATTTGTAAACAATGTGCTTCCCGCAGAAAAGGTAAAGGTAAAGATTGTAAAGGTAAAAAAGAACTTTGCATACGGGAAAGTAATTGAATATATAATAAAATCTGAAAACAGGACGGAGCCTTTTTGTAACGTCGCAAACAGATGCGGAGGCTGTACGCTTCAGCATTTAAAATATCCGGCACAGCTTGAGTTTAAGAGAAAAAAGGTATACGACGCCTTAACGCGCATTGGCGGGTTTGAAAATCCGGATGTTAAAAAATGTATAGGAATGGAAAATCCGTACAATTACAGAAACAAAGCGCAGTATCCGGTTGGACAGGCAGACGGGAAATTAAAGATAGGTTTTTACGCAAAACGCAGCCATGAAATTATAGACAGCCAAAACTGTGAAATACAGCACGAAGAAAACTCTGAAATTACAGATATTATTAGACGCTTTATGGTTACTGAAAAAATACAGGCATATGATGAAATAACCGGCAAGGGGCTTGTAAGGCACATAATGATACGAACTGGGTTTCATACGGGCGAAAAACTTGTCTGTATCGTGATAAACGGCAAAAGGCTGCCAAAGGCCGAAAAGCTTGTTGAAATGCTCATAAACGTAAAAGGCATAACTGGGATAGTGTTAAATGAAAACACTGAAAATACGAACGTAATTTTGGGCAAAACAAATATTGTTTTATGGGGCCGGGATTTTATTACAGACTACATTGGGGACATAAAATTTAACATTTCGGTTCATAGCTTTTTTCAGGTAAATCCGGTACAGACGAAAGTGCTATATGAAACTGCTCTTGAGTATGCCGACATAGGCCAGAATGACAGAGTACTTGATTTGTATTGCGGAATAGGAACCATTTCGCTTTTTATGGCAAAAAGAGCTAAAAAAGTAATAGGCGTTGAAATTGTGTCTCAGGCCATAGAGGATGCGCAGAAAAATGCAGAGCTCAATGGCATAACTAATACAGAGTTTATTTGCGCACCGGCAGAAAAAGCGGCAGAAAAGATATATGATTCCGGTTTCACGGCAGATGTTATAGTGGTCGATCCGCCGCGAAAGGGTTGTGAAAAATCGGTACTTGACACAATACTGAAATTTTTGCCAAAAAAAGTTGTTTATGTTTCATGTGATCCTGCAACGCTTGCGAGGGATTTAAAAGTTTTATGCGAAAAAAAGTATACGGCAGAAAAAATACAGCCGGTGGATCAGTTCTGCTTTAGTACACATGTCGAAACGGTAGTTCTTTTGTCCAAACTCAATGCCAAGGAGCACATCACTGTCGATCTCGACATGAGTGAACTGGATGTGACGGCCGCAGAGAGCAAAGCGACCTATGATGAAATCAAGGCGTATGTGCAGGAAAAGAACGGCTTGAAGGTCTCCAGCCTCTATATCTCGCAGGTCAAGCGCAAACTGGGACTGGAGGTCGGCGAGAGCTTCAATCTGCCGAAGTCGGAGAATGCAAACGTCCCCCAATGCCCGCGGGAAAAAGAGAAGGCCATTACAGATGCGCTCAGGCATTTCAAAATGCTGCCGTAACGGGAGAACGAAAAATGAAGCGAATGCTTTCCTGCGAATTTAACATGGATACCGGCCGCGTGGAGCTGCGCTATTCAGACGGCACAAAAGTTGCTATCAACTGTACCGCTGTGGAAAATGAAGTCGCAGACAACCGCTTTCAGCGGTCTGAACTGGACTGGCTAGTCTACAACGATCCGGTTTCCTATGCTGACCTGATCCTAAATGGTGATCCGGAAAAGTACCTGAATGCCGTAACGAGTTATCAATCACCAGAGTAATAAATTGAAGGTGCCAGATATCTGCGCTTTGCAGATGTCTGGCACCTTTTTACATTTTGGCAATAATAATGGGTATTGGATTTGGAAAACAGCTTATGAAGACTTATTCCATAAAATCGAGCTTACTGTCGTTAAGTTGTTTGCGAACGTCACGCCAGTATGGCATATATTCATCAAGTATTGCGACAAATTCCTTGCTATGGTTTTTTACCCGCAAATGTGCCAGTTCATGTAGTATCACATAGTCCAAACATTCTATTGGCTTTTTTGCCAGTTGAAGATTGAGCCATATCTTTCGCGTATTGGTATTGCAGGTACCCCAGCGAGTTGTCATGTATTTTGTCTGCCAGCTTTCACAATACAGGCTCGTCGCCTTTTCCCATTTTGGAAGGTGCTTTTCGATTTCGGCTTTCAGGAGTGAACGATACCATTCATTAACATAATTTTCTCGTTGATTTTTAGTGCTCTCTTTGCGAACCGTGAGAATGGCTGTGTCTCCGGATAGGACAAGCTGATTTCCCTTATAGCTATACTCAACTTTCAAAAAATACTGCTTGCCCCAGACATAGAGGGTTTCACCTGAAACATATTGGCGCTCAGACTGACGTGGCTGACTTTCAAATTTAGCTCTCTGCTTTTTAACCCAACCAACTCTTGTGCGGACAAACATGATGATACTTTCGTCGGATAATCTGAGGGGAGCCGACACACGCACTTTGCCATCTGGCGGTATAACTGACAGATGGATGTTTTTGATATCCTTTTTGATTACCTCAACAGGTATTCCGGCAATCGTCATCTGCATCAGTATTCCTCTTGTTCCACGACAATTTTATAAAGGCGCTCAACTTCTTCATCATCGTTCAAAATTTTATACAGTGCCTTTTTAATCCTGTTTTCTTTTACGGGATTATTGCGGAATCCGTCCATCTTTGAACCGAGAACCGCATTGTGGAGCTTCAATGCAAGGGTTTCGTCCTCGCCGCAGTTATCATACAGCGCTCTTGTTGCACCACTGCCCTTGATGGAGTCGGGATATTTTTTGTTGTCCTCCGGGTTGGTGACATTTTTGGCAAGTGCTAAATATTTTTCGATAAGCTGTTTATATGCGACAACACCTCGCTTACGATCAAGGATGAGCTGTTCGAGGACTTCAGACATTTTTGCATAATAAGCTGGATTGATGACAATCCGTTCAACGACTTTTTTCCGAATATTGTTTTCAATCGCCTCTGCTGCACTTTCCTTAGCGTTGGAATCCTCACCGCCAAGTTTCGCGTCTTGGGCGAGAATGAAATCAAGCAGCGTAAAGTCGTCGAACATACCAATCTTTTCAACATCTTCGGCTGCAATATAATTGTCAATCAAATAGCGCATACCGGGCTCGAATTGCTTCAGATCAATAAAATCGCCGCTGCCTCGACCTATTGTTTCGCGAAGAGCAAGATAGAAATTCACTCTTGTCTCCAGCCTGCCAGAATCGAAGGTAGTATATCCTGCTTCATTCATACATGGCTTTACCGCGGCATACGCCCGAAGCAACTTCGCCACAAGACGGTAAAGCTTTTCCCGGCTTCTTGCATAAGCTTCGTCGTTATCGGCATCTATTCCGTTTTCACCGCAGAAATAATGGATGTAGTCGAGTTCCGCTTTCGGCGGCTCCACACCTTCGCACAGTTCGTCAAGCTCATCCAGTGTTGTATCAAAAAACTTCCGGGCCTCCTGTGTTCGATCCTTCAGCAAACCTTCCACATCTTCGGCGTCATAATCTTCAAAGGCACCTGAAGTGTATTTGTTCAAGGCATCGGTCAGATCACCGAAAAGCTGCTTGTAGTCAACGATGTAGCCAAAGTCTTTGCTCTCACCATCCAGGCGGTTGACACGACAGATTGCCTGAAACAGGCCATGGTCGTGCATGGCCTTGTCAATATAGAGATAAGTGCATGGCGGCGCATCGAAGCCGGTCAACAGCTTATCGACCACGATCAAAAGTTTCATATTAGCCGGTTCTTCAATGAACTTGCGCTTTGCCTCCGCTTCAAACGCTTCTACCTTTTTTGCAGCCTGTGAAGTATCTTCTGAAGGGTCAATGCCTACCATCCGAAGATATATATCATATTTTTCAAATGTTTCGGTTTCCTCATCTCCGCTGACAGTGTCTGTGCGCAGATCGCCGGACTGCGGTGTATAAGAAGAAATGATGGCGCATTTATGAAAACCCTTGCTCTGGAATATTTCGTAGTATTTGCAGGCGGAATAAACAGAGCCTGCAACAAGAATGGCATTTCCGTTGCCATCCATCAAGCGCGGCTTGGTTTCAAAATCAAAAATGATGTCGTTGGCAATTTTCTCCAGACGCGAGCGAGAAGAAAACACCGTTTGCAAATTGCCCCAATGGGATTTCAGCTTTGCCTTGGCCCTTGGTGCCAATCCACGTGTTTTAATGTCGAACCAAGTGTCGATTTTATCCTGCGACGTAATATTTTGCGGAACATCCCGCGCCTCATAGCGCAAATCGAGAATCACTCCGTCGCGGACGCCCTCATCAAACTTATAGGTGTGGATATAGCCGCCGAAAGTCTCAAGGCTGGTTTTCTTGTCTTTTTTCAGCAGCGGCGTGCCAGTAAAGCCAATAAAAATACCTTTGGGGATGATCGTTGTCATCGCCTTATGAAGTTTCCCGGACTGCGTGCGGTGGCACTCATCTACAAATACGACAAAATCGCCTTTTGCAGAGTAGTTCTGAGGGAGCGAAGCTAAGAGCTCTTCAACATATTTGTCGTAATCCTGGTCGGAAACTTCTCCGCCGCGCTTTCCAAATTTGTGAACCAGCGAGCAGAGCAGCCTGTCATCAAAAATATTCAGCCGTTCGATCAGATCTTTGCCGCTTCTGGTACGGACAATCTTGGCTTCGCCGACACCTATGAACAGCTTTTCAATTTGGTCATCCAACTCCTCGCGATCCGTGACAATCAAAACTCTTGCATGAGGATTGTTCGCAAGTATCCATTTCGCCAGCCATACCATTGTCAGGCTTTTGCCGCTGCCTTGTGTGTGCCAGATGATACCGCCGCAGTGTTTATTGGTCAGTCGGTTCTGCGTTCGTTTGATGGCGTAATACTGATTGTAGCGGCAGACCTTTTTAGTGCCCTTATCAAAGATCACGAAATCATGGATCAGGTCAAGAAGACGCGGCTTATAGAACATGGCGAAAAGCTGTCTGTCCAGCTTGTTTGCTATGCACTTGCTTTTTTCCTCGATCAGGATATCGGCTTCACTGCGCTCATCGGGGAACTCAGAAAAGCCGTCCGACTTCCACTCCAGATAATACTTTTCCGGCGTCAGCAGCGTACCATAGCGCAGGCCCTCGCTGTCGTTGCCTGCCATGCAGAATTGGATCGTGGTAAAAAAGCGCTCGATGAAATGCGCTTTCTGATTGGTCAGATTCTGACGGATACCATCTGACACTGAGATTGTGCTCTTTTTCAGCTCAATGACAGCCAGCGCAATACCGTTTACATAGATGACCACATCCGGACGTTTGGTATGATCGCCTGCGACAGTGACCTCCTCGGCAATGGCAAATTCATTTCTTGTGATATCCTCAAAGTCGATAAAATATACCGTCTTTTCCGGCTGCCCGATTGCCTCACTTACCTTTGCACCATATTTCAGAAGGGAATAGACCTCTTTGTTGGCGGAGTACAGGCCCTGCTGCAGATTGCCCGCTGTCTTTACCAGCGTGTCAATCGCGCCCTTTGCCAGCTTTTCGGAGTAACCGCGTCTCAGAAGCCCGGCAAGCAAGCGCTCCTGCATGATGTTGCTGTTGTCGGTGTCATGCAGGTTTCCCAGATATGTATAATGCAGCTCATCGCAGAAAAAGCGGATCACCCGATTTTGCGTCGCGCGCTCGCTGTCGCCGATATGAGACATAGCAAAAGCCTCCTCATGCTAGGATTTTTTTACGGGTAACAATTGCCCGCCGGATATTCTCATCATTGAAAAATGGTTTCGCAAGTTTGTCTTTCCAGTCTTTGTTGGATTTAATTAACCCCTTGATGGCATCTACAGAAACAGGTATTCCGGCGTCTGTCAGATCGTTCATAGCCATATCAACAGTAGCGTAAAGTTCAAGGTCATCACGGGAAGAGTGCAGAAAATTATCTTTCAGCCATTGAATATCGCTGCTCATGTTCCACTTTTTGATATATTCAAGAGCTTGATTAATTTTTTCCCCTTTATAAAAGCGAGTTCCTTTATCGCTCATTTGCAGCACAACATACTTGTTTCTGACGGCAATCTGTTCTCCGCCTTTATAACGCACGGTATCCGCGTAAGGTCCGGCGGCTTTCTTTTTAAATTCCTCTACGCTGGCTTCTTGATGACGGCGCAATAGATAGAGAAGTTTTTGCACCTTGACTCGTCCAAGGGGGTACTTGTCCGAATAGAAGGTATCCACAATGGCGGCAATCACCACGGCGTCATCAATCTGAGGGTCGTGTTTTGGCTTTCTGTTTTGCGGCTGCGGCATGTCCACGATCTTAGGCTCTGGCTTTTCTGCCGGCACGCTGTCAACAAGCCGGATTTTCCCTGTCAGAAGCTGCTGCATCATGCCTTGCTTAATTTGACGGTATTTGTTGAGCTTTTGCTCAAGAGCATCGACTTCACTATCCATGTTTAGCAGTACAGTAGCAATTGCCTTTTGTTCATTGATTGGTGGCAATTTAATATTGATACATCCTATTTGCCTTCCGCTCAAACTTGGTAATGCAGTAGCCTCAACGAGTTTACCAAATGATATAGTCTGAAGCAGGCACCACGCATATATATAATCTACATCATTATTGGGGCAAAACGCCATCATATTATTATCAATACAACATTCATATACGGACAATTTTTTACGTTCCAAGAAAATAGCGGCACCAATTTTTGCAAAGACAATTGCATGGGCTGGTATAATACTGCAATTCAAATGAGATGATACATCCATTGAAATATAGTTGTTTGCCTTACTAAGATATCTGGTATTACCCTCATTGCTAAAGTCAGACACCTTATAAAAAGGATATTTTCCGCTTACCGCCCCTTGGTAATTTAATGGAAAGCAATTTCCACTGACAAATTTGCCCAATGAAGACACTTCTAATTCTCTCCACTCGCCGTTGAAGCCCGGCAGGCGCATTTTACCGGTAAGAAGCTGCTGCATTGCGCCCTGCTTGATGGCCTTTTTCTTGGCGATCAGCTTTTCAAGGGAAAAAATCAGTTCATCTGTATCGGATAATGCTTCGGCAATTCGTTTCTGCTCACCAATAGGCGGAAGAATAATTGGTAATGATCTTACAATTTTGGCTGTATAACTTTGTTGCTTTGTGCCTTGGCAATACTTAAACGCAAGTGTATCACCGTAATTCGTATAATAATAGAAAAGATATTGCTCGCTAAGACATTTTGTTCCGTAGATGGCCATACAAGATTGATTAGTTGTTGCTTCACACCCTAAAATCGCGCAACTTCCACGAGTCCCTGCAGCCTCAAGTCCTGTGATTGCCATTAAAAAAGTGCCTGGCGAATGTAGTGCTAAACATGTTTTCTTTCTTGCTTCGTTTGATATATGTTCAATAGTATCATAAATTATATTATAATTCAGTTCTCCGCTTGATACCCACTTTATATTTCCATAATAGTATTCTTTTATTGCCCTATATGGAGTTGCGCCGCTTGAGAAGCCTCCGGCAACATCGCCCCAAGATTTGTTTTCCCATTCTTCCGGTATAACACCGACGTCGGTTTGCTTGTATCCCTTTGGAATTACCATTTGAACCCCATCCTTTCCAGATGAGATTTCACCTTGGCTTCGTAGTCCTCCACGCGCTGCTCCAGTTCCGGCAGGGTGTTTTCATAGCGTTCCACCAGTTCGGCAATGCGGTTGGCCATATTATTAGAGGTGGTAACATACAGCGCCTTGATGCCGTCGAAGATGGAATAATACCATTTGCGGTTTACAAGCAGCTCTTTGATTTCGTTTTCGTCAAGCTCTGCATATTTCGATTTCAGCAGCGCATCCAGCGCCGCGTAAAGTTCCTTGACGATTTTGGATTGATCTTTCAGCCGCTTTGACAATTCTGTGTACTCATGCAAAGTGCTATATTCCTCTCCGTCCGGATCGGATTTTTTCAAATTTTTGAGCTTTGCAGCGACCTTCTTGGGATCTATCTTGTCGCTGTCTTCTTTATCTTCGATGCAGTCGGAAAGCACCCCGTCCTCGGCTGTCTGTTCCTCTGTCATCTCGTCAAGGCGGCTCTGCGTCTCATCCACGATCTGCTGCGCTACGTCAATTTTCGTGCGCTGGGCTGAAAAATAAGCATGCTCAATCAGGGCCTTCGGAATCAGCTTGCCATCCCAGCCCTTGACCTTCTCTTTTTTCTCGCCGTTTTTGCTTTCGGTGATCTCAACTTCGTACTCTATTTCCCGCGCTGCGCCGTATCCATCCTGTACCAGCACAAACACATCGTCTGCCATGGTCTGCTGCCAGTAGGACAGCAGGACTTCATATACGTCATATTTGTCCACCAGCTCGATTTCGGCATACTCCGCGATGAGCCGAGTCGACAGGTCGACGATATAGCGCTTGACATCAACGCCGCTGCTGATGCTTCGCAGCCCGGTGTCTACCTTGCTTTTCCATGCGTCGAATGCCATATCAATACGGTCGGAATAATGAGAAAATTCCTCGTCATTGTAAACGGTGCTGCGAACCTCGTTTTTCGGAATGTTCAGTTGATAGTAGCCAGCGCGCAGCGTGGAAAACAGTTTGTTCTTCAGGTTCGGGAACAGTGCCCAGTATTTGTCCATGGAATCCACATCGACCGCGGGAATGCCGCCGTGCAGATGGGCGTCAATGTCCTGCAAATCCTCCGGCATACTGCTGTCGATATAGCGGGGGATGTTGAGGTTATAATCGTTTTTAACTTTGATTTCGTCGTATGGGACAAACCGGGCATATTTTGGATCATCCGTGATCTGCCCGTTGAAGGTAGTAACTATTTTATAGATATCGCGCTCGCGCAGGCGGTTCTTGTTCCCATCTTTAATAAAGTCGTGGCTCGCGTCGATCATGAAGATGCCAGTGCGTTCATCCGCGTCTGCCTTGTCGATTACGAGAATACAAGCCGGAATCCCGGTGCCGTAAAAAAGGTTGGCA
>Ga0183095_10526_pt2 | contig 77898 bp, 83 predicted proteins | sample BioMet4_FD_130346 | JGI IMG/M metagenome (GOLD analysis project Ga0183095, IMG submission 130346) | Microbial communities from bioreactor (seeded with sewage sludge) at LBNL, California, USA - Biofuel metagenome 4 (v2) (version 3) | ecosystem: Engineered > Bioreactor > Anaerobic > Unclassified ... | reverse complement strand
TGCTTTCCGCCAGCTCATCGAGCCTCGTCATCCGCTCTCGCGGACCGCCGCTCTCTTTGGCGCTCATTTAGAATACCATACCCATCCCCCAAAGTCAACACCTTTTTTCATTATTTTCGCAAGTTTTTTCCCGGCGCAAGATAGGCGGCGACAGGCTCGCAGCGGCACAAGATATAGGCTCCGGCGGCCGCCGAACGCTGTCGTTTCGGGCCGTAACGGAACTGTAACTTGACTTTCCGCCGCCGATGCTCTATCATTTTTGGTACACCATAGAATAAGGAGGGCTGCGCATGGAAAAGGAAAAGACCAAGCAGATCACCGTCAACCGCAAGGCGCGGCACGACTATTTTGTGGAAGACACCTATGAGTGCGGCATCGCCCTGGCGGGCACCGAGGTCAAGAGCCTGCGCGCCGGGACGGTCAACCTCAAGGACAGCTACTGCGCCGTCAAGAACGGCGAGATGTTCGTGCAGGGCATGCACATCTCCCCCTACGAAAAGGGCAACATCTTCAACCGCGATCCGCTGCGCGAGCGCAAGCTGCTGATGCACAAGCGCGAGATCCTCAAGCTCTACGGCCTGGTCAAGCGCGACGGCTACGCCCTGGTGCCGCTGTCGCTCTACTTCAAGAGCGGGCGCGTCAAGCTGGAGCTGGGGCTGTGCCGCGGCAAGAAGCTCCACGACAAGCGCGACGCCGCCGCCGAGCGCGACGCGAAGCGTGAGATCGACCGGACCATGAAGGAAAGGAGAGACGGCTGACACCTTATTAATAAGGTCTCCGTTCACCCCCACATGGGGGCGTAATGGTTTCGACGGGGATCGGGAAGCAGATTCAGCGAGCAGAGGCGCCTGTCCTCTATAAAATGGGCAATTATAAATTAAACAACAACGATACAATCGCTGTCGCGGCCTAAATAGGCTGCCGTCCTTACCGGAAGGGCCACGAGCCGGATAAGGGCGTGGATGAGTGGCGAACGTGAGTGCGCAAAGCTTTGAGCGCGCCATGCATCATGAAGCTACTGAGCCGTAAAGTCTGACGACTGTCTTTGCGGGGAGGGAATGTTGAAAATCGTCTGCGCTCGGAGAAAGATCTGTGGATCGGTTTTCGGACAGGGGTTCGACTCCCCTCGCCTCCACCATATAAGAACGTCAGTATTGATACAATGCTGGCGTTTTTATTTTGCACACGGTAGCCGTCAGAAGGTCTTGGTAGCAAGGCTTTCTGGCGGCTTTTTTGTTTTCTGCCGTTTGTAGAGTGCAAAGAAAAAGCCCCGTCTACGGAGCATATAGGTAGATTACGCCTTGCACTCGGCAAACGGAAACTTGGGGGTGTTCATAGGGTGTGCACTCGGCAAACGGGAATGTCGAGATTTCGAGCAGAAAATCCCCACTACTGCAGAGTGAGTCTATGTAAATGCAGATTTTGATACAATAGAAAAAGCCCTCCTCAGCCGGAAAACGGCTGAAAAGGGCGCAAAAACAGGGCTTCCGTGGTCAATCGCTGACTTCGGAAGCCCTGTTTTACTTTATGGAATTGTCGGCGCTGGCGTTTTGGATTAGGAGCAACTTACCCCACAAAAAAGGCGGCGAGGGAATAATTAAATCGTGTGGCAAAATTAAAAGGTTTATTGGCACGTAAAAATGAGGACAGAGTTCATATGATATTCATTTATTCACCTTGAAATGAGCCTAAATTTGTGCTATAATAGGACTAAATTCAGTCCTGAAAGGAGATCGCCATGAAAAAGGAGCCTATTTATTTAGATACCTACACCTTGCAGCAAGATATGCGATTGCGCTTACCAAAAGCGATATTGAATAATTTGGCGGTTGAAAAGGGTGTCACGAAATTCTCAATTTTTCTGGACAGTGAAAACAATGAATTGATTTTGCGAATTTGCAAAGATTCTGAGGAGGAAACGAAATGAATCATACAGTTGCGTGCGGTGATACGCTCGAACTTATCAAACAGGTTCCGCTTGGCTCAATCGACTTGCTGGTAACATCTCCACCATATTGGGCAAAGCGTGTATATAATGGAGAAGGAGAAATTGGCTCCGAAGAAACCCCTGAAGCATATGTAAAGCGTCTTGCCGTTTTTTTTGATACTCTCCGACCGTATTTGAAACCGACAGCAAATGTGTTTATAAATGTCGGGGATACGTATTTTGGCTCTGGTGCAGGCGCTTGGAATAAATACGTTGATGAAAACGGCGACATTACGCAAGTTCAAAAAGACCGCAAAGAGAAGTATTTCACAACAAAACCACTTCAACCGAAGATAAAGCAGAATGGTCGCTTATATCAGAACAAACAGTTATTATTGATTCCTGCTCGGTTTGCAATTGAGATGCAGGAACATGGATGGATTTTGCGAGATGATATTATTTGGCATAAGCCCAATCGAATACCTGCAAGTGTAACAGACCGCTTCAATAATATGTACGAGCACGTCTATCACTTTGTCATGCAAAAGCAATACTTCTTTGATTTGGACGCTGTAAAAATTCTTGGTGCAAACGGAAGAATGAAAAACCCCGGCGACATATGGTCAATCAACACGCAGCCACTCAATGGCACCCATACAGCTACATTCCCAGAAAAGCTCATACCATCCGCAAGCTGAAGGAAAAAGGCGTGGAGTGCTATTTTGAGAAAGAGAATATTTTTACCTTTGATGGCAAGGGCGAGCTGCTTCTTACCATTATGAGTTCTTTGGCACAGGAAGAAAGCCGCTCCATTTCGGAGAATGTCACATGGGGACAACGCAAGCGCTTTTCGGATGGCAAGGTCAGTGTCGGCTACTCGCAATTTCTCGGTTTTGATAAGGGCGAGGACGGAAACCTCAAGGTAGTGCCGGAGCAAGCCGAAACGGTACGGCTCATCTATAAGATGTTCCTCGAGGGAAAAACCACACAGGGCATTGCGAATTACCTCATAGAACATGGCATTCTCAGCCCTGCCGGAAAGAAAACATGGCGGTCATCCACGGTTGCCAGCATCCTCACCAACGAGAAATATAAGGGCGATGCTCTGCTCCAGAAACGGTTTACAGTTGACTTTTTAACGAAAGAATTGCGGATAAATAACGGCGAGGTGCCGCAGTATTATGTAGAAGGTTCGCATGAAGCCATTATTGCTTCTGAGGAATTTGAAGCGGTGCAAGAAGAAATGGCACGGCGCAAGGAACTGGGCAGAGCTTACAGCGACAAGGCTTTTCACAGTAAAATCATCTGCGGAGACTGTGGCGGTTTCTACGGCCGAAAGGTCTGGCATTCCACGGATAAATATAGAAGCGTGATATTTCAGTGCAATCAGAAGTTCAAAAATGAGAACAGATGCCAAACTCCGACACTCACCGAGGACGAAATTAAACAACGTTTCCTTACTGCTTACAATGACTTGATGGGCAATCGCTCCACAGTGCTTGCTGACTGTGAGCTTATCCGGCAGATGCTCTGCGACACTACGGCACTTGATGCTGAAATGCAGCGTGAACATGATGAAATGACTGTGTTGTCCGAACTCATGCAGACGCATATAAAAAAGAATGCCTCGGTTGCTCAGTCTCAGGAAGCCTACGCACTGGAAACCGAACGCATAGAGAAACGCTATAATGCCGCTTTTGAACATTACACTGCACTCGAAGCGGAGCGGTATAGACGGGTTTGCAAGAGCAAGGAGCTGACCGCCTTTATAACAATGCTCAAAAAGCAACCGCTTGTGGTAACCGAATGGGACGAGCGGCTCTGGATTACGTTGCTCGACACCGCAGCGGTGAAACGAGATGGCAGTATCGTGTTTCGGTTCAAAAGCGGGATAGAAATCATAAAGTAAATAAATACGGCGGGTATAAACAAAGCCTCAGTTTCTACAACCGAGGCTTTATCATTTGGGATTAAAAACTTAATTTTTTTATCTCCTCTTCAACTTCTTCGGCACCTTCCTGATAGAATTTTTCTTCGTCAGGAGCCAATTCTTTAAGAAGGCGAAGGAACTCGCCAGCATGAACCCTTTCTTCATCTGCAATATCTTTGAGAACCTCTATTGCAAGCTTATTGTCTGTTGATTCGGCAAGCTGCATGTACAGCTGAATCGCTTCATATTCTGCTGATACCATGAATCGAATCGCCCTGATCAACTCAGCATCAGTAAGTTTTCTTTCTTTCGCAAGTCCAGAAAACGGATGTCCAAAGTCAGGCATGTTTGTTACCTCCTTGATTTTGTTTAAATGACAATTTTAGTACTTGATAAACTTGTCCCCCGGCACACCGCAGATACTGCATTTGTCCGGACGAACTTTCTCGATGTTTCCGCAGACAGGGCAGAGATAATAGAAAACCTCTTCCGTTTGATCCAAGTTTTCTAATGCTTCTTTGTAAAGCTTCGCATGAACCTCTTCCGCTTTCATCGCAAAGGTAAAGGACATAAGCGCGGCTTTATTTCCTTCCGCTTCGGCTTCCTTCACAAAATCGGGATACATTTCCTTATATTCGTGGGTTTCACCTGCAACAGCATCCATCAGATTATCTGCGGTCGTGCTCACTTTTCCGGCAACTTCGAAATGCTTAAGCGCATGCAGCGTCTCGGCATCAGAGGCGGCCTTGAACAGTTTGGCTGCATTCAACTTCCCATCTTTTTCAGCCTTCTTTGAGTATGCCAGATATTTTCTGTTGGCCTGGGCTTCTCCGGCAAATGCCTCCATCAGATTATTAAGCGTTTTGTTTTCACTCATATTATTGCCCTCCTTATTTTTATTAAAAGCTTCCAACAATTTTTCCGCAGCCTCTCTCGGGAAACCCTCCGGCTGCTGTTGATCAATTAAAGACTTCAGAAAATCTAAAGCATTGTCACTTTGCGGAAGCATATATCCCGCTTCCCGGATAAGATCCTCCGCCATAATATGATTGGATTTTTCGATAGCGGCTGCCAGCTTTCCGGGTAATCCTGCAGCAATCATCTCCTGTTCCGATTTGCTGCGCATAAGGATTTTAAGAGCATTGACTACCGCTTCGGTTTTGGACTGCTGCGGTGGATAAACCTCAGGTACCATAGATATCGCACCAGACGGACAGGCATCAGCACAATCTCCGCAGCCGATGCACTTATCAACATCGATGATACTGTTCTCTGTATCTGTTGCTCCGGTAGGGCATACGTAGAGGCACAAACAATCCTTGGTACATAGACGTATGTTTCTAACTGCATATTTCTTATACATTATAATTACCTCCCTTCAACCTTTTCAAATTTCCAGTTCGGCACCTTGCAAACAGGACAAACTTCCGGTGGGGTGTCTCCTATGTACACAAAACCACAAATAGTACAGACATAAACACCGGTATTTTCAAGCATGGCGTCGCCCTCTTTCTGATATCGGGTCAAAAGGGACTTTAGAATGCGTGTAACCTTCTCGCTCCAGACCAAGGCACGTAGCGCGCCGCGATCTTTAGAATCAGACGCCACAGCATTTGCGTTTGCAAAACCTTTTTCAAGGTCATTTTCGATCAGAGCAATCAGTTGATCAAAATCCGGGTTGTTGGCAGGTGGCGAGGCGGCTTTGAAATATCCGGCCAGTTCGGTAAAGAGGGCCGCTTCCTTCGATTTGTACTGCTTTTCGCAGCCACGAGCCAGATTTGAACAAAGAGCGCTAATCTCAAGTGGAGAAAGCTCCTGCATATCAGTTGGCACCTCGACAACAGGTTTTGGCTTTTTTTCTGAAGATACAGCTGTTTCGCCCTGTTTTTCAAATTCCGCCTTTGTTGCTCCGCAGATAGGACAGACCCAATCATCCGGTAGGTCTTCCCACTTTGTGCCCGGTGCAATGCCAGCTTCAGGAATACCCGTTGCCTCGTCATAGATGTAACCGCAAATGGAACATACATATTTCGACATATTTATACCCCCTTTTTTAATTATAGAATATTTCAGATGCTGTTTCTGTAATCTTGTTACATATAATGCTAATTTCCTTTTAATGCCTTTTGATAAATTTCGTTTTTGTCGTTCGTTGACAACACTTTTTCAGTTATATATGCGATAACAGCTATACCGACTAAATCCATAACGAGTCTTAATAGCATGAACTTCAGTCCAAGCGCGGACGCCTCAAAGAGTATCAAGGGTATTTTCGTGGTAGACCACGCACCGAGCATAATAAACACATTGGATAGCTTAGAGCCTTTTTTTAACAACACACCGGCAACTGGAAAAGCAGCGTATAAGGGACCAGCAGCGGCTGAACCAAGAAAAAACGCAAGCAAAACGCCAATTATCCCTGAGTTATCACCCATATACTTGATCATTGTTTCTCTCTTTACCCACACATCCAGCAGCCCGAGCAAAATAAAAATTGGTGGCAAGACAGATAACATCTCAAGCAAATTAGAACCTGTCAGCTGAAATGCTTTTTTCCCTAAGTTCGGGAATATAACAAGTACTGCCGTGTTGATGATGAGTAGCAGGAAAAATATTCGGTATCTTTTTATAAATTTTATCATTTTCTCCTTCATAATAACACCCCCATAACCAGTGCCACGATGAAAGAGAATCCGAATGCCGCGACATTTCTAACAATTGTTGCTTTTTTACCGAAATAACTGATTTCTACAGGCATTGTTACTATACCAACCATCATAAGGGTTGATATGAATGCAGCTATCTGCATATAGCCAGCACCGCTTTTTAATAGGGCAGCGGCCAGCGGAAAGGCTACAAATCCGGGGATAAGAGTAATTGAACCTATCACCGCCGCAATCAGCACACCATACCATCCGGACTCGCTGCCAAGTAATTTTGATATCTGCTCAGGCGTAAGAATAGCCAACATCATACCAATAATAATGAGGATTGATAAAAATTGTGGAAGTATATTCTCAAATGACTTCCATGCTTTTTTAAGAGCAAGGAGAGTTTTCTCTCTGCTCTTAAAAAAGGAAACCGTTAAAGCGGAAATAGCAATTACATAAAGTGCAATTGTCATAGGCTTTTGCTCCTAAATTATTCTTTTATTTCTGTAATCCGTAATGGCGTTTCGGATAGCTTCTTCTCCGAGTACAGAACAGTGCAGCTTTTGCTCGGGCAATCCTCCTAAAGCATCCGAGATGTCCCTGTTTGTTATCATAAGCGCTTCATCAATTGTTTTGCCTTTGACAAGAACAGTTGTGACACTGGCAGAAGCAAGCGCGGCAACACAGCCGCATATTTTGAAGCTGACATCTTTAATGAGATCATCTTCAACCTTTATATAGAGTCTCATAGTGTCGCCGCAGTTGGGGTCTCCTGCATCGCCTATCCCATTCGCATTTTCAAGCTCGCCAGCATTGCGAGGATTGGAAAAATGGTCTATCACTTCATCTGTAAACAATCCGATAGACATAGCTTTACCTTATTCGCCGCACTCGTCGTGATGCTGATGCTCGTGGCAAACAGAACCTGTTGTCTTCAGCTCACCCTTTAGATAGTTTAAAACAGCGGTTTTCGCATCGCCGGAAGCACCCACGACGACCTCGACATTCCTTTCATTAAAGATATCAACCGCGCCTCCGCCCATACCGCCACTGATGATGACATTTACACCGCGATCAGCAAGGAAATTGGGTAGGAAGCCGGGCTTGTGACCAGGGTTCGGTATAGACTCTTCATTTGTGATATTTCCGTTTTCAACACTGTAAATCAGGAAGTTTACGCAATGTCCAAAGTGTTCCGTTACATTTTTACCTTCACCAGCAACTGCTATTTTCATCATTTCTTTTCCCTCCGAACTTTCAAGTATTTTTGATATATTATCGAACCAGTCTCCATCAAAGAGTTCAATCATGCCTTTATCACAGGCGGCTGAAATCTTAGGATCGATAGGGAGCTTGGCAAGAACCTTAAGGTTATGCTTTTCAGCGATTTCGTCAATATGACTTTCACCGAATATTTTGTATTCCTTATCGTTATCAGGGCATTTAAAATAGGACATATTTTCAACCAAGCCGAGAACTGGAATGCTCATCATCTCCGCCATCTTAACCGCTTTTGACACGATCATCGAAACAAGTTCCTGCGGGGAGGTTACGATAATAATTCCATCAATGGCTAAAGACTGGAAAACGGTCAGGGGTACATCTCCGGTTCCGGGAGGCATGTCGATGAACATGAAGTCCACGTCGCCCCAAATAACATCTGTCCAGAACTGCTTTACTGTATTGCCGAGAATTGGTCCCCTCCAAATAACTGGATCAGTGTCGTTCTCAAGGAGGAGATTGATCGACATAATATCAATCCCCGTCTTGCTTTTCAAAGGATACAAACCGAATTCGCTGCCCGTAGCCTTATCTTTTATGCCGAACGCTTTCGGAATAGAGGGTCCGGTAACGTCCGCATCGAGTATAGCAACGTTATATCCCATTCTTTTCATTGTAACAGCAAGCATGGAGGTTACCGATGATTTGCCGACTCCGCCCTTACCGCTGACAACGCCAATAACCTTTTTGATGTTGCTCAGCTCATGCGGCTTTTCTCTGAAATCGGTCTTTGCTTCTTTCCTGTCTGTGCAGTCTTCTTCGCAGCTGCTGCAGCTTTGATTGCATTTTTCGCTCATTGTTTCTGACTCCTTACATGTATATTGTTAATTGCTCTCCAGTGGATATATAGTCGATATTTTCACCCATAACAGTTTTCAATCGGTTATAGGATTCAATGCCTGTACAGTGGCAGGTGTAATATTGCGAGTGGGTCTCCAGCAGAATATTCCCAATCTCATCCACAACATTCGGAGCCTCATTTTGTTTTGTCCCGTGGTTGTAAAGATGAAATCCTCCGATAACGTAATCGGGTAGGTAGCCTTTTTCTACATTGAATTGATCGATAATGTTAATTATTCCGTTGTGCGCACATCCCGCGATCAGCAGGGTTTTGCCGTTTTCGCTTATAATCAGGTTTTGTTCATGTGCGAAATTGTCCTGCACAAAAGCAGTTCCATCTTTCATAAACAAGTCAAGGTTTCCTGAAGGGACAAGCCTTTTGGACTCAATGCCGGAAAATAATTCAAGTTCGTGGTCAATCACAAAGTGGTCACCACAGAATACAAATCGCTCATTCGGAAGCAGCGACTCGTCCAGCCCAATATACGCTTTTACGCCACCCGGCCTGTTCGCGTAATGCGGTTCAAACGCCTTTTTATGCAGGTAGACCTTGGCCTGGCTGTTGACGCAGAGGAATGTTTTTAAGCCACCGCCGTGGTCATAGTGGCCATGAGAAATCACCGCCAAGTCAACCTTTGTTAGATCGACGCCCATCTTTTCGGCATTTTCGGCAAAAAGTCCGCTTGCGCCCGTATCAAACAGAATCTTGTGGGTTCCAGTTTCAATGTAAAGGCTTAAGCCGTGTTCGCTGCCAAGCTTATCTGAAGATGTTGTGTTTTCTGATAAAACCTTTACTATCATGTTTCAGCACCGTCACTTTCTTTGAATAGCAACTTCATGGTGCTGTTAAAGACCTCTTTTACGGCAGATCCGGAGGGGCAATCAACATCCACTATGGTTTGTCCGTTATTGATTGCTTTTACAGCCTCTGGGTCAAATGGTATCCTCCCTGTAAACGGCAGGCCTTTTTCTTTGCAGAATTCCTCGATCTTTTCTGTATTTGCGGAATTGGTGTCGTGCTTATTGATACAGACTCCAATCTTTGTCCGGAACGTTTCCGCCGTTTTGATGATGCGCTCCATGTCGCTGATTCCCGAAATGGACGGCTCCGCAACAATCAAGACCATATTAACTCCGCTGAGAGAAGCGATGACAGGACAGCCTATGCCGGGAGAACCGTCAATAATAGCCAGCTTGGTATCCGCGCTCGCTGCAGTTTTCATTTGTTTTTTAACTTCGGTTACAAGTTTTCCTGAGGTACCGCTTCCCATTTTCAACTGTGCCGTTGAAAAGACTTTGTTGTTGTCAGCATACAGCATCAGTTCTCCCGCAACGGCGGGTTTCAAGGAAACAGCGTCAGCAGGGCAGACAGCTTCACAAACCCCGCAGCCTTCACAGGCAAAGGAGTCAACCTTAAAGCCGTTCTCATCGGAAATTGCATCAAACCGACAGTTTTCTTTGCATAGTCCACATTCAATGCATTTATCTACATCTATTTCAGCTTTTGGCATACCGAAATAGTCTGTTCGTTCCGGCTCAGAGTTCTGTGCCATAATTAGATGGAGGTTGGGTGCGTCGACATCGCAATCGGCATAGGCTTTGGCGACTGAAAGCTTGATAAAAGCGCTGGCTATCGTCGTTTTCCCAGTGCCGCCCTTACCGCTGAGGATTAACAGTTGTTTCATGCCGCACCTCCTTCATCACAGTTTCAAGCAGAGAAGAGAATAAAGCCTTATATCGTTTGCTTTCCCTTGCGGCTATTTTAGCGTCAGAATTTAACGTTCCAAGTTCATTGTCAAACGGTATCCTACCCAATATGGGAATATTATTTTCCATGCAGAATGTTTCCGCAGGGTTCTCTCCGTCAAGGCATTTGTTCAGCACAACTCCGTGCGGCTTTTTAAACAGCCTTACCAAATCATAGACCATGCTGAGGTTATGAACACCGAAAACCGTAGGTTCAGCAACGAGTATGCAATAATCCGCATCCTTGATGCTTTCCATGACGATACAGGCGCTCCCCGGAGGGCAGTCGACAAAGACGGGAAGCTCTTTATCTAAAATGCTTTCGTTAAGAAGATTTTTTATTATCGGTATTCCGGACGCTTCACCTGTATTCATTATCCCGGTATGAACACTTACATTACCGGAAACGCCTTCTTGTACTTTACCAATTGGCTTTTCTTGTTCTCCGATTGCTTTTTCCGGGCAGAGCAACATACAGCCGCCACAGGAGTGGCACACCTCTTCAAAAACATATGGTTTGTTCTTTATAAAGGCAAGTGCATTGAATTTACAAAATTCAACGCATTTGCGGCAGCCGTTGCATAGACTTTCGTTGATGACTGGTATTTTTACAGAAATTATTTCTTCCCGGACCTTCTCAGGCTTAAAAAACAAATGACCATTGGGCTCTTCAACGTCACAATCAATATATACGGATTTCTCGGCAATTGAAGCTAAATTAACGGATACCAGTGTTTTGCCTGTACCGCCTTTGCCGCTTAGTATGGCGATTTTTACACCCTTACTTTTCATGGCCATGAAACCCCGGATGGAAATCACTGAGCAAAATAAGCTGTTCGGCTGCAAACGCGTCAATATTTTGCTGCACGGTTCCGGGTATCGATTTATAGATCAGAACCTCTGACTTGCGCAAGACCTCTTCTGCATTTTCACCGCAGCGAGGAGTCAGCAGTGCTTTAACGCCGTGATCAGCTATTACCTGAGCAGCTCTGATGCCTGCTCCGCCCTGGCTGGCAACAGCGCTATTATCAAGGTAGTAACTTTCTTTTGTGTCTGTATTATAGAAAAGGAAATATGAAGCTCGCCCAAAGGACGGGCACACACCTGATTCCAAGTTTTGTTCATCTACCGGTATCGCTATTTTCATCTGAATCCTCCGTTCTATTAATAAGTACTAATAACTCAATCAGTTGTATTCTATCATCGTTTCTTCAGAGTCATTAAACAATTCCGGTGCTATCTCCTTAATTGCTTTTCCCCAAAATGACATTTTTTCATGATCTGAAAAGTACTTCATGGGAATCGGATGTGTCCCAACAACAACCGGTATTCCATAGTGCACTTCTATGAACTCTTTGAATGCTTTAATTCTCGGGCAAGGAGGATATCCAACTACCAGCCCTGTTGCAAGATGGATAACTTGTGCACCGTTTTTGATCATTTCTGCCGGAACATATTCAATATTGCCTCCTGGGCATCCACCGCAATAAGAATATCCAACGATCTGCAGTTCTTCTTCAGGCGGATAGACTGAAAATCCTCCGGCATGTTCTCTTGCTGCCCGAAAGCATTTTCCACCCCCACAATTCTGATAACGCCCGCAGATAATTATTCCTATTTTTTTCATAGCTATAGCCTCTTTCAAATTTCAGATTGCTTTTCTTCATTATTCGCAAAACCTCTGCCGCATCTATGACGCCGGCAGCCGTCTCTGCCACAGCCGTTCCCGCTGCCGTCACAGAGCTGATATTCGCCGCCTTCTATCCAAAGTACTTTTCCGTTGACCAAAGACTCGGCAATTTTTTTCCTCGCCTCGTCATAAATTCCTTGGACAGTTGTGCGAGAAATGTTCATTTGATTGGCGCACTCTTCCTGCGTAAATCGGTCCAAATCAATGAGTCTTATAGTCTCATACTCATCAACGGTCATATTTACTGTGTTTACTGCATCTGCAGGGGAGTCAAGGGGTCCGAAACGATTGCTGTCCGGAAGGCAGCAAACTTTTCTCCATTTTCGGGGTCTCGGCATATAATCTCACCTCACTTAACGACAGAAATAACCAGAGCGTCCTCCGGTTACTTCTGCTACTCTCACAAATTTTCTAACTGCTTATCAATAACATCCAGTCGATTTTTCAGCACGTCCTTTTGCTCTTGGAGCAGCTCTTTTTGTGTTTTGGAGGAGTTCTGATTAACAGCGAACCCTCTTCCGAAGCCACGTCCAAAGCTACGCCTGCAGGCAAGCCCTAAACCTAATCCCAGTCCAAGCCCAGCACCATACTTAACTGCGTTAGCACCTGTGCATGAACCTAATCCTCTTCCGGTCATTGATCCTGCGCCCATTGGGCCAGTTCCATCTCTTCTTGGCATAACATTCACCTCCTTATAGTTTCCGGCATATGTCGCATACAATTATTATTATACTCAGTTTCGGGCATATGTCAATAACCTTTTCAAAATTTCTCGGGTTTTTTGCAAAAAAATAGCCGGGCAATCCCGACTTCAACATCTACACACTCCATGCCCCCTGCACAGCCTTGGCGATTGGGGGGTGGAGAGAGGCAGCATTATTTTATTTATGAAGGTTATTCACATTTGTCCGGTCGGTCTCAGATGCTAATTTTCAATCTGGTAAACCATTCCACCCGTATAATGTACAAAATGGTTGGTGTCTTAGATATTATTATTTATACGAAAAATTTGTCCGACAGGATAATAGAGATAGGGCTAAATTCTATCAAACCGTCCTCTCTCATTTTAGCAAGTTCCCTGGATAAAGACGTCCTTTGAACACCTATTCTTTCAGCTAACGCCTTTTTTGTCATGCTTAGCTTGATTGTAGTCGAGTTTTGCTTTTTGCACTCATAATTCAAATAGCTTATTATGCTTTCGCGGATTGTCCTGTTCACATAGTGCTTGATCCTGTCACCGAGGATTACCGTGTGGTCGGATACATACTCAAGGTAGCTCCTTAAAAACTCGTGATTATCCGAAAACAATTGGAACAGCCGATCCTTATTTATTTCCAAAATTAATGTAGCTTCTTTGGCCGTGACGGTCATCGGATAATACGGATTTTTTGAAAACATTAAATTGCCTCCAAGAACATCGCCGCTTAAAAACTCCGCTATTGTCATGAGATTTCCGGACTCGTCAATGCGCTCAATAACCACTTTCCCCGCGAGAATAATCTCGAGTTTTGAGCAGACTTCCCCAACAAAATGGACAATATTATTTTTCCCATACCGAGTGGTTTTACAACTTCCCTCAGTCAAGTACGACTCGATTTCTTGATGTTTTAATGATTTTATAAGGTCAGTCTGTTGAATTAATTCTAAATATTTTCTCATAACGATCTCCCGAGGTGTTACATTGGTAACACCTTTTAATTCATTTTATCATTATAATAAAGATATATCAATAGGAGGCAGATTTATTATGAAATATATAACTAACATCATTCGTATATTATTTCTTGCTCTTTTTATCTTTTTGCTGACAAATGGGAAAGTAATGCTTTGGCTTGTGTTGTTTGGAGCAAGCCTGGTTGCCGCTCTGATTTTCGGCAGGATTTACTGCGGGTATGTTTGCCCCATGAATACCCTGATGATTCCCGTTAATTGGATATCAAACAAGTTGAAACTCCAAACATCGAAATCTCCCAAGTGGCTGAAAAATGGGTATTTCACATGGATAGCCTTAGGCGTCAGCGTAGCGGTTATGATTTTATCAAAACGACTGTTGCATGTTAATCTGCCGATTTTGCCTTTTTGGCTGGTTTTATCGGTCCTTGTCACACTAAGATATAAACCTGAGGTATTCCATAACCTTATCTGCCCATTTGGCGCTCTGCAAAGGATCTTTGGCCGCTTTGCGAGACTTTCTGAAAAGGTTGATAAGGCTGCCTGTATCGGCTGTAAGTTATGTGAAAAAGACTGCCCATCACATGCTATTGTTGTTTCTTCTGAGGATAAAAAAGCTGATATAAACACTGCATTGTGTCTTCAATGCACAAATTGTCGGCAGGTTTGCCCTAAAAGTGCCATTCACTACGGTAAGAACATATGATACGCAATGGTTTGTTGCAATTACAACAGACCAGGGTAAATCGCTATGATATAATAGAGAGCACTGCACAGAATATAATAATAGGAGGTATGCCGCAATGGTTGAACAGATATTTAAACTAACAAGGGACGATAAAAAGGCTGTAGAAAAAGTCATATTCGATGAAAACGTACACTATCTGCATATGGTATTTAACAAAAACGAAGGATTGCCCGAACATCTTTCTAATTCAAACGTATACATGACCGTAGTTCGCGGAATGCTCTCAATCGGCTTGAATGACCAGGATATACACGAATACGAAGCCGGTACGCTTCTAAAGATTCCATTCCAAACCAAAATGAATGTAAACAATTTGCACGATGAAACCTTGGAGTTAATTGTGGTGAAAGCTCCCGCCCCTAATAACTGAGAGTAAAGAATCGGAAGCACGAAAAATAGTATTGCAGAGTAGCTTGCTTTGTTTATGTATCAAGGGTGTGCACAAAGCAAACGGAACAAACGGGAACGAGGTTACCGTGTGCATTTTGTATCAAACTCGTGTCCTTCTCCAAATAAAAGTACCGCCCGTAATGGCGGTATTTTTATTTGCCGCGCGGCTTCGCCGCGTTATTATCCGCTTCGCTCAAATGGTATGAGAGGGGATACACAATCCCCTCTCATACTCGCCCCATGCTATATCAGAAACTGTTTGCTTACTTTTGGTCTTGCGGGAGTTGAACGGGAGCGGGAGTGAATGACATGCCGGCGGCATGTCAGAGCCGCGGCGCATGTCCGCTGCAGGGCCCGCTTTATTATCCCCTGTGGGTAAACCAGGAAACCGCGTATCCGAACACCGCCAGCGGCGCGATTACCGGCAGAGAAGCCGGGTCCACAAGATACAGCACGCCCACGATCCCCGCGGCCGCGGCTCCGTCGGCCGCTCTGCGCAGAGCAGTCTGTCTGTCCATTCTTTCATCCCTCCGGTCTGCCGCCGGGCGGGCGAAACGCGGGCCCGCAAACGGCAAAAAAATACGCCCCTCCGGGCGCTGTATTCAAAAACGAAAACCCGCAAAAAAGGAATGACCCTTGACTGCATCGGCTCTCGTGATCTCTCGGCAGTCAAGGGTCATCCCTGTGAATTCTTAGTATCTAGCATCAATGGTTACCTCCTTTCGATTATTTGCGGCGCTGCCAGTCAGCCGAACATCCGGATCAATGCACTCACTGTTTGCCCTTAACGGATCTCATATGCGAGATTTGCTCTGTGCTGGCTTCCTTTGAACTCTCTGACCTTCAGCGCCCGCCCCCTGCATCAGGGGCCGCTCCCCCCTACGGGAGCCTCTTAATGGTACATCGGAATCACCTTTCTCTGGTTCTAATATAGCAAAAGTCCATCCCCGGTTCAAGGGGCATACTGCCCGATTTTGCGCGGCATATTTTGTGAGTTAATACAAAAATCGCTTATTATTTCAGTAATTTTATATATATTATTGACAAACGGCTTCTGCTCAGATAAAATAATAGTGTTGTGTGCCGATTCAGCGCAAAAATACGGCCCAGGACTTCCGTCCGGGGCCGTATTTTTTATATTCAGCTCAGCGAACCCAGGTTCTGGAGTATCTGCGCAACCTGGGAACGGGAGGCCGTGGCCTTCGGGGTGAGCAGCATGGTGCCGTCGGCGCCCTGACTGCCCTTGACCACGCCCGCGTTCACGGCCCACTCAAAGGCCGAATAGGCGTATTCGGAAACCGCTCCCGCGTCGCCGTAGCCAGCGAGACCCATGGCGGCGCCCTGATCCGTCATCTTGCCCTGCTGCTTTTCAAAGCGGTATATCAGCGTCACCAGCTGTTCGCGGCTGACGTCCTTCAGCGGCGCGAACGCGGTGGCGGAAACGCCGGTCACTATTCCCTCGGACGCCGCCCAGCGGACAGCCTCCGTGTACCAGGTATCGTCCGGGACGTCGGTAAACGGCATGGCGTAATTGACCACCGGCTTACCGGCCATGCGCCAGAGCACGGTCACCAGCATGGCGCGGTTCATCTTCACGCCGGGGGCGAAGGTGGCGGACGTGAGGCCGTCCATCAGGCCGTTTTTATAGCAGTAGGTCACGGCGGCGCGGTACCACGCGTTCTCCGGGACGTCGGTGTAGGGCAGGGTCTCCACGGTGGACCAGGTGGCCGCCGCGTGGAGGTTGGACGAAACCGCGTCCGTATCCTTCAGCACGGCGCCGGTCTCGTTCGCCAGCCAGCCGGTAAAGTACTCCCCGCTCTTAGTGGGCTGGGGCAGCGTGCCGTAGGGCTTGTCCTTCTCATAGCAGAAGATGTCGTTTTCCAGCTCGCCGCCGGCCCGGTCGATAATGAGCCAGCAGTATTCCGGCGAGCTTGTCCCGGTATAGTCGCCGTACACGAACAGCCGCGCCTCGCGGATGCGGCGGTTCACAAGCCCGTCGACGACCTTGTACTGGCCGTTAATGAGCTGGTGGCCGAAAACGCCGATGGCGTCGACGATCTGGGCGGGGGTATAGTTCTGTATGCCGGAGACGAGATAGCTGTGCAGACGGCTGGTGCCCGTCATCCAGCCGCTGCCAAGGTTATAGGTGAAGCTGCACAGGGCGTCGAACTGGTTCTGGATCAGCGAGACGGAATTCTCGGTGAGGAAGCTGTTCAGATCCGGCAGCACCTTGGCGTCCAGATAGCTGCGCAGCATCTGCTCCGCCTCTGCCCGGGTGATGCCGTCGGGATAGGCGTCCTTGTCGCACTTGGTGCCGTAGCCTATGTAATAATTGCCGGAGCCCTTGGGGTCCTCGTACTGGTTCTGCTCGTAGCCCTCAAATTCCTCGATGAAGCCCACAAGCTTATCGCTGTACGTCATGCCGCCGTCGGCGAGAGCCGCCGGACACAGCGGCAGCACCAGGGTCAGCGCAATAATGACCGAAACGAATTTTTTCAAGTCTTCTCACTCCTAAGTAAAGTGTGGCGGCCCGGTCGATCTCAGCGGCCGTCGACGGTCATTATAGCACCCGGCCGGCGTTATGGCAAATTTCCGGAGGAGATTTAACATAACGTTCAATTTTGTGGAAACATCTGCCCATAACGGCAGATCCTCCCGCCGCGCATCAGACCGCCCCAAACGTAAAAACAGGCAGCGGGTTTTCCCGCTGCCTGTTCATTCGTATTGTTTCAGCCTGTGGTCGTGGTCGAGCTGCTCTGCTGGGTCGTTCCGGTGGGCGGAGTCATGCCGCCCTTGCCGCCGCCCATACCGCCGCTGGGACGGTTCCCGGCCGACGGGGTAGCGCCGCTGGCGGCGTCGGTGCCGCTGTTGGCGGTGCCCGTGCCGCTCTGGTTCCCGCCGGGGAAGGTCATTCCGCCGCCCTTGCCGCCGGTCGTCCCGCCCATGCCGCCGGTGCCGGTGGAGGCAGAGTTCACGGCGACGGTGCTGAGAGTCACGGTGGCGGTCTGGGTGCCTGCCTTGATGGTGTAGGTGCCGCCCTTCACCAGATCAGAGCTGGAAAACTCGATGCTGGAGAAGCTCTTGGTGGAGGTGAAGCTGTAAATCTCCTTGCCGGTGGAATCGGAGATTGTGATCTGGGTGCCCGCCTCAAGGGTGGTGCTGAAGTTGTAGAGGAACGAGTACTGAGTGGAGTTGGTATCGAAGCCCTCTGCCATGCCGGAGGCGCCGATGGCGATGATCGTGCCGCCCTTGATGGAGCAGGTTCCGCCGCTCTCCGCGCCGGAGTCGATGGCTCCGTTGCCGTCGTTGGTTGGGCCCTCCACAACTATGGTGCCGCCGCTCACATTGATGTCTCCGTTGGAGTCGATGCCGTCGCCGGAGGCGTTGATGTAGAGCTTGCCGCCGGTGATGTTGATGACGTGGCTGGAATTCGCGGTGTCGGTGGTGGTGGTCGTCGTGGTGCTCGTGGTGCTCGCGCTCTTGGTCATGCCGCCGAAGCCGCTGTCGCCGCCGCCCGCATTCAGGCCGTCGTCGGAGGAGGTGACGTCGATGGTGCCGTTTTTGATGGTCAGTACCGCCTTGGACTCGATGCCCTCGGTGGACTTGGCGATGGTTATCGAGGTGCTCTCGCCGTCGATGGTCACGTTGCCGTGGCCGGAAATGCCCTTGCCGGCGGAGGAGCTGATATTGAAGGTACCGCCGGTGATGTCGATGGTGCCCTTGCAGTGGATGGCGTGGTCGGTGGAGTTTATCGTGAAGGTGCCACCGGAGATCTTGATGCTGCTTTCGGCCTTGACGGCCTTCATGCTGGTCTCGTCGTCGGTGTCGCTGCTCGTCTGCTGGAAGCTGCCGGGCATCTGCATATCGCCGGAGCCGGTGGCTTCGCTGCCGTCGCCGGAGGTAATGTCGAAGGTGCCGCCGGAGATGGTGAGATCGGTTCCCGCCGAGATCCCGTCGCCGCCGGCGACCACGGTGATCGTGCCGGAGGAGATGGTAATGGCGCCGTCGGAGGACTTTATGCCGTCGTTGGCGGAGTTCACTGTCACGGTGCCGGAGGAGACCGTCACGCCGGTCTTAGCCGCGATGCCGTTATTGATATAGCCGTTCACGGTGAGACTGCCGCTGCCGGTGATGGTGACCGCGCCCTTGCTCCAGAGCGCCGCGCCGGAGGCATCCTCGGTATCGGTGCCAGTGTCGGTGGCCGCGGCCGCGGAGGTGGCTGGGGTATTTGCTGTGGTCGTTGTCGTCGTGGTCGTGGTCGTGGCCGCCGTTGCGGAGGCCGTCACGGCCGTGGTCTGCGGCTGGGAAGTAGTGCCGGTGCTGCCGCTGCCGGAGGTACCGGTACTGCCGGAGGTGCTGTCGGAACCGGAGGAGGTCGTCGTATCGGCGCTCTCGGTGCCGGAGGTCAGGGTGTTTTTCGTGCCGTCAGCCAGATTCACGGTCACGGTGCCGCTCTTCACATGGATGGCGTCGTCCTCCGTGTTGGTGATGGAGGCGTTATTGAGGTTTATGGTCACGGCCCCGTCGGTGTTCACCACCAGCTGCCCGTCGGTGAGGGTGCCGGTGACCTCGTAGGTCCCGGGGCTGGATATGGTGACCTTTGATCCGTCGGCGGAGGCGCCGGAGCCGGTGACCGTGGCGGAATCGCCGTTCAGGCTTATCGTTGCGCTGGACGTCTGGGTCGATCCGCAGCCTGCGAGCAGGCAGCACATCGCCAGCGCCAGCGCTGTTATTAGAATCGTCAGTTTCTTTTTCATGTATAGGCCTTTCTTTACAGCATTTCCTTGTCGGAAACGCGTCCGAGAATAATATTCAGATTTCCGTTGCGGCAGCGCAGCTCGTCGATGAACGCCTTGCTGTCCGCTTCGCTCTTCATGCTCAGCTGATAAGTCAGCTCGTAGAGCGTGCCCATGTTTGTGGTTCTAACTTTTTCAAGCTCGCAGTCGGTGACGTACTTGTCGAACACGTCGTCAAACAGTCCGTCGTAGTCCAGGTTTTCAGGAATGGTGATCTTCAGCACCCGGCCGCCGGTCTTCTCGCTGCCGAAGCCCGTCAGGGCCAGCACCAGGACCAGCAGGGCGATGATGATGAAGAATATGGCCGCCAGCCATACATAGCCCATGCCGCAGGCAAGACCCACGGCCATTGCCACGAATATGCCAGAAATTTCCTTTGCCGTACCGGGGACGCTGCGGAAGCGGACCAGTGCGAAAGCTCCGGCCACGGCCACGCCCGCTCCGATGTTGCCGTTGACCAGCATGATAACCAGCGTCACGGCCGCCGGCAGGATTGCCAGCGACAGCGTCAGCGACGCGGTGTGACGGGTCTTGTAGGTGAACACCAGCGCGGTTCCAATGCCAAGCGCAATGGCCGCGAAAATACATATCAAAAAGGACGGCATCGTTATCCCGCCGGAAATAAGACTGTTAAGCACAATCGGTCACTCCAATTCCTGTAATTTCCGCGGCATGGAATTCGCCGCCCAGCTCGCCGCGCGAGAGCATGGCCGCATAGCATTTGCCGTATTTTGAAAACGTGGTGGGGTATATCTTCAGCTCGCTGAGGAGCCCGGCCAGCCACATGGGTGCGGCTCCCGGCATCTTGATCTCCAGCAGCACCGTGCCCTCCGGCATGAGCTCCTCGCCCATATCGCCGCGGCACAGATTGAGATCGCTGCGGCGCCAGCGGATGTGTCTGTCGAAGGTCATGCGCAGCGCGCTGTCGTCCTCGCCCACCAGGGCGGTGCGGTCGTAGGCCAGGTAAACCTTGGGTTCCAGCTCGTGACTGCGCACGAACCAGTCTATCTCCCGGAAGATCTGGCTGTCCTCCGCCGGAGCTATGCCGTGGCGGAGATAATTCGCGGCCTCGGCGTCGGTCATCGCCGTGCGGCGCTTGTACACGATGCCGTCGTATTTTTTCTTTATTTCCAGAAAGACCTGACCGTCCCTGCCCGGGACGCCGTAGCTGCGCACGCGGAGCTTTTCCTTGTATATGGGTCTGTCCAGAGACGCCCGCACAAGGCTGAAATCCGGGGTGTCGTAATACACGTTGCAGACGGTGCTGTGGGCGAAAGCGTCGGCCTTCATGTGCCCTGAAAGTGCTGAACTGAACTTTTCGTACTGCTCTTCGTCAAGCAGATATTTCTTTTCATAGCGCTGGAATGAATATTTCGTGCCGCTCATTCTGTTCCCTCCTGTTTCCCGGGGAAGCTCTCCCCTTCGGGTTTACAATGGCAAGTTTAACCGTGTTACCTTAAACCTACTTAAAACAGTCGGGCGCATTTTTTACATTTCTTCCGAATGTTAAATCTTTGTGATAAAAATACCTCCGGAGGCCAAAAAACGGCCTTCGGAGGTACTTTGCAAGCAACAAATTATCTGTTCATCCGTTCAGCAGGGCGGCGGCGGCGGAGCCCAGCAGGGTGGTGTCCGACGAGGTGCGGAACTCGAATTTTCTTCCCAGCGCGCCCAGCGCCCGCTCTTCCATGTACTTTTCCAGCAGCGGGCGGAAATGGCGGCTCTTCAGGAACAATGAACCCTCCGCGCACACGCACACCGGCAGCTTTTTACCCTCGCCGGTGAGGAGCATGATGCCGATAAGGTTCGCGCACACGCAGCGCGCCGCCCGGTCGAAAAGGGCGAGGCTGACGTCGCTGACAAATTTTCTGTCGCCGTCCGTCTCGCACAGGCCGTCCAGCCCCTGCCCGTCGCACCACTGGTCCGCCAGCGAGGCGTCCATGTGCCGGGCGTTTTTTATCTTCGGAGAGATCAGCCCCTCGTCCGCCGCGGCGGACACCGCGATGCGGGCAAGCTCCCCCAGATATGCGCCGGAGGTCATCTTTTCGTGCCAGCCCCGGCCGGGGTCGTTGCTCTCGTCATCCAGCAGCCGGTCGAAATCGCCCCGGGGCAGATCCATCATGTAGCCCGACTCCAGATTTACCAGCATCTGGCCCTTCCCGGCCATGCCCAGCTTTTTCACCCGGTCGTCCGGCAGCATGCAGCAGGTGTTGGTGCCCGTGCCGGACACCAGGCCGATGAAGCCGTCGTAGGCGTTTTTGTCCAGCAGCGCCGAGACGCCCAGCAGCACGGCGGCGGTGTCGTTGATGAGGACGAATTTTTTGTCCCTTGCGCCCCTGCGCTCCAACTCCTCCCGGAGCGCCGAGCAGATGCGCCTGTCCTCCCCGCCGGAGATGTTGACCTGCTTGGTAAAATGCGGGTCGGCGCCGTCCAGATCGGGCGTCTCCCTGGCAAGATATGAAAAGCAGAAGCCCACGCTGTCCGCCCTGTCCATCAGCGGCATTATGGCGTCCGCCGTAAAGCCGATGAACTCCTCCCAGGTGGCCGGCGCGGCCACGCCGGGCATGGAGGTCTTGTACAGCTCCTCCACCCGGTAGTCTCCGCCGGAAAAGGTGACCAGCGCCCGGCGGAAATTGGTGCCGCCCGCGTCGATCACCGCCGCCGGGGTATTCTCCGGCACGGCGCCCTCCGCGCGCAGATATGTGGGTATCATGGGCAGCGCGCCGCTCTCCCCCCGGAGGCCCGCCTCCATGGAATCGAGAAACAGCCCGGCGCACTCCTCCGGGTCTATCCTTTCCGGGTCCATCCCGTGCTTTTTCAGAAAATCGCAAGCGTCCATAAATGCTTCCGCCCCGCTTCAAAAACGGCCGGCGGCTGTGCCGCCGGCCGAAGTTTCAATAGTTTTATTTACCTGCTGCCGCAGCCGCCGTCTTGTCTGCGGCGACCGGCCTGGCGGCGGGCTTTTCGTCCTCCCGCACGGTCTCTATCACGCCGGTGGCCAGTCCGGCCAGACCCTGAATCTCGCTGGGGATGATGATCTTGGTGGCCTTTCCGTTGGCGGCGGCGGTAAACGCCTCCAGCGCCTTTATCTTCAGCACCGCGTCCGACGGCATGGAGTCGTTGATGAGCTTGATGCCCTCGGCAGTGGCTTTCTGCACGGTGAGGATGGCCTCCGCCTCGCCCTCGGCCTCCAGTATCTGCTGCTGCTTTTTGGCGTCGGCCCGCAGAATGGCGGATTCCTTCTCGCCCTCGGCGGTGAGGATGGCGGCCTTCTTTTCGCCCTCGGCCCGAAGTATGGCCTCGCGGCGTTCACGCTCGGCCTTCATCTGGCGCTCCATGGCGTTTTTGATCTCCTCGGGCGGCTCGATGCTCTTCATTTCCACGCGGGTGACCTTGATGCCCCAGGGATCGGTGGCCTCGTCAAGGATGGCGCGCAGCTTGGTGTTGATGACGTCCCGGCTGGTGAGGCACTGATCCAGTTCAAGATCGCCGATGATATTTCTCAGCGTCGTGGCCGTCAGGGTCTCCATGGCGATCATCGGATTTTCTACGCCGTAGGTGTAAAGTTTGGGATCGGTTATCTCAAAATACACCACGGTGTCAATGCGCATGGTCACGTTATCCTTGGTTATGACCGGCTGGGGCGGATAGTCCAGTACCTGCTCCTTTAGGGTCACGGCCTTGGCCACGCGCTCTATAAACGGAATTTTGAAATGCAGTCCCACGTTCCATGTGGTGCTGTAAGCGCCCAGGCGCTCAATGACGTAGGCCCTTGCCTGCTGTACGATGCGGATGTTGCGCACGAGGATAACGATCACCAGAAGTACGACGGCAATTATCGCCCATTTCCCCATTACTGTTCTTCCTCCTTATTTTCCGCCGCCGGCTCCTTCTTGCCCGCGGCTGTGACTATGAGTTTCACGCCTTCTATCCTTATGATGTACACCTTGTCACCGGTTTCAAACGCTTCGCCGTCTTTTTCTGCCCGGGCGGTCCACATCTTTCCGCCCACCGACACCGCGCCCGTGCCCGCCAGATTGTCTATGCGCTCCGCCACGATGCCCTCCATGCCGATTATCATGTCGGCGTTGGTGGGCTGATACGAGGCGTTAACCTTCCGCGCAAGCGGCTTCGTCACCAGCAGGGCAAGGATGGACACGGCCAGGAAAAACACCATCTGCAGCCAGAACGCCACCCCGAACAGGGACGCCGCCAGCGCGGCCAGTCCGCCCACAGCAAACCAGATGGACGTAAGCCCCACCGTGGCCGCCTCAATGACCAGGAACACTATTATCGTCGCTATCCACAGAACCCAGATATTCGCTGAAAGGAAGTCCATTCCTTCCACCTCCGATCATACTGCTGCTATTTTACCCTATAACCGTCCCTGCCGCAATAGTGATGTTTGCACATTAAGAATAATTTATTTTTGGCTTATTTTGACCTTTACTTTTATACTTTAGTACTGTAAAATATTATCGATATAAGACGATTCGAGAACCCGAATAATTAAATATGGAGGTGCGGATTTGAACAAGATAAACAGGAAGCCCCGCAACGAGGACATGTACAAGGCCATCCTCTCCCTGAAGGATCTGCAGGAGTGCATGAATTTCTTCGACGATCTTTGCACGGTGACCGAGCTGCAGGCCATGGAGCAGCGTTACCATGTGGCGGTGTGTCTCGACAAGGGCATGATATACAACGACATTCTGGCTGAGACAGGCGCTTCCAGCGCCACTATAAGCCGCGTGAACCGCTCTCTGCAATACGGCGCCGGCGGCTATGACGCCGTGTTCCAGCGCCTTAAGGGGTCCAAGGGCAAATGAGCGCCTACGGTGCTCTCGCCGCGTGGTACGACGCCCTGACCAGGGACGTGCCCTACGGCGAATTCGCGGACTTTTACCAGGCGGAATTTGCCGCTGACGGCGGCGAGTTCCGCCTGCTGCTGGATCTGTGCTGCGGTACCGGCACGCTGACCCGCATCCTGGCGGAGCGCGGCTATGAGATGATCGGGGCCGACGCGTCCCCGGACATGCTCATGCGCGCCCGGGAAAACGCGGAGGGGCTCCCCGCCCCGCCGCTCTTTCTGTGCCAGAGCGCGGAGGAACTGGATCTTTTCGGCACGGTGGACGCCGCCGTGTGCTCCCTCGACGGCATGGATTACATCCCCCCCGCCGCGCTGCCGGAGGTGTTCCGCCGGCTGCGCCTATTCGTGCGCCCCGGCGGGCTTCTGATCTTCGACGTGCGCACGCCTGCATCCTTCCGGGCGCTGGACGGGCAGGTGTTCGTGGACGAAACGGAGGACGTGCTGTGTCTCTGGCGGGCCGATTTCGACGGAGACGAGGACGCCATGCGCTACGGCATGGACATTTTTTCCCGGGAGGGCGAACTGTGGCGCAGGGAATGCGAGGAGCATGTGGAATACGCCCACGCCCCGGAATTTTTGCTTGAGACCATGGAGAAGGCGGGTTTCGTTTCCGCCGCGCTGCGGCCGGACTGCCCCCAGAGCGGGGACGGGCGGCTGTTTATAACCGCGAAAAGAGGTAACTGAAATGGATAAGATAATCCGCGCCGTGGGCGGCGGCGGTTTTGTGAAGATGTCCGTCATAACTGCGAAGGACGCCGTACAGTACGCCAATCTTGTGCACGACTGCTCCCCCACCGCCTGCGCGGCGCTGGGCAGGACGCTGTGCGCCGCGTCCATGCTGGGCGACATGCTCAAGGAGGACGAGGCCTCCGTGACCATACGCATAAACGGCAGAGGGCCAATAGGCGGCATCGTGGCCGTGTCCGACTCCGCGGGCAATGTGCGCGGCTACGTCTCCGACCCCCATGTGGAGCTGCCGCTGAAGTCAGACGGAAAGCTGGACGTGGGCGGCGCCGTGGGCCGGGACGGCATGTTCACCGTCAGCCGCGATCTGGGCATGCGGGAGCCGTATGTGGGCTCCACGGAGCTTATAAGCGGCGAGATCGCCGAGGACCTCACCCAGTACCTGCTGGAGAGCGAGCAGGTGCCCTCGGCCTGCGGTCTTGGCGTGCTGGTGGACACCGGCGGAAACGTGAAGGCGGCGGGGGGCTTCATCGCCCAGCTCATGCCCGGCGCGCCGGAGGAGCTCATAGCCACGCTGGAAGACAACGTCTTTTATATGGATCAGCTCACCACTATCCTGGACGAGGACGGCGCGGACGCGGTGTTCGCCCAAGTCCTCAAGGGGCTGGACTACCACACCGTGGGCGAGCGGGAGATAGCCTACAAATGCTATTGCAGCCGGGAGCGGGTGGCGGCGGCCATCAAGAGCGTGGGTCCCGACGAGATACTCTCCATGATCAAAGAGGGCCGGGACGTGGCCGTGAGCTGCCAGTTCTGCGACACGACCTACGAATTCACAGCGGACGATCTGCGGGCGATGCTGGATAATAAAAACTCCCAAGAAAAATAGTGGATTTCGTCTTGACAACGGGGCGGTGGTTTAGTATAATCATAAAGCCGCTGAAATGGGAGCATAGCTCAGCTGGTTAGAGCACTTGCCTTACAAGCAAGGGGTCACTGGTTCGAGTCCAGTTGTTCCCACCAGCACTTTTCGGTGAATATGCCTTGGTAGCTCAGTAGGTAGAGCAGCGGACTGAAAATCCGCGTGTCGTTGGTTCGATTCCGACCCAAGGCACCACACCGGAGGGCGCTTAAATGTGCGCCTTCCGGATAATCTGAAAGAGAAAACAACTTTAGATGCAGTTACCCATTTCTCTTTCAGGTGCCCGTTTTTGGCGGTATCTCACAGAAGGAATGTAAACACGGAGCGCTTTTTGAAGTCCTCTTTGTTTACTTTCTCTTTCAGGCAAACCGTTTCTCACGGAAGACCGGTAAACATAGAGAGCCCCTGTTGAAGTTCTCTTTGTTTACTTTCTCTTTCAGGCAAACCGTTTCTCACGGAAGACCAGTAAGCATAGAGAGCCCCTTGTTGAAGTTCTCTTTGTTTACTTTCTCTTTCAAGAGAAAGTAAATGCGGCCATAGCTCATCTGGTAGAGCGCCACCTTGCCAAGGTGGAGGTAGCGAGTTCGAGTCTCGTTGGCCGCTCCAATGTCGGAAATTGCCTTCATTGCCCCATGCGGCGCAAGCGCCGCATATCCGCTATTCGGGCAATTTCTTCCTTTTCCCCACAAAGCCTGCGGCTTTGCGGGGTACCCATTATAGTCCGTTTCCACGTTCCCCAAATCGAAGCCCAGCGAAGCGGGTTCGATTTGGAAAAGGAGCGACTGCACGAATGTCGTAAAAAGCGACCGCAAGGGAGCTTCGGAGACATGAGGGCAGGCAGCGACGTCTGGCGCCATAGCCAAGTGGTAAGGCACGGGACTGCAAATCCCTGACCCCCGGTTCAAGTCCGGGTGGCGCCTCCAATAAAAAAAGATGACATCCGAAAGGATGTCATCTTTTTTTATTGGAGGCCGGACAAAAGTCCGGCAAATCATCCGCTGCGCTCAATTTTTGAGAGAGGGGATAACCAATCCCCTCTCTCACTCGCCCCATGCCGTCCCCGCTCCGCCACTGTATTCCCGTGGGGACGTCATTTTCTTTTATTGGAGGCCGGACACAGTCCGGCAAATCATCCGCTGCGCCGCTGCCTCACCTTTTTCTTTTCAATCTCTGCCCGCCGTGGTATAATGCGCAAAAATGAACGAAAGAGGGCGGAGATATGTTCGAACTGACCAAAGCCGGCGAGCAGAGCTATTATGTAAACTGCCCGGCCAAAATCGGCATATATGTTCCCAATGCCGACGGCGTATATCTCATCGACAGCGGCAGCGACAAGGACGCCGGGCGCAAGGTGCGCCAGATACTGGACGCCAACGGGTGGAAGCTGCGGGGCATACTGGTGACCCACTCCAACGCCGACCACATAGGCGGCTGCCGCTATCTGCAGCAGCAGTCCGGCTGCAGGGTGTTCGCCCCCGGCATCGAACAGGCCTTCACGAAATACCCCATTCTGGAGACCTCGTTCCTTTACGGCGGCTATCCTCCCGCCGATCTGCGGCACAAGTTTCTCATGGCCCAGGAGTGCGACGCCGTCGATGTGACCGACCCGGAGTTTCCCAAAGAAGTGGAGATCATCCCTCTGCCCGGCCACTTTTTCCACATGGTGGGCTACCGCCTGCCCGACGGCACGGTGTTCATGGCCGACTGCGTGTCCTCCCCGGAGACGCTGGAAAAATATCAGGTCGGCTTTATCTACGACGTGGGCGCGTATCTGAAGACCCTTGACCTTGCGGAGTCGCTGGAGGCGAAGCTGTTCGTGCCCGCCCACGCGGACGCCTGCGCTTCCATGGCCGGGCTCGCCCGGGCAAATCGGGACAAGGTGCTGGAGATCGCGGAGCATATTGTCTCATTGTGCGCCCAGCCGATAATATTCGAGGGCGTTCTGAAGCGTGTGTTTCAGGATTACGGCCTCACCATGGATTTCGCGCAGTATGTGCTGGTGGGCAGCACCGTCCGCTCCTATCTCAGCTGGCTGAAGGACGGCGGCCGGCTTGCCGTGGAGTTTTCCGACGGCGAGCTCCTGTGGAAAGCGATGTAAAAAAATAAGATCCGGCAGAGCAAAATGCATACGCACATAAAAAAGGACGCTGCCGCGAATATTTTGTTATTCGCGGCAGCGCCCTTTTATGCATTTGATTTATCTGATCTGATAATCGTACAGGCAGCCCGGTAAACCGGAAGTTGGCGAAGCGTCGGTTATGCTGACAGCAAAAATGTAGGGGCGGATATCATCCGCCCCTACATCCTGCGACAAATTAGGTGTAATGATTATTGCAAATTGTACTGCTATTTCCGGGTCTTTCCACCTCATCAGTCGGCTTGCGCCGACAGCTTCCCCTCAAGGGGAAGGCGGGGCGTCGGGGACGCCGCCCCCTACGTCCTTCGTCCAGGCAGGAGGGGGTCATCAAGGGGGAAACACGCTGTTTCCCCCCTTGAAATCGCCTCGCGGCTTTGCCGCGAAAACGCGCTCCGAAGAGCGCGGGCGATTTTAACTTTCCGTTTACCGCTCTTACTTTGTGATGAATAATACCTCTTTTACGGCCGCCTGCCCAAGGCCAGCCGGTTTTTTTACAGCTCGCTGTAAATCTTTGCCCCCCTGGTCATTATCCAGCGGTACATGGCGGCGGTCAGCACCGCCGTGAGCAGGGTAAAGATGCACATGACGGCCTTCGGCGTCAGCAGCTCCGGCAGGGCGAACAGCAGCACCGACGGCAGGGCCACCATGCCCCAGGACCCGAACATGGCTATCATCACCGATGCCCCGCTTTTTACCGCCTGGGTCTCATTCACCCAGTCGAAATACGGGTGGCGCAGATTTGCCATCAGCCCCAGCACCGCCGCGAACACGGAAAAGATCAGCGGCAGCAGCACCGTCACCGCCAGCATCAGTCCCGAGGTGCGGAACAAGGCGAGTATTATGATTATGTCAACCAGCGCGGCCGGCAGGACTATGCTCAGGTGCAGCTTCAGCTTCGCCTTCAGGATATCCTGCGGCGGCACCGGCAGGGACTGGGATATCCACAGCGTCCTGCCCTCGATGGACACTGACGGCGCGGAAATGGTGGTCATGCCCGCCATGAGGCACACGGCAAGGGCCATCAGCGGCGCGGCATAGTCCACGAGCTCCGGCATGGCGGAAAATGCGGCCAGGAGCGTTCCCCGCTTCAGAGCCAGCAGCACGGCGGCCGCCACCATGAACACAGCGCCCAGCCCGGCGTTGATGAGGTAACCGGAGCTGGAGGTGAACCGGGCCAACTCCCGGCGGTAGAGGGCGACGTTCACGCTGGAGGCCTTCTGTCCCCTGTCCACATATTTGATCTTCGCAAAGCCCCGCTTCTGGGTGGCGGTGCGGATAAACGTGGCGGACAGCAGCCAGTAAGCAAGGGCGAAGGGCACCAGACAAATGGCGGTGAGATACGCAAAATACGCGAGATTTCCGTCCGACATGGCGGCGCCCAGCCAGTACAGCGGCGCCACCGCGCCCAGCTTTCCGGCCAGGCTCGCCCCGCTGGCGGCCAGTGCGGCCACGGCGGTGTTCATTTTGGAGATGAAGTAGAAATATGCCAGCAGAAACGCCAGGGACACGGCGGTGTCCATCATGGTCCTGTTCCGCACCCGGGCGGTGACGGCGGACAGCAGCCACCCCAGCAGGCACGAAAGCGCCAGCGCCAGAAACGCCAGGAAAAGCGAGAGCAGGACGAAGCACGCCCAGCCCGCTCCCGAAAGCCCGGGGCCGCTGATGCTCCACGCCAGCGCGGCGGGCAGGCAAACCAGCAGACCCATGCCCAGATTCATGACAAACAGCATGGCCATGCGGCTGGCCAGAATGTCCGACGGCCGGATGGGCATGGACATGAGCAGATCATTGTCCCGCGCCTCGTAAAGCTGGGACTTGGCCATGAATACGCTGCCGATGACCATCAGCGAAAGATCCATGAGCCCGTACATCGTGAAGTACAGCCACGAAAAACCGGCGGCGGCAAAGGGCCCCGCGATCTGGGAGAACACCCCGAACATCATAAAGCCCACGCAGCCCGCGGCGTACAGCATCAGCAGCGCGAACAGCACCGTCTTTCCCGCGGAGGCGCGCTTTTTGTTCCGGGAAGAGCCGTTCAGCCACGAGCGCAGGGCCGCGAGCCTTGAGCGGAGCAGAACTTTAAACATTCTCGTCGCCCTCCAGCTCCAAAAACACATTTTCCAGGGACTTGTTGCCCCGCACTTCCTCCATGCTGCCGCTCTCCAGCAGGCGGCCCTCCTTGATGATGGCCACCTTGTCGCAGAGCTTTTCCGCCACCTCGAGGACGTGGGTGGAGAAGAATATCGCGCCGCCCGCGTCGCAGTGGGCGCGCATCATCTCCTTGAGCTTGTAGGACGCCGTGGGGTCAAGGCCCACGAAGGGTTCATCCATGACGATGAGCTTCGGCGCGTGGAGCCAGGCGGAAATGAGAGCCAGCTTCTGCTTCATGCCGTGGGAGTAGGCGGATATGGGCTGGGCGAGGTCGCCTGTCAGGGCGAAGACGTCGGCATAGCGCCTTATCCTCTCGCTGCGGTCGCCCGCGGTGACGCCGTAGACGTCGGCGATAAAATTGAGATACTTTATGCCGGACATGAATTCGTAGAGATCCGGGGTATCGGGTATGTAGGCGAGGATCCTCTTGCACTCCAGCGGCTCGGTCTTTATGGATCTTCCGTCCACATATATCTCGCCGGAATCGAAGGGCAGTATCCCGCAGCAGGCCTTTATCGTGGTGGTCTTGCCGGCGCCGTTGTGCCCGATGAAGCCGTATATCTCCCCCGGCTGGATGTGCAGCGACAGATCGTCCACAGCTTTCTTGTTCCCGAAGGTCTTGGTCAGATGTTCGATTTTCAGCATCTCTATACCTCTTTCAAAATAACACAAAAGCGCGTTCCTGTGTGATATCGAAATGATATCATACAGGAACGCATCCGTCAAGTATCTGTCAATTATTTAAGAATCAGCTTACGATCTTATAGTATGTTCTGGCCGTCAGCACATACACCAGCGTGTACAGCACCGCAAACACGCCTATGGCCGCCAGGGTGCAGTATGCGAATAGGGCTATATTTGACAGGCTGAAAAGACTAAGCAGGTGGCGTATCATCGGGAACGCAAACGCGATGTGGACGATGGTGGCGGCCAGAGGAAGAAAAAAGACGATTAGCACCTGCGAGTGTATGGTGGACTTCACCTCCGACTTGGTCATGCCCACGTTCTGCATGATGCAGAAGCGCTCCCGGTCGTCGTAGCCTTCGGTGACCTGCTTGTAGTAGATGATGAGCACGGTGGCCATGAGGAACAGAAAGCCCAGGAAGATGCCCAGGAAGAACAGGCCTCCATAATTTGCAAGGAATTCCTTTGAATTTTCAGCCCGGGAGCTCGTCATTATTGAAAAGCCGTCGTTTTCCTGCTGATAAAACGCCTGATCCACGGCGGAGGCGCAGGCGATTTTCTGCTCATCCGTGCCGTCCGTATTTACCGCCATATTATACGTGATACCTGCTTTCCCCTCTCCGGCTCCGTTCAGTTGGGTAGCTTGGGCAGCCATAAGCGCGTCGTAGTCTGCCACCACCAGATAATACTGCTCCCCGCCGCGGGCGGAAACCTGCTCCTTTATCGGAAAGGAGTCCAGCATGGTTATCTTGTAGGTGATGCCGCACAGAGTGAGACTGCCGCCGGAGAAGGCCTTGCCGGTGTGGTTCGGCGTATACAGCAGGGCCGCTCCGTTTGCCGGTGAAGCTTTTGTCCCGGCCATGGCGTTGTAATCCGCCGCGGTGAGGATCGTGAAGCTGTCGACAGCGCCGTCGTCCGCCAGGAATCCGCTTTGATCGCACTGAGGAGTGAAGCTGTTCCCGCTGCGGTCCACGCCATAGGTGAGGGTCAGATAGTCCCTGCAGCCGGTCACCGTCCGCCCCTGGGCGGCAATGGCATCCAGCGTGGTCTTGGTTATGCCGTCCCGCCAGTCGGCGGCGTCGGCAGTTAAGGCGGCGGTGACGTTTATATCTCCGGGGTACGCGATGTCAAGCATCTCGTCCACGCCCATGTAGAGACATACGGTGGTGGAAACCGTCACCAGCACCATGGTGGACAGGATGCAGATGCTGGCCAGACCCCCGGCGTTTTTCTTCATGCGGTACAGCATGCCGGACACGGTAGCGAAATGGCTGGTCTTGTAATAATAGTTTTTGTTAGCCCGCAGGCGTTTGAGCAGCACTATGCTGAAGGCAGTGAACAGCAGATAAGTGCCGATGATGACGCATATCACCGCGATAAAGAACATGGTGAGCGCTTCAAGTCCGCTCTTTACGCTCACAGCCAGACCGTAGCCTGTGCACAGGAAAAGTACGCCCAGCACGGCCAGCGCCCATTTGGATTTTGGCTCCCGCTCGCCCTCCTGCGTCCCGTGAAGGAGCTCCACCGGCTTCGCGAAATGGATGATCCGCATGGAATTGAGCAGCGTCAGCAGGAAGATGGCCGCAAACAGCAGGGCCGTGATGCCCATCGCCAGGGGACTGACATACAGCCCGAAGCGGATGTCGAAGCGCAGCAGCTTCAGCAGCAGAAGCTGCATGAGCTTTGAAAACAGTATGCCCAGCACAATACCGGCGGTATAGGCGATGACGGCGGTGTACAGAGTTTCCCACGCCAGAAGGCGTGCAATGTGTCGCTTTTCCATGCCCAGGATGTTGTAGAGTCCGAATTCCTTTTTGCGCTGCTTGATGATGAAGGAGTGGGCAAAAAACATCAGTATCACAGCAAAAAATCCGATTATCACGGTGCCCATGTTCAGCATGTAGGCGAGAGTTCTTTTGCCGGATATCTCGTTCAGGGCGGGGTCGCAACGAAGAGTGAGCATGATGTAGAACATCATTATGGTGCCTGCGCAGGTGAAAAGGTACGGCAGCCAGGTCTGCCGGTTCTTGCGCAGATTGACCGCCGCAAGCCGCGGATACAGTCCCTTACGCACCCTGATCGCCCCCGATTGCGTTGTCCTTCGCCCGGGCAATGGCGGTGAGCGTGTCGGAGATGGTCTGGAACATCTCCTCGTCGGAGCGCTCACCCCGGTAGATCTGGTGGAATATCCGGCCGTCCCGGATGAACAGCACCCGCCCGGCGTGGCTTGCCGCCTTGACGCTGTGGGTGACCATGATTATTGTCTGGCCGTCCCGGTTGATGGCCCCGAAGAGCCGCAGCAGTTCGTCGGTGGAACGGGAATCCAGGGCGCCGGTGGGCTCGTCCGCCAGCACAAGCCTGGGATCGGTAATAAGCGCCCGGGCCACCGCCGCCCGCTGCTTCTGGCCGCCGGAGACCTCGTAGGGGAATTTTTCCAGGATGTCGCCTATACCCAGCTTCTCCGCAAGGGGCATGAGCCGCGAGTTCATCTCGTCAAAGCCCTTGCCCGCCAGCACCAGCGGCAGGAAGATGTTGTCCCGGATGTTGAAGGTGTCCAGCAGATTGAAGTCCTGGAACACGAAGCCCAGATTGTCCCGCCGGAAGGCGGCGACGTCCTTTTCCTTCACGGTGAGGATGCTTTTTCCGTCCAGCTTCACCTCGCCGTCGGTGGGTCTGTCCAGCGCCGCCAGAATGTTCAGCAGCGTGGTCTTGCCGGAGCCGGATTCGCCCATGACGGCCACGTATTCCCCGGGCTCCACGGAAAAGGTCACGCTCTCCAGCGCCGGGACCGGTGCGCCGAAGCGCGGCGTGTATGTCTTCTTCAGCTTTGTCACTTCAAGTATGGGCATGGAACTACCTCCCGCAACTGTTATGACTTAATTATAGTTTGGGCCGGAATGCGATGCCATCGAAGCATCTTACATTTCGGCCCCGTATCTTACATTTTTGCAAGTTTTCATTCCGGCGCGGGTCTTTCCGCGCCGAAGTCCAGCCTTATTGTCGTCCCCCTGCCCGGCCGGGATTCCGCCGTGATGGTATGGCCCAGCATGGTCATGACCCGGCGGCAGAGGTACAGCCCGATGCCGGTGGACTTTTTGTCCGCACGGCCGTTGTAGCCGGTGAAGCCCTTTTCAAATATTCTCGGCAGATCCTCCGGCGCGATGCCGATGCCGGTGTCGGCCACGGAGAGCGTGCCGGAGCCCGACATGTATATGGATATGCCCCCCTCCCGGGTGTACTTGAGGGCGTTGGAAAGCACCTGCTCGACGACGAACTGCAGCCATTTTTCATCGGTTAGCACCGTCTTTTCCGTGGGAACGAAATTCAGCGACAGCCCCCTGCGTATGAACTGCCGGGCGTATTTCCGCACGGCGCGCCGCACGATATCGTCAAGCCTGTACTCCGCGATGACCAGATCGCCGCCGTCCCCGGAGAGTCTCTGGTAGTTCATGGCCAGCTCCACGTACCGCTCCACGGAAAAAAGCCCCGCTTCCAGCTCGCTCCGCTCCGCCTGACCCAGCTCGTCGGACTGTAGGATGAGCCGCATGGCGGATATTGGCGTTTTTATCTGGTGCGTCCACAGGGCGTAGTAATCGTCCGCCTCCTCCCGGGCGACGGTGGAGGCGGTGCGCAGAGCGGCGTTTTCCTCTCTCAGCGCCCCGGCCGCGGCGGCGTAGTCCGCCTCGATGAAGCCCGACGGCGCGGGCAGATTTTCCGGCGCGGAGTCCGGGTTCTTCAGCGTCTGCTGCAACGCCCTGTGCCGCCGCGCGGCCAGGGCAAAGTCGAAGCAGAAAAACATGACCGCCGCCGCGGCGCACACCGCGCTACCGTACCGCGCCACCTCGGCGGGCAGGCGGTACAGCCAGATTATGAAGGAAAACACGCCCATGACGGCAAGCGTCAGCAATATCACCGGCGCGCGCCATTTCAGCCACAGCCGGAAGGTCCTCATGATATCATGTACCCCGCGCCTTTTTTGGTGGCGATGAAATCGGCCAGGCCCGCGTCCTCAAGCTTGCGGCGCAGGCGCGTCACGTTCACCGTCAGCGTGTTGTCGTCGATGTAGCTGTCGCTCTGCCACAGCCGCTCCATTATGGTCTCCCGCGGCACTATACGGCCCCGGTTCTCCATCAGCAGCCGCAGGATGCGGTATTCGTTTTTCGTCAGCTCCACCTTTGCGTCCCCCACGGTCAGCGTGCCGTCGCCGATATTGAGTATTGCGCCCCGGTGTTCCATGAGCTCCGCGCCGCCGGAAAATTCGTAGGTGCGGCGGAGCATGGCCTGCACCTTCACGGTGAGCACGCCCAGATCGAAGGGCTTGGGGATGAAGTCGTCCGCCCCCATGTTCACGGCCGTAACAAGGTTCATGTTGTCCGACATGGAGGTGACGAATATCACCGGCACCTTGGACACCTTGCGTATTTCCGTGCACCAGTGGTAGCCGTTATAAAACGGCAGGGCGATGTCCAGCAGCACCAGCTGCGGCGACGCGGCGGCAAACTGCCGCATGACGTTCTGAAAGTCGTCGGCCGCCGTCACCTCGTAGCCCCAGGCGGTCAGATGCTTCGCCATGGCCCCGGCGATGACCGCGTCGTCCTCGACGATAAAAATTCTGTACATGGCTCTATCCTATCTTCAGTGTGGCGGCGATCTGCGCCAGACGCACGCCGTAGCTCTCGGCGGCCTTGGCGGGGTACGAGCAGGCTATGGCCGCCGTATTTTCGCCGGAGGTGACGACGAACACCGCCGTGCAGGCGGAATCCGTCTGGGACGTCCCCTCGGCGGAGGCGTCCGCCTGGGGGGCGTCCTCCCAGGAGCCCCAGACCAGGCCCGGATACCGCTTGGAAAGCGTATCCCTGGCCGCCGCGGAGTCGGTCATGGTCAGCACCTGAAAGGTCATGGTCACGTCGGGCACGTCCTTGGGCCCGATCTGGACGGGGCCCGTACGGGTGTCCTCCGCCGCCTGGGCCATCCAGCCCTGGGACGGGACGAGGATGGAGAAGCCCTCCAGAGAGACTCTGTCGGCCTGTACCACCTCCGGCTCGCCGTTCACGGTGAAGGTTATGGTCTTTGTGTCGGTGTCGGTGGCCGTTGGATTTTCCAGCACGGTACCGCTGAGCTTGACGACGGACGCGGTTACGCTCGGCGGGGTGCCCTCCGTGATGTGCCCGTCGTAGGTGATGAAGGCCTCCTGCCCTATGGACAGCATGTTCGCGCCCACGGCGTTACCGTCGGCGTCGGTGATCTTCGCGCCGGTTATTATAACCTCGAAGCTGTCCGAGGTCTTGTGCTCCCGGCTCATGAGCTCCGGCGTCACTGTGAGCGTCGTTCCGTCGGTCCTGGTTATGCGGGCGAGGAAGGTATTCCCGTCGTTTCCGGCGCCGCAGGCGCACATGGTCAGCAGTATGGCAAAAGCAAGCAGCAGCGCGGCGGTCCTTTTCACAGGCGTCCCCCCTCGGAACAAATATCTTTTGGGTATCTTATCACATTTCGCGCTCCCAGTACATAGCTCAAAAACAAAACCCCGTCCGCAGGACGGGGTTTTTTACAATTCGTCATTCGTTTCTGAACAGGCCGTAGGTCTTCTCCCGGGCCAGCGCCCGGTGGAGGCTCGCCTCCGCCCGCAGCATGTCCACTTCGGCGGCATGGCTCTGTATCCGCTCCTCGGCCCGCTTCGCCGCGGCCTGGGCCCGGGCAAGGTCGATGTTCTCTGCGCACTCAGCGGCCCGGACGAGAAGGCACACTTCGTTGTCCTTCACGCTGGCCACGCCGGTGCCCACATATACATACTCGGTCTGGCCGTCCCCGTATTCGCACTTTACGGCGCCGTCTTCCACCGCGGCCATCAGCGGCGCGTGGTTGGCCAGCACGCCTATGCTGCCGCCGGAGAGCGGTATGCCCACATACCTCGCCTGCTTATCGTATTTTACTCCGCCCGCGGTCATAACCTGCAGGTGGATGCGATCGTCAGCCATAGTATCTCCATTGCCCTCTTCAGGCGTTTTCGTGTTTCTTTTTGACCTCGTCGATGGTGCCGCACAGCAGGAAATCCTGCTCCGGGATATTGTCGCACTCGCCGCCCAGAATGGCCTCGAAGCTTGAAAGGGTGTCCTCCAGCTTCACATACTTGCCTGGGGTGCCGGTGAAGTTTTCCGCCACGTGGAAGGGCTGGGACATGAAGCGCTGTATGCGGCGGGCGCGGGCCACCACGGCCTTGTCCTCCTCGCCCAGCTCGTCCATGCCCAGGACCGCGATGATGTCCTGCAGCTCCTTGTATTTCTGGAGGATGCCCTGCACGGCGCGGGCGGTGTCGTAATGGCGCTTGCCCACGATGTCGGGCTCCAGAATGCGGGAGGTGGAATCCAGCGGGTCGACGGCGGGATATATGCCCAGCTCCGAAATGCTCCTTGAAAGCACGGTGGTGGCGTCCAGATGGGCGAAGGCCGTGGCCGGCGCGGGGTCGGTCAGGTCGTCCGCCGGGACGTATATGGCCTGAACGGAGGTGACGGAGCCGTTTTTGGTGGAGGTTATGCGCTCCTGCAGAGCGCCCATTTCCGTGGCCAGCGTGGGCTGGTAGCCCACGGCGGAGGGCATGCGCCCCAAAAGCGCCGAGACCTCCGAACCGGCCTGGGTGAATCTAAATATATTGTCGATGAACAGCAGCACGTCCTTGCCGGAGGTGTCGCGGAAATTCTCCGCGATGGTCAGGCCGGACAGGGGCACGCGCAGACGCGCTCCGGGCGGCTCGTTCATCTGGCCGAAGACCAGCGCCGTCTTGCTGATGACGCCGGAAGCAGTCATTTCGTTCCAGAGGTCGTTGCCCTCGCGGGACCGCTCGCCCACGCCGGCGAAGACTGAATAGCCGCCGTGCTCGTAGGCCACGTTGCGGATAAGCTCCTGGATGAGCACCGTTTTGCCCACGCCGGCGCCGCCGAACAGACCGATCTTGCCGCCCTTGGCGTAGGGCGTCATCAGGTCTATGACCTTGATGCCGGTCTCAAGCACTTCGGTGGAGGGCTTGATGTCCGTGAAGGCCGGGGCCTGCCTGTGTATGGGCACCCGCTCCACGTCGTCGCCCACCGGGCCCTTGCCGTCAATGGGCTCGCCGATTACGTTGAACATGCGGCCCAGAGTGGCCTCGCCCACCGGCATGGTTATGGGGGAGCCGGTGTCCGCGGCGGTCATGCCCCGGGAAAGGCCGTCGGTGGAGAACAGCGATATGCAGCGCACGCTGTCGTTGCCGATAAGCTGCACCGCCTCCATGACGATCTTGCGGTCCTCAAGTTTTATCTCTATTGCATTGTAGATCTCCGGCAGCCTGCCGGAGGGGAACTGAACGTCAACGACAGGGCCGATGACCCTTCTGACGATACCATTTTCCATTAGCGGCCTCCTATTGAACAAAAGGTGCGTCAGCCTTTGTCACTTCTTCTTTTTCAGTGCGGACGCGCCGCCCACTATCTCGGATATCTCCGTGGTTATCTGGGCCTGGCGCGCGCGGTTGAGCTTCAGATTGAGCTCTCCGATAAGCTCCTCCGTGTTGTCGGAGGCGCTGGTCATGGCAGTCATTCTGGACGAGTGCTCGCCGGATTTGGCCTCCAGCAGCGCGCTGTAAACCGTGCTGTTGATGTAAAGCTGCATCACGTTTTCCAGTATGGTCGCCTGATCCGGCTCGAACAGGAAGCCGGCGGGAGCGGCGTCCCCGCTCGTCTCCGGTTTCTCAGCCGGGATCAGCGGCGCCGCCGTTGGTATCTGGGAGAGCGCGTTCTTGAATTTTTGGTAGACCAGCACGATTTTGTCGGCCTCGCCGTTAAGGTACATGTCCTTAAGATATTCCGCGATCTCGATGCCCTGCTCCGGTGACGGAGTGTCGCTGACACTGTCGAAGATACGCACGACGTTGAATCCCGCCCGGCGCATGACGTCGCGGCCCCAGCGGCCGACCACGGCCACGGTATAGTCGTGCTCCTCCCGGGACACCAGATCGGCAAGATAGCGCACGACGTTGGAATTGTACGCCCCGCACAGACCGCGGTTGCCCACGAAAAGCACATAGCAGACCTTCTTGACCTCCGCCCGCTCGGTGAGGAAGCGGTTCTGGTATTCCCCGCCGCCCGCGAGAAGCGAATCCATGATGTCCCTGCTTTTTTCCGTGAAGGGGCGCATCGCTGTCATGGCCGCCTGCGTCCGCCTGAGCTTCGACACCGACACCATCTTCATGGCCTTGGTTATCTGCTCGGTATTGGATACGGTCTTTATCCGGCTGCGTATCGCCCGCATGGTCGCCATATTGCGCCCCTCCTTTCCTTCTGATGAGCCTCAGGCTCAGAATGTCTTTTTGAACTCCTCTATCGCGCCGCGGAGTTTTGTCAGCGTCTCGGCGGGGAGCTTTTTGCCGGTCATGATCTCATCGAGGATATCGGGGCAGTTCCGGGTCACATAATCCGTGAGCTCCTCCTCAAAGCGGGCGGTGTCCTTGATGTCCACGTCGTCAGTATAGCCCTCGGCGGCGGCAAATATCTGCACCACCTGCAGAGAGGCCGGCATGGGCACGAACTGGCCCTGCTTGAGGATCTCGGTCATATGCTCGCCGCGGTTGAGCGTGTCGCGGGTGGCCTTGTCCAGATCGGAACCGAACTGGGCGAAAGCCGCCAGCTCCCTGAACTGGGCAAGATCCATGCGCAGTCTGCCGGCCACCTGCTTCATGGCGCCGATCTGGGCCGCGCCGCCCACACGGGATACGGACAGGCCCACGTTGATGGCTGGGCGCACGCCGGAATGGAACAGATCCGACTCCAGGAATATCTGGCCGTCGGTGATGGAGATCACGTTGGTGGGAATGTAGGCCGAAATGTCGCCGGCCTGGGTCTCGATTATGGGCAGGGCGGTCATGCTGCCGCCGCCCAGAGCGTCCGACAGGCGCGCCGCGCGCTCAAGCAGTCTTGAGTGCAGGTAGAACACGTCGCCGGGGTAGGCTTCTCTCCCTGGCGGGCGCTGGAGCAGCAGGGAAAGTTCGCGGTAGGCAACGGCCTGCTTGCTCAGATCGTCGTATATTACCAGGACGTCCTTGCCCTTGTACATAAAGTATTCGCCCATGGCGGCGCCGGAATACGGCGCGATATACAGCATGGGGGCGGGCTCGGAGGCGTTGGCGGAGACCACGATGGAGTAGTCCATGGCGCCGTGCTCCCGCAGCTTCTCCACCACGCTGGCCACGGTGGATTCCTTCTGGCCGATGGCCACGTAGATGCAGATGACGTCCTTGCCCTTCTGGTTGATGATGGCGTCGAGCGCGATGGCGGTCTTGCCGGTCTGGCGGTCGCCGATAATCAGCTCGCGCTGTCCTCTGCCGATGGGCACCAGCGCGTCGATGGCCTTGATGCCGGTCTGCAGCGGTACGGATACCGGCTGGCGGTTCAATACGCTGGGAGCCTGGCTTTCGATGGCGCGGGTCTCCTTGGAATCGATGTTGCCCTTGCCGTCTATCGGTCTGCCCAGAGCGTCCACCACGCGGCCTATCATGCACTCGCCCACTGGGACGCTGATGATGGAGCCGGTGCGGCGTACCTCGTCGCCCTCCTGCAGCTTCTCGTAGGATCCCAGCAGCACCACGCCCACGTTGTTCTTGTCCAGATCCATGACCATGCCGCGCAGGCCGTCCGGGAACTCCAGCATCTCGCCGGCCATAACGTCGGAAAGGCCGGAGACGCGGCATATGCCGTCGGACACGGTGATGACGCTGCCGGTCTGGTAGACGTCGATGCCGCCCTCAGCGCCCCGCAGCTTCTCCTTGATGCCCTCCGCGATGGACTGCATCTGCGCGTCCGCCTTCAGGCTGTTGGATTCCACATCCTGGGTCAGCCTGTCCAGCGAATGGGCCAGGGTGCCGTCGTAAACGGTGTCGCCGACCTTCATGCGCACGCCGCCTATCACCCCGTCGTCCACCTCGTTGCGGCAGGATATGAAGGTCTCGCAGATGATCTGCTGCAGCCGCTTCATTTCCTCGTCCGTGAGGGGCTCCGCGCTCGATATTGAGATGTTCAGCTTCTTAAGTTCGTTCATATTTAATATGTCGCTGGGCATTGCTGCCACTATTTGTTTTATCTGCTCGATATATTTGTCCGTGAGGGCCTGTCTGGATGAAGCGAATTCGTCCTGCCGGAGCACCTCGCCGGTTATCGCGGCGGCCTGGGCCACGCCCCGGGCGCCCACTCTGCCGTACATCTCCCGGCGGAGCTGCTGTTCGCTCATGCGGGCGTCTTCCACGATGCCCTCGGCCTCCAGCGCGTGCTGTCGGGCGGCCTCGCCGCTCTGCTCGGCGGCGCGCTGTTTGGCGTCTTCAAGCAATTCCTGCTGCTTTTGGACGTTCTCGTTTTTCGCCGCGTCCATGTCCGCGTCCAGCTTTTTGGCCTTCTCGCGGGCGCTTGAGGATTCGTCCAGCTCGTCGGATATCTTCTTTCGCCTGTCGCGGAAAGACTTCATGATCTTGCCCCTGGCAAGGAACCAAAGTCCGCCGAACAGGATCACAAAGTTCAGTACCATCCACAGTACGTCAAGCCATGACATTCTGCCTCATCCCCCCTTTCCGAGATGATTTTATTTTCATTCGCTCAGCTCTTCCCCGCGTCCGCCGCGCACCGCGCGATAACGGCGGCATTGGCATTGGCGGTGCCGTCGTCGCCGATGAGCCTGCCCGTGAGGGCGGCCACCAGCTCCGGCATGCGGTTCTCCACCTCGGTAACGGCGGCGGACTCCTCGTCCTTCACCCGCCGGCGGGCCTCCAGAGAAGCCTGCGCCGCGTCGCCTCTTGCGGCGGCGATCAGACCTTCCCGCTCCTTTTCATCCGCGGCTTTGGAATCGGACAGGAGCTTTTTGGCCTCTCCGCCGGTGCGGCGGAGCTCTTCGGCCAGCGCTTTGGCGTTTTCCGCCTCAGCCTGTTCCGCCTTCTTCCCCTCCTCCAGTCCGGACTCAATCCGGGCCTTGCGGTCGTCCATGAATTTCAGAAGCGGCTTGAACAGGAAGGTGTTCAGCAGGAAGTAGAGGAGGAAGAAGCTGGCTACCGTAAATATTACAGTCCAGAGATCTACGCTCATTTATACGCGCCTTCCTTCCATTTTAAATTCCGGGGCAAAAGGCACGCGTCACATCTTGCTGATGAGCATGAACGCGATAAGCAGGCCGTAGATGGTCAGCGCTTCCATAAGGGCCAGCGCCAGGATCATCGACGTGCGGATAGTTCCGGCCATCTCGGGCTGACGAGCCATGGCCTCCATGGCCTTTGACGCGGCGATGCCCTGGCCGATGCCCGGGCCGATGGTGCTGATAGCCACTGCCAGCGCTGCGGCAAGAGCAATTAATGCGGATGCAGTCATGATGTTTCCTCCTGTAATATTGAAAAAATTATTTTTTTGTAAGTCATTCTTCGTCGCCTATGGCCTCATGCACATAGACGGCTGTAAGCATGGTGAATACCATAGCCTGGATAAGGCAGAACAGCAGGCTGAGCACCTGCATTACCAGCGGCAGCAGCACGGGAAACATGCTGCGCAGCTGCGACGTGACCATCTCTTCGGCGTAGATATTGCCGTAAAGACGCAGAGCCAGCGAAAACGGCCGCACCACCTGATCGATCAGCGTCAGCGGCAGCATAAGTGCGAAGGGCTTCAGAAACGACATGGCATAGCCCCCGGCGCCGCGGTTCTGTATGCCGATGGTATGGGTGGTGAAAAAAGAAATGACAGCCAGCGCCGCCGTGACCGACAGGCAGGCTGTTGGCACGGAGAACGCTTCGCCCGCCGCAGGCAGCAGACCGGAATAGTTGGACATGACGATAAAGATGAACAGCGTGCCGAACAGCGGGAAATACCGGCGCATGTTTTTGTATCCGAGAATCCCGCCGAAGAAGTCCTCAAGCTTCTCCACGGCAGCTTCGGCCACATTCTGCATCGGCCCCGGCACATCCTTGAGTTTGCGCGTGGCAAAGATGGACAGTATCGTCAGCACGGCGGTGATGACCCATATCGTGATTACCGGCTTCGATATTGAAAACGCTGTGGTGAACGTCAAGCTTCACACCTCCCGCAATTATTAAAGGCCCTGCCGGTCCTCGGTCTTGTCCGGCGGAGCGCCGTAGTTTTTGGAAATTCTCCAGAGAAAAAGGAACGACACCGCGGTGAGTCCCGCCGCAGTGCCAAGTATCACGGCATAAAACGGCAGGGGCAGCACGTTTCTCAAAAAGAAGACGACCGCCAGCGCCGCGACGTTGACCACCTGCCGCAGCCCGTTCACGCCCATCACGGCGCCCACGCCTTCCGTCCCGGCCCTGTCCCTGTTCTTATCGAGATAGCGCTTGGTTATCCGCGAATTGAGGTAGGCCACCGCGGAGCCGAATGCGAGCCCCGCCAGAGCCCCCCACACATAGTCCATTACAGGCATAAGATTACCACCAGGAATCAAAAATGCGTCGTTAAGAACCGACATATCTATTTAACCATACTTTTCAATTAAAATCAATTCAATAATAGCCAAAATTTGTATCTGTTTTTTCACTTGCCGATCCACTTTTGCCGAATTATTACTGTATGCCATCAATATTAGAGAAAAATTAACTATCCGATTTCTCCCGCGCCGTCCGATACGAGCTGGTGGTAGGTCTCGTTGTCGCAGGAAAGGCCCAGGGTATTGCGGACGAACGCCGGATGTATCAGCAGCACGGCGGCCAGCGCCAGGGTCAGCGCCGGACGCAGGAGCTTTTTGCCCATTGGGCCCTCCGCCCTTGCAAGCCGCTCCGGCAGCACGGCCAGCTCCGCCCAGCCCTCCAGCGCCAAGGGCATCAGCATGACGAAATAGGTCAGCGTGTACTCCCCCTTGGCCTCCCAGACGATATGGAACAGGAAGCCGCCGACAAAGGTCACGGCGAAGAGGAGCGCCCCCGTCCGGGCCTCCCGCCGCCCTGTCAGCACATACCCCAACGCGCCCAGCAGGACGATGAGCTCGTAGACCCTGAGGTACCGCTCCAGCGCCGCGGATAGGTCCCCGGCCAGCAAATTTTTGATGAACTGCGGCGACGACGCAAAGCTGGTGCGCACGCTGCTTATCCAGAAGCACTGGAAGGTGGGCTCGTCCCACTGGGACGAGATCTTCTTGGCGAAGAACTGCATGGCGTAGCCGGGGTCGGAGGCAAAGGTCTTCAGCCGTATGGCTATCTCCCGGCGGGCGGCCGCGTCCGTGGCGGCGGGGTCGTCGCCCATGTTCTCAAAGAGCTCCACCGTCTCCGCGTTGTACCAGCCCGGCCCTCTGCGTGATTCCTGCAGGCCCATCATCACCCATGCGGATTTAGGCATGCCCTCCGGCACCTGTCTTCCGCTGACGGCGGAAGCCGCGCCCAACGCCGCCGCGCCCAGCAGCCATACGGCGGCCAGAAGCACGGCGATCTCCAGAAGCGGAGCGGCTTTTTTCCGCTTCACCGCCTCCAGCAGGAGCACCACAGCCATGGCCGCGGCGGCGATCATATAGTTCTGCTTCAAAAGCACAGCCAGCGCCGCCAGCAGCGCCATTCCGGCGGCGTACTTCCAGCCGCCGCCGTCAAGCCGGCGGGCCAGGCAGTAAAACGCCGCGGACGACGCGCAGAAGCCGTAAAGCGTGCCGTAATTGAAGGTGGTGTAGAAGGTCAGCGGCAGGAAAAGGCTGCAGCAGCCCGCCGCCGCCGGGAGCATCCAGGGGCGGGGAAAGAACAGCTCCGCCGTTCTGGCAAAGAACCACACGCCTCCGGCCAGCGCTGCGGCGTTGCACAGCTGCCAGAAGATGGTGTTGCCGGAGCCGCAGATAAATGAGGTGAGATAGTAGAACCACATCAGCCCTATCTGGTGGGGATATCTGTACAGGTAGCCGCCCCGGAGAAGGTCGGAATAATCCCCGGCCCGGAAGCGGGCGGCGATGGAGACCACCATCTGCTGATCGGCCCCCGGCACGACCTGCGCCGCGGCCACCAGGCCTACTCCCGCAGCGAACATGACGGCGATAATGGTCCGCGCCGCGCCGACCCTGTGTGAAGCCAGCCAGTCCGCCGCGCCACAGCGCCGCAGCAGCCACAGCAGCGCCAGAAACAGCGCAAAGAACAGCAGCACCGGCCAGCCCCTGGCGTCCACAAAATAGTGGGCCTCGTTGTAGGCGGAGGTGATGTGGCAGGTGCTGAAAAGCCCCAGCATGGTTATAAAAGCCGCCGGTATGAAAAAGCAGACCATTATTACGGCCCGCAGTATTCGGTATGCCCTGTTTCCGTCCTCCGTCATCTTCGTCCTCCGGCCGCCGCTGCGCGCGGCGGCAAAAAAATTCCGTATAATATTATCACCCGTGGCCCGGTTTGTCCACCTGCCGGACGGTTTTCAGCCGAAAACCGCAAAAAACTCCCGCGGCCAAAAGGCCGCGGGAGTCTGAAAAAGCGGAAAAGTATTACTTTCTGGGGAACTTGATCGCGGCCTGCGCGGCGGCGAGGCGGGCGATAGGCACACGGTAGGGGGAGCAGGACACGTAGTCCAGCCCGGCCTGATGGAAGAACTCCACGGAGGAGGGGTCGCCGCCGTGCTCGCCGCAGACGCCCAGATGCAGATCCGGACGGGTCTCGCGGCCCAGCTTCACGGCGTACTCCACGAGGCGGCCGGTGCCGAGAACGTCGAACTTCTCGAAGGGGTCGGACTCGAAGATTTTCTTGTCCAGATAGGTGGGCAGGAACTTGCCGGCGTCGTCGCGGGAAAGACCATAGCTCATCTGCGTCAGGTCGTTGGTGCCGAAGGAGAAGAACTCGGCCTCCACGGCGATGCGGTCGGCGGAGACGGCGGCGCGGGGCAGCTCGATCATGGTACCCACAAGGTACTTCATGGGCAGGCCGCTCTTGGCGATCAGCTCGTCGGCCACGGTGGTGATGAGCTTCTTCACGAAGCGGATCTCTCCGCCGGAGCCCACCAGAGGAACCATGATCTCCGGGGTGATGATCTCGCCGGTCTCCCGGGAGACGTTGATGGCGGCCTCGATGATGGCCTGGGTCTGCATCTCGCCGATCTCGGGGTAGACAATCGGCAGACGGCAGCCGCGCATGCCCATCATGGGGTTGACCTCGGAGAGCTGCTGCACGGTGGCCTTGAGGTTGTCGAAGGTCAGGCCCATGTCCTTGGCCAGGGCGCGGATATCGTCGTCCTCCTTGGGCAGGAACTCGTGCAGAGGCGGATCCAGCAGGCGGATGGTGACGGGCTTGCCGCGCATAACGCGGAAGATGCCCTCAAAGTCGCCGCGCTGCATGGGCAGCAGCTTTGCCAGCGCCTTCTTGCGCTGCTCGGTGGTGGTTGCGACTATCATCTCGCGCACGGCGGGGATGCGCTCCGGCGCGAAGAACATATGCTCGGTACGGGTCAGGCCGATGCCCTCAGCGCCGAACTTCAGCGCGGTCTCGGCGTCGTGGGGGGTGTCGGCGTTGGTGCGCACGCCCAGGGCGCGGAACTCGTCGGCCCACTGCATGACGGTGGCGAACTCGCCGGCCACCTCGGCTTCCACAGTGGGGATGCGGCCCAGATACACGTTGCCGGTCACGCCGTCGATGGAGATGATGTCGCCCTCCTTGACCACGTTGCCGGAGACGGTCATCTGCTTTTTGACCTCGTCGATATACAGCGCGCCGCAGCCTGCCACGCAGCAGGTGCCCATGCCGCGGGCCACGACGGCCGCGTGGGAGGTACGTCCGCCGCGGGCGGTGAGTATGCCCTGGGAAACGCGCATGCCGTTGATGTCCTCGGGGGAGGTCTCGGCTCTCACCAGAAGAACGGGGCCGTCCTTGGAATGCTTCTCGGCGTCCTCAGCGGTGAAGTACACCGCGCCGCAGGCGGCGCCGGGAGAGGCGGGCAGGCCGGAGGCGATAGGCGTCGCGGCGGCCAGAGCCTTCTTGTCGAAGCCGGGATGCAGCAGCGCGTCGAGAGATCTGGGCTCTATCTTCAGCAGAGCCTCCTGCTTGGTGCACAGGCCCTCGTTCACCAGGGCGACGGCTATCTTGATGCCGGCCTGGGGAGTGCGCTTGCCGTTTCTGGTCTGCAGCATATAGAGCTTGCCGCGCTCGATGGTGAACTCCATGTCCTGCATGTCCTTGTAATGGTTCTCAAGGGTGTCGGCTATCTTCACGAAGTCGTTGTAGGCGGACTCGTTGGTGTCCTTGAGCTGATCGATGGTCTGGGGGGTGCGGATGCCGGCCACCACGTCCTCGCCCTGGGCGTTCATCAGAAACTCGCCGTAGAGCTTCTTCTCGCCGGTGGCGGGGTCGCGGGTGAAGGCAACGCCGGTGCCGGAATCGTCGCCCATGTTGCCGAACACCATGCACTGCACGTTGACGGCGGTACCCCAGGAGTAGGGGATGTCGTTCATGCGGCGGTAAACATTGGCGCGGGGGTTGTCCCAGGAGCGGAACACGGCCTTGATGGAGGCCATGAGCTGCTCAAGCGGATCGGTGGGGAACTCCACGCCCATGCGCTCTTTGTAATAAGACTTGAATATGCCCACGAGCTCCTTCAGATCGTCCGCGCCGAGCTGGGAATCCAGCTGGACGCCGCGGTCCTCCTTCATCATGGTCAGGTGCTCCTCGAACTTGTCGCGGGGCAGCTCCATGACCACGTCGGAGAACATCTGGATGAAGCGACGGTAAGCGTCGTACACGAAGCGGGGGTTGTTGGTCATGCTCACGAGACTCTCGGCCACCTGGTCGTTCAGGCCCAGGTTCAGGATGGTGTCCATCATGCCGGGCATGGACGCGCGGGCGCCGGAGCGGACGGAGACCAGCAGCGGATTTTCGGGATCGCCGAACTTTTTGCCGGTCATCTTCTCCAGCTTGGCCACGTACTTCATGATCTCGTCCTGGATGTCGGGAGCCAGCTGACGGCCGTCGTCATAGTAGCGGGTGCACGCCTCGGTGGTGATGGTAAAGCCCTGGGGCACGGGGAGACCGATGTTGGTCATCTCCGCAAGGTTTGCGCCCTTGCCGCCCAGCAGCTCGCGCATGTTCGCATTGCCTTCGGAAAACAGGTAAACGTATTTTTTGCCCATAGTTTTTTATCCTTTCCAAAAATCATATTGCGGACCGGCCCGGAGACGCGTACCCTCGCGGGTCGGATTATTGCTCAAGCGATCTTTCCAGTTTATCCAGCTCCTGGGTGAGCTCCTTCGGCACTCTGCCGCCGAATTTGGCGTAAAACCCGCGGATACCGGCGCAGTCCTCTTTCCACAGCGCCCTGTCCACATAGAGCAGCGAGCGCACGGTGTCCTCATTGACGCCGTCCAGCCCCTCCACGTCGATGTCCTGGGGCCTGGGCTCAAAGCCGATGGGCGTCTCCACAGCCTCAGCTTTTCCGAGGCAGCGGTCCATTATCCACATCAGCACCCGCATATTGTCGCCGAAGCCCGGCCATACGAAATGTCCGTCCTCGTCCGTGCGGAACCAGTTGACGTTGAATATTTTAGGGGGATTGGGGATCAGCTTTCCCATATCCAGCCAATGCTGCCAGTAATCGGCCATGTTGTAGCCGCAGAAGGGTATCATGGCCATGGGATCGCGCCGGAGCTCGCCCACCTTGCCGGCGGCGGCGGCGGTCTTTTCGCTGGCCATTATGGAGCCCACGAACACGCCGTGATCCCAGCTTCTGGACTGGTACACCAGCGGCGCGGTCTTTGCCCGGCGGCCGCCGAAGACGATGGCGTCAATCGGCACGCCCTCCGGGTCGTCGAACTTCGGCGACACACAGGGGCAGTTTTTCGCCGGGGCGGTGAAGCGGGAGTTGGGATATGCCGCGGGGACGCCGGATGCCGGGTCCCATTTGTTGCCGCGCCAGTCGATGAGGTTCGCCGGCGGGGTCTTGGTCATGCCCTCCCACCAGACGGTGTCGTCGTCGGCGTCGAGAGCCACGTTGGTGAAGATGGTGCCGCTCTTGGTGGATGCCAGCGCGTTATAGTTGGAGTGCGCGTTGGTTCCGGGAGCCACGCCGAAGAAGCCGTTTTCGGGATTGACGGCCCAGAGTCTGCCGTCCCTGCCCACACGGAGCCAGGCGATGTCGTCGCCGACAGTCCAGACCTTCCAGCCCTTTTTGCGGTATATCTCGGGCGGAATGAGCATTGCCAGATTGGTCTTGCCGCAGGCGGACGGGAACGCGGCGCAGACGTAATGGGTCTCGCCCTGGGGATTTTCCATGCCGAGGATGAGCATGTGCTCCGCCATCCAGCCCTCCCTGCGGCCCAGGTTAGACGCGATGCGCAGGGCGAAGCACTTTTTGCCCTGGAGCACGTTCCCGCCGTAGTTTGAGTTGACGGACACGATCTCATTCGTCTCGGGGAACTGGACGATGTATTTATCGTCCTTGCTGAGGTTGCACTGGCAGTGGATGCCGCGGATGAAATCGTCGGCGTCGGGGCCGATGGCGTCCAGCACCTTCTGACCCATGCGGGTCATGATGGCCATGTTCAGCACGACATATATGGAGTCGGAGAGCTCGAGGCCGTATTTTGCGAATGGCGAACCCACCACGCTCATGGAATAGGGGATGACGTACATTGTGCGGCCCTTCATGGCGCCGTCGCAGATGCCGCCCTTGCCGAAGAGCTTCCGGCGCATCTCGGCCGGAGCCATCCAGTGGTTCGTGGGCCCGGCGTCCTCCTCCCTTTCGCAGCAGATGAGGGTACGGTCCTCCACACGGGCGACGTCGTTCACATCGGTGCGGTGCAGATAGCAGCCCGGCAGCTTTTCGCCGTTGAGCTTGATAAGTATTCCCTCTTCGACGGCCTGGCGGCGCAGCTCCTCGAGCTGCTCCTCGCTTCCGTCGATCCAGACGATGCCGTCGGGGCGCGTAAGCGCGGCGACGCCGTCTATCCACTCGGTGATGTGTCTGTTATTGGTCGGTTTCATTATGTCTCTCCTTCATATGAAATATTTACCAATAACCTAATAAAAGGTTATCATATTACAGCGTTTTTCACAATTGATTTTAATTACAAATCAGCGGCAGTTCAGTGCCCGGATGCCGTCGGATATTTGTGCAAATTGATTAATATCCAGCTTTTCACCGCGTATTTCCGTGGAAAATCCACAATTTGACACTACATTTTGAAGTTCCTGGCGGCTGTACTCACCGAAGCCGGAGGACAGGGCGTTCACCAGCGTCTTGCGCCGCTGGCCGAAGGCGGCCCGCACCGTGCGGAAGAAAAGCTCCTCGTCCGACACGGCTGCGGGCGGGGCCTTGCGGCACTGCATTCTTATGACGCTGGAGGTGACCTTCGGCCGGGGCACGAAGCACTCCGGAGGTACGTCGAAGAGTATCTCCGGCTCGGCATACCACCGGCAGAACACCGAAAACGCGCTGTAATCCGGGCTGCCCGCCTCGGCGCAGATGCGCCGGGCCACCTCCCGCTGCACCATGACGGTGACGGAGTCGTACCGGCGGCATTTCAGCAGCTGCGAGAGCACCGGACTCGTGATGTTATACGGCAGGTTCGCGCAGACCACAGGACGGAGCCCGGCGAAGTTCTCCTCCGCCAGCTTCGCCGCGTCCATTTTCAGGATGTCGCCGAAAAGCACCTCGGTGTTTTCGCAGCCCGAAAGCGTCTCCGCCAGCACGGGCATGAGCTTTTCGTCCTTCTCCACGGACAGCACCCTGCCCGCGCGCTTTGACAGCTCCACGGTGAGGCAGCCGATGCCGGGGCCGATCTCCAGCACGCCGGTGTTTTCATCCAGACCCGCGCACTCCGCCGTTTTCTCCGGCACCCAGGCACGGGCCAGGAAGTTCTGCCCAAGAGATTTGGAAAACCGGAAGCCGTGTTTTGCCAGCAGCTCCCGAATGGTATCGATATTCGTGAGATCCGTCATTTGAGCACCTTTTCAAAAGCCTGCCGGCGGGGATCCCGTCCCGGCTCGCTGTCAATAACAAGATTTCCGCGGTAGCGGTAGCCGTGCCGCTCCAGCAGCTTCTTCATGGGTTCGTTTTTCCTGTGGGTGTCCGCCCGCACGGATTTATAGCCCATGCTCCTGGCGGCGGCGTCGATCTCGTCCATCAGGGCGTCGGACATGCCCGTGCCCCTGAATTTCGCTGCCACGGCGGCCCGGTGGGCCACCACGTAATCCCCTGTGCAGTGCCACTTCCCGTCGGTCAGCCCGGCGTAGGACGCCTCCGGACCCGGGGCCAGCACGAAAAATCCGGCGGTCTCGCCCGCGCAGGTCAGTATATGGCAGGTCCCCGCCGCGATGTCCGCGGCGAAGATCTCCCGGCTGGGATAGTCCCCCTGCCACTGATCCACGCCGAACTTTTTCAGCGAGGCTCTGGCCTCGCCGGCTATCTGCAGTATGTCAGCCAGATCCGTCTGGTTTGCCGGTCTGCTGCCCGTTTTTCCGGCGATCTGGGGCCGGCCCGCCTGCCTATTTATCTTTTCCAGTAATATCTTATCACTTTTTTCTGAAAATACCAGCTTTTCGAACATATCCGGCCGCTTTTCCATTGTGCGTTTTATGCTCATCATTCTCCGCCACCGGGAGACCTTCTCGTGGTCGCCCTGAATGAGCACCTCCGGCACGCTTCTGCCCTCCCAGACCTCTGGCCGGGTATACTGGGGATATTCCAGCAGACCGTTCCAGTGGCTCTCGCCGGTGTAGCACTCCGCGTCGGACAAGACCCCCGGCACCATGCGGCACACGGAGTCCGCCACGGCCATGGCCGCGATCTCGCCCCCGGTGAGCACGAAGTCGCCCAGGGATATCTCCTCGTCCACGCACTCCTCGATAAAGCGCTCGTCCACGCCCTCGTAATGGCCGCACACCAGCACCAGATGGTCGTAATCCCGCACCAGGCGCCTGGCGGTCTCCTGATCGTAGGTCTTACCCTGAGGGGACATATATATCACCCGGCTGCGGAGGCCGTCTGCGGTTGACATAACGCTGTCAAGGCAGGACTTCAGCGGCTGGGCCATCATGACGCAGCCCCAGCCTCCCCCGTAGGGGTAGTCGTCCACCTGCATCTGTTTGTTTTCCGTATAATCCCGTATCTGCACGCAGTTTATCTCCACCGCGCCCTTTTTGCAGGCCCGGCCGATGATGCTCTCGTGCAGCACGCTGCCAACGGTGTCGGGGAAAAGCGTAAGAATGTCTATCCTCATCACATGCCCTCGATAAGACGCACGGTTATGACGCCTTTTTCGGCGTCCACCGATCTTATGAACTCCGGCACATCCGGAACAAGATGCTCCGCCGCGCCGCGCACCACGTATACGTTCTGAGTGGGAAGTTCAATTATATCAACCAATTTGCCCAGCTCCGCGCCGCTCTCGTCCACTACGTCCGCTCCGATTATGTCAACCAGAAAGCACGTATCCCCCGGCAGGTCTGCGTCCTGTCTGTCGATGCACACCTTCCGCCCCTTCAGGGCCATGGCGGCGTTCACGTCCTCCGCGCCCTCAAGCGCGGCGACGACCACGTTTTTCTGCACCCTGGCGGAGCGCACGGCCACCGGCTTCCCGTCGATATAGAGGGTCTTGAATCTTGTGAGAAATTCCGGCGAGTCCGCCCAGGGCTGTATTCTGACCTCGCCCCGGACGCCGTGGGTGCCCACGATCTGTCCAGCTTCGATATAACGCTGTTTTTCCATATGACAACTCCCGCAAATACATGCTGAAAAAGGGCTGCATTATTGCAGCCCTGACGCTTGCGAAACTCTGTTTTGCAAGCGTCAGCACGCCGTATTTTTTGCAAAAAATTTGCGAAAAATCTCGCTCCGCTCCCCGCGGCCTTTTGATACTCAGCGGCCGCGGCGGCTGTTATCCAAATTGAGGCGGGTCTCCGCCCCCCTCATTCTCCCCCGCAAAGGTTCGACATATCCTTCTTTTGGGGCTCATGATATGCTGAAAAAGGGCTGCATTATTGCAGCCCTTTTCATTATCAGTCCATGATTTCGACCGATACTTTTTTGCCCTGTCTCTGGGCGACAGCCCGCATGAGTATACGGATCTCCTTGACGATCCGGCCCTGCCGGCCGATGACCTTGCCCATATCTCCGTCGGCGACGCGCACTTCGAACACCGTCTCGCCGTCATTGACGCGCTCGGTCACAGATACCTCGTCGGGATTATCGACAAGGTTCTGTACGATGTAGGTCAATAGCTCTTTCATGCCGGTAGAATCTCCTTATCAACCCTCGACCTTTTTCAGAAGGCCGCGAACGGTGTCGGTGGGCTGAGCGCCGTTCGAGATCCAGTACTTGACGCGCTCCATATCCACTTTCAGCTTGTCGCTCTCCAGAGAGGGATCATAGACGCCTATCTCTTCGATGAAGCGGCCGTCGCGGGAAAATCTGGAATCTGCAACCACGATGCGGTAAAATGGCGCTTTCTTGGCGCCGACTCTGCGAAGTCTGATCTTGACCATGTATATTCACCTCCACTAAATTATTGTCGCTTTTATCTGCAACGCCGCATGGCGCTGTCGTAAGTTTAAAACCCCAGTCCGCCGGGGAGTCCGCCCATGCCGCCGGCGCCGAACTTCTTCTGGAACTTCTTGAGGTTCTTGCCGGACATCTGCTTCATCATCTGCTGCATGGCGCCGAACTGCTTCAGCAGCCGGTTCACGTCCACCACCTGCAATCCGCAGCCGGCGGCGATGCGCTTTTTCCGGCTGGAATTGAGTATCTCCGGGTTATCGCGCTCCGCCTTGGTCATGGAGCGGATTATTGCCTCGGTGTGTGCGATGGCCTTGTCGTCCATCTGGGCGCCCTTGAGCGCCTTGGCGTCCACGCCCGGTATCATGGCGGCCACGTCGGAGAGGTCGCCCATGTTCTTCAGCTGGCCCATCTGGTCCAGATAATCCTGCAGCGAGAAGCGGTTCGCCCGGAGCTTGTCCGCCATTTCCAGCGCCTTTTTCTCGTCGAAGCTCTGCTCCGCCTTTTCGATAAGCGTCAGCATGTCGCCCATGCCCAGGATGCGGGAGGCCATGCGGTCGGGGTGGAAGGGCTCTATCATGTCAAGCTTTTCGCCGGTGCCCGCAAATTTTATCGGTTTTCCTGTGGCCGCCCTGATGGACAGGGCCGCGCCGCCTCTGGCGTCGCCGTCCAGCTTGGTCAGCATCACGCCCGTGACGCCCAGCGCCTCATCGAAGGCTGAGGCCGCGTTCACCGCGTCCTGGCCGGTCATGGCGTCCACCACCAGCAGTATCTCGGCAGGCTCCACGGCGTCGCGGATGTCGCGCAGCTCCTGCATCAGCTCCTCGTCGATGTGCAGGCGGCCGGCGGTGTCCAGGAACACCAGGTCGTTGCCGTGCTTTTTGGCGTGCTCCACCGCGGCCCTGGCGATATCCACGGGGTTCGTCTGCCCCATCTGGAACACGGGGATGTCCAGTTGCTTTCCCACCGTCTCCAGCTGTTCGATGGCGGCGGGGCGGTAAATGTCGCAGGCGGCCAGCAGCGGGCGCTTGCCCTGCTTGCGCATATACGCGGCCAGCTTCGCGCCGTTGGTGGTTTTGCCCGCGCCCTGCAGGCCCACCAGCATCACGATGCTGGGCGATTTTGAGGAGATGTTCAGCTTCTGGTTCTCGCTGCCCATGAGGGCGCACAGCTCCTCGTTGACTATCTTTATTACCATCTGCGCCGGAGACAGAGCCTCCAGCACGTCCGCGCCGCAGGCGCGCTCCGTCACCTTGGCGGTGAATTCCTTCACCACCTTGTAGCTGACGTCGGCTTCCAGCAGGGCCATGCGGACTTCCTTCATGGCTTCCTTCACGTCGCCCTGAGTCAGTCTGCCCTTGCCGCGCAGTTTTTTGAACGCCGCAGTGAGCTTGTCGGATAAACTTTCGAATGCCATCTGTATTACCCTTTCAGTTCCTTCAGCTTTTCCTCCAGAGCATCGATCATCGGACCCTGCTCTTCCTTCCGGGCCTTCCGCAGGCTCTCCAGCCCGGCGGCCAGCTCGTCGGAAACGCGCCCCAGCTCCGTAAAGCGGCGCACCAGCCCGGTCTTGCTCTCCATGTTCTCCATGGCGTCCTCCGCCCGGCGGATGATGTCCCACACGCCCTGACGGGATATGCCCGTCTCGGAGGCGATCTCTGAGAGCGAAAGATCCTCGTTGTAGTGGAGGTCGTAGTATTCCCGCTGTTTGTCCGTCAAAAGCTCGCCGTAAAAATCATACAGCAGAGCGCGGACAACCGTCTCGTCCGGCACAGGCATCCCTCCGCTTCTGTAAACCTTATATCCTTTACAGCACGGGAATTATATCAGACCCGCAGTGTGCTGTCAAGTATTTTTTCTTGTCAGCTCTGCTGTATACCCGGCGGGATATGTGGAGAAAATGGGATGTGACACAAAAAACGAACAATTGCGGAGGCGGAGATGGACATTTTCGGGCGCGGGACATGTATCGAAGACGGAAAGCTCAGGGATTACGCGGCGGCTGCGGCGCACATGGCGGAGCTCTCCGGGCGCGCGGGAGGCGCCGCCGAGGCGCGCGCCGTCCGCGACGATCTCCGGCGCATCGCCTGCGCCCGCGCGCTGTGGGACGGCGGCGGAAACGGCATCGCGCCGCCTGCCGCCGCGGAATGGCTGCTGGACAACTGGTATCTTGCCCGGCGGGAGGGCAAAAGCGCCGCCGTGGAGCTGGGCCGCGGGGGAGCTCTGCGGGGCTGCCGTGACGGCGCGGTGATAACCGTACTGTGCCGGGAGCTTGTGAAAAGCGGTCTGGGCAAGGTTACGCCGGAGCGCTGCGGGCTGTTTCTCTCCGGCTGGCAGACGGCGGCCACCCTCAGTCAGAAGGAGCTGACGCTCTTTCCCGCCGCTCTCCGGGCGGCGCTGATATCGTATCTCGCCCGGGTCTGCGGCAGCCTGCAGGAGGCGGGGGCGGCGGAGCTCGAAGCGCCCATGGCGGCGCTCTTCACCTCCCTGCGGCTGGTCTCCGCGCTGGAGCTCTCCCCGGTGCTGGACGGCGTGAACCGGGTGGAGCAGACCCTGCGCCGCGACCCGGCCGGGGTATATCCTCTGATGGCCGAGGAGAGCCGCGCCGATTACCGGGAACGGGTGACCGTTCTGGCCAAACGCGGCGGCGTCCAGGAATACGAGCTGGCCGAAAAGGTGCTGGAAATGGCCGAAAACGGCAGCGGTGAGGAGCGGCACGTGGGCTACTGGCTCTATGTCCGTCCGGCCGGGAACGCGCGGAAGGAGCCCTCCGGCGGGACGTATATCGCCGCGAATATACTGCTGACCCTGTTTCTCTCCCTGCTGCTGGGCTTCGCCGCGAAAAGCGCGGCGGCGGCGCTGCTTCTGCTGCTGCCGGTGTCCGAGGTCACAAAAAACCTCATAGATTTCGTCATCATGAAGCTGATAACTCCCCGCCGCATCCCCCGCCTCTCCCTTGAGGACGGGATCCCGGACGCGGGCCGGACGATATGCGTCGTATCCGCCCTGCTGTCCTCCCCGGAAGCCGGGGAAAAGCTGGGGCGCAGACTGGAGCGCTTCCGCCTCCTCAGCCGGGAGGGCGGGCGCAACGTCTCCTTCGGCATTCTGGCCGATCTGAAGGAAGCCGGCTCCGCGGAGACGCCGGAGGACGCCGCCGTCACGGCCGCGGCACGGAACGCGGTGGAAGATCTGAACAAAAAATACGGCGGCGGGTTTTATCTTTTTACCCGCCCCAGAACTCTGTGCGCCCCCGACGGGAAATATACCGGCTACGAGCGCAAGCGGGGCGCCGTGATGGCCCTGGCCGCGCTGCTGCGGGGCGACGGCTCCGGACTGACCGTTGAAGCGGGGGACGCCTCGGCGCTGGAGGGCACCAAATATATCCTCACGCTGGACGGGGACACCGGTCTGCTGCCCGGCTCCGTTTCGGAGCTGGTGGGGGCCATGCTGCACCCGCTGAACGCCCCGGCGGTGGATGCGGACAAGAGGCTCGTCACCGCGGGCCACGGCGTCATACACCCCCGGATATCGGTGGAGCTTGAAAGCGCGGCGGCCACTGACTTTTCCCGGGTGTTCGCCGGGCCCGGCGGCACCGACCCCTACGGCGGACTGTGCGGGGAGCTCTACATGGATCTGTTCGGACGGGGCGGCTTCGCCGGCAAGGGCATCATCGACGCGGACGCGCTGCTGGCGTGCTGCGGCGGAAGATTTCCCGAAAACGCCGTGCTGTCCCACGACGCGCTGGAGGGGGCGTATCTCCGGGGCGGCTATATGGGCGACAGGGAGCTCACCGACGGCTTTCCCTCCAGGCCGCTGGCCTATTTCCGCCGCATGCACCGCTGGACCCGGGGCGACTGGCAGAACCTGCCGTGGATCTTCCGCCGCGGGCGGGAGCTTTCCGACGTGGACAGGTGGAAGCTGTTCGACAGCCTGCGGCGGAGTCTTGTGCCGCCGCTGACCTTTGCCGCGATATTCGCGGGCTTTTTCATCAGGACGGGCGGGCTTGCCTCCGCCGCGGCCGCCGCTCTGCTGGCGCTGGCGGCGCGGCTCATCCTCTCCCTGGCCGACAGCACCGTCCGCCGGGCGGGCGAGGGCGGCGTGCGCTACCATTCCTCGGTCATCGGCGGCGTGTGCGGGGCCATGATGCAGACCTTCATGCGGCTGTGGCTGCTCCCCTTCGAGGCGTGGACCTGCGTCTCCGCCGCCGGGGCGTCGCTGTGGCGCATGGCCGTGTCCCACAGGCACATGCTCCAGTGGGAGACCGCCGCCCAGTCCGAGACGAACCCCAACGGCCTGTGGGCCCATGTGAAGGCCATGTGGTTCTCGGAGCTTGCCGGGCTTGCGTGCGTGATCCTCTCCGGCTCCGTCATCGGCATCGCCGCGGGCCTGATGTGGCTGTGCGCCCCGGCGGCGGCCTGGGCGCTGTCCCTGCCCGCCGCCGGAAGCCCCGGGCCCTCCGATAGCGCCCGCCGGTATCTCACCGGCTGCGTCCGGGGCGTCTGGGCGTATTTCGACGAGTTCTGCCGCGCCGGGGACAATTATCTGCCCCCCGACAACTATCAGGAGCAGCCGCCCGTGGGCGAAGCCCACCGCACCTCCCCCACAAACATCGGGCTGGCGCTGGTGTCCTGTCTGGCGGCGCTGGATCTGGGCCTGGACGAAAACGGCACGGCGCTGGAGCACGCGGAAAACATCCTGCGCACCGTGCTGAAAATGCCCAAATGGCACGGACACCTCTATAACTGGTACGATACCCGCACCCTGCGGCCCCTTAATCCGCCCTACGTTTCCACCGTGGACAGCGGCAATCTCTACGCCTGCCTCACGGTGCTGCGCTCGGGACTGGCGGAATACGGCAGGGACGACCTGGCCGCTCAGGCCGCGGCGCTGTGCTCCGAAATGGACTTTGCGCCGCTGTACGACCCATCCCGCAGGCTTTTCTATATCGGTCTCGACGGGCGGGACGACCGCCCCTCCGGCGGCTGGTACGACCTCATGGCCAGCGAGGCCCGGCTGACCAGCTATATCGCCGTGGCCAAGGGCGACGTCTCCCGCCGCCACTGGGCGCGGCTGAGCCGGGCCCAGCTGCGCAGCGACGGCTTCCGAGGCCTGGCCAGCTGGAGCGGCACCATGTTCGAATATCTGATGCCGGAGCTGTTTCTGCCCCTGTGCCGGGACAGTCTTCTCTACGAGAGCGCCCGGTTCTGCATGTACGTCCAGCGCCGCCGGGTGCGCCCCGGCGAGCCCTGGGGCGTGTCGGAAAGCGCGTTCTTCTCCCTTGACCCGGCCCTCAATTACCGCTACAAGGCCAGCGGCTGCGGCGGTCTGGCCCTAAAACGCGGCCAGGACAGGGAGCTGGTGATATCCCCGTATTCCAGCTTTCTGGCCCTGTGCGTTGAGCCCGCCGCCGCGGTGCGGAATCTGAAGCGGCTGGAAAAGCGGGGCATGCGCTGCGCCTACGGCTTTTATGAGGCGCTGGACTTCACCCCCTCCCGCTGCCGGGGCGCGGACGGCGAGATCGTCAAGTGCGTCATGTCCCACCATCTGGGCATGAGCCTCGCCGCCGCCGCGAACTATCTTGACGGCGGCGTCATGCGCCGCCGCTTCATGGCCGACCCCGCCATGGCCGCCTACCGCTGTCTTCTGGAGGAACGCGTGCCCGCCGGCGGCGGCACCGTCCGCCGCGGCGACGCCAGATCCCAGGACAAGCCCCGCCGCGACGCCGGGGAGCAGTGGTGCGTGAGAGGCGACGGCGCGGACTTTGAAAACCCCGCCTGCTGCCTGCTGTCCAACGGCGTGTACTATGTTATGTCAACCGAGTTCGGCCTCACGTTTTCCTCCTGCCGGGACACGGCGATCTACCGTTCGCCGGATGACCCGGCCGTGGACGGCCGCGGCGTGGACTTTCGTCTGCGCACACATGACGGCGTCGTCCCTCTGCTGCCCGCGCCCGGCGACAGGAGAAGCATACTCTGGGAGCTGGGCGAGTGCTCGGCGGGCGTCTCCGTCACGGACGAGGCCGTGCGCGTCAAATGCTCCGCGGCGGCGGCCTCCGGCTTTTCCGGGGAAATGCGCTTTGTGGAGCTGACCGCCCTGAAGGACTTCGAGGGCATGCTGGAAATGGAGTTCGAGCCGCTGCTGGCAAAATATGATGATTATGTAAACCATCCCGCCTTCTGGCGGCTGGGTCTCTCCGCCGAGGAGCACGAGGGCTGTCTGCTCATCCGCCGGCTCCGCCGGGGCGGCCAGCCGGGCATATGGCTGTGTCTGGCCTGCGGGGACTCCATGAGCTTTTCCGCGGACATGTCCGGCGGCATGGGCGCGCTTTCCCGGCCGCTGGTGCGGGCGCTGGTGCCGGTCTCCCTGAAGGCGGGCGAGAGCCGCAGCGTGCGCTTCTCGCTGTGCACCGGGGAGAGCGGTGACAAGGCCTACAACGGGGCTCAGCGTCTGCTGGCTCTGGGGCCGTCGGACTACGCCGGGATGCCCGGCGCCTGCGCCGCCCTCACCGGCATGTCCGCCCGGGAGGTGGGCGAGGCCATGGAGCTCGCCGGAGGCCTGTGGTTTCCGCGAAACGGCGGCATGTGCGGGCGGGATATGCTTTGGCGCTGGTCGCTGTCCGGCGATCTGCCCATAATCCTGTGCCGGACGGCCTCCGCCGAGGACGCCGACGGGCCGCTGAAGCAGTTCTTCCTTCTCAGAAGCTGCGGAGTCCTGTGCGATCTGGTCTTCATCACCGACGACGGCGGCGAGTATTCCCGCCCGGTGTCCCGGCATATCGAGGACGGGCTGGAGCGCTGGGGGCTGGGCCCCATGCTGGGTTCCTACGGCGGAGTGCACATCCTGCCGCCCGCCGCTTACGACGCGGTAAAAAGCTGCGCCGCCGCCATAGCCGGACCGGGCTCGCCGCCTCTGCCGGCCAGGCGCACCGGACGGAGCTACCCCGCCGCGCCCCAGGAGGGCCGCTCCGGCGTGCCGGAATTCAAATGGGACGGCCGGGTGTTTGAGTTTTATGTAAACCATTCCCTGCCCGCCCGCTGCTGGTCGGACATTCTCACAAACGGCAGCTTCGGCTTCATCGCCGCGGACAGCGGCACGGGACACATGTGGTACCGCAACGCCCGGGAAATGCCGCTGAACCGCTGGCTGAACGACCCGCTGGCCGTCACCGGCACGGAGGAGCTGGCCCTGGAGCTGGACGGGCGGCGCGTGAGCCTGTTCGCGGCCTCCGACGGCGCGCCCTGCCGGGTGCGCTTCGGCTTTGGGACTGCGGAGTGGCGGCGGGATTTCGGCGATTTTGCCGCCTCCGTCACGGCCTTCGTGCCGTTTTCCGCCGACGCCCGGGTGCTGATAGTGGAGTTTTCCGGCCAGCCGCGGGGCGATATAGTCTGGAAAACTGACCTTGCCATGTCCGGGAACCCCGACGACGCCGGCGCCGTAACTGTAAATTATGTAAACTCGATCTTCGCCGCCTCAAGCTCCCGCTCGTACTTTCCGGGGCTGCGCTTCCTCGCCTCCGCATCGGCTGAGCCGGACGCCTTCACCTGCGGCGGCGGCGCTTGGCGGCGGGGCGAATTCGACGCGTCCCGCGCCCCCTCGCCCCACCCGGTGATGGCCGCCAGATGGGCCGCGCGGCAAAACCTCATCATCGTGTGCGGCTGCTGCGGCGAGGACTCGCTTCTTGAATTATGTCAACTTGAAGCCGCCAAGAACGCTCTGGATCAGACCGCCGGGAAATGGCGGGAGCTCATGGGCCGCTTTGCCCTGAGCGGTGCTTCCCCGGCGCTGGAGCACATGATGAACGGCTGGTGCGAATATCAGGCTCTGGCCTGCCGCCTTTACGGGCGGACGTCGATATACCAGTCCGGCGGCGCCTTCGGCTTCCGCGACCAGCTCCAGGACGCCGCGAATCTCATCCTGCTGTCCCCGAGCTTCGCCCGGGAGCGCATCGGCGACGCCTGCCGCCACCAGTACCCCGAGGGCGACGTGATGCATTGGTGGCACGCCCACCCCGACGGCGACCGGGGCGTGCGCACCCGCTGCTCCGACGACCTGCTGTGGCTGGTCTGGGCGCTGTGCGAATACGCGGAAAAGACCGGCGATCTGTCGCTGTGCGCCGAGGAATATGATTATGTAAACTCACTGGCCCTTGCCGGCGGCGAGCGCGACCGCTATGAAACGCCTGCCAGGGCGGAAACGCCGGAGCCGGTGTGGCTCCACGCGCGCCGGGCCGTGGATATGTGTCTCTCCCGGGGAACGGGACGGCACGGACTGCTGCTGTTCGGCAGCGGCGACTGGAACGACGGCATGGACGAGGTGGGCGGAGAGAGCGTCTGGCTGACTTGGTTCTTCTCCCACACCGCCGACCGCTTCGCCCGGCTGCTTGAATTGTTATGTCAACCTGATTGGCAAAAGTACGCCGCCGCGGCTCAGGCGGCTGGCGAGGCGGCCGACCGCGCCTGGGACGGGGACTGGTATCTGCGCGGCTACTGGCCGGACGGGGCGCCGCTGGGCGGCCGGGGCGCCGAATGCTGCCGGATAGACTCCATCGCCCAAAGCTGGGCGGCCCTGTGTCCCTGGGCCGACCCCGCGAAGGTGGACAGGGCGCTGGAAAGCGCGGCGGAGCAGCTGTTCGACCGGGAAACCAAGCTGGTGAAACTCTTCACGCCACCCTTTGAAAACTGTTCCCGGACGCCAGGCTATATCGAAAGCTACGGCCCCGGCTTCCGCGAAAACGGCGGTCAGTACACCCACGGGGCCATCTGGCTGGGCATGGCCTGTCTGCGCCGGGGACTCACGGAGACCGGCGCGGAGATACTGGACGCGCTGCTGCCGGAAAACCACGACCTTGCAAAATATCTCGCCGAGCCCTTCGTGCTCCCGGCGGACGTGAGCTCCGCTCCCGGCCGCGAGGGGGAGGCCGGCTGGACCTGGTACACTGGCTCCGCCGGCTGGTATTTCCGGGCCGTGACGGAGGAGCTGCTGGGTATACGCCTCAGGCGCGGAGCGCTCACTGTGGAAAGCCCCGCGCTGAAAAACTACGCCGTGTCTCTGGTGGATCCGGCGGGCAGACGGCGCACCATCACCGTCAGGGACGGGACGGCAGTCATCGAATGAAAATGGAGCGAAACCACTACCAAAACTTGCGCCGGTATGATACAATATAGTATCTGACAAAAAATATTTCCTGGAGGCGGCTCCTTTTGGATATTGAAAGAAAAGAGATAATGCCCGGCGTGAACCTCACGGCGCTGCGCACGGACAAATTCAAGACCGGCTGTCTCAGTCTGTCGCTGCTGACCCAGCTTGACAGGGACACGGCCTCCATGAACGCCCTCATCCCCTGCGTGCTGCGCAGGGGCACGGCGCTCTCCCCGGATATGGACGCCCTGTCCCGGCGGCTGGACGGAATGTACGGCACGGCCGTGGAACCAATCACCCGGCGGATTGGCGAAATACACTGCACCGGCTTTTACGCCAGCTTTCCGGAGGGGCGGTTCCTGCCCTCCGGCACCGAGGTGATGGAGGAGACGGCCCGGCTGCTGGCCGAGCTGCTGCTGGCCCCCAACACCCGGGGCGGGCTCTTCCTGCCCGACTATGTGGACAGCGAGCGGGATAAGCTCATCGAGGCTATACGCGGCCGGGTCAACGACCGTCAGGGCTACGCCCTCCAGCGCTGCATCGAGGAGATGTGCCGCTACGAGGCCTATTCCACTCTGCGCTGGGGCGACGAAAAGTCCGCCGAGGCCATAAGATACCAGAAGCTCACCAAGCACTACCACACCCTGCTCGCTTCCTCGCCCATAGAGCTCTTTTACTGCGGCGGCGCGGACGCGGAGGATGTGACCGCCGTGCTGCGGGAGGCGCTGTCATCCCTGCCCCGGGGCGAGATCGACTGGGACATAGGCACCGACGTGCGCATGAACTCCGTGGAGGCCTCCCCCCGGGAGACCGTGGAGGAGATGGGCGTTTCCCAGGGCAAGCTGGTGATGGGCTTCCGGCTGGGAGAGTGCATGGCCGAGCCAGACATGCCAGCCATCCGGGTGTTCAACGCCCTCTACGGCGGCGGGGTGACCTCGAAGCTCTTCGCCAACGTGCGGGAGAAGCTGTCTCTGTGCTACTACGCCAGCTCCATCCTCGAGATACACAAGGGGCTGATGTTCGTCTACTCCGGCATAGACCCTGAAAACTACGGCGCCGCCCGGGACGAGATACTGCGGCAGCTGGACGCCGTGCGCGAAGGCAGCTTCACGGACGCGGAGCTGGCGGCGGCCAAGAGCTGCTTTGCCTCGGAAGTGCGGGCGGAGGCCGACTCCCAGGGCGAGCTTGAGGGCTACTGGCTTTCAAACGCGCTGGACGGCGGGGAGATATCCCCGGAGGAGCTGGCCGCTCTGGCCGAGGATGTGACGGCGGAACAGGTATCCGCCGTGGCCAGGAGCGTGGAGTGCGACGAGATATACTTTTTGAAGCCTGACGGCTCGGCGGAGGACGAAGATGGATCAGAGACGGTTTGACAATATCGGCGAGACGCTGTATACCGACGTTCTCCCCAACGGCCTGCGGCTGCGGGTGGATTCCCGCCCCGGCTTTGCGACCTGCTATGCCGCCTTCGCCGCCAATTACGGCGGGGCCAACCGCCGCTTCCGCTGCGGCGGCGAGTGGACGGACACCCCGGCGGGCGTGGCCCACTTTCTGGAGCACAAAATGTTCGACATGCCGGACGGCGACAACGCGCTGGACCTGCTCTCCGCCAACGGCGCGGAGCCTAACGCCTTCACCTCCTCGGGCATGACCTGCTATTATTTCGAGAGCACGCAGAAATTTTACGATAATCTCCGCCTGCTGCTGAAATTCGTTTCCACCCCCTACTTCACGCCGGAGAGCGTGGCCAAGGAGCAGGGCATCATCGGCCAGGAGATACGCATGACGGAGGACACGCCGGACTTTGCGGTGTACATGAACCTGCTGAAGCTGCTGTACGCCCGCCATCCCATCCGGGACGCCGTGGCCGGGACGGTGGATAGTATCGCCGAAATAAGCCCGGAAACACTTTACAGCTGTCACAAAGTGTTCTATAATCCCAGCAATATGACCCTGTGCTGCGCCGGAGACATCGACGCGGAAAAAGTCAGGGCCGTTGCGGAGGAAGCGCTTCAGGCGGAGCGCGGCTGCGTGCCGGAAACGGACTTCGGCGAAGCCGAGGCCGACACTCCCGCAGCCAATTACGCCGAGGACCGGATGGACGTTTCCGCCCCCCAGTTCCTCATCGGCGCGAAGGCCTCCCCCGCTCTTTCCGGCGGCGGCTTCCTGCGGCAGAAGCTGGTGGGACAGCTGGCTCTGCGCATACTGTGCGGCACCTCGTCCCCCTTCTACACCGGGCTCTACGCGAAGGGGCTTCTGAACCGGGAGTACGATTACGAGCTGGACTGGAGCGCCGGCACCGGCACGGTCATCATCGGCGGCGAGAGCCGGGAGCCCGGCGCGGTGCTGGAGCACTTCAAGGCCGCGGCGGCGGGCGTCGCCGGCAGCGGCATAAGCGGCCAGGCCTTTGAAAACGCGCTGCGCGCCTCCTACGGCGCCAGGCTCCGCGGTCTGGAGGATTTCGACAACGTGTGCGTCTCCCTCGCCGAGGGCGTTTTCGGCGGCTACGACGCCTTCGATTCCTTTGCCATGCTCCGCTCCGTGACTCCGGAGGAATGCGCGGAATTCATAAGGGACCGCCTGGCGCCGGATAAGCTGGCCATGTCCGTTATCCTGCCTGAGAAAGAGTGAATCTATGACTGAAACCATGATGCGCGAAGCATCCATATCCTTTCCCATGTTCGGGAATCTCACCATCAACCCCCCCGCCTATTTCACCGTGTTCGGCCGGGACATATACTGGTACGGCGTCATTCTGGCGCTGGCCTTTCTGGCCGCCCTGCTGTGGTGCGCCCACCGTGCCAGGGACTTCGGCATAAAAGAGGACGACGTATACGAGGAAGTCCTGTGGCTGGTGCCTCTGGGCGTCGTCGGCTGCCGGATCTACTACGTCATTTTCCAGTGGGACTATTACTCCAAGCATCTCAACGAGATCATCCGCGTCTGGGACGGCGGCATCGCCATGTACGGCGGCATAATAATGGGCATCATCTTTCTTCTCATCTGGACGAAGAAAAAGCATCTGTCCCTGGGCGCGGTGCTGGACACCGACGCCTCCGGCATGCTGCTGGCCCAGAGCATAGGCCGCTGGGGCAACTTCATGAACCGCGAAGCCTTCGGCGCTCAGACCGACATATTCTGCCGCATGGGGCTCACCAACCCCGGCGAGCAGACGATATACGTACATCCCACCTTCCTGTATGAGAGCATATGGACTCTCGCCGGTTTTATCGCCCTGAACATCTGGGCGAAGAAGGGGCACAGAAAATACGACGGCCAGCTCTTCATCATATACATCATGTGGTATGGTCTGGGCCGTTCGTGGATCGAGGGTCTGCGCACGGACAGTCTGTGGCTGATTCCGGGCGTGATCAGGGTGTCGCAGATGGTGGCCATGGCCAGCGCCGCGGTGATGGCGGTCATACTGATTGTCCAGGCCCGCAGGCCGCATCCGCCTGAAAAACTGTTTGTAAACCGCGCCTCCGCCGCGGAGCCCTCCGGGGCCGGGACGGAAGCCGAAGAAGAAACCAAATCGACTGAAAATAAGGAGGAAAATCACAATGTCTGACTACAAAAGCATCATCATGGGCACTCTCAATTCCCTGGGTGAGAAAGCCAAGGACCTGGCCGAGAGCGGCACCGTGCGCGAGATATACGACAAGGGCACCGGCAAGGCCAAGGCCCTCAGCCGTATCACAAAGCTGACGCTGGAATTAAACGGCTCCAGCGAGGATCTGAAGAAGGCCTACATGGAGATCGGCAAGCTGTATTACGAGGAAAACTGCAACGCGCCCCAGGGCTTTTTCGCCCCGCTGTTCGAGAAGGTCAAGGAGATATCCGGCCGCATGGACGTCATCGACAAAGAGCTCTCCGCGCTAAAGGAAGAACTCAAGGCCGACGAGGGCGAAGGCGAGGATTTCGACGACGTGGTGTCCAAATCCGAGGACGACGCGAAGAAGTAAAACAAAAACCGCGCTGCAGATGCAGCGCGGTTTTTTTGTTCCTTATCACGACGGCTGTGGGCTGGCCGACGGCACCGGAGTGAATATCATGTCCATATCCGTGTTCCCCGCTATACCGGGCACGCTGCCCTCGAAGCTGTACTGCCATATTGAGTGGGCGTAGTAAAAATCCGGATAATTGCCGGGGGTGCTCACCCAGAATGTATAGTCCTTGAGCTTCGTCAGATCGTACACATAGTAGCCGGTGTTGCGGTAGAAATACACGCAGGGCTTGTACCCGGCGGCGGCGATCTTTTCGCAGAAGGCCGCGGCGCAGGCCGTGACCGTCTCTCCGTCGGTCTGCGTGGTGCGGGCCGTGGCGTCGGAGTCGATGCGCTCCCAGTCGAACACCACAGGCAGCGTGACGTCGCAGCCCTTTATGAGCTTCAGCGTATACTCGGCCTCCTCGGCAGCCTCGTCGGCGGTGACGGCCTGGGAGAAGAAGTACACCCCCACCTTCAGTCCGGCCTTCAGCGCGCCCGCGATATTGTCCTTGAATTTTTCGTCCTCGCACAGGGCGCCCGCCGTATATCCCCGGTAGCCGCAGCGGATGAAGGCGAACTCGATCCCGCTTGCCGCCGCCTTGGTCCAGTCGATGTCCTGCTGATAGTAGGACACGTCGATGCCCTTCATGACGGTGTAGCCGCTGCCGGTGTAGGTGAGCTCCTTGTTCTCGCCCAGGGTGCTGAAGTCCGAGGCCTTGAAATCGCTGACCGGCACGCCCTTGGCCGGGGTTATCCACACCTCGGCGCTGCCGTCGTATACCTGCACCTGCCCCTTGTGCGGATCGCCGCAGGCGGAGACAAACAGCAGGACCGCCGCCAGCAGCAGCGCGGAGATCGTATGTAGTTTTTTTCGTTTTTTATCCATAGTGTGGGTATCATAACATAACGCCGCCTCTTTTGCAAATCACTCGTCCAGCGAGTCCAGAAGCGCCCTTCCGCCGAAGCGCAGGCTCCGTCTCATCCGCGCCCTGCCCCGGGATATGGTGCGGCTTACGCAGCTCTCGGTGACGCCCAGCCTTCCCGCCACCTCCCGCATTGACAGCCCCTCGTAATAGTGCAGCTCTATCATCTGCCGCTGGCGCGGGGTCAGTTCCTCGCTCAGCGCGGCATTCACCCGCGCCGCGGTAGAATTCTCCTCAGAGCGCTCCATCAGGCGGACGTACTGTCTCAGCGCCATGTATTCCTGTTTTCTCGGTTTCTCCTGCATCGGCGTCGTCACTCCCAGCATAGTAGTTTTTCAGGTATCTGGCTGTGGACATGGTTTCCTTGGCCATGGCCTCCACCAGGCACATCCTTCTTCTGAGAAGCATCCTCTCCGTTTCCGACATATCGGTGTTTCTCAGCTCGTGGCAGAGCTCGCGAAAACGCTGCCTGCACTTCTCCGACGCGGCCCGGTACTCCTCTGACATTTCCTCAAGTGTCATTCTTCTCTCCTCCCGCGCTTTCCGCGCTTTATCAGTAAAAATTGCTAAATTTTTTCGGTGCAAAGTGAATTTTGCTGTTGACAAACCGGGGCTGGTTTGTTATTATAGTCGACGCCGGTGCTCGTGCTGGTGTAGCTCAGCCGGTAGAGCAGCTGATTTGTAATCAGCAGGTCGGGGGTTCGAATCCGTCCACCAGCTCCACGTCGAAAGCAGCTCCTCCGGGCTATGCTGCAAGGGCAGCGGCAAAATTGAATATGGGCGAGTTCCCGAGTGGCCAATGGGGACAGACTGTAAATCTGCTGGCAATGCCTTCGGTGGTTCGAATCCACCCTCGCCCACCAAGTCGAGACGCTTTCGCGTCTCGACTGTTTTTTTGCGCAAAGCGCAAAAAAGGCGGGCGGGCGGATTCGAAAGGCGCGTCCAAGCTAACGCGCCGGGGGCGCGTTAGCCGCGCCGTGGCATGCCCGCAGGCATGATGCGCCGCGAGGCGCATAACGCCCCGGAACGTCTCCACGCGCACAGAAACAGAACTTTTTGCGCAAAGCGCAAAAAAGGTGGGCGGGGCGGATTCGAAAGGCGCGTCCAAGCTAACGCGCCGGGGGCGCGTTAGCCGCGCCGTGGCATGCCCGCAGGCATGATGCGCCGCAAGGCGCATAACGCCCCGGAACGTCTCCACGCGCACAGAAACAGAGCTTTTTTGCGCAAAGCGCAAAAAAGGTGGGCGGGGCGGATTCGAAAGATATGTCCCGGCAAATGCTCCGAAACGTATTTATCCGTGCCTTGATTTGTCGGTTTTTGCATGTTATAATCACATTAACGGCGGCAAAATCTGTAAACAGCGGCCGGAGATTCAAATAAATAGGAGGTTTTACCATGGGAAAATTCGTTGTAAAGCAAACCGGCACGGGCATAAAATTCGATCTGAAAGCGAACAACGGCGAAGTAATCGCCACATCCGAGGTCTACACAACGGAAGCGGCCTGCCTGAAGGGTATCGAGAGCGTCCGCGCGAACTGCGTCGGCGGGATAGAAGACCAGACAGCAGAACCCACAGTGGAGATAAAACACCCTAAATTCGAAGTTTACACAGACAAGGCCGGAGAATTCAGATTCAGACTGAAGGCCAAAAACGGCGAGATAATTGCTGTCTCCGAGGGCTACAAGGCGAAGAAGAGCTGCCTTGACGGAATCGAAAGCGTCAAAAAGAATGCCCCTGAAGCTCAGATCGAAAAGTAACGAGCATATCGCGGCGGCGCGGTTGTCGGCGTTTGGAAGTGCCGTCGCCGCAGCAAAAATTCCTGAGCGGCTTTTGCCGCCCGGGAATTTTTTTGGCGGCATTTCATTACGGGGAAAACCGCTATGCTGCAGCTCCGCAGCGCCTTACCCGGCTGCTTTGCCCGCCCGGGTCACCCCCGGCCGATAAGCTCCTCGGCCGTGGCTACCCGCGACCCCGCCAGCTCCGCCCGCTCCCTGCGGGAGAGCTCCCCGAACAGAGCGTCGAAGCAGTCCTCGCAGATAAGTTCCGTCCCTCGTCCCGCATCCCACGTGTATATCTCGTCCCAGGGCTCGAACTGCGCCCCGCATTCGGCGCACCGCAGCCTTCGCCCTGAACGGCAGAAATTATCTATGCTCATAATCTTGTCTCCATAATTATTTAATTGCGTATTGCATGTTTGATAATATATGTAAATGCATAATTTGTCAAGTGAAATTATCCAAGTTGGATAAAAATCTCCGCCCTGTGGGCGGAGATTTTTATTGTCTGTACTGTTCCAGGATACCCAGCCGCGTTTCGTGGCGGTTTATGCGGGATTCGTGCTCGTCGCTCTTTTTCCACAGCTTGTCGTGGGCTTCGCTGTTGCGGTCGTTCAGGGCCGAGATATTTTTTTCCAGCGAGCTCACGCTCTCCGTGAGGCGCGTGATGGCGGCGTTCAGGGCCAGCACGGGCTTAATAACCGAGCCGACCAGACCGATCAGCACGACGATCACCGTGACCACAGTCCACTCGCTCATTTTTTGTACCTCTCTATGGCGTCCCAGGTGAAGTGCATGTCCTCCACCATGCCCCAGGTTATGAACCAGTTCTCCAGCTCCTGCCAGGTGATGTAGATGATGTAATACTCGATGTCCAGATGACAGGGCAGGATGGCTTCTATGCGCACCTTCAGCTCCGCAAACGCGTCCGGCACGCCCCGGTTGTCCGGAAAGCTGACCCGCACCTTGCAGCGCTCGCCGGTCTCGCTCACCACGGCTTTCAAGCCGCAGCCGGAGAGGGTGTCGTTCAGCGCGTCCGGGGTAAAGGAGCAGTCGTCGATGCGCAGCAGGGCCATGATGGCCCGGCGTCTGTCGTCCAGGGTGATATAGCTGGGGTGGTAGGGCAGCACATCCTCGTATTTTGCCAGGCCAGCGTCCTGTGCGGTGGGCAGCAGCATCTCGGTCTCGACGCCGGCCAGCTCTCCGAACACGGCGTCCAGCTCCGCGCCGTCCGCGGCCAGCTCGCACTCGCCGGGGCCGTCGTCCACGTTGTACAGCCGCATGGGGCGCAGCAGGCTCTTCAGATAATCCGCATACCCCATTTTAAGCCTCCGTTACCGTGATGGCGCCCAGCACCGGCAGCTGCGCGCCCGTCACTGCCACGTCCGCCGTTGGCGCTGAAAAGGCGTAATTTTTCACGCCCTCCACGGAGTAGATCACGCTGCCCAGCTTTGCCAGCAGCACGTTCTGCCCCAGCAGCCTGCCGTCGAAATACGCCGTCAGCGCCGTTTTGACCTTTGCCGCCACGGCGGCTCCGCCGTACCCGGCCGCCGGCGTTACACGCACCGCCACGTCCACCGTCACCGTCTCCGGCGCGGACACGCCGATGTCCACGCAGATCTCACGCTCCGCCTGCAGCCTGGTTTTTACCGCGTTCACCAGCTCCGCCGACGGCACGCCTCCGGCGGATGCTATGATTATGTCAACCGTCCCCACTCCGCGGTTCTTCGGCAGGACGCTGGCGGCCGCCACGCCGTCGATGTCCAGGGCGCGGGCCTCGTAATACGCGGCGTTGGCGCCGTTGGGCAGCTTGCGGTAGCTGGCCAGCACCCTGACGCGCAGGGCGGCGTCGCTCTCGGCGTCGGCGCCGCCGGTGAAGGCCGCCGGGTTGTAGCAGGAGGTCACGCCCGCCGGGGCCAGCTCCATGATGTTCACCGCGCCGGCCGGCACGTTGCCCGCGGCGCCCGCCTGCATGGCCCGGGCGGGCACGTCGCAGTATACGCTGCCCGCCGGGATGACGCCCTGTACGGTGGTGGCGAATTCCGCCTCGTTTTCCGTCATGCAGGCCGTGCCAGCCGGTATCGTCACCGCGGCCGTGCGGGCGGAGCCCACGGAAAAGCGCAGCTCACCGGCGGACTTCACCGCCTCCAGCCGCTCCAGACCCCTTATTTCGGCGTGGTAGTCCAGATACGTCCCCTCGGCCGTCTGGGGAAAGGCTTGTCTGGTCACAAAGTCCGCCTGCACCCACAGCGTGTAAAGCTGGGAGGCGGCGGCGTAAAGCCGCAGGTACATGTCGCCTCCGTCGGCCAGCGCCAGACCGGATCTCTCCTCATACAGCGCCTTCATCTCTTCAAATATTTCATCGGTGGTCTTCATATCATGTTCCTCCAATCGCAGTCGTCACGCTCAGACTGCCTCCGCCGGCCGAGAAGGAAAGTGCGGCCAGCAGCGTGCCCGCCTCCGGCTCCGACAGGCTAATGCTCTCCAGCTCTATCCCGCTCTCGTCCGCGAGAGCCTCCGCCACGTATTGCCGGGCCGCTCCCATCCTCTCCGACGGCCTGGTCTGCATCAGCAGATACAGCCTGCTGCCATAATCCGGCAGGGGCGCGAAGCCCCCGCGCCGGGCCGTCAGCTTCATCACTATCCTCTGGGCAAGCTCCTCCGCCCCGGACACCGTCGCCAGATCAAGATATCTTGCCGGGACGTATCCGCCGTTTTCAAGCTTCAGTTCCATCAGTTGCCAGTCCTCCCGTCATCCCAAGATCTTGCCGTTCACAATGAGCGTGCCCGTAATGGTCACCTCGCCGGAAATATTGATGTCGCCGCTGTGGGAGATGTTGCCGTTTATTATCATCGAACCGTCGTTCCTCATGTACACGGAGGCGGCTTTTGATTTTATGTAAACCTCTCCCGGGCTTATCCCGGCGGAGGCCGCGTTGTTCAGCCGCCCGCTGACGACTCTGGAGCCGTCGGCGCAGTCTATCATCAGCGCCTCGTCCCCCACCTCGGGCAGCCAGTAATAGCCGCCCGGCGCGGCGACGTCCAGCTCCCGGTACTCTCCGTCGCTCACGCCGGCGGCCCGGCCGCCGCCGATGGTTATCTCGCACACGTCCGCATGACTGGCCGGCTCTATGCCGGCCTGGGCCGATTTTTCAGACAGCCACATTCCTATACCTCCTCCAGCGTCAGCACGGTCCCCGCGCTGTCCTTGTCGGCCCAGCAGCGGGACGCGTAGACCCGGTATTTTCCAAAAAGCCCGAAGGGCTTGTAATCCAGCGCCGCGGTGTCCCCGGCGAAGGCAGCGAACAGCTCCGGCAGCGTGAGCTCGCACACCCGCTTGCCTCTGGCGGAGCGGGCGATCTGATACCGGCCGGTGTAGCGCGCTGCGTCGTAAGACATTTTGCGGGGTATGGACACCACTCTCCGGCAGGACGCGCCCCTGTCGGCGTAAGGGCTGTTCACCACGCTGCCCAGGGTGCCCCGGGATTTGTTCTTGAGCACCACCTGGGAGATCACGCCGTAGCGGTTGTCCCTGTACGCCGCGGACGACACTGGGGTGCTCTGGCCTATGGTCAGGCTCTCCCCCGCCTCGCCGTTCATAATAAGCACGCCGTCCCGGGAAAATCTGGGCTCTATGCCGGCGGAAAACCAGCAGAATTCCCGCAGAACTCCCCACTGGCTCTCGCCGGACCTGACGGTAAAGGACGGCAGCGCGGGCATTTTCCCGGTCTTCACGTTTTTTATGCCCCAGGGGTAGACATGGCGCTGCAGGATGAAGTCCAGCCCGGCGCCCGCGTATTCCACCGCCTCGCACTCGTTGTCCAGCAGCAGGGCCTCCAGCGACCTGCCCCGCACCACGGCCAGCAGGCCGGATTCGTCGGCGGTTATCTCGTACTCGTCCACCACGCCGAAAAACACGGTCTTGCCGCCGTACTCGCCCCTGAACCTCACGGCCCCGTAAAGCATGCGCAGCATGTCGTATTTAAAAAGGAAGCTCACCTCGAAGGCGTCGCAGGGCTCGCCCAGGCCGTGGCTCACGTCCCAGGACAGCAGCACCGGCAGCCGCCAGGTCTCGTTATCGTATGTGGTCAGATATCCTGTCATAAACGCCTCCTAAGCCGTGCGCAGAACGTCGCCCGGGTAGATGAGATTTGGGTTTTTGACCTGCGGGTTCAGCGCCACCAGCTCTGCCAGCGTAAGCCCGCAGGCGTTGGCGATGTTCCACATGCAGTCCCCGCTTTTTACGGTGTACCAGCTCTTTCCGGAGGTTTTTCCCGCGGAGGCCGCCGTCAGGGAGGTCCCGCCGGAATACGATACCTTCACCGCCCCCGATTCGTAGCCGTCGAAGCACTCCCAGAATTCGAAGGTGTAGCTCACATAGTCCTGAGTGGGCACCTCCTTCAGGGAGAGGTCGGCGAAATAGGCGTTTGCCGTCTGCCACAGCGGATGGACGAGGATGCCGGGCGTGTCCTCGTAAAACACGCTGGCGAGCTTTTTGAATTCCTCGTAGGCCCCAACGCCGCAGAATTCCCCCTCTCCCCGGAGCACGCGGTTGGTGCGGCCCAGATTCTGGAGCGTGTACGCGCCGAAGGGCACCTTGTGGGTGACTATGCCGCGTCTGAACTCAATCTCATAGGTCCTGGGATTGTGGGGCCAGACATAGGATTTGAATCTCATGGGTGAAAGCGTCATACACTGCCTCCTCAGTATTTTTCAAAGCCCGCGTCGTAGCGGCGGCTGTCCCGGCTGAAATAGTCGGACACCCGGCTCATTTCCAGCCGGCGCCTGCCCACCGCGTTTTCGTAGCGGCGGTGGGGCTGGCCGGCAACGTAGCTCTCCGTCAAGGTTTCCAGTACCCTGCCGTTTACGGATGTGCCGCTCTCCAGCGCGCCGGTACCGCGCATCTCCCGCTCCGGCGCAGCGTCCTGCGCCTCCGCCTGTCGTTTTGCCGTTTTGGCGCGGGCGGCGAGCTCCTCCGCAAGTTTTCCGGGCCCGTCCTCCGCTTCCGGAGAAACCGTCTCCCCGCTTCCCGCGGTCTCCGCCGCCGGTTCTTCATCCGCCGCCGCCATCGCGGCCGCGGCTCTGGCCGTCAATGGCGCCTGCCGGGCGCCCTGCCGCTTTTTTCCGGCGGTATCGCCCGCGAAAAGCGCCAGTATCGAGGCGGCGCATTCGTCAAGCTCGCTTTTGGAAAGGTTCTTCACCAGCGCGTCGAATTTATCCGTCACCTGCCCGCCTCCTTAAGCTTTATAAACCTGTCCGGGTCGAAAGCGGGGTTGTATTCCTCCCCCGCTCCGGCACCGGCGCGCCTGTCCAGCAGCATGTGGCAGGCAAACCGCAGGCAGTCCGCGTCCGACATCCGTCTTGCCGCCCGTGAGGACGGCAAAACGGAAAATTCACGCAGCACCAGCCAGCGCAGCCGCTCCATGCTGTTTTCGGACAGGGCGTCCGTCAGCTCCTCCGGCGTCATATGCCGGTCTCCACCCTGCTTTTGGCGATAAGGCTGATCTTCTCCGCCACCATTTCCGAAAGCTCGCCGCTCTCGGCGATCTCGCTCCACTGGCAGCCGGTGTAGACGATGCGCCTGTCGGGCTTGACGATGACCAGCGAAAACTCCTTGAGCTCGTGGAAATTGATGCCGTCGGACACGGCCTCGTCGGTGGCGTAGAGCCGCGTGAGCTCCAGCCGGTAATTGAGCTGGGTGGCGATGGTCGCCACGGGCTGGGCCTCGCCGAAGGCCTCGATGGTCTTCTCGGTCTTTTTGGCCACGGCGCGGTAGCTCTGCACCACGGCTACCTTTTTGCCGTCGGCCTCCAGATATATGTCGCTGCTTGTGGGAAATCCCGTCATATTCTTCTACCCCCTTCAGACCGTGATATACGCGGTGAGGCGTATGCTGTTGAGCCCGTGGGCCACGGTAAAATCGAAGCTCACGTCGCATATGGTGGGGTCGGCGGAGTCGGCGGCGACCGTTACGGCGTCGTAGCCGTCGATGATCTCCCGCGCCAGCGCGTCCTCCAGCTCGATTACCACCTGGGTGCGTATCGCGCCTCTGGTCTGGGCGGTGTTTTTCGCCCTGGCAAACTTGGTACGCAGGGCCGCCCGGATGGAGGGGATGACGCTGTCCACGATAAGGATGGTGGTCAGCTCCCGCCAGGTGGCGTCCGTCTCCCCGGCGGTGGTGGTGCGGGTGGTGATGCCGCGCACCACCGATATCTCGCCGGAAACGCTCTCCACCGGCGTGACGCCGCCCAGTATGATGGCGTTCACGTCCCCGTCGGCAAAGCTGTTTTTCAGCTCGCCCAGCCCCAGGAGCACCGCGCCGTTGAGCGGCAGGGCCGGGTCTCTGCTCCCGGCCGCGCAGCCCGCGACTGCCGCGGCCACGGCGCCGGGGACGCCGTCCTTTTCCGCGTTGCCCACCAGCGTCATGCGCTCAGAATTCAAGGCGGACGCCGCGGATATGAGCTCCGCCGCCGTCCCGTCCGCCTCGGCGATGCCTATCCTGTACTTGAAATTTTCGCCTCCGGCGGCAATGGCGGCCTTCATGGCCGCATGCACGGCGGCGTCCCTGCTGCCGCAGAGCATGTACTTCACCCGGCTGTCCTGCATAAGCACGGCGAAGGCGGCGGCATAGTTCTCGGCTGTGGCCGCCCCGCCCACGGCGGCGGGGACCGCCACCACCCGGGACGCGCCGTTTTCCAGCAGCAGCCGTATCAGCTTCGTCATGTCGCAGTCGGCCCCGAAGGCGGCCGCGGCCTGGGTATAGCTGGTCACGGTCACTGCCGTGCCCGTGCTCCCGGCGGCGGACACGGCGGCAAGGCCGGCCACGCCTCCGTCGGATTTTCCCGCCAGAGTGCTTGAGACCTCGTAGGACGAGTAAACGCCCGGTCTCTCGTTAACGCTCATTTATTTCAAAACTCCTCTCAAAACAAAATCGGTGAATTCGGCGCCGTCCTCGGATACGGTGCGGGTCAGCACGGCCAGACAGTGGGCCTCGCACCGGCAGCGGAACAGCTCCGTCACCTCGTCCGGCTCCGTCTCTCCGCACACCAGCGCCCTGAGCTTCAGCCCGTCCGGCGGGGCGGCGAAGGCGGAGCTTATGCTCTCAAAGCACGCCGCGCAGCCCGCGGCCTCCGGCGAATATACGTCCAGCCCCACCACCAGCTCCAGCTTAGTCCCGTACACCTCTCTCGCGGCTCCGTTTATCTCCTCTGTGCCCAGATAGTCGCCCATGCCCGCCGGGAGGCTTTTGCCGCTTTTCACGCCCACGCACACCGTGGGCGAGGCGGGCCTTTCCAGTATCTCGCCCGGATACTCCCGCACGGCCGTCACCCCGGCGTTTTTCAGCATGGCCGTCACGGCGTCCAGCACTGTGTCAAGCATTTCCCGCCCCGCCTTTCAGCCGCAGCACGCCCTCCCAGTGGGCCATATCCGCGCCGGTGCCCACGCGCTCGAAGCGCACCAGTTCGTAGATCCTGCCGCCGCATTCCACGTCGGCGCTCTCCTCCTCCCCCGTCAGCGCGCCCGACTCGGCGATGAGCAGATATTTTGCTCTGCCCACCGCGCCGGGCCGCGTCCGGCGGGAAAGATTTTCGTATTCCGCGAAGTCCAGGGGCGAGATGAAGCCCTTGGCCGTCCTTGCACCAGCGGCGCATCTGACGGTTATGCCGCTGCCGTATTTTTCGATGACCGAGTCCGCGCAGTTCATCAGCCGTCCACCCCCTGAAATGCGAAGCCTCTGTCCTCCAGCCAGTCCGACAGCAGCTCCTCCGCCCGAGCTCTCAGCCTGGCGGCGGACGAGCCGCCCCGCCTGCGGGTGACGGAAATGTTGCCCGCCCTGAAGGACGATACGTCCCCCGCCGCGTCGCCCAGCTCCATATACATTGCGATGGCCAGCAGACCGCAGGCCGTTGTGAAGGTCTCCCCCAGGCTCTCCTGGGTCACGCCCTCCCGGAGCCGGGCCGCCAGAGCCGCCTGCGCCGCGGCGCATACCGCCGTCAGCGCGGCTCTCTCCGCGTCGCCTATGCTCCCGGGCAGCAGCGTCTCGGCCTTTGTCTCTATCTCCTCTGTGGAAAATGCCATTTGTTCCCCTCCCGTCGTTTTAGAAACGGGGGCGCGCTGCCGCGCCCCTTATTTCCCGGCTCAGACAGTCAGCACGCGGCTGGCCTCAGTGTAGAGCTTGGCGAAGCCGGAGATGCTGGTGATGGCGGCGCGCTCCAGCTGGCGGTCGATGAGGCGGTCGTACTCCACCTGCACGTCGCCGGCGGTTATCATCTCCAGCGCGTAGCCCTTGTCCAGACCGATCATGGCCCCTTCGGGCATGGCGGAGGTGCGGATGAGCTTTGCGCCCAGGGGATTGGTGAGCTCGCCGGTGCCCTGGAAGTTGAGGCCCGTCAGCGAGTTCTGGAACTCCTGGAACTGGAGTATCTTCATCATCACGTCCGGAGATACCAGCAGGGTATTCATGATGTAGGGGTCGAACTCGTTCCAGAAGGCCAGCAGGTTCGCGTAGCTGAGACTTC
>Ga0183095_10050_pt3 | contig 78136 bp, 83 predicted proteins | sample BioMet4_FD_130346 | JGI IMG/M metagenome (GOLD analysis project Ga0183095, IMG submission 130346) | Microbial communities from bioreactor (seeded with sewage sludge) at LBNL, California, USA - Biofuel metagenome 4 (v2) (version 3) | ecosystem: Engineered > Bioreactor > Anaerobic > Unclassified ... | reverse complement strand
TGCCTTGGTTTCCTTGCTACCCGTAAACGGGTCGATGTACTCTTTCAGGCTCATTTGGTCTGCAATTTGATCTTCTTCTAATTGTTTTTTAATGTATTCCTGTATCTGCTTCTTATTACGACCTACTGTATCCACATAATAACCCCTTGCCCAGAAATGTCTATTTCCATATTTTTACTTCAAATTTGCATGTCTATCGAAAATCATTAAACTACTTTTTCCTTTGAGATAGCCCATTATTTGTGATACACTGTATTTCGGTGGTATACTTATGAGCATGTGAATATGATCTGGGCAAGCATTTGCTTCTATGATTTCTACTCCTTTTTGCTCACATAATTTTCGTATTATGAATCCTATGTCCGCTTTTATTTCTCTGTATATCACCTGTCTTCGATATTTGGGCGCAAATACTATATGGTATTGACATCTCCACTTTGTATGTTCTAAACTATTTATGTCTTTCATTTTGAAGACCTCCTCGATATTTTGGGTTAGGTTGACAGACCTTAACTTTAATATATCGGGGAGTTTTATTTCTGTCCATAGCTTAAGCTCTTTTCCCACCAGCAGAGCTGGTGGTTTTTGGCTTACAATGAGATAACAAAAGAAGCACACCTCTATTTGTGGGGTGTGCTTCTTTTGTTAGTTGAATGCGGCCGGAGAAAAACCTGACGGCGCAAGTTTTTATCAAAACAAAACAGAGGTACTCGCAAAATTGTGTTGTTATGGTGCTACCTTTACATTCTATTATAATTGACAGTTCTATTTTAGATAAAGTTTACAGTTACGGTCGACTTACATTTATCCTTATGATAAAATAAATTTAGGAGGGATTTAAATGAGTATGTTTATGCGAGGTATATACTTGGTACAGTTTGATTTGTCTGATTATGGCTGTATCGAGATTAATAACCATAATCAGTAATTGAACTGTACCAATTTTATAATTATAACGACTATTATAAAAGAGGTAAAAATATAGATGAAAAATCCATATATGAATGTAAACAGAATTGAATTTTTAGTCACGCTTTTATGCAGTGGAAGATGCAAACATTGCTCAGTAGTTTCAAAAACCAATAAGAAAGACTGTCGATTTGTAGACCCAGTAAGAGCATCTGAAACCATTAGATCATTAACAGATATTTTTGATATTAGCTCGTTAATGACATTTGGAGGAGAGTCACTTATTTATCCTGATATCACTTGTCAGATTCATAAAATAGCCTCGCAATGTGGGATTGCTGAAAGGCAATTAATCACAAACGGTTATTTTTCTAAAGATCCTGATGTCATAAGAAAAGCTTCTTTTTCTATTCACAATTCTGGAATTAATGACGTTTTGATTTCTGTCGACGCTTTTCATCAGGAAACAATTCCGTTGAAGTACGTACGGTTATTTGCCGAGGCTTTGCTTCAGCAGAATATCCAATGTGTACAGTTTCATCCGGCTTGGGTTATTAATTCGTCACATCAAAACAAGTACAACAAATTGACGCAAAAAATATTGGATTCTTTGTTTGATTTAGGAATTAGAGTATCAAGTGGAAATAATATTTTCCCAACCGGTAACGCGGAAAAATATTTGAAAGAGTTTTATCCAATACCTAACAATTTAAACTTGAATAGTAGGTGCGGAGAGGTTTTATATACTGACCGCTTGGACGATGTACATAGTCTATCAATTGACCCAAATGGAAATGTAGATGTTTGCGCTTTCACAATTGGCAATATATACAAAGAAAATATTGATACCATTATTGAAAGGTATGATCCATGTCGCAACAAAATGATGAAGGCGTTAATGGAAGGCGGCGTAAAAAAACTTGTCGAATATGCTGAGAACTGTGGCATAATAATCGATACAAGTGACTGTTATTCGGCCTGTTCGGTTTGCAGAAAAACCATTGCAGCTCTTGATAGGACTTTAATTAGCTGAATTTTTTAAAAAGTTGGTTGCATCTAAATGAGCTAATGACCATTAATAGGAGTATCATTTTTCTATGACACAGAAGAGTGGTATTTCTTATGTCTCTAAACTTTGATTATATTATTGTTTTCAATTTTTTCATTACCTTCCTCATTGACTGCGAACCAATTCAATGTTAAGATTAAAAAAGTAAAAATAGAGGAGAGCACTATGAATGATTATGTTATTGTAACAGATGCCACATGTGACCTTCCGGCTGCTTTGGCTGAGCAAATTGGAGTTGATATTATTCCAATGGACTTTACCATGAGTGGCAAAGTCTACAAGCATTATCCTGACGCGCATGAGATGGATTTTCACACTTTTTATGAGAGAACTAAAAACGGAGAGATGTCCGTTACTTCCCAAATCAATGGAGTTACTTACGATAAATATTGGGAGCCAATTTTAAAAGAAGGCAAAGATATTTTATATATTGGATTTTCATCTGCTCTGAGCGGTACATACCAGGCCTCCAAAATTGCTGCGGAAGAATTAATGGGACAATACGGGAACAGAAGAATTATTTGCATTGATTCTAAAGCCGCATCTGTCGGTGAGGGAATGCTTGTTTATGCAGCGGCACACAAAAGAGCCGAGGGGATGAACCTTGAGCAGTTGGTGCTGTGGGTAGAAAAAAACCGTGATCATGCTTGTCATTGGTTCACAGTTGACGATCTTAATCACTTGAAACGCGGCGGCAGGGTATCGACTGTGACTGCAGTGGTCGGTACAGCGCTTGGCATTAAACCAATATTACATGTTGATGTACAAGGAAACCTCATTCCTGTTTCGAATGTCAGGGGACGCAAGAAATCTTTGGAAGCTTTAGTTGATCAAATGGTAAAAACCTGTATTAATCCGGAAGACCAGACGATTTTTATTGGTCATGGGGATGACATGGAAGCTGCTGAATACGTAAAGTCTCTTGTGAATGAAAAATTCGATGTCAAAAATATTATTATCAGTGACATGGGGCCGGTAATCGGTTCTCATACAGGATGTGGAATTATTGCACTGTTCTTTTTCGGGACTGAAAAATAAATATCAGTTAATGGCCGCTCTATAGCTTCGCAATTTTTAAGCTTGAAAGAAAAAATCATAAAATAAAAAGGGTATTCTATTGATATGGGATACCCTTTTTATTGCATTTTAATACTCTTTCAACTATTATATAAAAGTGTATATAAATAGGCAGATATCCATAATATTGATTATTTATGTGATATTGAATACCGAAAACAATAGAACGAAAAGGATGTAATTCATGACTTCGACTAAATCGGAAAAACGAGCAATTTTACTCATGGTCATTTGTGCCAGCCTGTGGAGTATTGCGGGCATTTTCATTAAATTAATCCCATGGAATCCATTGGTAATTGCCGGGTTTCGAAGTTTGATTTCTGCTTTTGTAGTATTGGTATTTATGCATGTGGCAAAAATGAAGATTAAATTGAACCGATTTTCAATTGTGAGCGGAATATTTATTGCAGGTACGTTTTTTTCGTTTGTGTCAGCAAATAAAATGACTACTGCGGCAAACGCGATTGTACTGCAGTTTACCTCTCCAGTATTTATTTTGATTATTTCTGCAATCGTGTTTCATCAGCGCTTTCATAAAGCCGACCTGATTACGGTTATTGTTACCTTATTCGGTATTTCACTGTTTTTCTTTGATAAGCTTGGAACAGGAAGCCTTTTAGGAAACTTTATGGGTATTTTAGCAGGTTTTTTTATGGCTGGCATGTATATTATCACAGGCCGTGCAGACGAAGATTCCCGCATGAGCGGCATTTTGTTTGGTCATGCGCTTACTGCTATCATTGGTGTACCGATGATGTTTATTTTTCCAACTCCAATTACGACAACTGCGCTATTAAGTGTTTTAGCACTGGGGGTTGTACAGCTTGGCATACCATATGTTCTTTATGGATTGGCGGTTAAACATTGTCCGCCGTTGGCTTGTTCTTTAATTGGTGCGATTGAACCGCTTCTTAATCCGGTTTGGGTGTTTATCTTTAACGGAGAGGCCCCGGGAATGTACGCGCTTTTTGGCGGTGCAATCGTCATTACTGTCGTCACAGGCTGGTGTATTTGGCGCGACCGGTTTGTCGCGAAAAATGCAGTCAACAAAGCATGAGAAATGTCATTGTCTTAACATGATTTTTAGATACATTTCGTTTTGCTTGTCACTGTTTTGTGTTATAATGGTGAAAAGTTTGTAAGAAAGCTGGAAATCAAAATGAGTCAAGAAACTGAAAAGTTATATTATGAAAATACATATTTGAAAACTTTTACCGCACAGGTACTTGATTGCTGTAAACAGGGACAGAACTATGCCGTTGTGTTAAATCGAACGGCATTTTATCCTGAAGGTGGTGGTCAGCCGGCGGATATTGGCGTGTTAAATACCGTAAATGTACTGGATGTACATGAACATGACGGAATAATTGTTCATACGACGGACAAGCCGCTGAATGTTGGCAGTACGGTAACAGGTGGAATAAACTGGACATATCGTTTTTCATTTATGCAGCAGCATTCGGGTGAACATATTGTTTCGGGAATTGTGAACCGATTGTTTGGTTTTGATAATGTAGGTTTCCATATGGGTAGTAAGGCGGTCACTGTCGACTTTAGCGGTGATCTCAATGAGGATAATATCGCGTTGGTTGAATTCCTCGCCAATGAGGCGGTTTACCGCAATACTCCACTTCAAATTTCATATCCCAGTTCGGATAAGTTATCCGTGTTGAATTACAGAAGCAAAAAAGAATTAACAGGGAAAATTCGTATTGTTACTGTCCCCGGTTACGATGTTTGTGCTTGCTGCGGCACCCATGTCGCGACAACGGGGGAGATTGGAATCATCAAGCTTCTGTATTCGCAAAGATACAAAGGTGGCACGCGTGTCAATTTGCTGTGCGGTAGCAAAGCAGTTGCCGATTATAATGAAAAAGAGAAGAGCGTTACCGCCATATCTATTTTACTTTCTTCCAAGGCAGAGGAAGTTCAGAATGCAGCCACACGCTTGCTGGAAGAGAATACTACGCTGAAACAGCAAATAGTTGCGTTGCATGATCAAATATTTGAATCAAAAGCAGCGAATATACAGGATGGCACGGAAAGCATTTGCCTTTTTGAAAAAGAGCTTACGCCAAATGATTTACGTAAATTTTGTCTGTTGCTTTGCGAGCGTTGCAGTGGCATGGTTGCGGTGTTTTCCGGCAGTGATGAAACTGGATATAAATATGCGTTGGGAAGCACACGTATGGATGTGCGCCCGTTTGGCAAGGAACTGAATAATACTTTTGCTGGAAGGGGCGGCGGGAGTAAGGAACTGATACAAGGCTCATTAACAGGAACACAAAATGAACTAAAACAATTTTTCAATGATAAAAAAACAAATTGAATTCTCGGAGGATTTAGAATATGTATAGCTTTCATAACGACTACAGCGAAGGAGCGCATCCGAAAATTTTAGAGGCACTTACTAAGGCAAGCGCTGAACAGAATGATCCATATGGCAATGACCGACACAGTCTGCACGCAGCGAAGTTAATCAAGCAGACAATTGGATGTGAGAATGTTGATGTGCACTTTTTCGAGGGTGGTACGCAGACCAATATGACTGCCATCTCCTCGTTCCTTCGGCCTTATGAGGCTGCTGTTACCGCACAGACCGGACACATCCATGTACACGAAACCGGAGCAGTCGAAGCCACAGGGCATAAGATTCTCACTGCTGTAACCGGAAATGGAAAGCTTAACCCCAGTCTGGTAAAAGAAGTTTTGGACGGACATACCGATGAACATATGGTAAAACCAAAGCTTGTTTATGTTTCGGAGTCAACCGAGATTGGAACGATTTATAAAAAAGCTGAATTGGCTGCCATAAGTGAATTTTGTAAGGAACACAAACTATACTTATACCTTGACGGGGCACGGTTGGGCTCCGCACTTACTTCCGATGAAAATGACCTTACGTTTCAAGATTTGACAAAGCTGACCGACGCTTTCTACATAGGCGGTACAAAAAACGGAGCACTTTTTGGAGAAGCACTTGTCATTTGTAATCCGGATTTAAAAGAGAATTTTCGGTATATGCTGAAACAGAGGGGTGCGATGCTCGCAAAAGGGATGGCATTGGGCGTTCAGTTTGAAACATTGTTTCAAGATCATTTGTACTTTGAACTGGCTGAACATGCAAATGAAATGGCTAACCAAATCAGACAGGCAATAGCAGATGCAGGCTTTGGGTTTTTATCACCGTCGTCGACGAATCAGTTGTTTCCTGTTTTGCCAGATTATTTAATTGAAAAGCTTCAGGGGGAATACGGATTTCAGCTTTGGGAGAAAATCGACAATTCCATGTCTGCAATTCGTCTTGTTACTTCATGGGCAACGCCTGAGAGCGCAGTGAAAGGTTTCATTCATGACTTCAATGATTTTGTATTATAATCATGGAGGGCAAAGACAATGAGAAAAATAAATTTTTCGATTCTGTGTGCAGGTTCAATTGCAAAGACAATGGCAAAAACTGTTTCTCCTTGCCAAAAGTAAAAAATAATTCATTATGGAGGCTGTTTGGACACGCTTTCTGCCGTTTACCGCAAAGCTGCGCGAACTAATTGATAGTGGTATGATTGGAAATCCCTTCACTCTTACAGCATCATTTGGCCAGAATTTGACGCATATTGACCGTTTGGTTAACCCGGGACTTGCTGGAGGAGCTTTGTTGAATTTGGGGATTTATCCACTGACTTTTGCCTCCATGGTTTTCAGTACCAAGATTGAAAAAATCGAATCGGCTTGTGTTAAGTCTGACCGAGGGGTCGATGCGCAGGATAGCGTAACTATTGTTTACAAAAATGGTCAGATGGCAGTTTTGAATTTTTCGTTCCTATGTAAAATGGAAAATCAGGCAATTATTTACGGTGATAAAGGCTATATCGTGTTGGATACCTTCTGGCAGGCGGAATCAATTCAAGTATATCTAAATGATGAAACGAAGCCAAGAATATTTGGGGTGCCGTTTGACTTCACGGGCTATGAATACGAAGTGCGTGCAGCAGTGAAAGCAATTGAGCTCGGCGAATTAAGCTGTGTTCAAATGCCGCCGGAGGAGACGCTCCGTATTTTAAAAATCATGGATCAGCTTCGTGCTGATTGGGCAATCCGTTATCCATTCGAATGATCATTAAAGGAGCAGATAGAATATGGAGATTCAATACATTCATAAAATTTCTGAAAAAGATTATAACAGGTTGCGCAAGGCGGTCGGATGGTCTGAGATTCCATCAAAACAAGCCGAAATTGGCTTAAAGCACACCGCGTTCCAGATTGTCGCAACAGACAATAATATTCCTGTTGGCATGGCTCGCTTGGTTAGTGATGGCGGCTACGTTCAATATATTGCCGATGTTGTTGTACTTCCCGGTTATCAAGGTTATGCAATTGGGAAGACGATGATCAATAAAATCATGGATTTCATTGACGAAGGACTGGAGGATGGTGACAAAGCTTTGGTTTGTCTGATGGCGGCCAAAGGAAAGGAACCATTTTACAAACAGTTTGGGTTGGAAGAAAGGCCGAACGACAACTACGGTGCCGGTATGTCTAAATGGATTATAAAGTAAAAAGAATTGATGAAACATTTTTTGATTCGGCATCAACAAAATTCATAATATGAATAAATGATATGCATAATTGAACCTTGCTTACGGCGTAGGACATAAGTAAACTATGTAACGGTTTGATTATTACTGGAAAAACCAGCTGAATTTGAGCCGGATTTTTTACATTTTGAATCAGTTTATCTATATTTATGGAGATTGTATTTTATATTTTGTTTACCTTAATCATTGCTAATATTTTAACAAATTGTTATATATTGCAGTAATAGTATTGCAAAGTCTACTGTATTGTGATATATTTAACAGAGAGAAACATTTAAAACAATAGCTAATCCTTGCAGAAATTTCTAATTCATATGAAATGAATTGTATAATTGAATGGAGGAAAAAATTATGTCGAAGAAAATTATTTTAGCAGGCGCTGTCCGTACCCCCATTGGTAAAATGGGTGGAGTGCTTTCCGGAGTCACGACAACAACCCTTGGTACCATTGTTATCAAAGAGGCTCTAAAGCGCGCAAATGTTGCCCCGGATCAAGTTGACGAAGTTATCATGGGGTGTGTGTATCAGGCCGGACTTGGACAAAATGTTGCTCGTCAGTCAGCAGTTTATGCTGGAATTCCTGTGTCGGTTCCTGCACTTACTCTTAATAATCTTTGCGGTTCCGCTTTGAAGAGCGTCAATATGGCTGCAGCAATGATCGAAGCCGGTGAAGCGGATATTATTGTTGCCGGTGGTATGGAAAGCATGTCAGGTGCGCCGTATCTGCTTAAAAATGCTCGTTTCGGTTATCGTATGAATAACGGTGAGTTGCTCGATTCCATGATACATGATGGATTGGAAGATACGTTTAATCATTACCACATGGGTATCACTGCAGAAAATGTTGCTGAACAGTATGGCATTACCCGTGAAATGCAGGATGAATTTGCTGCAATTAGCCAACAAAGATGCGAAAAAGCAATGGCAGAAGGCAAATTTGACGAAGAAATTGTCCCTGTCCCAGTTAAAGTGAAAAAAGAAACAGTTTTGATTACAAAAGATGAAGGCCCGCGTGCGGGTGTAACTAAAGAAGGCATTGCCAAATTAAAGCCTGCGTTTAAACAGGACGGTACTGTCACTGCGGCAAATGCTTCCGGTATTAACGATGGTGCAGCAGCAATTATTGTGATGAGTGAAGAAAAAGCAAAAGAGCTCGGTGTAAAACCAATGGCCACATGGATTGGTGGAGCTTCCGCCGGCGTGGATCCTTCAGTCATGGGGCTTGGTCCTATATACAGCACCAGAAAAGTAATGGCGAAAACCGGTTTTACAGTTCAAGATATGGATTTGATCGAAGCAAACGAGGCTTTTGCGTCGCAAACCCTTGCAGTTGCTCGCGACCTTAAATTCGATTTATCAAAAGTAAATGTCAACGGCGGCGCAATTGCTCTGGGCCATCCGGTTGGATGCTCCGGCTGCCGAATTCTTGTAACTCTGCTGTACGAAATGCAGCGCAGAAATTCAAATTATGGTCTTGCAACCCTCTGTGTTGGCGGTGGAATGGGCGTTTCCGCAATCGTAAAAATGGGAGAATAATGCTTAATAACTAAACTTAAAAAGAAGGGTTATTAGATTATGAATTACGTTCAATACGAGCAAAATGAATTTGTCGGTATTCTCACGATTAATCGTGAAAAAGCCTTAAATGCATTAAATAGTGAAGTGCTATCCGAATTGGAGGCTGTTGTTGACGGCGTCTCATTGGAAAATACAAGATGCCTTATTATCACCGGCGCGGGTCAAAAAGCTTTTGTTGCCGGAGCGGATATTGCCGAGATGAGCCAGAAAACAAAAGCAGAAGCGCAAGCATTCAGTGCAAAGGGAAATGCGGTTTTTAGAAAAATTGAAAAGTTAGCAATTCCGGTCATTGCTGCTGTAAATGGATTTGCATTGGGCGGGGGCTGTGAGCTCTCGCTCAGCTGCGATATTCGCGTAGCTTCCGAAAATGCAGTGTTTGCTCAGCCGGAAGCAGGGCTTGGCATTACTGCCGGCTTTGGCGGAACACAAAGGCTTGCCCGCACAATCGGTATTGGCAAGGCAAAAGAAATGCTTTATACCTGCGGTAAGGTAAAAGCAGACGAAGCCTTCAAGCTGGGTTTGGTAAATGCCGTTTATCCCGCGGATCAGCTGATGGAAGAATGTTTAAAGCTCGCCGGCAAAATTGCAAGAAATGCACCAATTGCTGTACGTGCATCTAAAAAAGCAGTTAATGATGGGATACAGGTAGACATTGATTCGGCAATTGCAATCGAAGCAGAGCAATTCGGAAAATGTTTTGAGTCAGAGGATCAGAAAAATGCAATGGCTGCATTTTGCGAAAAACGCAAGCCTGATCCATTTATAAACAAATAATTGTGGTTCAATTTAATAAATACTTAGGAGGATTGTCATGATAGTTGGTATTATTGGTGCAGGCACCATGGGTTCCGGTATTGCTCAAGCATTTGCTCAGACCGACGGATATACGGTTAAACTTTGCGATATAAACGAAGAGTTTGCCGCCGGCGGCAAAAAGAAAATTGCCAAGGGATTTGAAAAGCTTATAGCAAAAGGAAAAATGGACCAGGCGAAAGCAGATGAGACTCTTTCTAAAATCACAACGGGAACAAGAGAAATTGTTTCTGACTGCGATTTGGTTGTTGAAGCCGCTCTTGAAAGAATGGATTTAAAGAAAGAATTGTTTAAGGCTTTGCAGGGTATCTGTAAACCCGATGCGATTTTTGCTACAAATACATCTTCTCTTTCTATTACCGAAATTTCCAATGGCCTTGATAGAGCTGTTGTGGGGATGCATTTCTTCAATCCTGCTCCGGTCATGAAGCTTGTTGAAGTAATTGCCGGCATTACCACACCGGACGAGACTGTAGAGAAAATTAAAGCAATTGCTGTAGAAATCGGTAAAACACCTGTTCAAGTGAAAGAAGCTGCCGGCTTTGTAGTAAACAGAATCCTTGTTCCAATGATTAATGAAGCGGTTGGTATTTATGCTGATGGCACTGCTTCTGCGGAAGATATTGACACGGCAATGAAACTGGGTGCAAATCATCCGATGGGGCCACTTGCATTGGGAGACTTAATCGGTTTGGATGTTGTCCTTGCTGTTATGGAAGTCTTACAGTCTGAAACCGGGGATAGCAAATACCGTCCGCATCCTTTACTCAGAAAGATGGTTCGTGGCGGATTGTTAGGTAGAAAAACCGGCAAGGGATTTTATGATTATACCAGATAAGCAGTTGTTGCAAATATAGATTTGGAGGAACAAGTATGGACTTCGTACTTAGCAAAGAACATGAAATGGCTCGCACTCTATACAGAGATTTCGCTGAAAACGAAATAAAACCACTTGCCCAGGAACTGGATGAAGAGGAACGCTTTCCAGTCGAGACAGTAGAAAAAATGCGTAAATATGGCCTTTTGGGCATTCCTTTTCCGAGAGAATACGGCGGACAAGGCTGCGATACTCTTTCCTATGTAATGTGCATTGAAGAGGTTGCCAAGGTTTGTGGTACAACAAGTGTTGTTTTATCCGGACACACCTCGTTAGGCGCGGCACCAATTTTAAAATATGGTACGCCTGAGCAAATAGAAAAATATTTTATTCCGCTTGCTAAAGGTGATAAATTAGGCGCGTTTGCATTGACCGAGCCGAATGCTGGTACCGATGCTTCTATGCAACAGACCAAAGCGGTGCTTGAAGGCGATCATTATGTACTGAACGGAAGCAAGATTTTTATTACTAACGCCGGCTATGCAGATACTTATGTTATCATTGCCATGACTGATAAAAGCAAGGGTACAAAAGGCATCACCGCGTTTATTGTTGAAAAGGACTTCCCGGGCTTTAGTGTCGGCAAAAAAGAGAAAAAGATGGGAATCCGCGGTTCTTCAACCTGTGAACTGATTTTTGAAAATTGCATTGTACCAAAAGAAAATCTGTTGGGCAAAGAGGGTAAGGGCTTTAACCTTGCCATGAATACACTCGACGGCGGACGTATCGGAATCGCTGCACAGGCTCTTGGATTGGCTGAAGGCGCTTATGATGAAACTGTAAAATATGTGAAGGAAAGAAAGCAGTTCGGCAAACCGATTGCAAAATTCCAAAACACACAGTTCCAAATTGCGGATATGGCTACCAAAATCAAAGCGGCGCAAATGCTTGTGTACCGTGCAGCAATTGCAAAGGATACACAAAAAGTTTATTCCGAAGAAGCTGCTATGGCCAAACTATATGCAGCTGAAGTTGCAATGGAAGTCACCACAAAAGCAGTACAGCTTCATGGCGGCTATGGTTACACGAGGGAATATCCGGTTGAGCGTATGATGCGTGATGCCAAAATTACCGAAATCTACGAGGGTACCAGTGAAGTACAGCGCATGGTAATCTCCTCTACCGAACTAAGATAATGATATAAGCCCAAAAGGAGTGACAATTTTTGAATATTGTAGTTTGCATAAAGCAAGTTCCAAATACTAATGAAGTTAAACTTGACCCGGTAACCGGTACCCTGATTAGAGAAGGTGTGCCAAGTATTATTAATCCAGATGACAAAGCTGGTCTTGAAGCCGCACTTCGTCTAAAAGATGCAAACGGTGCTCATGTTACCGTTGTTTCCATGGGACCTCCTCAGGCAGATGCAGCTTTGCGTGAAGCACTTGCAATGGGTGCAGATGAAGCTGTTTTAGTGACGGACAGAGCATTTGGCGGTGCCGATACTTTGGCAACATCCACCACAATTGCTGCGGCTCTAAAAACCCTTCAATATGATCTGATCATCACAGGTCGTCAGGCAATTGATGGCGATACCGCACAGGTAGGCCCACAAATTGCAGAGCATCTGGGCATTCCGAATATCAGCTATGCGGAAGAGATCAAGTTGGACGGCGACTATGTTACAGTTAAACGCCAATACGAAGACAGATACCATATTATTAAGGTTAAAATGCCTTGTTTGATTACAGCTTTAAGTGAATTGAACAAACCTCGTTATATGACCCCAGGTGGAATTTTTGATGCTTACAGAAATAAAGAAGTTAAAATTCTTACTCGTCAAGACATCGAGGTTGACGATGCGACTATCGGCTTAAAGGGCTCACCGACCAGAGTTTGGCAAACCTTTACGAAAAGCTTAAAAGCAGCGGGTCAACTTGTAAATCTTGATCCACAGGAATCGGCTGATTACATGCTTGAAAAGCTTCAAGAAAAATTCATTATATAGTTGAAAGTGGTGAGCAAGATGGATATACAAGAATATAAAGGCGTATTTATTTTCGTACAGCAGGTAGATAACAAAATAGCAGGTGTTTCCTTTGAACTTCTTGGTAAAGCCAAAGAGCTTGCAAAAGATATGGAGACGGAAGTTACAGCTGTTTTGCTTGGTTACAATGTATCCGGCCTTTGCAAAGACTTGGCACGCTACGGCGCAGATAAAATCATCTTAGTTGATGACAAAGCACTTGAAATTTATATGACAGAGCCATATGCACACGCTATGTATCATGTAATAGAAAAGTATAAGCCTGCAGTCGTACTTTATGGCGCAACTGCAATTGGTCGTGACTTGGCTCCTCGCGTATCTGCGAGGGTAAAGACTGGCTTAACTGCTGACTGCACAAAGCTTGAAGTTGCATCCGATGGAACGAAGAACCTTCAGATGACGCGCCCTGCGTTTGGCGGCAATATCATGGCAACAATTCTTTGCCCTGATCATCGTCCTCAGATGGCTACCGTTCGCCCAGGCGTGATGCAGAAGATTAAACCGGTTGATGGTGCAGAGGTTCCTGTTGACAAGTTTGATCTTACAATAAGCAAAGATCATTTGAATGTTGAAATTCTTGATGTGATTAAAAAAGTATCCAATAAAATGGATATTCAGGATGCTAAAATCCTTGTTTCTGGCGGACGCGGCATGGGTTGCCCGGAGAATTTTTCACTTTTAAAGAATTTGGCTGACGCTTTGGGCGGTACAGTCAGTTCCTCAAGAGCCTGCGTTGATGCCGGCTGGGTGGAAAAGGATCTTCAGGTTGGTCAGACAGGTAAAACAGTACGTCCAAACCTATATATTGCGTGTGGTATTTCCGGAGCAATTCAGCATCTTGCTGGCATGGAGGAATCCGATATGATTATTGCAATCAATAGGGATGAAACCGCCCCAATCTTTGATGTTGCCGATTATGGAATTGTCGGTGATGTTACTAAGATTCTTCCTTTGTTTACAGAAGAGGTTAAGAAGGCAATGGCTGCTCGCAACGCATGATTTTGGGTTAAATTAAGAACTCCGCATACTAAAATTGTATGCGGAGTTCTTTTTGCTTTTCAGCTATTTACTTTTTTAACCCCATTTTCTCAGCTCTAAAAATGCGGTGATCCATTAGTTTCAAATCAGGGGATAAGACGGGCTTCATTGGCATATGTGCAAGAACATCTTTTTCTAAATCTATGCCAGGGGCGATTTCACAAAGCATAACTCCATCTTTGCTTAGTTTAAACACAGCGCGTTCCGTGATATAAGTCACAGGAAGGTTATTATTAATAGCGGTTTTAGCACTAAATGTAATATGCTCAATTTCTTCACGAAATTTATTAATACTGCCTTCAGTTACAATATGCAACGTGCCGTCCTTTATTTCCGTTTTTAAACCATTTGCAGTAAAGGTGCCACAAAAAAATACTTGTTTGGAATTTTGGGAAATATCGATAAATCCTCCGCATCCAGGTAGCTTGTCTCCAAATTTAGAAACATTCACATTACCATGCTTGTCCGATTCAGCAAATCCTAAAAAGGCTTGATCGAGCCCTCCGCCCTGATAAAAGTCAAATATAGAAGGCATTGGCATGATGCAATCAGGATTTAAGCTTACACCAAAATCAAAGCCACTTTGCGGATTTCCTCCAAAGATGCCCGATTCCACAGTTAAAGTAAACTTACTGGTGATTCCTTCTTCCACAGCAACGGAGGAAATAAATTCAGGGATACCAATTCCAAGATTAACCGCACTGTCGTCCTGCAATTCCATGGCTGCTCGCCGTGCAATTATTTTTTTGTTGTTGAGGGGGGCGGGCGTAAATTCTGCAAGACCCATCCGGTGTTCACCGGAAAAGCCCGGGTTATACTGTGTACCAAAGTTTTGCATATGATATTTCATGTCGCTCACAACTACCACAGCGTCTACCAAGATACCGGGAATCTCCACCTTCTGAGGGTCGAGAGTACCGGCTTTCACAACACGCTCGACCTGAACGATTACTGTGCCGCCTGAGTTTTTACATGCCTGTGCGACTGCGAGCGTTTCAGTACGAACACCCTCACGTTCAATAGAGATATTTCCATTTTCATCGGCATATGTACCGCCCAGGATTGCAAAATCAACAGGGTGAGTTTTGTAGAAAAGATATTCTTTTCCATCAATCTCCATCAGCTTTACAAGATCCTCAGCTTTGCTTGTAAGCGCATTTAACTTTCCCCCTAACAGACGGGGATCTACAAAGGTTCCAAGGCCAACATGGCTGATTGTTCCCGGTTTATGAGCAGCAGAATCGCGAAACATATGATTCGTAATTCCCTGAGGAAAATCATAGGCTAAGATTTTGTTTTCGCAAACCATTTTTCCGAGTTTTGGAGCAAGGCCCCAATGCGCACCGATTGCCCGGCAAATCAAGCCTTCATGTGCAAAATGATTTAGCCCCTTGTCTTTTGAGTCACCTTGTGCGGCGCAAAATAGAAGCGTAAGATTTTTTGGTGAGCCGGTTTCCAGAAAACGGTTCTCTATTTCTATTGCAATCTCTTCAGCAAAAGAAGCACCCATAAATCCATTGGTTGCAAAATTAACTTCATTTGGAACTAAGTCTGCAGCTTGGCGTGCAGTTAAAATTTTTACGGCCATTTCAAATCCTCCTGAAATATACTTTGTTAATATTATATCATAACTGTGAAGGAATTCAAGGTAATCCCTTCACAAAGCACTTATTTTATTCAAAAAATCAAAATCAATCTTAAATTATTTTATGCATGATGGACTAAACATAATATTATTCATCGGATTGTCCGTTTACAAATAGGGTGGAAGTATGAGTGGATAAGAAAGCTATCAAATTGATAGTATATTTATTTATATTATGCTAAAATGGTATTTAATAAAAAGAAGAATAAGTAGGTGTTATTTTGGCTAATAACGGGAACTCAAAAATTAAGTTTTTGGAATTACTCAAATTATTGAAACAGTGTTCTGATGAAGAGCATCCACTTTCCGCCGCGCAATTGTGTACACTATTGCAAAAACAGGGGATAGAGGCGGAGAGAAAGTCAGTCTGCCGCGACATTGCCTTACTGAACAATTATGGTTTTGACATTATTCATACCTATATGCCCACGCAAGGCTTCTTTATTGCGAAGCGCGATTTTGAACTACCCGAAGTAAGACTTTTGATGGACGCCGTGCTTGCCGCTCCATTTATTACAAATAAAAAAACAGCCGAGCTAACAGCCAAGCTTTGCGGGCTTTTAAGCTGTTATCAGGCTGAAGATGTTTTTAAACAGATTAATGTTGAACAGCGTGTCAAATTTGAGAATGAAGAAATTTACTATAATATTGACACCATAAACCATGCAATTGCAGAACACGTTAAAATATCTTTTTTTTATCATCATCGCGTAATTGTCAACCAAAAGGCACGGTTTGATGAGGGTAGAAAGTTTACAATCAGCCCATATGCACTGCTGTGGGTTAATGATAAATATTACCTTGCCGGCAATTATGACAAATATGATGCAATCAGTAATTATCGTTTAGACCGAATGAAGCATGTTGAAGCAACATCGTGCGAATCCCGGCCATTGTGTGAAGTCAGTCTTTATGAGAAGTATTTTGATACATCCGACTATTTGAAAAAAACGTTCAATATGTATAGCGGGGAACAGGAGATGATTGCGCTTCGCTGCGCAAACGATCTTCTTGAAACAATTGTCGATAAGTTTGGCAGTGAACTTGAATTTACCTGCCATGATGATAATGCTTTCACAGTAAGAGCCTCAGTATATGTGAGCGATGGTCTGATCGACTGGTTGTTGCAGTATGGGGGACGGATTACTGTGCTGTCCCCCAAAAGTTTAAAGGATGTAATGATTAAGCGAATTGAGGCACTCTCTGCGGCATACTGAATTAGGCGAAAAACATATGCTCTATAAAAATCTTAATTCCGATGACAATGAGCACTGCTCCACCGAGAATATCTGCTATTGGGGAACAAAGTCTGCCAAAGTTTTTGCCAAGGTAAACGCCTATGATAGAAAATATAAAGGTTATTATTCCAATAATACCAACCGATAAAAGCATGAGCGTTATTGTAGACGCACCAACTGCGGAAGGAAGAATGATCCCGGTTGCAAGGGCATCAATACTTGTCGCAACAGAAAGAGTCATCAGTGTTTTAAAACTTAAATCATCCTGCTTTTGTACAGCAGTTTCGCATCTGTTCTTTTTTTTTGATTCGACAATCATTTTTATTCCAAGATAGGAAAGAAGAATAAGGGCGACCCAATGATCAACCGAATTGATAAAATTTTCCCCAGCCTTGCCAACAAGCCAGCCAAGTACAGGCATTATCGCCTGAAAAGCACCGAAACTAAGCGATATTTTAATAGCAAAGCGTGGTGTTACAGTTCGAATAGTAGCCCCGCTCGTGATACTAACTGCAAAAGCATCCATGGAAAGTCCCACAGCAATGCCGATCAAAGATACGTAATCCATTATTATCCTCCGAAAAAAGTAAGCATTAAGCTTTATAATACATTTTTATCATGCAATTGTCAATTGATGAATACTTTTAAAAGTCTTGACGTTACATACAATGTAATGTTACAATGTGTGTAATGATTGGAGTGATGAAAATGGATCAAAAGATAATACGATTATCAACTGAAGAAGAACTGCGAATTTTTATGATGCCAATGAGACAAAAACTGATTCGCATTATGAGTTTGGAAGGAAAGGCCATGACCGCTAAAAATTTGGCGGATAAACTAAATATTTCCGCTTCAGCAGTGCAGAACCATATCCGAAAGCTTGAGAAAATTGGTCTCATAGAGCATGACCATTACGAAAAGATCAATGGCATTCAAGCCAATTATTTTAAATTGACGGGTGTAACGGTGAGCATTGGACAGGACAGCAATGATGGCCTTGCTAATGACCGCGATGTGGTTGTCCGCAACTTGATTTCACAAATATACGGAAACTATACTGATACCGTGCATGCGCTTTCAGCCAAAGGAATCAAAAATACGGGTGAGTTTGGTGATTTTTTATCCGGGGTCATCCACTTAAGTCCCAAAGATTCGTCCAAACTTTTAAAGCTGATTTCTAAATTTGTGCAAGAGCACGAACACATCGATGAAAATACAGTACCGTGGGAATTTGAGATGATCCTGTACCAAACCGGACTTGATGGAAAAGGCGGGGAGGGATCATAATAAAATGAACGCAAAAATATTTTCAATTATTATGCTGCTGAACAGCTTTTCTACCGGTTTGATTGTTCCCATTTTAAGCCTACTGCTACTGGACAAAGGAATTACGCTAAGCCAGCTCGCGATTATTATTGGCATCTATTCACTTACTACTATTGTGATTGAACTGCCGTCCGGTGTGTTCGCTGATTTATATGGAAGAAAATTAACTTTTTTACTCTCACTGACACTGACGGTTGTTAGTTTTGGCATTATTTTGTTTTCGAACGGATTTAGTGGTCTTGCGGTTGCAATCCTGTTTTATGGTTCCGGGCGGGCCTTCAGCTCGGGAGCTATGGACGCGTTGATTATAGATTGGTATGTATTGACCTTTGGCAAGGAAAGTATTCATAAAGCGAGCGTGTTGCTCTCTGTAACAGAATGTATCGGACTTGCGGCCGGTGCAATTGTCGGAGGTCTACTTCCGAATCTCTCTCAAAATAATTTTCCAACGATGGGGAAATATGATTTAAATGTGATCATTAAAATTATATTTATTATTTTAGCAGGCATTTTCACCTTGCTGTTTATCCATGAAACAGATGATGGAAAGGTAAAAGAGAAAACCACGCTTTCACTTCACCTTAAATCCAGTGCCATTTTCGTGAAGAAAAATAAAACAATTTTGTCTGTTTTCATCTCTATTGCAGCGACAGGATTTGCATTTAGCACTTTAGAGATTTATTGGCAGCCAAGATTCCAGTTTATTCTTAATAACTCATCACTTATGTGGCTGTTAGGTGTATTGGCGTTCCTATACTTTGCGAGTGCAATGTGCGGCAATATGATGATTGGAAAATTGTTTTCTAAAATAATAAGCAAGCACAATATCGCTTATATTGTGGCAAAAACGATGATAACAGTTTGCCTTTTTACCCTTGCTTTACAAAATTCCGCCGCAGGGTTCATCGTTATGTACGTTCTGATATACTTCTTCTTTGGTGCAGCAAATGTAATTGAGTCGGTGATTTTGAATGAACAAATTCCAAGTGAAAAGCGCGCTTCCATCCTTTCTCTGAACTCCCTTGTGGCACAAGCAGGATCATTGACGGCATCAGCTGCGGGTAGCATTGTGATTTATTACAGTACGATTCCTGTGCTTTGGATTTTATCCGCTGCTGTACTTTTGCTGGCTACTGGTGCGACTGCGTTGGGACTGTACAGAAAAAGCAAAGCGCCAATTTGATTTCAGTACGACTTTACTTTGGAAAGAAAGGCAGCGGTAGCAAATATGTACCGCTGCCTTTGATTTTTTGGAAACCCTTTTATCGGTACGTGTTATATACCATGATTCTTACAACAAGCTTCCGTGGTCTACCCAATTTTTGGCTTCCTCAACATTGTCGTCGTCCGGCCTTGCGGCATGGGTTTTTTCGAATCTTGCGTTTGGATAATTTATTGGCATGGTTGACTTATTTGTATCGTCTTTTTTGCTCCAGTCAACTTTTTCATCATTCATAAATTTCACCTCAAATCTATATTTTGCAATTTATTTTAATTAATACATTTGCCTTTCATAATTATTAATGATAAAATATATACAATATCTAATTGAGAGGATAATGAGCTATGATTGCTGTGATCGATTACGGCGCTGGAAATTTGCAAAGTGTTGTAAAGGCATTTAACTTTATAGGGTGTGATGTACGTGTTACAGCTGATAAAGACGAACTAAAAAATGCCTCTGCCGCAATTTTGCCGGGGGTTGGTGCATTTGGCGACGCAATGAGCTGCTTGAAAAACTCTCATTTTGTGAACCCGGTGCTTGATTTTATTGAAAGTGGCAAGCCGTTTTTAGGTATTTGCCTTGGACTCCAGCTACTCTTTGAGGGAAGCGAGGAATCACCCAATGTTAACGGACTCGGAGTCTTAAATGGTAAAATAGTTAAAATTCCTGCCGAAACAGGGCTGAAAATACCTCATGTCGGCTGGAATTCGCTCAATATAAAAAAGAATGACGGTCTGTTCCAAGGTTTAAAGCAGAATCCCTATGTTTATTTTGTTCATTCCTACTATTTGAAGGCCGAAAATTCGGAGGTTGTTTCCTCAACAACGACCTATGGCGCACAAATTGATGCGTCGGTCCAGCGTGGAAATCTTTTTGCCACACAGTTTCATCCGGAAAAGAGCGGCCAAACGGGTTTGCAGATGCTCAAAAACTTCGTTTCATTTATTGACTGAAATTTTGCTCGGGGGTTATCATTATGTATGCAAAACGAATCATACCATGCCTTGACGTAAAGGATGGCAGGGTTGTAAAGGGAACTACCTTTATTAACTTGCGCGATGCCGGCGACCCGGTGGAAGCAGCTATTGAGTACGATAAACAGGGTGCGGACGAACTTGTGTTACTGGATATCACTGCTTCATCACAAGCACGCGGCATAATCTTAAATATTGTAAGTGAAGTTGCCAATCATATTTTTATCCCATTTACGGTTGGCGGCGGGATTAGGACTGTTGATGATTTTACAGCTCTTTTAAGAGCCGGAGCGGACAAGGTGTCTGTGAATTCCGCTGCACTTCAAAATCCGTTGATCATCAGCGAAGCAGCGGAAAAGTTCGGCAGTCAATGCGTTGTCTGCGCAATTGACGCAAAACGTAGGGAAACTGGGGGATGGACGGTCTATCTTAACGGAGGACGCGTGGATACAGGAAAAGATGCAGTTGAATGGGCAAAGGAAGCGGCACGTCTTGGTGCAGGTGAAATACTGCTTACCAGTATGGACTGTGACGGTATGAAAAACGGGTATGACCTTGCATTAACCGCTGAGGTATCGCAGAGTGTTTCTATTCCGGTCATTGCATCCGGCGGCGCGGGGAACATGGAACATTTTTATGACGCTTTTACAACCGGAAAAGCGGATGCTGTGCTTGCGGCGTCACTTTTTCATTTTGGTGAAATCACGATTCCGGATCTTAAAAAGTATCTTGCACAGCATGGAATCCCGGTCAGACAATAATTTTTTCATTTCTTTGAGGCTGAATTTCATTCAGCTTCATTTTTTATGGATAGAAACTTTCTGTTCGGCATAAGAATTACTAATAAATAGGAGGTGCTGGATATGAAGTTCAAAAAGTTGTCGGCATGCTTTCTTGCGGTATTTATTTTTGTTTCAATTTTGCCGGCTAAAGCGGCAGCGCTGGCCGACACAGAGGTGAAAGCTCCGTCATCGGTTCTGATGGAGGCACAAACCGGAAAACTGCTCTATGAAAAGAATTCACATGAAAAGCGCCCCTGTGCGTCCATCACAAAGGTTATGACGCTGATTCTTGTCATGGAGGCATTGGATTCTGGCAAAATAAAACTTACCGATACCGTATCTGCAAGCGAGCACGCGGCTTCCATGGGTGGCTCAGACATATGGCTCAAGCCCGGAGAAACCATGTCAGTGGACGATATGCTGAAAGCTACGGTTATTGCCAGTGCAAACGATGCGGCAGTGGCCCTTGCTGAATATGTTTCCGGCAGTGAAGATGAATTTTTACAGCAAATGAACAAAAAGGCGCAAGCTTTGGGAATGAAAGATACTACCTTTAAAAATTGCAATGGCCTCGATGAAGACGGTCATGTTACTTCAGCTTATGATGTTGCAGTGATGTCCCGTGAACTTATAAAACATAAAAAAATATTCGATTACACAGGCACTTGGATTGACCATTTACGCGATGGTAAAACGCAGCTTGTAAATACAAACAAGCTTTTAAAAACATATAAGGGAATAACGGGTCTAAAAACAGGAACAACGGGCAAGGCGGGCAGCTGTATTACAGCAACCGCAGAGCGTGATAATGTAAAACTCATTGCAGTTGTTTTAGGTTCAACCGATACAAAAGATCGGTTTTCAGCGGCTTCTACTCTGCTTGACTTTGGTTTTGCAAACTGGTCCGTTACAACACCTACTATGCCACAGGAAGCACTTCAGCCGGTTGCCGTAGAAAACGGTATGTCCGCCAAGGTTGAAACAGCTGTTGAATCAGACGGCAGTATCCTTGTTCCAAAAGGGAAAGCAAATGATATCAAATATAACATCAAGATAAATGACAATATTGCCGCGCCGGTGGAAAAAGGTCAGATTTTAGGAAAAATTACCTATACGCTCGGAGATGAAGTCGTGAAAGAATACAATATTTGTGCAAAATCCGCTGTGGCACAAATTACATTTCAGTCTGCGTTCAGGCTGATCGCAAGATATCTTTTGAAGATGATTTAAGTGACAAATATGAAAAATTTATAAAATATAGTGCTCCGCCTTGCAAATGTTACTAACATACTGTAAAATATACTTGTACCAATAGTAACATTGAGGGGGAAATGATATGTCTATTAAACTTGATGCACAGCATCTTTTAAGTTTCATCGGACAAAATGAATACGCCGCAATAGCGCCGCAGGTAAAACTTGCTCATGATTTGCTCCACACAGGAAGCGGCGCAGGCAGCGATTATATCGGATGGGTTAATCTTCCCACGGATTATGACAGAGAAGAATTTGCACGCATTAAAGCATCTGCCGAAAAAATCAAATCAGATACTGATGTTTTTATCGTTATCGGAATCGGTGGTTCTTACCTTGGCGCGCGCGCGGCAATCGAATTTTTGAATTCTCAAAATTACAACTCGGTAAAGAAAAATACACCTGATATCTACTTTACCGGTAACAGCATCAGTTCTTCTGCTTTAAGTGAATTACTTGAAATCTGTGAGGGCAGGGACGTTTCGATCAATATGATTTCAAAATCCGGCACCACAACGGAACCGGCAATTGCTTTTAGAGTATTTCGCGCTTTCCTTGAAAAAAAATATGGCAAGGAAGAAGCCAAAAAGAGGATTTATTGTACAACCGATAAGGCCCGTGGTACTTTAAAGCAGCTCGCAACAAAAGAAGGTTACGAAACCTTTGTTGTTCCGGATGATGTTGGAGGCAGATATTCTGTTTTAACAGCTGTCGGACTTTTGCCGATTGCCGTAAGCGGCGCAAACATTGACGCATTGATGGCAGGTGCTGCAAGAGCTCAGATGGAGCTTAGCAATCCGGACTTAGACTCCAATGATTGCTACAAATACGCAGCTATCCGTAACATTTTGTATCGCAAGGGCAAAGAAATTGAAATTCTCGTCAGCTATGAGCCATGCTATACCATGATGTGCGAATGGTGGAAGCAGCTTTTCGGTGAGAGTGAAGGCAAGAACAATAAAGGCCTTTTCCCTGCATCCGTTGTTTTCTCAACTGATTTGCACTCAATGGGCCAGTACATTCAGGACGGCAGGCGTTCCCTGTTTGAGACTGTTGTTTTATTTGATAAAGCAAAGAAGGATTTGTTTATCGGCAATGATCCTGAAAATGTAGATGGCTTAAACTTCCTGCAAGGGAAGAGTATGGCCTACATAAATGAAAAAGCGTTTGAAGGCACTGTCTTAGCGCATACGGACGGCGGAGTTCCCAACATCGTACTTCACGCTCCGGATTTTTCTGAGGATACGCTTGGTTATATCATTTATTTCTTTGAAAAAGCCTGTGCAATTTCCGGTTATATGATGGGAGTAAATCCATTTGACCAACCGGGCGTGGAAAGTTACAAGAAAAATATGTTTGCTCTTTTGGGTAAACCGGGTTACGAATCCGAAAAAGAGACCCTTGAAGCAAGATTAAAAAAGTAGAACATTCAGGAGATATATCCGCTTAAGCGGAAATAATATAAATATAGGGGGAGTTTTTCATGATTACTCTTATTGTTGGCAAAAAAGGTTCAGGAAAAACAAAGAAATTAATTGAGCGTGCAAATGAAGCAATTGAAAATTCAAACGGGAATGTTGTTGTTATTGAAAAAGGTTTAAAATTGACTTATGACATCTCTCATCAGGCAAGACTAATAGACTCCGACGCTTATGAAATTCAAGGCGCGGACGCACTTTCCGGTTTTATCAGCGGCATTTGTGCCGGTAACTACGACGTTACAGATATTTTTATCGATTCCACATTGAAGATCATTGGTCAGGATATGAAAGTTCTTCACTGCTTCACAGAAAAGATGAATTCGCTTTCTGCATTAGCTGACACAAAGATTACGCTTTTGGTTTCTGTTGATGCAAACGAATTGCCCAAAGAAATTAGCGCTGTGTCCGTGCAAATCTAAAGAAATCCATTTGTTTTGAATTTGCTGTCGGGGGCTGGCTGCCTCCGACAGCATCTTTGCGATAATATTATTCTATATATCGCAATTTTCTATTGACAAAGTATGTACAAACCTATATAATTAGCTAATGTAGCGCTGAGGTGTAATGATGCTCCTTGATTTAAAAAAAGTATTTTCGAACGTGGGCGAAAGCTTTTCGTTTGATTACAAGATGGATTTATCATCAACAGATATCAACGGATTCAACCCGTTTGTATCACCTGTGTCGGTTAAAGGCACTGTGAAAAACCATGATGGATTTGCTCAGCTTGACACTGAGGTTTCGTTTGATTTTTCTATTCCATGCGACCGTTGCACAAGGCAAATCAACAAATGCTACAATTACACATTTTCACATGTTCTGGTTCTGTCTTTAGAAAATGAAGACGACGACAATTTTATTCAGGTGACGAATTATAAATTGGACTTAGACGAACTTACGAGGGCGGATATTCTGCTTGAACTTCCGACAAAGTATTTGTGCAGTGAAGATTGCAAAGGTTTGTGTCCTGTTTGTGGTAAAGATCTGGATGATGGAACATGTAATTGTGATTTGCATCAGATTGATCCTCGCTTGGAGGCTCTTAAAAAACTGATAGATTAGTCATAGTTTTATAAGGAGGTGCTGACGATGGCGGTACCAAAGAGAAAAACATCAAGTGCGAGACAGAATAAAAGACGTTCTAATGTATGGAAGATTAGCGCTCCTGCTCTGGTGAAATGCCCTAAATGTGGTGAGTTCAAGACTCCACATAGAGTTTGCGGCAGTTGTGGTTACTACAACGGCAGGGAAGTTATTAAAATAGAAGCGTAAGTTTTTATTTAATTTTCCAGAAATGTAGAGAAGGAGGAATCCTTCTCTTATTTTTTTATTAATTAATTGTGAGGAGTTGCCATGCCAGTTAAAATTTTATCGGTTGATAAGGATAGCCCCGCCGCAAAGGCCAAAATCCTTCCGGAGGAAACCCTTGTTACCATTAATGGCAATCAAATTAACGATGTTCTTGATTACCGTTTTTATGAAACGAGTAAAAGTTTATCCATTGTATTGATCGATATGAATCAAAACACGCGGGCTATTAACATCAAAAAGGGAGAGTATGAATCGATTGGACTTGAATTTGAAACGTATTTGATGGACAAGCAGATTTCATGCCGAAACAAATGCATTTTCTGTTTTATTGACCAATTGCCGAAAGGGATGCGAAGCAGTCTGTATTTTAAAGATGATGACTCACGTTTATCATTTTTATTTGGCAACTATATTACGCTGACCAATATGAATCAACATGATGTAGACCGTATTATCAAAATGCACATTAGCCCGATTAACATTTCTGTTCAGACTACAAACCCAGAATTGCGTGTAAAAATGATGGGAAACAAATTTGCCGGCAAATCACTTGATATTTTGTACCAGCTTGCCACGGCCGGCATTAAAATAAATTGTCAGCTTGTACTTTGCAGGAACATAAATGACGGAGACGAGCTTAAACGCAGCTTGACTGATCTCGGGAAGCTTTATCCGGCAGTACAGAGCATTGCGCTGGTTCCGGTTGGACTCACAAAGTACCGGCAAGATCTTTTTCCACTCGAGCCGTATGACAAGCCTTCAGCTGAAGAAACGATCCAAATTATCGAGGAGTTCGGCGACCGGTTTATGGCTGAGTGCGGTGAGAGAATTTGTTATGCTGCGGACGAATTTTATTTAAAGGCGCAGCGTTCTATTCCACCAGCTGAATTCTATGAGAATTTCGATCAACTGGAAAACGGTGTGGGATTAATGGCTAATTTGAAGCAAGAATTTGAAGCGGCGTTAAACGATTTTAATGTGCCCAAGCAAAAACGTCACGTGACGATGATTACCGGCACAAGTGTCTATAAATTTATGGATGCTTTACTTGACGAATTAAGAATAAAATGCAATAATCTAACTTGTAATCTGATTCCAATTGTAAATGATTTTTTTGGTGATACTATCAATGTAACGGGTTTAATTACCGGCAAAGATATTATAAAACAGCTTAGCGGATTGGACTTAGGCGATGAATTGATTGTCCCGAATGTTATGCTCCGCCGTGAGGGAGATATTTTTCTCGACGATGTTTCGCTTGAAGATTTGAGCAAGGCTTTAAATATTCAGATTGTTGTATCCCCGAATGACGGATACGAGCTTTTAAATATAGTATTAGGGAGTGATCATATTGTCTAAACCGGTAGTTGCAATTGTCGGCAGACCAAATGTCGGCAAATCAACTCTTTTCAATAAACTAATCGGTCAGCGTCTTTCTATTGTGGATGATACGCCGGGCGTGACCAGGGACCGGATTTACGGTGACTGCGAATGGAGCGGCCGTAAATTTTCAATCGTTGACACAGGAGGCATAGAGCCAAGCACAAGCGACCCTATTTTGTCGCAAATGAGAATGCAGGCACAGCTTGCAATTGACGCGGCGGATGTTATTCTCTTGATTACCGATATCCACACCGGCGTTGTGGCGACAGATTCCGACATTGCGGCGATGCTTCTTAAAAGTGGCAGACCCATCATTTTATGCGTGAATAAGTGCGACATGGTCGGCAGCCCGCCGGCTGAGTTTTTTGAATTTTATAATTTGGGTCTTGGTGACCCGATACCAGTTTCGTCAGTGCATGGACATGGCACCGGCGACTTGCTTGACAAAATTATTGAGTATCTGCCCGCGCAGGAAAGCGATGAATCCGATACTGAATTGATTAAAGTTGCCATTATCGGTAAGCCGAATGTCGGAAAGTCATCTCTTGTCAATAAAATTTCCGGGGAGGAAAGATGTATTGTTTCTGATGTTGCCGGAACAACGCGCGACGCAATTGACACGACAATTGAAAATAAGTTCGGACGCTTTACATTAATTGACACAGCTGGATTGCGCAGAAAAAGCAAGGTTGACGATACCATCGAAAGATACAGCGTCATCCGTGCACAAATGGCCATTGAGAGGGCAGATGTCTGTGTTATTATGATAGATGCTACGATGGGCTTTACTGACCAGGATTCAAAAGTAGCCGGTTTAGCGCATGAAGCTGGAAAAGGCTGCGTCATTGTGGTCAATAAATGGGATGTGATAGAAAAGGATGATCACACCATGTCTGATTACAGAAAGAGCCTTGAAGAAGATTTTTCTTTCATGTCTTATGCGCCGATGATCTTCATTTCAGCGAAAACGGGGCAAAGGCTGGACCGACTTTTTGAACTGATTAAGCACGTTGCAAACTCAAACTCCATGCGCATTTCAACCGGTATGCTCAACGATGTTTTATCACAGGCCACGGCGAGAGTTCAGCCGCCGACCGACAAGGGAAGGAGGTTGAAAATATTCTACATGACGCAGGCTACCGTGAAGCCGCCAACTTTTGTGTGTTTTGTTAATTCCGCAAAATTGTTTCACTTTTCATACCAGAGGTATCTCGAAAACAGAGTTCGTGAAACCTTTGGGCTCGAAGGTACTCCAATAAGGTTTATCGTGCGTGAGCGCGGAGATAAATAATAGGGGGGTTGTATTGATGTTCAGATATTTTATTGATTTTGGACTATCCTCAATTTTGGTGGCTCTTATTTCATATCTTCTGGGAAGCCTTAGCTTTTCGATTATTTTTACAAAGGCATTCGATCATAATACCGATATCCGTACAATGGGCAGCGGTAACGCGGGAGCTACAAATGTATTGCGTTCCGTGGGGGCAAAAGCCGCTATTTTTACCTTTATTTTTGATTTTGCAAAAGGCGCGATTTCGGTAATACTTGGCAGAATAGTTTTTCAGTATGTTTGCGGTTTGACGGGCGTTCCGATTATGATAGCACAATATGGCGCTTATATTGCCGGTGTTTCCTGTGTAATTGGACATATTTATCCGATTTATTTTGGATTTAAAGGCGGCAAAGGTGTTTTAACAAGTGCCGCGATGATTGCGCTGATTGACTGGCGAGTTTTCATTATTGTAATTGGAATATTTATTATTGTTTTTTTATTTACAAAAATTGTATCTCTTTCCTCAATCTGCGGTGCAGCAGCGTTTCCGGTGGCAACGTTCCTGATTTCTTATTTTGTTGATTATCGGGGCGACAGATCAGCCATTGGGCCGGTTTCATTTTCCTATGTACTTATAACAACAGCCATTGCCTTGCTGATGGCATTTATCTTGATTATTAAGCATAAATCCAACATTGAGAGAATTAAAAGCGGTACAGAACAAAAATTAAAGATTAATCATAAATCATAAAATCAAAAAGGCAAGCTGTTCATTTCACAGCTTGCCTTTTTGATAGTTAATTTTGGGCAGAAAAAAGGAGCCGCCCGGGCTCCTCAAATGGAATGCTTTGTTTTGCATTAAACGGCTCGAGTAACCTTGCCGGAACGCAAGCAACGGGTGCAGGCGTAAATACGCTTAGGAGTACCGTTAACAACTGCTTTAACGCGTCTAATATTAGGCTTCCAGGTTCTATTTGAACGTCTATGTGAGTGAGAAACCCTTATACCGAAAGCAATATCCTTGCCACAAACTTCACATTTTGCCATGTGTCTGCACCTCCTTCAAAGGGGTTTAAAATAGAATCACAACATTGGTATTTTATCAGATTAGCCATAAAAATGCAAGCCTTTTTCATTATATTTTTAATTTAGAACCGAAAATCTGCATTTTTTTCAGGAAATCGGTGCTTTACTTGTTTTTTAGTACGTAAAGTATTATAATAACATGATAAAAGGAGAATAGTATATGCTGTTTGATATGATTCGTAATATTTTTAGCGGGCAGCCCTTAGACATGGTTTCCGCGTTTTCGCAAATATTGGCTACACTGTTTATTATATTTTGTATTCTTCCTCTTCATGAATGTGCCCATGGCTGGGTTGCATATAAGCTTGGCGATAATACTGCGAAGTATAGTGGCCGAATTACGTTAAATCCAATTGCAAGCCTTGATCCGTTCGGTGCGCTTTTCCTTCTGCTTTTCGGTTTTGGATGGGCGAAACCAGTACCGGTTGATACAAGATATTTTAAAAACCCAAAACGTGATATGGCGATTACCGCTTTGGCAGGACCGGTTTCTAATTTGTTGGCTTCGTTTGTCGGTGCGTTGATTTATGTTGGAATTATGGTGGCGGCAAAATTTTCGATGCCAGCTTTTGTTCAGGACTTTTTCATTGCGTACATCACGATAAATGTTGCACTTGCCGTATTTAATTTAATCCCGTTGCCGCCGCTTGACGGTTCTAAGATTTTAGGTGCATTTTTATCAAATAAAACGCTCTACAACTACTACAAATATCAAAATATCATTATTATGGTCGCATTTGTGGTCCTTTTTAGCGGAGTGCTAAGTGCGCCGCTTGGCTTTTTGCAACAGCTTTTTGCAAATGGTGTTTTGTGGTTGGCCACACTTCCATTTAAGCTGTTTGGTTTGTTATAAAGTGAGGGATTATGGAAAAACTATCCTATCATCTTCCAACTTTTGAGGGGCCTCTTGACCTTTTGCTTTATTTGATTGCAAAAAATAAATTAAATATCTGCGAAATTCAGATCTCCGAACTTTTGAACCAGTATACGGAGCAGATCAACGTAATGAAAGAGCTGGATATGGATGTCTCCAGTGAGTTTTTGGAGATGGCGGCGCGGCTGGTTTACATCAAAACTGTTTATCTGCTGCCAAAACATGAAGAAGCGGACGAACTGCAGCGTGAATTGACGGGTCAGTTATTGGAATATCAGGAGTGCAAGCGCATTTCACAGCTCATGGCGGAAAGCTTTAATTTTAATACTTTTGTCCGTGAACCGGCTGAAATTGAACTTGACCAAACTTATCGCCGTAACCATATGCCGTCGGAGCTTTTAGCTGCCTATCAAAATGCAGTGGGGCGCGGCAAGCGTTTTATCCCGCCGTCTGCCGAAGCTTTTTCCAATATCGTTACCAATAAAATTGTATCTGTCGCTTCACGGATTATTTATGTACTTCGCCGACTTTGGAAAACGAACGAAATGAAGTATGATGTATTATTTGAGCAAGGACAAGAAAAATCCGATTTGGTCGCAACCTTTTTAGCGGTTCTTGAATTGGTGAAGGGCAAGCGGGTTAGAATTGAGGGAAGCAGCCAAAGTGCGACGATAAAACTAATTAACGGCGGTGTGAAAAATTGGAAATCAAAAAGTTAAAGGGTGCAATCGAAGCAATCCTGTTTTCAAGCGGAGACCCGGTTTCAATTGATCGGCTTGCCGAGGTTTTGGAATTGGACAAGTCCACGGCTTCTAAAATCCTTAAAAATTTGATGGATGAATTTAATATGGAGGACGCAGGAGTCCGTATTGTAAAACTGGAGGAGAATTATCAGATGTGTTCCAGCCCGGAATATGCCGGATATGTTCGCCAAATTCTTGATATGCGTCGCAATACGCCGCTCTCACAGGCCGGTATGGAGGTACTTGCCATTGTGGCATACAACCAACCGGTTACAAAATCATTTATTGAACAGATACGCGGTGTTGACTGCTCGGGTGTATTAGGCAGTTTAACTTCAAAAGGACTAATAGAGGAACGCGGCAGATTAGAATTGCCGGGTCGGCCTTTACTATACGGAACTACACCCGATTTTTTACGGTGCCTTAATATTTCATCGCTCAGCGAACTTCCACCGCTTCCACAAAAGCAGCAGCCCAATGATGATGAAAAGGATGAAACAAAGGCTTTCGTTGCACAGGTGGAATAGGAGGCTTTATGACTGCTCTGATTATTATTCTATGTATTATACTGTTCTTTTTTATTCTTTTGCTTTTTCCTGTTACAGTGTATGCGGGTTTTGAAGATGAGCTGACCGCAAAAGTAACTTATCTTTTTATCCATTATAAAATACTTCCTCAACCTGAAAAACCGGAGCAAAAGGAAGAAGAGGATAAAAAAGAAGAAGAAGAAGAAAAAGATGAAAAGCAGAAAGAGAATGGTACAATATCAAAAATTAAGGGCATAATAAAGCAAAAGGGGCTATCCGGATTTTTGGACATCATTAGGGAGTTCGTTTCTATCGGAACGGGGTCAGCTAAAAAACTTTTTTCTCATATTGTAATCGATGATATTTCGGTTGACATAGCAGTTGCGGACGAAGATGCCGCACAGGCTGCTGTTTTTTATGGATATACCTGTTCGGTGGTTTACCCTGCGATGGCACTGCTTGTCAACAATATGAAGTGCAAAAAATATCATATTCATATTAATGCGGATTTCAATGAAAATGAAAGTAAAATACAGTTCAAAATCAAGGCTCAAATCCAGTTATTGTTTATTTTTTCATCTGCGGTACCGGCGCTTTTTAAATCCTTAAAGGTAATTAAAGAAGCAAGAATAAGTCCGAAAAATAAAAAAACTACAGAATAAGGCGGTGCTTTAGAAAATGAGTGACCATCCAATTGAAGGTATGATGAATACAACTTTGGAAAAAATTAAGCAAATGGTAGATATTAATTCTATTGTTGGCGACCCCATTACTTCGCCTGACGGCACGATTATAATTCCAATTTCAAAAATCAGTTATGGTTTTGCTTCCGGTGGTTCAGACTTTACAAGCAAGACGCGTACGGATAAGGATTTATTTGGAGGCGGCACGGGTGCCGGTGTCTCTATTAACCCTGTCGCATTTATTACAATCAGCAACGGCAATGTTAAAATGCTGCAAATCGACCCGTACAACAGCTCAGCGGATCGAATTATTGGGATGTTTCCTGATGTCGTTGATAAAATCAGTGGCCTTATCAGCTCAAAAAAGGGAGACAATAAAAAGGCAAAGAATGCCGAACCAAAGGACAATGTCGGTTCTGAAGCGAAGGATGTAAAATTGGACGACCCACAAATATAATTATTCAATAATAAGGCAACCGCTTGCATATATTTTTATAGGCAGGTGGTTGTTTTGTTAAAGAAAATAATATCAATTTTACTTATTCTAATCATTCCAATGTCTTTTCCGCTTTTTGCTTTGGCGGATGCGCAGCCCCAGGTTTCTGCAAAATCAGCGGTGCTGATAAATGCGGACAATGGGGAGATTTTATATGCCAAAGGTGAAAATGACAAAAGGCCTATGGCAAGCACCACGAAAATCATGACCGCTTTGATTACCCTGGAAATGGCCGCAGTCAATAATAAAATCGTTACAATAACCGACAATATGGTTCGGGTGGAAGGCTCCTCCATGGGGCTCATGCCCGGCAATAAGCTTAGTTTAAAGTCGCTGGCCGCGGGTATGCTGCTTGTTTCAGGAAATGATGCCGCAAACTCGGCTGCCATCGCAATCGGCGGCTCAACAGAATCCTTTGCTGAGTTAATGAACAAACGGGCAAAAGAATTAAATATGACAAACACGCACTTCGTCACGCCATCTGGGCTTGATGACAAGGAACACTATACAACTGCACGAGATCTGGCTGTTTTGGCCGCTGCAGCAATGAAAAATCCTGATTTTGCTGAAATAGCCTGTGAAAAGAGTATGAGTGTGCAATTTATAAGCCCGGATCTGACTCGCCGTCTCACAAACCATAACAAGCTGTTGAGTATGTATAACGGTTGTGTTGGGGTAAAAACCGGTTTCACCAAAAAAGCTGGCAGATGCCTTGTATCATCTGCGGAAAAGAATGGCGTTCACTTGGTTGCTGTTACACTGAATGCGTCGGACGACTGGAACGACCATGAGAAAATGCTGAATTATGGGTTTTCAAAACTAATTAGCTGTCCAATTGATGATTCCGGCTATTCTGTAACATTTCCAGTTGTAGGAGGAACGTCAAACAACGTTGTGATTCATGGATCAGTTCAGAACAGTATTGTTGTCAATGCTGATGAAGTACCGAATATAAAAAGAACAGTTGAATTGCCCGCGTTTACCTATGCTCCGGTGGAAACCGGCCAGGTTCTTGGCACCGTGCGCTATACTATTGGTTCGAAGACTGTAGCAACAACAGAGCTTATTGCTGTCGGGCCGGTGCCAAAATTAGAGATGCCAAAAAATATATTTGAGATATTTTTAGATCACATCAAAAATCTATTTATATAAATAAACATAAAGGGTGAAAAATACAATGGCGAAAGATGTTAGGCTGCAAAAAATGCTTGCGGACTGCGGGGTTGCTTCGAGAAGAAAAGCGGAGGAAATGATTGCCGCCGGCGAAATTAAGGTAAATGGCGTAATTGCCAAAATAGGGGATAAAGTAGACCCTAAAAAGGATCAAGTTACTGTGAAAGGTAAACCGCTTGATGCTCATGTCAACATGGTATATATCATGCTGCACAAACCACGCGGATTTATTACGACAATGAGTGACGAAATGGATCGTAAATGTGTTGCCGAATTAATTAAAGATATACCGGAGCGTATCTATCCGGTAGGGCGTCTTGACCGGGATTCTGAAGGAATGCTGCTGATGACAAATGACGGAGAGTTTGCCAATGCAATGACCCATCCTTCTCTGCACATTCCCAAAACCTATCGTGTTACCATACATCCTTCTATTTCAGAGGAACAGCTAACACAAATTGCAGTAGGTATTGTAATAGACGGAAGAAAAACCGCCCCCGCCAGGGTCAATGTGATTTCTCAAGAAGCCGGGCGTGTGGTGCTTGAAATTGTTCTTTATGAAGGCAGGAATCGGCAAATTCGAAAAATGTGTGAACAACTTGGACTCGAAGTTGCAAGATTAAAACGTGTTGCAATTGGGCAGTTAAAACTTGGCATGCTTCAGCAGGGCAAGTGGCGCGAACTGACTTCTGAAGAAGTAAAAAGACTGACTGCCGGTGCAAAAGCGGACAAGCAGTTTGAGGAAATGGGAGGGCAGCTTGATGATTACCATACTGCCGATAAAAGACCGGATCAGAGCAAGCCAAATTTTGCAAACAGTTCAAGGCGCAGAAGCTGATGCAAAAATACTCTTAATGTGTGATGGGCAGAATGAACTTGGATATGTCGTAATCGATATGATATCATCAACTATTCGTATGCTGAAAATGGAAGTGTTTGGTTGTTCAGATTTATCGAAGCTGAATGAGCAGAACCGCGTTTGCGCTGACAGTATGGTCAGAGCATCTGCATCTTATGCTGCATCTGTAGGTGCATACCAAATTGAAATGCAGATTGAGGGTTTGGAATGTTATCTTCGTTCTGTCGGATTCATTGAGTCGGGCAATAAATTGATCAGCCCGCTATCTAACTTTGTAAAAACAAGTAAATGTTAGGTGCAAAATAGAATAAATACTTGCCAATTACTTGGCAATACATTATAATAAAAATATTCGTCGATATAATTTAACAAAAAATTAATATAGAGGAGGAGTTAAAATGGATAAGGTAGGCAATGCCGAACAATTAAAAATTGTACACGAAGCAACTAAAAGTACAGTTGGCTACAAACGCATTACTTCTTTATTTGACAGTGGCAGCTTTAACGAAATTGACTGTTATGCAAAATCGGGTGAAAACTTCACGGGAGCCGTTGCAGGATATGGTACAATTGAGGGCTGCCCCGTGTATGCATTTGCTCAGAGCAGTGATATTGAGGGTGGTGCCATGACTAAGGCACAGGCTGCTAAAATTAACAAGGTATATGATTTAGCCGTTAAGACGGGCACGCCGGTTGTTGGGATTTTTGATTCCATTGGCGGTCAGTTAAAAGAAGGCGGGGATATGCTTGCAGCCTATGGCGATATTCTATTAAACATGAATAATCTTTCCGGTGTAGTACCGCTGATTTCACTCGTTCTCGGTCCATGCATCGGTACATCCGCAATGATAGCCGAGGGTGCGGATATCGTTGTGATGTCCGACAAAGCTGAGCTTACTATTTTGACCAACGGTGAGGGAGGGGCCGCCAGTGAAGCCGCAGAAGCTGGTACCTGCCATATACACGAAAAAGATGAACAAAGCGCTGTTGCATCTGTTCGTAAATTGGTTGCACTGCTACCTTCCAACAACCTTTCCGGTGCTCCTATTATAGATGTACAAGGAACGAATATTTCGTCAGAATTAACGAACAAGTCTGACGTAAGATCAATTATTGCTGCTGTTTGTGACGATGAAAGTTTTGTTGAATTGAGCGAAAAGTTTGGTGTGTCAGCCGTAACCGGTCTCGCTGAGATTGACGGCTCCACAGCAGGTATTGTTGCATTGAGTGACGTAATTGATGCAGATTCCTGCGCTAAAGCAAGCCGCTTCGTCAGATTTTGCGATGCATTTTCTATGCCGGTGATCACTTTCGTGAATGCAAAAGAATTTACTTCCCTGCGTGAAGCGTCTAAACTTTCAAGCTCTTACTCCGAGGCCACCACAGCTAAGATCACAGTTATTACCGGCTCAGCCTATGGCCCGGTTTATATTGCGGTTGCTGGTCACGGAGCGAATGCCGATTACACGATAGCATGGCCGGATGCAGTTATATCACCTCTTGCACCGGAAACTGCAGCTATATTCCTTTGGAATGACCGTCTTGCTGGTTCTGCAAATCCGATTGAGGATCGCAAAAAGCTGATTGAGGAGTATAAAGTGAGTGAAGCTTCTCCATTTGCTGCGGCTGCCAATGGATTTATTGAGGACATCATCAATCCAGAAGATACCAGAATTAGAATTATAGCAAATTTGGAAATGCTTTTTAGTAAGAGAGTTTCCCACCTGCCAAAAAAGCACAGTAATATCTAATATAAATCCGTTGATTATAAAAATCCAATATTTTAGGAGGTCAAATAGATGAAAAATCTTAAAATAACAGTAAATGGTACAGCATATGATGTTCAAGTGGAAGAAACAGGGGCAGTTGCACAAACATCAACACAACAAGCCGCTCCTGCGGCACCTGTGGCTCCGGCACCGAAGGTTAATACAACGAAAGTTGCAACACCGGCGACCGAGCCTGCTCCAGCTCCCAAAGCAGCCGTGCCGGCTGATGCGGAGTTGATTGCTTGCCCAATGCCTGGCACAATCGTTTCAGTTAATGTACAAGTTGGGCAAAGCGTTAAGAAGGGTGATGTTCTCGTCATTTTAGAAGCAATGAAGATGGAGAATGAAATCATGGCCCCTCACGACGCCGCTGTTGTAGCCATTCATGTAAACAAAGGGGACAGTGTTAATTCCGGTTCTCCTCTTGTTTCTCTCCAGTAAGGGGGCACAGTAATGGCTAAAAAAATTGGTATTACCGAAACTGTATTGCGTGACGCACACCAGTCGCTGATTGCCACCAGAATGACAATCGAAGATATGTTGCCTATTTTAGATAAGCTTGACAAAGTCGGGTTTCATTCACTGGAATGTTGGGGTGGCGCAACATTTGATGCCTGCCTTCGCTTTTTAAATGAAGATCCGTGGGACAGACTTAGAACTATTCGCAAGAACTGTCCGAACACAAAACTCCAAATGCTATTTAGAGGACAGAACATGCTGGGCTATCGTCACTATGCTGATGATGCTGTTGAGTATTTGGTACAGCGTTCTGTTGCCAACGGCATTGATATTATCAGAATCTTCGATGCACTGAATGATATTAAAAATTTGGATGTTTCTATTAAGGCTGCAAAAAAAGAGGGTGCGCACGCACAAGTTGCTATTTCTTACACTACCGGCCCGGTTTTCACTCATGAATATTATGTCGATTATGCAAAGAGGATAGAAGATACCGGTGCTGATTCCATTTGTATCAAAGATATGGCTGCACTGTTGACTCCTTATGAAACCTATGACCTTGTAAAAGCGATTAAGGGAGCAGTAAAGATTCCTGTTCAGCTTCATACGCACTATACGTCTGGTTTGGCTTCCATGTGTGAACTGAAAGCAGTGGAAGCGGGTGTCGACATGATTGATACCGCAATGTCACCACTGGCACTTGGTACTTCACATGCTCCAACGGAGTCCATGGTTGCTGCATTGCAGGGTACGGAATACGATACCGGCCTTGACCTTGTTTTGCTGAATGAAATCAGAGAATATTTTATGACACTGAGAGCAAAGTACATTAAAAGCGGGTTGCTTGATCCAAGCTTGCTTGCTACAAATACTAAAGCTTTGATTTATCAGGTTCCCGGTGGAATGCTTTCAAACCTTTTATCTCAGCTTAAACAGGCTGGCCAGGCAGATAAACTGGAGGATGTTCTTCAGGAAGTGCCACGCGTTCGTAAAGATTCCGGTTATCCTCCGCTTGTTACGCCAACTTCACAAATTGTCGGCACACAGGCTGTCTACAACATCATTACTGGTGAACGTTACAAGATGTGTACTAACGAATTCAAGGATTTGGTTGCCGGAAAATACGGCACTACTCCGATGCCGATCGACGATGCCTTTGTGAAAAAGATTATCGGTGATGCTCCAAGAATTACCTGCCGTCCGGCAGACCTAATAAAACCTGAACTTGAATCGCTTCGCAAGGAGTGTGCCGAGTGGACGGAGCAGGAAGAGGATGTACTCTCTTATGCTCAGTTCCCAAAGGTTGCTATGGACTTTTTTAAGAAACGTGCCGAAAAAAAATATGGTATTGATGGAAAACACGCCGACGCCGCGCAAAGTGTTCATCCCGTATAAATAAGTCACATTTGTCAATTCAGCTCCGTAAATGGAGCTGAATTGTTTTGCTATAGTTGACAATTACCTTACAAAACTGATATGATAGATAATAATACTGCATACTTGATTTTTTATGATCTGCGGTACAATAATTAACTTGGAATTGAGATGATATCGCGTGATTAGAAGTATGACCGGCTTTGGAAGATGTGAAGACACGATTAATGGACGCGACATAATTGTAGAAATTAAATCTGTCAATCACAGATATTTTGAATTTTCATCCCGCATTACAAGAGGATATGGCTTTTTGGATGAGAAATTAAAATCGTACCTGCAAAGTCAGATTTTTAGAGGAAAAATAGATGTCTATGTTTCCATCGAAACGCTTGAGGATACTGATTCTCAGGTTCTTGTAAATCATTCACTCGCTGCAGGCTATGTGAACGCGTTGCACGAATTAGCGCAGCGTTACGGTCTTCGTGATGATATTTCGGTTAGTACCGTTTCAAGGTATTCCGATATTTTCACTGTACACAAAGCTCCAGATGACGAAGAAATTATTTGGGACGCAGTAAAAGAGGTTACAAACAAAGCTTTAGACTCTTTCATTCGCATGAGAGAGGCCGAAGGGGCACGCTTAAAAGCAGATGTTTTACAGCGCGCCGAAACAATTCTTGAAACCGTTGGGAAAATTGAAGAGCGTTCTCCGCAAACAATCATTGAATACCAGCAAAAATTAAACCAAAGGCTCAGTGAAATGCTCATTGACTCAAATATAGACGAACAAAGAATTTTGACCGAAGCAGCTATTTTTGCTGATAAAATAGCTGTTGCTGAAGAGACGGTTCGGCTGCGCAGTCATTTTGGGCAATTTACGAATATGCTTAATTCCAAAGAAGCCGTTGGCCGAAAACTTGATTTTATTGTTCAGGAAATGAACCGTGAAACAAATACGATTGGTTCCAAATGTGTTGATTCTCAAATCGCATATATGGTTGTTGATATCAAAGCAGAAATTGAAAAAATTCGCGAACAGATACAGAACATTGAGTGATTATTGCCACGGCAATAGAAGGAGAATATCTTATGAAGCTGATTAACATCGGTTTTGGCAACATGGTTTCGGCTAATCGCCTAGTTGCGATTGTCAGCCCGGAATCCGCCCCGATTAAGCGCGTGATACAGGATGCCAAAGAGCGTGGAACACTGATTGACGCAACCTATGGTCGCCGCACAAGGGCTGTAATTGTAACCGACAGTGACCACGTTATTCTATCCGCAGTTCAGCCGGAGACTGTTGCCAACCGGTTGAATGACAGGGAAGAGGCTCTCAATGAGGAGGAACTCGCAGAAGATGAAGAGTAATGGACTTTTAATTGTATTTTCAGGGCCGTCCGGTGCGGGAAAAGATACAATTCTAAAACATCTTTTGGAAAGAAATGAAAATATTAAACTTTCGGTTTCAGCAACAACACGTGCACCGCGCCAAGGCGAAATTGACGGCAAGGACTACCATTTCATTGACAGAGCTCAATTTGATGCTATGGAGAAAAATGACGAAATGCTGGAGAGTGCCGAGTATTGCGGCAATTGCTATGGTACGCCGAGCAAACCAATTGAAAATTGGATATCAGCCGGTTATGATGTTATTTTAGAAATAGAAGTTCAGGGTGCCTCTCAAATCAAGAGCAAATGCCCTGATTGTGTCAGTATTTTTGTCCTTCCGCCCTCCCTCAAGGTGCTGGAGCAGCGTCTAAGGGATAGAAAAACGGAAAGCGAAGAAGCAATTCAAAAAAGACTGAGTATTGCCCGCAAAGAGATTTTAGAAGGCAATCATTATGATTATGTAGTAATAAACGATTCTGTGGATAACGCGGTCGATGAAATTATTCACATTATCTGTGCTGAAAAGCACAAGGTTCACAGAGATACAAATTTACTTGAAGGGGTGCTGAACCATGCTTAAACCATCTGCGGATATTATATTAGGACCAAAAGAAAGCCGTTACTCCCTTGTCGTTGCAGTTGCCAAAAGAGCAAGAGAAATTGCGGCCAACGCTGAAAGCAGAGGAGAAATTTTAATAGAGAAACCGGTCGATTTGGCGGTTCACGAGATTATGGACCATAAATATATTATTATTGAACACATTGAGCCAAATGATGACCTTGTATAACAATAACTCATCCTATGAGGTGTATCATGTCCGACTTTACCGTTGCAAGGATTGCAATTGAAAATACAGTTTATCATTTTGATAAAGCCTTTGATTACATTGTTCCAGATGAACTGATTAGATCCGCAAAATCAGGGTGCCGTGTGATGGTACCTTTTGGCGCTGCTAACAGCAAACGACAGGGAATCATACTGGAGATAACAAATCAAAATAATGTTGATAAGCTAAAACCGATATTAGCGGTGCTTGATCAGGCGCCGCTACTTTCAAATGAAGCACTTAGCTTGATCATATGGATGAAAGGGCACTATTTCTGCACTTTATTTGACGCTGCAAAACTGCTTTTGCCAACCGGAATCAATCTTAAAATCAAAACTGAATATTCTCTTCTGTCAGCGGTTCATTCTATTGACATTGAAAAATTCAGTGAGGCAGAACAACGGGTAATCAATCATCTTTCACATGTAAAGGCTCCGGTTGAACATGAAAAGCTCTTAAAAGCGATGGGATTATCAAACGATTCCACTATTTTGGAAAAGCTTTGCAAGGCAAATATTCTTGTAAAAAGCAACGATGTTGTACGGCAAATCGGAGACGCCACACAAAAAATGGTGCGACTAATCGAAGATGCCGAATTGCCAAAGCTCACTCCAAAGCAAAAAAGTGTTTATAAGGTTCTTTCGGATGTAGGAAGTGCCTCATTAAAAGAACTTTGCTACTTTTCCGGTGTTACCGCGTCAGTAGTTAACACGCTAATTGTAAAAGGAATTGCGCAATACTACGATTTTGAAATTTACCGCAATCCTTATGACAAGGTGCAAAATCCAGAGTTTACAGAAAACATTGTGCTTTCTGCGGAACAACAGGACGCTTACGAGCATTTATACCGAGAATACAAATCTGGCTCAGGCGGCGTTTCGCTTTTGTTTGGAGTTACTGGAAGCGGAAAAACCTCTGTTTTTATGAAGCTGATTGATGAAGTGAAATCGGATGGCCGTGGAGTCATTGTGATGGTACCGGAAATATCCCTTACCCCACAGACAATTTTCCTGTTTCACCAACGGTATGGCCGCAGTGTCGCGGTTTTTCACAGTGGGTTAACGCTTGCCGAACGACTCGATGAATGGAAAAGAGTGAATAATGGAGAGGCTCTTATTGTAGTCGGTACACGATCGGCAGTGTTTGCTCCGTTTCAAAATCTTGGACTTGTTATCATGGATGAGGAACAGGAATACACGTATAGGTCAGAATCCTCGCCACGGTATCATGCGCGCGATGTGGCAAAATACCGATGTGCTTATAATAAGGCGCTGCTTGTGCTGTCATCCGCCACACCGTCCGTGGAAAGTTACTACCATGCTAAAAATAATCATTATAGCTTTAATATTTTATCCAATCGGTACGGAGAAGCCCAGCTTCCTGAAGTTACCGTTGCAGATATGAATTTAGAACTTGAAAAGGGGAACGATACCATTCTTAGCTCAGTACTTTTCAATGCTTTGAATGAGAATCTGAAAAGTCACAGGCAGTCAATTGTTTTACTCAATCGAAGGGGATATAATACATTTGTATCCTGTAAGGCCTGCGGGCACGTGGTGACGTGCCCAAACTGTAGCATTTCATTGACGTATCACTCTGCTAATAACCGCCTTATGTGTCATTACTGCGGATACTCCGTACCGTTCACCAAGGAATGTCCTGAGTGTCATGAGAATAAGGTATACTATTCCGGCTGCGGCACTCAACGTGCGGAGCAGCAGTTACAGGAGCTTTTGCCCGAAGCACGTATTCTAAGGCTGGATACCGACTCGACCATGGCTCGTTTTGCCTACGAGAAGAAACTTCAGCTCTTTTCCGACGGAGAATATGACATTATTATCGGAACGCAGATGGTTGCAAAGGGCCTCGATTTTGAAAATGTTACACTCGTCGGCGTACTCTCGGCAGATCAGGCGCTTTACAGCGATGATTTCAGAAGCTATGAGCGCGCATTTGATTTACTGACACAGGTTGTAGGGCGTTCCGGCCGGGGAAAATATACGGGCCGAGCGATCATTCAAACCTTTACACCCGAAAACAACATTATTAAACTTGCTGCTCAGCAGAATTATCAGGAGTTTTACGACGGCGAAATTGCAATTAGAAAGGCAATGCTTTATCCGCCCTTTTCTGATATCTGCGTAATTGGATTTGTCGGTGTGGTTGAAGCAAAGGTGCATAAGGCAAGCAACGCCTTTCTAAGTATGCTGAGTTTACTTGCACAGAGCGACTATTCCGATCAGCCGATGAGGGTTTTGAATCCCTCTCCGGCATTAATTGGCAAGATAAGTAATAAATATAGATATAAGTTAATTATTAAATGCCGTAATAACCGTAGATTCAGAGAGATGATTTCCAGCTTGCTGATTCAGTTTGCGGGTAACCGCGAATTTTCAAATGTTACGGTTTTTGCGGATATAAATCCCGATATGATTATGTGATTTGGAGGTATAATTATGGCAATTAGAAACATTATAAAAGAGGGTGACCCATTCCTTAATAAGATTTGTCATCCGGTAACAAAATTTGACGATAAGCTTGGGGTTCTGCTTGACGATATGTATGAAACGATGCATAGTGCCGATGGAGTCGGTCTTGCTGCACCACAGGTGGGCATTTTAAGACGTGCGGTTGTAATCGATGTTGGTGATGGGCCAATTGAATTGATTAATCCTGTTTTTCTTGAACAAAGTGGGGAGCAGGAATGTGTGGAAGGGTGCCTTTCTTCACCGGGACAATATGGTATTACCAAACGTCCGATGCATGTTAAAATTCGTGCACAAAATCGAAAAGGTGAATTCTTTGAACTGGAAGGGGAAGAACTGCTGTCGACAGTCTGCTGCCATGAAGTTGACCACCTTGACGGTATTTTGTTTAAATCTCATGTGATTCATATGCTTGACCAGGAAGAACTGGAGACGTTAAAATAATTAAGACAGGTGATTCAATGCGTATCGTTTTTATGGGCACGCCGGAGTTTGCAGTGCCCTGTCTGAAAAGTTTAATTGATGCGGGACATGATGTATGTGCTGTTTTTACTCAACCCGATAAACCAAAGGGCAGGGGATACGCGCTCACGCCATCCCCAATAAAGGTGCTTGCCACTGAAAATCATATTGAAGTGTTTCAGCCTGTCACTTTGCGCACCGCACAAGCGGCGCAAAGTGTACAGGAATTGAATCCTGATGTGATTGTTGTGGTTGCTTATGGTAAAATACTGCCAAAAGAGATTCTTAGCATTCCTCCTTTTGGCTGCATCAATGTTCATGCTTCCCTGTTGCCAAAATATCGCGGAGCCGCACCAATTCAGTGGTCGGTTATCAACGGGGATAAGGTAACAGGTGTTACCACGATGTATATGGCCGAAGGACTCGATACCGGGGATATGCTTCTTGCCGAACAAACTGAAATTGGACCAGATGAAACTTCCGGCGAGCTGCACGACAGACTTTCGTTGATCGGCGCCGAACTGCTTGTAAAAACCTTACAAGAGGTGAAAGAGGGTACTGCAAAACGTATTCCACAGACTGACAGCAATACCGGTTACGCTTCGATGCTGACGAAGGAGCTTTCCAGTATCAATTGGGCGGAATCGGCGAATGTGGTTCACAACCTTGTACGCGGTCTTTCTCCATGGCCGGTCGCAAGTACAATCTATCATGATAAGCGTTTAAAGATTCACAGGACAAGGTTAGCCGATGGATACACAGGGAAGGCCGGTCAAGTATCTGATGAGAACGGAAAATTTATTGTCTGCTGTGGCAAAAACACTGCAATTGAACTTGTGGAGGTTCAATATGAGGGCGGTAAAAGAATGAGCGGAAAAGATTTCCTGCGTGGACATCCGATCGATCAAGAATGCATTTTAAAATAGGACGGAGGTACAATGATGGGATTCGGATTTTATTATTTTGACTATACATATTTCATATTTATTGTGCCTGCGCTTATTATTACAATGATAGCGCAGTTTAGGGTCAAATCGACCTTTCAAAAATATTCCCGTATTGCTACTGCAAAAAATATGTCCGGTGCGCAAGCTGCTGATAGCGTCGCCCGGTTTGGCGGTGCTCCGGGGGTGCAGGTGCAGCATATTTCCGGAAATTTGACCGATAATTTTGACCCCAGAAACAATACAATCAGCCTTTCGGACAATGTCTATGGATCTACCACCATCGCAGCAGTCGGTGTGGCTGCTCATGAGGCAGGACATGCGATTCAGAATGCAACGGGTTATTTCCCCAATAAGATTCGCACCGTTCTGGTGCCGGTCACCAATATTGGCTCTCGCCTCGCTATGCCGCTTGTCATTGTTGGGTTGTTTTTACCTGTGCAATATGATTTTGTTGTAACGATTGGGATTGCACTATACAGTTTTGCTGTTTTATTTCAACTTGTGACACTCCCGGTTGAGTTCAACGCAAGCTTTCGTGCTATTCGAGCGCTTGACGAAGCCGGAATTTTATATCCTGATGAGCTGGAAGGAGCCAAAAAAGTATTGACAGCCGCGGCTATGACCTATTTGGCTGCGAGTTTTACTGCAATCATGTCTTTGCTAAGGCTGCTTATCCTTGCAGGAAGCAGACGGGGTAGGGATTAATGAATAATGCAAGGTCAGCAGCGCTCTCAGCTCTTTTACACGTTGATGTCAACGAGGGGTACTCCAATATCGTACTGGATAAAACTCTTTCCGCATATTCTTTGGACCAACGAGATAAAGCACTTGTTTCAGCTATTTTTTACGGCGTTCTTGAGCGTCGCATTACGCTTGATTATATTATTGGACAATTCTCAAAAACTTCTGTTCATAAAATGTCCGCGCAAGTGCTTGAAATTTTAAGAATGGGCGTTTATCAAATTTTATATCTTGAAAAAATACCAAAATCGGCAGCTGTAAATGAATCTGTGAACCTCGCAAAGGAAAATGAGGCTGTAAAGGCTTCTGGCTTTATAAATGCTGTTCTTCGGGCTTTGCTTAGAAATATTGATCATATTCAGATGCCGGATTCAGAAAAAGAACCCCTATTATATTTGAGCATAAAGTATTCGTGCCCCGAATGGTTGATTGCCCTTTGGCAGGAAGCGTATGGAAAAGAAAGTACAATTGGCTTATTAGAAAGTGCGTTCCACAAGCCGCCTGTATTTGCAAGAGTGAATAATACTGCTATTTCTGAGGAAGACTTAATTCAAAAGCTGAATTCAGAAGGTGTAAAGGCCATCACCATTACGTGGATTGATAATGCAATTGAACTGCAGCAGACTGGTGCAATCAGTCAATCCACTTGTTTTCAGGAGGGACTGTTCCATATACAGGATCTTTCGTCCCAACTTTGCTGTTCTTTACTCAATCCAATTTCCGGTTCAAGAATTATTGATGTATGTTCCGCTCCCGGTGGAAAGGCATTTACGATTGCTGAAATCATGGAAAACAAGGGCGAGCTTCTTGCTTTAGACAAATATAAGGGCAAAGTAAATTTAATTCATCAAGGTGCGCAACGCTTAAAATTAAATATTATTCAATCCGCCGTTCGTGATGCATCCAATGGAAAAACAACGTTGGAACCCGCTGACAGAGTGCTCTGCGATGTTCCCTGTTCCGGCCTTGGCATTATTCGGCGGAAGCCGGAAATCAGGTATAAATTAAAGTCGGCTATTGACAGTTTGCCTAATTTGCAGTACCTTATTCTGTGTGAATCTTCAAAATTGGTAAAAGCCGGTGGAGTTCTATTTTATTCTACTTGCACCTTAAACCCAAAAGAAAATTTTGAGGTAGCGACGAAATTCCTTCAAAACAACGATGTTTTTGAACCATTGATACTTAATTTACCTGTTGGTATTCATCATGCAATTAATGAACCGAATAATCAATTAACGCTGATGCCCCATGTACATGGAACAGATGGATTTTTTATGGCGGCTTTTCGGAGAAAATAGGAGTGAATGTTTTGAGTCTGCAAGATATTAAATCGATGACTCTTGATGAAATCAAAGCCGATTTTGCCGCTGACGGTCAACCGGCTTTTCGTGCTCTGCAAATTTACAAATGGTTACATCGGGGCATAATGAGTTTTGATGAAATGTCTGACCAGTCAAAAGCATTCCGACAGAAGTTGTCCGAACGGTACTACATAGCAAATGCTGTGATTGAAACAAAATTGACATCTAAAATTGATGACACGATTAAATATTTATTTCGCTTAAACGATGGTGAATATGTCGAAAGTGTTTTAATGAATTATCACCATGGACACACAATCTGCATTTCTACACAGGTAGGCTGTAAGATGAATTGTGCGTTTTGTGCTACCGGAAAAAGTGGATTTTCACGTGATCTGACTGCTTCGGAAATGCTTGCACAGATACAGACCGCGCAAAATGATGTTGGTATCAGAATATCCAATGTTGTGATGATGGGCATGGGAGAGGCACTGGATAATTATAAAAACATGCTGCGCTTTTTGGAGCTTGTTTCTTCTGATGACGGCATGAATATCGGAATGAGACATATTTCACTGTCAACCTGTGGTATAGTAGATAAAATATATGATTTAGCAGAAAAAAAATTGCAGTTAACCCTTTCCGTTTCTTTGCACGCCCCGAATGATGAAATACGGTCGAAAACAATGCCCGTTAATCAAAGATGGGGCGTTGATGAGTTGTTAAAAGCTTGCCGCTATTATGGCAAGCTGACGGGTCGCCGCATTTCGTTTGAATACGCGATGATAAGCGGAGTGAATGACAGTGACGATTGTGCCGGAGAACTTGCAGAAAAACTAAAGGGAACACTGAGCCACGTTAACCTAATTCCTGTAAATGATGTAACTGGAGCTAACTTTCAAAAGAGTTCAGTCGACCGTTTGCAAAAATTCAGCCGAGTACTTTCGAATAAGGGAATTACTGTTACAGTGAGAAGGACGCTCGGCTCTGATATAAACGCTTCCTGCGGCCAGCTTAGACGCAGGTACAAAGAGGAGGTGGCCAATGTTGAAAATATTCAGTAAAAGTGATATTGGCCTTGTCAGACATTCAAATCAGGATGCTTGCAAAAGCGGCGTTTTTTCGGACGGTTCTGCGTGGGCGGTTGTGTGTGACGGGATGGGCGGCGCAAACGGTGGTAACATTGCAAGCGGTATTGCCGTAGACATAATTTCCAGACAGATTCTTTCTTCTTACCACGAAGGCATGACGGATAATTCCATTAAAAATCTAATCACTTCTGCTATATATAATGCGAATTTAGCAATACACGAAAAGGCTTTAGACGATTCATCTCTTAGCGGAATGGGAACAACGGTGGTAGTCGCAATAATTAACGGCGGCATTGCCCACATTGCCCATGCTGGGGACAGCAGGGCCTACTTGATTACACTGAATGACAGTATCAAGCAGCTTACAACTGACCACTCTATGGTACAAGAAATGGTCAATAACGGTGATATTACGGAACAGCAGGCGAAAAAGCACCCTCAAAAAAACATTATCACCCGTGCACTTGGTGTTGAATCTTCGATTCAAATTGATTATTGTGAAAATGAGTTTAGTTCAGACTGCTTATTGCTCATTTGTACGGACGGCCTAAGCAATTATGTTGACGCCGAACAAATTTTTGACTTTTCCGGAAAAATGGATGCGGAAAGCATGACCGATCAGCTTGTAATGCTTGCGAAGAATGGCGGCGGCAGTGATAATATCACTGTTGTAACAATTGAAAACTAACTGTTGACAGGAGTTGATTTATATGGATAAGTACACAGGCAAACGGCTTGACGGACGCTATGAAATACATGAATTAATTGGAACCGGTGGTATGGCGGTTGTCTACCGCGCCTATGATACCATTGATGACCGTACGGTTGCTATCAAAATACTAAAAGATGAATTTTTAGGCAACGACGAGTTTATTCGCCGTTTTAAAAATGAATCCAAAGCAATCGCTGTTCTATCTCATCCAAATATTGTCAAGGTTTATGACGTCAGCTTCGGCGACAGAATTCAGTATATCGTAGAGGAATTTATAGACGGTATTACCTTAAAAGAGTATTTAAATCAGCAGAAAGAAATTAAGTGGAAAGAAGCAATCCACTTTACAGTCCAAATATTGCGTGCACTTCAGCATGCCCATGAAAAGGGTGTTGTTCACCGCGATATTAAACCACAGAATATTATGCTGTTGCAAGACGGTACAATTAAAGTTACAGATTTCGGTATTGCACGTTTTTCGCGCAGCGAAACACACACGATGACCGATAAAGCGATTGGATCAGTCCATTACATCGCCCCAGAGCAGGCCAGAGGAGATTTAACCGACGAAAAGACAGATATTTACTCGGTAGGTGTCATGCTCTACGAAATGATTACAGGCAGGCTTCCGTTTGAGGCCGACAGCGCTGTATCTGTAGCAATTATGCAGCTTCAGTCCGATCCGAAGCCTCCTAAAGAAATTAATGAGGCGATTCCGGATGGTCTCGAAGAAATTACATTAAAGGCAATGCAAAAAAACCCTATGCAAAGGTATCAATCCGCTGCCGAGATGCTGCGCGATATTGAATCCTTTAGAAGAAATCCAAGCATCAGTTTCCAGTACAAATATTTTGTCGATGATAAGCCCACAAAGTATATTGATGCTATCAATACCGTGAAGAGCACTGAACAGCCAACTTATAATGACAATTACGAGTATGAAGAAGATCTCAGCAAAGTGCCAAAGAAAAAGAAAAAGTCCACTGCGGTTTTGGTGATTGCCGGAATTGCCGCTGCATTTCTGATTGTTGCAATTGGATTTGGCATTGCTGCGCTCATCCATAGTTTTAATACCGGGGTTAGTGATGTTCCGTTACCTAACTTTGTCGGCCAGACCTATACCGATGTGCAAAGTAAATACGGCAAAGATTTTAACTTTATAACGGAAACAAAAAATGACGCAACAAAAAAGACCGGTGAAATCTTAAGTCAAACACCAATAGCCGGCACGACTGTGAAGGCACATACAGATATTACGCTTACCGTAAACGCGGGTGGAAAAACGGTTGCCATGCCAGATATCATCAATCATTCCCAAGATGAAGCGATTGCTACGCTGAAAAAGATGAATTTAAAGTACGAAATTCTATCGGTTGTTGACAGTAAAACCGCTCAAGGCAACGTGAAGGATACGGACCCAGCCGTGGGGACTCAGGTTGTTGAAGGCACTACTGTGATTAAGGTATATGTAAGTACCGGTAGTGGAATTGAGCAAGTCCCTGTTCCAAATGTAATTGATAAGGATCTTGAAGCTGCAAAGGCTGACATTATTTCAGCGGGCTTGACCGTTGGCGAAATTTCAACGGTGGACAGTGATAAGGAAAAAAATGTTGTGATTGAAACGAATCCCTTGCCAACCGTGCAGGCGGCGAAGGGAAGTGCGGTTGCGATTGTGGTTAGTTCCGGCAGTAAATCTGAAAAAACAATTACTGTGCCGGTTCTTCTTCCAAAAGAAGTTTCCCGTGATATTTCACTAAAGGCATATATCGGCAATGAACTCCAACAGGAAAAGACCGTGAATCCATCCTATAATGATGTTTGTCAGCTATCGTTTAAGGGAACAAGCGGCAAAACACAGTTGATTATCCAGTTGGACGGAAGTAAATACAAAGTATTTACACTTGATTTTGACACTGGGGTTCCCACACAGACCGAAAGTTACCCGTATACAGCCAGCAGCGCAGGCAGTGCGGGTAGCGAAACACCAAGCGGCCAGATAACTCCGGCGGATTGATGAATATGGAAAGTGGAATTATTATTAAAGGAATCGGCGGCTTCTATTATGTGGAAGCCGCCGACACGATATATGAATGTAAGCTTAGAGGAATATTCCGGAAGAACAAACTTACTCCTTTCGTCGGTGACCACGTCAACATTTCTTTAGATGAAGATGGTACTTGTACCGTTGAGGAGATACTTCCGCGCAAAAATTTCTTGATACGGCCACCTATCTCCAATATTGACCAACTTATTATTGTGGTTTCAGTCTGCGATCCTGTGCCAAGCACACTGATTATAGATAAAATCATTGCTGCAGCAGAAGATAAGGAAATTGAACCAATTGTGGTGATTTCCAAAACAGATTTACAGGGCAGTGAGTGGCTGCGTGAAATTTATGAAAAAACAGGAATACCGTTTTATACAATTTCATCCGCTACCGGTGAAGGAATCAGTGCTGTTCAAGCACTTTTGAATGGAAAAATCACAGCCTTTACGGGCAATTCCGGCGTGGGTAAATCTTCGCTGCTAAACTGTATTGATGAAAGATTTCATCTCCAAACCGGCGAAACAAGCCAAAAACTTGGCAGGGGCAGGCATACTACCAGACAGATCGAATTACTGAAAATGGGCAATGGAACCTATGTTGCGGACACGCCTGGCTTTTCGTCGATCAGTATTGAACGATATGATGTTATTAAAAAAGAAAATTTGCAATATTGCTTCAGAGAATTTACTCCCTATCTTACTCGCTGCAAATTTGCATCTTGTTCGCATACCTGTGAAAAGGGCTGTGCTGTGATTGAAGCGGTTGAGAATGGCTTAATCAGCAAATCTCGCCACGCCAGTTATATTACGATGTATAACGAACTCAAGGATTTAAAGGAATGGAATATGAAATGAAGAAATGCATCATTATTGGATCTGCGCCGGCAGAGGATGACGATAGTGTCAAAAGTATCAATTCTGCGGAATCATTTATCATCTGCGCAGACGGCGGTCTGGATATCGCCTTGCAAAATAAAATAACACCCAATCTGATAATTGGCGATTTTGACTCGATCAAAAGCGAGCCTCCTAAAGGCATTGAAACAATAAAGCTCAAAACCGCAAAAGATGATACCGATATGATGGCTGCGATCAAAGAGGGTATTAGACGGGGTTATAAGGAATTTGAATTGATGTGTGCGCTTGGCGGCCGTTTTGACCATTCATTTGCCAATTTTTGCGCATTGCAGTACCTTGCTTCACAAGGGTGTAAAGCAGTCATCGTCGGCAAAGATTGCCGCGTGTTTCTTTTGACTACCGGCAGATTGACATTGAGTAAGTTAAAAGGCAGCACAATTTCAGTGTTCCCGTTCGGTGCGGGTTCCTGTACGGTGAGTTACCAGGGAATGAAGTATCCCCTTGGTGAGGCGCGACTTTCCTCCGCTAATCCAATCGGCGTAAGCAACCAAATCATCACGGATGACGCCCAAATAATCATTCACAGTGGAAACGCCCTTATTTTTTTGCTTTCTTAAGTGAACCAAATTCTTCTCCGCTGAATATACTAAGATAAGACGAAAGAGAAAACAGTCTTATTTCTGATAAAGGCGGTGAGCTGAATGCGGCAAAGAAATAGTTGTCTACCTGCTCAGTGTGCAGTTGCATTCGGGCTCGGGCTGGCTGTCTCTTGTTTTTGCCCAACGGGATTGCTTCTGTTCATGGTAGCAATCATTCTGGTTGTGTTGGGTATTACACTTTTAAAGTGCAGAACATAATGGGAGGTCTGTGTAATGAAGGTAGTAGTTATTAGAAGCCCAAAATTTTTAGGATTTATATTGCGCAAGTTTTTTAATATCAAAAAAGAATCGTAAATAATCAATGCCGGCTGTTAACACAGCCGGTAATTTTTTGCGTTCATTAGCATAAACGGTACAAGATTAGAATAACAATTAGGTAGAAACAGGAAAAGGAGAGAGCCTTTATGGATTATATGCTTAACCGTGAGGCATTGGCCGCCAGCGAAGTTATTTACGATGGCTGCCAGGAGCAGCCTGTTGATCTCGACATCAGTCTGCCAGATTACTGCCCCGATATACAGCGCATTTTAAAATGTCAGGTTTATCCGCGAATAACCGCAAGAAGCATTACCGGTGACAGGCTGGAACTGGAGGGAAGCTACACAGTTAAAGTCTTTTACCTTGATGCGGGGGGAGTGGCGGTCCGCTGCTGCGAAAGCAACCAATCCTTCTCTGCCGGTATTGCTTTAAAACAAAGTGCTGACAACGCACAGATTTTTGCTTTTACACGTGTGGAATACATCAACTGCCGTGCAACCAGTCCGCGCCGCCTGGATATACACGGGTCGTTTTCTGCATGCGCCAAGGTTACTGTTCAAGGAGAAAGTGAAGTCATATCCAATATTGACGGCGATGATATTGAACAGCAGAAAAACATGATGACACTTAATAAGGTTGTCGGATTTACACAGCAGCAGTTCAGTATTGATGAGGTTCTGGAGTTGGGCCAGGGCAAGCCTGCGGCAGATAACCTTGTTAAAACAGATGCATTTGCATCGCTTCAGGATTACAAGATTGTCGCAAACAAAATTATGATTAAAGGCGAGGTCTACATAAAGATCCTTTACTCCTCATGCGATGATGACTGTGTTCTGGAAGCAATGGAATATGCCATTCCATTTAGTCAAATGCTTGACTGCGATGGGGTAACCGACGATTGCATGTATAATATCAAGCTAAGCATCGTTGGAATGGAAGCACAAATTAAAAATGATTATTCCGGCGACCAAACCTACTTCGATGTTCAGGTTAAAGTATTTGCAAACGCCGCTGCTTACAAAAGTTCCGATATAACAATTGTTACCGATGCTTATTCCAAACAATATGAACTGAATATCAATTATAAGCAAAAGAGCATTGATAACGTAATTGCATTTACTGATGACACTGATACATTAAAAAGCTCGTTAATGCTTGATGATGCATCCATTTCAAAAGTGATTGATATTTGGAATGAAATGAGTACGGTTTCCGCTGAATTTGAGAATAACCAAATCAATTATAAAGGCAAAATCAATGCGTGCGTACTTGCACTCAATGCGGAGAACAAGCCAATTTATTTTGAACGTATGATTGACTTTGTATTCACTCATCCTTACTCCGGTAAAGGCGAAAACATCAAATGCAGTGCTTCAATGTATGTGGCTGGAATAAGCTACCGCATTACTAACGGCGGAATTGATGTGAAGGCCGACTTGAAGCTGAGTGCAACGGTGTATAGCCAATGCAGCTTCAAGGTCATTACGGATGTTACAGCCGATGAAACCAAACCAAGGGCACAGGACAAATCTGCGGCACTCAGTATTTATTATGCCGATGCGGGCGAGAGCCTCTGGAACATAGCCCGTGAATACTGCACCTCGGTTAACGCGATTAAGCTGGAAAATGACCTTGCCGGTGAATTCGTAGAGAACAGGGGGATGCTGCTGATTCCAATGTGAGTTTCAACCAGACATACGCGATTTAAAATGAAATTTCTCTGCCTGAGGGGGAGGTAAAATGGAAGAACGCAATATTTACAGTGATATTTCTCAACGCACGAACGGCGATATTTACATTGGTGTTGTGGGCCCGGTCAGAACCGGTAAATCTACCTTCATCAAGAAGTTTATGGATGCTATTGTCGTTCCGAACATGGACTCAAGTTACAGTCGTGACCGCGCAATTGATGAAATGCCGCAGTCAGCCGCCGGGCGCACTATTATGACGACTGAGCCAAAATTCATTCCGGAGCAGGCTGTGAAGATTAGCATTGACGCAAGCGCCACTTTTTCGGTTCGCATGATTGACTGTGTTGGCTACATTGTTCCGAGTGCATTAGGGTACATAGAAAATGATATGCCGCGCATGGTTATGACACCATGGTACGATGAGCCGATTCCGTTTAACATGGCGGCGGAAATAGGTACCAAAAAAGTGATTACCGAGCACTCCACCATTGGCCTGGTCGTAACAACTGACGGCAGCATCAGTGATATTCCCCGTGGAGAATACGAAGAGGCAGAGGAAAGGGTTATCAGTGAGTTAAAGGAGATCAATAAACCGTTTATCGTGCTTCTAAACAGTACAAATCCTAATTCCGAGTATGCAATGTCTATGGCAGCACAACTGCAAATAAAGTATGAAGTACCGGTGCTACCGGTGAACTGTCTTGAATTGGAAGAAGCACAAATCAGAAACATTCTGGCCCAAGTTTTATTTGAGTTTCCAGTTAAAGCGGTTAAAGTCGATATGCCGCGCTGGCTTTCAGGTCTGGAAAAGAACCATTGGCTGCGCTCGGCTGTTTACACCAATATCCAACAATCCGCATCTAAAATATCCAGGATACGGGAAGTAAACAGTATCATTGATAATATTCAAAAGTGTGAATATGTCAGCGGAGCAAAAACCGTATCGGTCGAGTTGGGCACCGGCCACGCCCGCATATCCGTCAGTTTGGAGCAAAATCTGTTTTATAAGGTTCTTGGTGAAAAGACGGGAATTAACATTGAGGATGAAGGCAGCTTGCTCGACAGTATGCTCAATCTTGCTAAAATTCAGAGTAAATATAATAAAATCAAGGATGCGTATCAGGATGTTCTTGATACCGGCTATGGTATTGTTATGCCGGATATTGAGGAACTTACCCTTGACGAACCTGAAATTATTAAGCAGGGTGGTAAGTACGGTGTTCGGTTAAAGGCAGCTGCTCCATCCATTCACATGATGAGAACCAGAATTACAACGGAGCTGACACCAATTGTTGGTTCCGAACAGCAATCTCAGGAGCTTGTCATGTATTTGCTGAAAGAGTTTGAAGAAAATCCTTCCAAAATATGGGAATCAAATATCTTCGGCAAAAGTTTGCACGAACTTGTCAACGAAGGTCTTCACAACAAACTTTATCGCATGCCAATTGATGCGAGGGACAAAGTCAGAGAAACAATTGAACGCATTATCAATGATGGCTGCAATGGCCTGATATGCATTATACTTTAAAACTTAAAAGATGGTTCGGTTTATGAAGAAGCCGAACCATTTTTTTGGGTTGATAAATCCGAGATAAACATTTATAATAAGACGAGAGTTAATTTATTGACTCATCGAGGGATGAACAAAACGATCATTTTATGTATGCTAATGAGTTATACTATTTGAAATGTTTTGCTTATCATAAATCACTTGTTAAGATAGGAAGTGTACTATGTTTACCATTGTAGAAAAACGCAGATTAAATGACTCAATGACATTGATGGTTGTTGAAGCGCCCTTCATTGCTAAAAAGGCGAAGGCCGGTCAGTTCATTATATTGCGTGTGAATGAATTTGGAGAAAGAATCCCGCTTACGGTTGCTGACTATGACCGTGAAAAGGGTACGATTACCATCATTTATCAAAAGGTTGGCAAGACCACGCTGCTGCTCGACCAACTGAATGTTGGCGACGCCATTTTGGACTTTATTGGGCCTTTGGGTCAAGCTACCGAACTCGACAATTACAAAAAAGTTGCTGTTATTGGCGGCGGTGCCGGCTGCGCGATTGCTTATCCCCAAGCCAAAGCATTGCACAACATGGGCGCTAAGGTCGATATGATTGCGGGTTTCCGCAACAAGGACATCATTATTTTAGAAGATGAAATGAAGGCTGTGTCCGACCATCTTATTTTGACTACGGACGACGGTTCCAACGGAAACAAAGGATTTGTTACCGATGCGCTGCGCCAAAATATTGAAAATGGAGCAGGCTATGATTTGGTGATCGCAATTGGTCCGCTCGTGATGATGCGTGCCGTGTGTAACCTGACAAAGGAATACAACATCAAAACACTTATCAGCATGAATCCCATTATGATTGACGGCACCGGCATGTGCGGCGGCTGCAGACTGACTGTCGGCGGCAAAACCAAATTTGCTTGTGTTGACGGCCCTGACTTTGATGGGCATGAAGTGGATTTTGACGAAGCGATACAAAGATCCAGAACTTATTCTGATATGGAAAAAGAAGCGACACGTGAGTACAACTGTCACTTAATGGAGGGTACTAAAAATGCCTAATATGACCCCGATCAAAACTCCCATGCCGGAGCAGGATCCCAATGTCCGCAATAAAAACTTTGAAGAGGTAACGCTCGGATATACCAAAGAAATGGCAATGCAGGAGGCGGAGAGATGCCTCAACTGCAAAAACAAACCCTGCGTGAACGGATGTCCTGTAGGCGTACGCATTCCGGAGTTTATCCGGAGTGTTGCTGAAGGCGACATGGAAGGCGCTTATAAAATCATAAAGACTACTAATTCTCTTCCTGCCGTATGTGGCCGTGTGTGTCCTCAGGAAACCCAGTGCGAGCAAAAATGTGTGCGTGGAATTAAGGGTGAGCCCGTCGGAATCGGCCGCCTGGAGCGCTATGTCGCCGACTGGCACATGGAACACGGCAAGCCTGAGGAGTTCAAGGTGGAACCGAACGGTCATAAGGTTGCAATCATTGGCGCAGGCCCTGCCGGTCTTACCTGTGCAGGTGATTTAGCAGCTATGGGTTATTCTGTTACCGTTTTCGAAGCCCTGCACGTAGCCGGCGGTGTATTGATGTATGGAATTCCGCAGTTTAGACTGCCAAAGGAAATTGTTCAAAAAGAAATCGTTGCCCTGAAGGAAAAAGGCGTTGAAATTAACACAGATATGGTTATCGGTAAGGTGCTGTCTGTGGACGAGCTATTTGAAATGGGTTATGAGGCTATGTTTATCGGAACCGGTGCCGGACTTCCCAGCTTTATGAATATCCCGGGTGAAGGTCTTGTTGGTACCTATTCTGCAAACGAGTTTTTAACCAGAGTGAATTTAATGAAGGCGTACCGCGATGAATACGACACGCCGATTATTCATCCCAAAAATGTTGCTGTCGTAGGCGGCGGTAATGTTGCAATGGATGCCGCCAGAACTGCAAAACGGTTAGGCGCGGAGAATGTTTATATCATTTACCGCCGTGCCGAAGAGCAAATGCCTGCACGTAAGGAAGAAATCCATCATGCAAAAGAAGAAGGTATCATTTTTAATCTTCTTCGTAATCCGGTTGCGATTCACGGTGATGAAAACGGCAGAGTAAAGTCAATTGAGTGTGTCGAAATGGAACTTGGTGAAGCCGATGCTACCGGCAGACGCAAGCCGATAGAGAAGACCGGTTCTAATTTTGAGATTCCGGTTGAATGTGTTGTCATGGCAATCGGTAACTCCCCGAATCCGTTGATCCGCACAACAACCGAGGGGCTGGAGGCCAACAGTCACGGCTGTATTATTGTGGATGAAGCAACTATGGCGACAACCCGTAAAGGCGTGTACGCCGCAGGCGACGCTGTAAGCGGTGCCGCAACTGTTATTCTGGCTATGGGCGGCGGTAAAGAGGCTGCTGTGTCAATCGATCAGTACATTCAATCCAAATAACCTAAAAACCGCCGCATTTTACGGCGGTTTTTTTGTTGTCCGGTTATCATCCTGCGTTGTACAACATATTATTGTTTGGACACTAATTATGCAGGAGGAATAACAATGAATGATTATTATGAGAAAGATCATGAAAGTAATTACCAAAAACCAAAACCAAGAAAAAAATCAAAAAAAATCAGCATACGGCTTTTGATGATAATCCAAATTACCGTGTGTTCGACCATCTTAGTAACAGCAATTTTAATTCGCATTTTTGGCGGGAATGCATATGCGGCCATCAAAAATTGGTATGTGCAAAATATGAACAATTCTATTGTTGCGGATGAGCAAATTCAAAATGTAAAGCACTCGGTTGTTGAACTGTTCCCATGGAATTTCAACCCGCCTTCAGCCTCCGGTACGGAATCCTCAGTCAGCTCGCAACGCTCTGCAAGCTCCCAACTGAGCGTAAGTTCACAATCTGCATCGAGCACACCGCAAACAAATAATTCGCAGCAGGTCAAAGGCTGAAATGTCGTTTTCAATTAAAAGCTGCCGTATTACTGTTGATTTTTTATTTGTTGCAATGTTGACTGTGTTGCTGTTGGGGGATAAGACAGGAATAGCGCAGGTCGGGATTTTGGCTGCCATGCTGCACGAAGCAGGACATTTAGCGGTAATGCACGTGTTTGGAGTGGAACCATCCCAAATTAAATTTACGCCGTTTGGCATTGATATTATTAAATCATGCTGCGTAAACCGCAGCTATAAGCGTGATGTTCTGATTTCATTGGCCGGGGCCGGCGCGAATATTGCTGCCGCACTGGTTTTTTATTTCTTTAGTCGTTCTGCTGTTCACCCTTTTATAATTGCGAATCTTGTAATTGCCACGTTTAACCTGCTGCCGATTGAGCCTCTTGACGGGGGACAGGCGCTTTATTCGATGCTCTGCTTAAAATTAAGCACTGATCATGCTGCAAAGATTGTTTCCATCAGTTCATTTGCCGTGTTAACTCCGCTTGCCATACTTGGATTTTTGATATTATTTCATTCACCGGGTAACTATTATCTGTTGATTGTATGCATATACTTAATTTCTCTGTTGCTTTTTAAAAACGGGCGTTACTATTGATTTGCAATATTTGTCCCCGGGCGGTATAATAATAAAATATATAAACGCGCGGAGGATTAGAATGATAAATAAAAGAATTGAAAAACTGCTTGCAAACGTGCAAAAGCCCGGCAGATATGTCGGCGGCGAGCTCAACTGCGTCATGAAGCAAAAAGAAGAGGTTGACGTGCGGTTTGCTTTTTGTTTTCCAGATATATACGAGGTGGGCATGTCACATCTCGGCATGAAAATATTATACAGTCAGCTTAACACCATCCCATATGTCTGGTGTGAGCGCGTGTTTGCTCCGTGGGTAGACATGGAAGAACAGATGCGTAAAAATAATGTTCCGCTTTACGCGCTTGAAAGCGGTGACAGTGTTGCTGATTTTGACATCATTGCTTTTACGCTGCAATATGAACTCAGTTATACTAATATTCTTAATATGCTTGATTTAGCGGGAGTTCCTTTAAAATCCAGCGACAGGCATTCTCTCTCACAACTTGTGGTGGCAGGTGGGCCGTGCGCCTGCAATTCCGAACCGCTGGCCGACTTTTTCGACTTGTTCTTCATTGGAGAAGGGGAAGAAGTGGATGCTGAAGTTGTAGAACTTTATAGAGAATACAAAAAGAATCATCGTTCTAAAGAAGAGTTTTTGATTTCTGCAGCACAAATACAAGGGGTTTACGTTCCTTCACTCTACGATGTGACTTATCATGACGATGGAACAGTTAAAGCGGTCACGCCTAAACATGGCGCACCCGCCAAAGTGAAAAAGCGTTTGATTGTGGATATGGATCAAGCTTATTTTCCGGACAAATTTGTTGTACCTTATATTGAGATCGTTCATGACAGAACGGTTGCTGAGGTCTTACGAGGTTGTATTCGTGGCTGTCGTTTCTGCCAGGCGGGATTCCTTTATCGTCCGTTCAGGGAAAAGTCTGTTGATGTGATCGACAAGCAATGTCATGATCTGTGCAGCAGCACAGGTTATGATGAAATTTCACTTTCATCGCTCAGCACGAGCGATTATGCAAAAATCAATGAGCTTCTTGATCAGCTTATGGTTTGGACTAAAGATGAGAACACCGGTATTTCACTGCCCTCTTTAAGGGTTGATGGATTTTCGACGGAAATGATGGACAAAATCAAATCTGTTCGACGCAGCGGTCTGACGTTTGCTCCCGAAGCCGGAACGCAGCGGCTAAGGGATGTTATCAATAAAAACGTAACCGAAGAAGAACTTTTCAAGACCGTCAATACGGCTTTCAGCGGTGGATGGACAACCATAAAGCTTTATTTTATGATTGGATTGCCAACCGAAACACTCGAAGATATTACCGGCATTGCGGAGCTTGGTCAAAAGGTAGTTGACGCATATTACGATAATCCGGACAAGCCAAAAGGAAAAAGTGTAAAGGTTTCCTTAAGTGCGTCGTCTTTTGTACCAAAGCCATTTACGCCGTTTCAGTGGGAACCACAGGATACAATGGAAATGCTTCGTCAAAAGCAACGTCATTTGGTTGGTGCGATTAAAACAAGAAAAATTGAATCAAGCTGGCATGATGCTGATACAAGTTTTTTAGAGGCTGTTTTTGCCCGCGGAGACAGGCGCTTGTGTGACGTACTCTTTGAAGCACAGAAAAGCGGCTGCAAAATGGATGGCTGGCAGGACTTTTTTTCCTTGCCAAAATGGATGACTATTTTCCAAAAATGTGGCATTGACCCTGTTTTTTATGCGAATCGAAGAAGAAGCTTTGACGAAGTACTGCCATGGGATCATATTGATTACGGAATTCAAAAGTCGTTCTTGATCAGCGAATGTAAAAAGGCATATTCAGACACTACCACACCCAATTGCCGTGAGCAGTGTTCTGCCTGCGGTGCGGCCTGTTTTAATGGAGGGATATGCTATGAAGACCGTTAGAATCTGGTTTAAAAAGGTTGGAACGGCTCGCTATATTTCCCATCTTGATTTGAACCGGTGTATGTCCAGGGCAATCCACAAGGCTAAAATTCCGTTATGGTACACACAGGGCTTTAACCCACATGCGTTCCTTACGTTTGCACTTCCGCTGTCTCTGGGTATCAGCGGTGAACGTGAAAGCATGGATGTCAAGATAGATGACGGGGATATATCACGCGAAGAATTGATTGAAAGGCTAAATTTGGCATTGCCTGATGATATCCCAGTATTTGATGTGACCGAACCGCTCATGAAGCCGGGTCTGATTGCATATGCCTCTTTTCTAATAACGCTCGATACGGAAGGCGCGGATGCGAACGAAATTGCCGACCGGATAAAGAAGCTGCTTGGGTACGACCAAATTGTCGTTCCAAAACATACTAAAAGCGGCTTTATTGATTTGGATATCAAACCGTACCTTGATAAAACCAAAGTTACCCCCAAAGATTCCGGAGTCGAAATCAGCACGATTCTTCCGGCCGGCAGCACAATCAATATCAACCCGGCTCTTTTAAGTGATGCAATCAAAAAATATCTGAATCTTGACTTATACGCAGATGTCCGAAGAATCAATATTTTTGATGCAAATTTCAGAATATTTGAATAATTATAAAATAATGATTGCACCTTTTAGTGCATTGTGGTATTATATATAAGCATTTGGAAACCGCTGATTGATTTCGGTGGGGTTCACTGCCCGGGTTTTACCGTGACATTGAAGCTGACAGTCCTCTGCCGCGAAAGGCATGAATGTCTGAATTATTAGGAGGAAATTTATCCATGGACGCATTAAAATTGATTTCTCAAGATTCTGTTAAAAGTGAAATGCCTGTTTTTGAAATTGGCGATACTGTAAAGGTAAACGTAAATATCAGAGAAGGCGAAAGAGAAAGAATTCAGGTTTTCGAAGGAACCGTTATTGCCCGTAAAGGCAGCGGTATTTCTGAAACATTTACTGTGAGACGTGTTTCTTATGGTGTAGGTGTTGAAAGAGTATTCCCAATTCATTCCCCAAATGTTAAAAGTGTTGATATTGTCCGTAAGGGCCGTGTTCGCAGAGCGAAGTTGTATTATCTGCGTGATAGAGTTGGTAAGGCTGCAAAGGTTAAGGAACAAATCAGATAACCAATTGCATAGCTATTTGAAAGGGACATGTACGTGTCCCTTTTTTGCTATTAAAATGTTATTTTTTTATTTCAATACTGTCCAAAGTTTAAAGTGAGAACTTTGAGTATCTATCAGGCATTTATTTGCTCATATTTGAATTTTGCTTTATTAAGAGGTGGCATCAATTGAATCATAATACCGATATGGAGACTTCAGACCTTCAGGAGGCAGCACCAAATTCGAATTCCAATTTTACGATTAATTGTTTTGAGTGGGTTGAAGCATTAATTCCTGCTCTGATTGTAATTATGATATTGTTTACATTTTTATTCAGAGTGATCACCGTTAACGGCCCATCCATGATTCCAAATTTACAAAATGGGTACAAAGTGCTTGTAGCGTGTACAGATAATCACCCCACGCGCGGTGATGTTGTTGTTGTTGACGGGGACGGCATTAAGTTGCATGAAGTCATTGTAAAAAGAGTGATTGCCACCGAGGGGCAGACTGTCAATATTGACTTTCAGACCGGCACTGTTTCTGTGGACGGCGTTGCACTCGATGAATCCGCATATATTAAAAATGGCATTACAAAAAATCAGTATGACCTTAAATTTCCGCAGACTGTCCCTGCAGGGCATGTGTTTGTTCTTGGAGACAACCGTACCATCTCAGACGACAGCCGTTCGAGTGATGTCGGCATGATTGACCGGCGTTATATTATCGGCAAGGTAGAAGTTATCCTCACTCCTACTTCAAAATTTGGTAAAGTATAAGGCGAAGCCTTTTTATATATAAAGGAGTTGTTCCTCGTTTGAATGATTATGATTCCCAATTTAGCAATGATGAAATAATTTCCCGAAAGTCAGCCCAAAGCAGTTTGATTGCCAACAGCTTTGAGTGGGCGGAAGCTTTGATTACATCATTAATTGCTGTTGTAATACTTTTTACATTTTTATTCCGGGTTGTAAATGTCAGCGGTCCTTCTATGCTGCCGAATCTTCAATCAAACGACCGTGTGGTGCTGTCCAGTTATTTTTATAAGCCACATCGGGGAGACGTGGTGGTAATAACCCACACACAAAAACTGAACGAGCCAATTATAAAGCGCGTAATTGCACTTGAAAACCAGACTGTCAACATCAATGCTCAAACGGGCATGGTTTCGGTGGACGGCGTTGTACTGGACGAATCCGCGTACATAGAGAACGGCATTACCCAACCTTCGGATTACACCTTTCCGCTGACTGTTCCAAAGGGACATGTCTTTGTATTGGGAGATAATCGTGAGGTTTCAAATGACAGCCGTTCCATTGATGTTGGCATGATTGACGAAAGATACATCCTTGGGAAAGCAGAAATGATTATATTTCCGTTTGACCGATTTGGAATGATCAATAAAAGAAAATAAGTTTAATAATTATAGGGACGAATAAAATATGAGTGAAGCACAATCAATACAGTGGTTTCCGGGGCACATGACCAAAACCAAAAGGCAAATTGAAGCAAGTTTAAAACTGGTTGACGCGGTTGCCGAGATCATCGACGCGCGGATTCCGGTCAGCAGTCGTAATCCGGTACTGAGCCAGCTGATTCAAAACAAACCCCGCGTTATTTTAATGAATAAATGTGATATGGCAGACCCCGCGCAAACCAGCCGGTGGATTGAGTACTATAAATCAAAGGGAATCCCTGCTATTCCGATTGACTGCCGTACCGGCAGAGGACTAAATGGGTTTATTCCTCTCATAAAAAGCGTTTTAAGTGACCGTATCGCCGCTTGGGAAGCAAAAGGAATGGTTTGCCGTCAAATTCGAATTATGGTTGTTGGGATTCCAAATGTGGGAAAATCTTCACTCATTAATCGGCTCGCGAAGAACAGTAAAGCCAATGTTGAAGACAGACCGGGTGTGACGCGCTCTAACCAATGGTTTTCCATTAGTAAGGGTTTTGACCTTTTAGATACACCGGGAGTATTATGGCCTAAATTTGAGGATAAAATTGTCGGCGAAAGGCTTGCATTTACAGGCGCTGTGAAAGATGATGTCATTGATACACAACAGCTAGCCGGCCGTTTGCTTGAAATGCTGCGTGACAGCTACCCAAACGCGATGAAGCAGCGCTACAAATTTGAGGATACAGATATTTCCCAACTAAAAGGTTATGAACTGTTGGAACTGACAGGCAGAAAACGCGGGATGCTTATTTCCGGTGGTGAAATTGATACTGAGCGCGCATCCATTATGGTTTTGGACGAATTCAGAGGTGCCAAATTGGGCCGAATTACGCTTGAACAGGTTGGTAAATAATATGAACTGGTTTGCCTATGAAAACGCGGCAGCAGAAAAAGGATATCAAACAATATGCGGCATCGATGAAGCGGGACGCGGCCCTTTGGCCGGCCCGGTGTTCGCTGCCGCTGTTATTTTGCCAAATAATCAAATGATTGATGGATTGAACGACTCCAAAAAGCTGAGTGAAAAGAAACGGGAAGAGCTGTTTGATATCATTAAAGAAACGGCGGTCAATTATTCAGTAGGTTTTGCAACCGAGGCTGAAATTGATGAAATCAATATTTTGCAGGCGACTTTTCTTGCTATGAAGCGCGCCTATGACGGCCTAAGCGTTAGGCCGGACTTAGCGCTTGTGGACGGCAACAGAACACCGCCGCTCGGTGTGGATACACAGACAATTATTAAAGGGGATGCACTCTCCGCTAATATTGCCGCCGCCTCTATCCTCGCAAAAGTCAGTCGTGACAGACTGATGTATGAAATTGATAAAATTTATCCCCAATATCAATTTGCTAAGCACAAAGGCTATGGAACAGCTTTACATATTAAATTACTAAAAGAATTCGGCCCGTGCCCGGTGCATCGAAGAACTTTTCTAAAAAAGATATTAGGGGAAGGCACTCATGAATAATGCGTCCGGTATAATTGGAGAAGACTATGCGGCTGAATTGCTCTGCAAAAAGGGGTATCAAATCATTGAACGTAATTATCACTCTCGTTTTGGAGAAATTGATATTATTGCTGAAAATGAAGAATATATTGTATTTGCAGAAGTCAAAACACGCGATGAACATTTTTCCGTCAGCCCGTTGGAGGCTGTTACAATCGGAAAACAAAGAAAGATTTACAAAACTGCGCTTTTGTATTTGCAACAGCATAAAACCAAATTGCAGCCACGATTTGATGTAATTGGAATTACTACTCAAAGTGGTGCTTTCACAGTAAAATCCGTTGAATATATTCAGAATGCTTTTAGCGGAGGGGGATACTATTGAAATATTTTGATCTGCACTGCGATACAATTTCAAATTGCTATAATAACAAAAAGCCGCTCTTTAACAATGATCTGCAATTATCGTTGCTGCGCGGGAAAAACTATTCTCCATGGTTTCAATGTTTTGCAGTATGGATTCCAGATGAAAAAAGAGGGAAGGCTGCAGCTGATTATTTTGATGCTGTCGTGCAGAAGCTAAATGACGAATTGGAACTGAATGCGGATAAAATCATGCTTTGCAAAACAACACGAGATTTCACAATGGCACAAGAACAAAATAAAATTGGTGCTGTTTTAACCGTTGAAGGCGGCGCAGCAGCAGCGGGCAGCATTGAAAGGCTGCAATATATGGCTGACCGAGGTGTTAAAGTGATTACCTTGACGTGGAATTCCTCCTGTGAATTGGGGGATGGAGCGGATGTCGAACCATCCAACGGGTTGAGTCAATTCGGCAAACTCGCCGTAAAGGAAATGGAGCGCCTGCATATTGTTGTCGACGTTTCTCATGCGAGCGACAAGCTGTTTTATGATGTTGCCAATACAACAGTCCGGCCGTTTATAGCTACACACTCAAATTCGCGCACAATTTGTAATCAAAGAAGGAACTTAACTGACGACCAGTTCCGTATAATCAAAGAACGCGGTGGATTAGTAGGCATTAACTTTGTGCCTATTTTTTTAAATCCAACCGGCAAAGCTGGTGCGGACGATGTTCTTCGCCATATAGAATATTTTCTTTCTCTTGGCGGGGAAAGCTGTCTTGCAATCGGCAGCGACTTTGATGGGATTGATCGATTACCGCACGGAATGGCGGGAATTGAATCGGTAGAGGATATTGCAGAGCTAATGCTGCATCATAATTACAGTGAAGTTCTGACTAATTCGATTTTATTTGACAATGCATATCATTTTTTCGTTTCTCTTTGACAACAGATAGGTTATAATATAAAATATAAAGACAAAGCGAAGGGGGAATCACCTTGAACTATAAATCCACAAGAGATAACAACATGAATGTATCCTCAGCTCAGGCAATTGCACAAGGTATTTGCGAGAACGGAGGTTTGTTTGTTCCGGAAAATCTACCGCGCTTGTCGTACAGCGATTTAAAGGAACTTCAGCATAGCAGCTATGCTGAACGCGCGACCCGGATTTTATCATTATTCCTTTCCGATTTTACCACGGAAGAAATAGCAGACTGCGTTTCTTCTGCATATACCGACGGAAAATTTGAAAACGATCTTCCTGCGCCGATGTCTCTTTTACAAAATGGAAAAATCAACATGTATATGCTTGAGTTGTGGCACGGCCCGACCTGTGCTTTTAAGGATATGGCATTACAGCTTTTACCTCATCTTTTAACAAGATCACTTCAAAAAATTCATTCTTCAAAAACTGCTGTTATTTTGGTCGCCACATCCGGTGACACGGGCAAAGCGGCTCTTGAAGGCTTTAAAGATGTTGACGGAACCCGAATTCAGGTCTTCTATCCGCAAAATGGAGTCAGCCCGATGCAGAAGCGCCAAATGAACACTCAAGAAGGAGTCAATGTCGCAGTTTGCGCCATTGAAGGTAATTTCGACGATGCTCAGACCGGCGTGAAAAAAATATTTGCCAATCAGAAAATTAATGAAACATTCACACAGAACAATATGATGCTTTCCAGCGCAAACTCCATTAACTGGGGCAGACTTTTACCTCAAATCGTTTATTATTTCTCCGCCTATTGTGATCTTATGGCAAACGGTGAGATTGATTTTGATGGAGAAAAAGTCAATATTGTTGTGCCGACCGGTAATTTTGGCAATATTCTTGCGGCGTACTATGCAAAGAAAATGGGATTGCCGGTTAATAAATTGATCTGCGCGTCCAATTCCAATAATGTACTTACTGAATTTTTAAATACTGGACTATACAATCGCAACCGGGATTTTCATGCTACGATTTCGCCATCCATGGATATTTTAGTATCCAGTAATCTTGAACGCCTGCTCTATGATCTTACTGACGGAGACAGCGCCCGGGTAGCTAGCTGGATGAATGAGCTTGCAACAACCGGAAAATATCAGGTTAGTGAAGACGTTCTTAACCGGATCCATGAAATTTTTTATGCCGGTTACTGCGATGATAAGGCGACCAAAGCTGCAATCAAAGAAATTTATGATGTAGAAAATTATCTTTGCGATACGCACACCGCCGTTGCTGTCAATGTATATCATCAGTATATCAATGACACCAATGATGCTGAAACACCAACAATCGTTGTCTCAACTGCAAGTCCATACAAGTTTGCGGACAGCGTGCTAAACGCGATTTTGGAAAATGACTGTGGCGATGAAACCGAATTTGAGAAGATTAATAAGCTTGCTGCTATAACCGGAACTCCGATTCCCCAGCAGATTTCCGATCTGGAGCTGAAATCGGTCCGCTTTGATAACCTTTGCACAAAAGAAGAAATGGATAAAGTCGTACTAAAGCAGCTGATATAGAGTACGATATCCGAGAGAGGTTTACATGTCACTATTTGCTATTGCGGACCTGCATTTATCGCTCGGCAGCGACAAACCGATGGATGTGTTTGAAGGCTGGAAAGATTATACGGTTCGACTTGAAAAAAACTGGCGGGCGGTAGTCAGTGATAAAGATACCGTCGTAATAGCCGGAGACATTTCTTGGGCTATGAAGCTTGAGGATGCAGTGGAAGACTTTGAATTCATTGATTCTCTGCCGGGGAAAAAGTTGATTTTGAAGGGAAACCATGATTATTGGTGGTCAACAAAAAAAAAGATTGATGATTTTCTGAAACAGCATAACTTCAGTACAATCAGCATCATTCACAATAATGCCATTGTGGTTGGTGAAATTGCTGTTTGCGGCACACGGGGATGGCTCTATAACGCAGAAACGGACGAAGATGTGAAGATTGTCAACCGTGAGGTAGGCCGTTTAAATACTTCAATTGATGACGCAGAAAAGCAGGGTGCACATCCAATTGTTTTTTTACACTACCCACCTGTTTATGATGGAGCGGAGTGTAAAGAAATTTTGAGTATACTAAAAACACGAGGCATCACCAAGTGTTATTTTGGCCATATTCATGGCAGTGAGGCTGCTAAGCGGGCAGTCACAGGCGAGTATGATGGAATTAAAATGTACTTGATCTCCTGCGACTATTTGAAATTTATGCCTATTTTGGTAAAATGAACAATTTTTGAATATTTTACCTAACATATAGAATATTCTTTTTACATGTGCTATAATAATTTAGATAATTTGCAATTTGCAGGAGGAAATAAAAATGAGTTTAAAATCGTCTAATAAGGTTGAAACAAACCGATACCAACTTGAGGTTGAGGTTGATGCGAAAATATTTGAAAAAGCAATTGAACAGGCCTATCATAAAGAAAATAAAAAAATAGCAATTCCGGGTTTCCGCAAGGGCAAGGCTCCGCGCGCATTCGTTGAAAAATATTATGGCGAACAGGTATTCTATGAGGATGCGATTAACGCTGTTTATCCAGATGCACTCGATGAGGCAGTCAACGAGGCAAAACTTGAACTAATTGAAGATAAAATTGACTTTGATTTGGTTTCCGCCGGCAAAGAAGGTATTGTGTTTAAGGCAACTGTAACAACAAAACCTGATGTTGAAATTGACGGGTACAAGAATATTGGCGCGACAAAGAAGCCGATTGAAGTAACCGACGAGGATATTAATCAAGAGATTAAAAAGGTTCAGGAGCGCAACTCCAGAATGGTAACGGTAGAGGACAGAGCAGTGCAAAACGGCGATATCACGGTTATTGACTTTGATGGTTCTGTCGACGGTGTTGCATTTGAAGGCGGCAAAGCTGAAAATTACAGCTTGACAATTGGTGCAGGTCAATTCATTCCTGGTTTTGAAGAGCAAATTATCGGGCATAAGACCGGTGACGAATTTGATGTTAATGTTAAATTCCCGGCTGATTATCAAGCGGCAGATTTAGCGGATAAAGATGCTGTGTTTAAGATTAAATTACATGAAATCAAAGTGAAGGAACTGCCGGAAGTTGACGATGATTTTGTCAAAGATGTAAGTGACTTCGACACACTTGACAAATATAAGGAAGATGTAAAAGCGAAGCTGACCGAAACAAAGGAAAAAGAAGCTAAAGATGATATTGAAAATCAACTGATTGATAAGTTGATCGAAAATTTAAAGGCAGAGATCCCTCAAGCCATGTATGAAAACAAAATCAATGAGGATATTCGTGAGTTCGGCTATCGCCTACAGTCTCAAGGCATGAATCTTGATACTTATCTTCAATACACAGGTATGGATAAAGATTCTATTCGCAAACAATTCCAGCCGCAGGCAGAGCGTCAGGTAAAGGTTCGCCTTGCACTTGAGAAGGTTGCCCAGCTTGAAAATATTCAGCCGAGCGAAGAAGAAATTGAAGAAGAGTTTGCAAAACTGGCAAAGAGTTATGAAATTGACATTGACAAGGTAAAATCCTTTATTCCGAAAAACGAACTTATTAAAGACATCGTTGTCGAAAAAGCAATTAACCTTGTACGGGACAATGCCATTATTATTGAAAGCAAGAAAGACGCTGAATAATAGGAGCAAATCCTGCCAATTATCAATCTATTGTTTAGTTTTATTGGAGGTACGCTATCATGAGTTTAGTCCCATATGTTATAGAGCAAACAAACCGCGGTGAACGGTCATACGACATATTCTCGCGTTTGCTGAATGACAGAATTGTAATGCTGAATGAAGAAGTAAACGATACTACGGCGAGTTTGGTTGTCGCTCAGCTTTTATATCTTGAAGGGCAGGACCCTGCCAAGGATATCAGCCTGTATATCAACAGTCCCGGTGGTTCTGTAACCGCGGGTCTTGCAATCTATGATACAATGCAATACATCAAATGTGATGTTTCAACAATCTGCATGGGTATGGCTGCCAGTATGGGCGCGTTTTTGCTTGCGGCAGGAGCCAAGGGCAAACGTTTTGCTTTGCCCAACAGCGACATTATGATTCATCAGCCGAGTGGCGGCGCACAAGGTCAGGCAACTGACGTGATGATTCATGCCGACCACATTATCGCTACCAAGAAAAAGCTGAATGAAATTCTCGCGGAGAAGACCGGCCAGCCGATTGAGGTTATTACGAAGGATACAGAACGCGACAATTTTATGACAGCGCAAGCTGCTGCTGATTATGGCCTGATTGATAAGGTCATTTATAATCGATAATTTGAGGTTGGTGATTAAATGCCTAATAACGATGATACCAAGGACAGGGGAATCTGCTGCTCGTTCTGCGGAAAGCCGCAAAATGAAGCACGCCGCCTCATAGCCGGCCCCGGCGTTTATATTTGCGATGAATGCATTGAGCTTTGTATGTCAATCCTTGACGACGAAAAGAATTTATCCAACCGCAAGACAGGTTACAGCGAGTCTTCTGCTGAATTGCCAAAACCACATGAAATAAAAAAGATGCTTGACGATTATGTAATAGGGCAGGAAAATGCAAAAGTTTCCCTTTCCGTTGCTGTATACAATCATTACAAGCGTATCTATTATGGAAAAGATGATGTTGAGCTGACTAAAAGCAATGTTCTTTTGCTTGGCCCGACTGGCGTTGGTAAAACCTTATTGGCTCAGACGCTTGCTAAAATACTTGATGTTCCCTTCGCAATTGCGGATGCCACAACGCTGACTGAAGCCGGCTATGTCGGTGAGGATGTCGAAAACATTCTGTTACGCTTGATACAGGCGGCTGATTTTGATATTGAAAAGGCCGAGCGCGGCATCATCTATATTGATGAAATCGATAAGATTGCCAGAAAGTCTGAAAATCCTTCTATTACCCGCGATGTCAGCGGCGAAGGCGTTCAACAGGCTCTTTTGAAGATTTTAGAAGGTACTGTTTCTAATGTTCCTCCGCAGGGCGGCAGAAAACATCCGCAGCAGGAATTTCTGCAGATTGATACTTCAAATATTTTATTTATCTGTGGTGGTGCGTTTGACGGCTTGAATAAAATCATTGAAAAACGTACCGCATCGTCTGCAATGGGATTTGGCGCGGAAGTTAGAAGCAAGGCGGAACTTGACTCCACTTCGTGGATGCAGAGCGTCGTACCGCATGATTTGGTTAAATTTGGCCTTATTCCTGAATTGGTTGGCCGTTTACCTGTTATTGCCTCTCTCAGCGGGTTAGATGAGGACTCTTTAGTAAGAATTTTAACAGAGCCAAAAAACTGTTTGCTCAATCAATATAAAAAATTGTTTCTTCTTGATAAGGTTGAGCTCGAATTCAAGTCGGAAGCATTGAAAGCAATTGCTAAGAAGACGATTGACCGTCGCACAGGTGCAAGAGGTCTGAGGTCTATTATGGAAGACCTGTTAACCGATCTCATGTATAAGGTACCGTCTGATTATACGATTGAAAAAGTAACAATTACCGCTGACACGGTGAATAATAACACGGAGCCGGAGATTGTTTATAATCCGGATCGTAAACCGGTGAAAATTAAGATAACAACTCCAAGAAAACGTGGACGCAAAGACACCGCGTCATAATTTTAGAAATCATGGCTGTTGCAGCGTGGTAGCACTGTTTGTTACCTACTTTGCAGCAGCCTTTCTGCTAAGGAGCACAAACTATGAGTACGAATCACGAATTACAAAAAACAGACAATCTTGTTCTCCCCGTGCTTGCACTGAGGGGATTGGTCATATTCCCGGGTATGCTGTTGCAATTTGATGTGGGCAGGAAAAAGTCCATTTTGGCTTTATCTAAAGCAATGGAAGACAATCAGGAAATTTTTCTTGTTGCGCAAAAAGACTTAAGTGATAATGAGCCTAACACGGAACAAATTTACAGTATGGGAATTGTAGCGAAAGTCAAACAAGTAATCCGCCGCACTGATGATGGAGTACGTCTTTTTGCCGAGGGTATGTACCGTGCTGAAATTGTTTCGCAAATCAGTGAAGATCCGTTCATTCTCGCAGATGTACGTGCCGTAGAAATGAAATCTTTTCGCGCATCTCATAAAACCGAAGCTTTAATTCGCTACACACAGACCCTTTTTGAGGAATATATTCAAAATTACAGCCGTATTCCGCCTGATATCATTATTGGTGTGGTACAAAAAAAAGATTGCGGTGAATTGGCTGACTTTATTGCTTCCAATATTATGCTTGATTATGAGCAGAAGCAGGCTATTCTTGAGGAACTGCATCCGGTAAAAAGATTGGAAAAACTTGTTGAAATTCTTAAGAATGAAATTCAGGTTTTATCGATTGAAAGCCAAATCAGTGAAAAAGCAAAAGAACAGATTGATGAAAATCAGCGTGAATATTTTCTGAGGGAACAAATGAAAGCCATCTCCTATGAACTTGGAGATGACGATAATCCGCAGGATGAAGCTGATGAACTCCGCGAACGTATTGCGAAGATGAAGCTTCCTGAGCTGCAAAATGATAAGCTTATAAAGGAATGTGACCGCCTGTCCAAGATGCCTTACGGCTCCCACGAGGCAAGTGTCATTTTGAGTTACGTGGAAACCTGTTTGGAACTGCCTTGGAATACTACAAGCCGCGAACACATTGATTTGATAAAGGCGCAAAAGATACTTGACCGCGACCATTACGGCCTTACGAAGGTGAAAGAGCGCATCATTGAAATTTTGGCCGTTAAAAAACTTGCTCCGGATATTAAAGGACAGATTATCTGCCTTGTTGGACCTCCGGGTGTCGGCAAAACATCTATTGCCCGTTCCATTGCCAATGCAATCGGCCGCAGCTATGTCCGTGTATCACTCGGCGGTGTTAGAGATGAGTCCGATATTATGGGACACCGTAAAACCTATGTTGGTTCTATGCCTGGCAGAATTATTGCGGCAATTAAGCAGGCTGGCACAAACAATCCTTTGATATTATTGGATGAAATTGATAAATTGGGAAACGATTTTCGTGGAGATCCTGCGTCAGCGCTGCTTGAAGTGCTTGATTCAGAGCAAAATTCCGCGTTTTTTGACCACTATATCGATATGCCGTTTGATTTGAGTAAGGTAATGTTTATTACGACCGCAAATGATTACAGTTCTATCCCCGAGCCGCTGCTTGACAGAATGGATGTTATTACTCTTGGCAGTTATACGCACGAGGAAAAGTTTAATATTGCACAGAAGCATTTGATTCCAAAACAGCTTAAAAAGCATGGAATTAATTCTAAAATGTTGAAGTTGATGCCCGCAGCTGTTCATGAACTGATTGACGGTTACACCAGAGAAGCCGGTGTTAGAAGTTTGGAACGCCAAATTGCTTCTATATGCAGAAAATGTGCTAAAAAAATTGTTGAAAACAGTAACACAAAAATCACGATTAAGCAGGGGGACTTAGAAGAACTTTTAGGTCCTAAAAGATTTAAAACTGATGAGCTTGCTAAATCCGATATGGTCGGACTCGTAAACGGTCTTGCGTGGACCAGCGTCGGCGGTGAAATTTTGCCGATTGAAGTAGCAGTGATGGATGGTACAGGTAAAATCGAGTTAACTGGTTCCCTTGGTGATGTGATGAAAGAATCCGCTAAAACAGCGATCAGCTGTATACGAATCAGAGCAGATTCACTTGGAATCAAACATGATTTTTACACGAAATACGATATTCATATCCATGCCCCTGAGGGAGCAATTCCAAAGGATGGACCGTCCGCAGGCACTGCAATGGCAACTGCCATTACTTCAGCCCTAACTAACATCCCGATTAAACATGATATTGCAATGACAGGTGAAATCACTTTACTCGGCAGGGTTCTGCCGATAGGCGGACTAAAGGAAAAAACAATGGCGGCCTATCGTTCGGGAATCAAGACGGTTATTATTCCGGCTGATAATGTTTCTGATTTAGCTGAAATAGATGCAGTTGTAAAGAATTCCGTTCAGTTTTTGCCAGTTCAAAAGATAGATCAGGTCCTTGAGGCTGCATTGTGCAGGATGCCGGAACGTAAACCGGATGAAAGTACGGCTGCAGATGTAGCTGTGAGCACACCCGCTCATCCCGCCGTCCTGTTGCCCGGCGTTCCACAATAACGGGAGGATAGAATGAAATTTGAAGATGCTTTTTTTGAATTTGCCGCGGGCAGACTCGACCAGCTTCCTGAATCCACTGTGCCGGAAATTGTCTTTTCAGGCCGATCAAACGTTGGAAAGTCAACACTGATCAATAAATTGCTGAATCGAAAATCTCTTGCAAGGGTCAGCGCAACGCCCGGAAAAACAGGCACGATTAATTTTTATAACTTGAAGGACTGCCGCCTCGTTGACCTGCCCGGATATGGTTACGCCAAGGTTTCCCAGTCGGAAAAACTGCGCTGGGCAGAACTGGTCGAAGGGTATTTAAATGCACGGCGCAATGTTAAACTTGTGATTCAAATTGTCGACATGCGTCATAGTCCCACAATTGACGATTTACACATGATTGATTTCCTGCTGAATTCCGATTTTAACTTTCTTGTTGCTGCAACAAAAAGCGATAAACTCAATAAAACAGAGCGAATAAAACAGCTTGAAATACTTGATGAGACCTTCAGCGAGGTTGACGATATGAAGCTGATTCCATTTTCGGCAGTCAATGGAGAAGGTGTTGAGGAAATTAAAAACATAATTATAACGCAATGTGACAACCAATAAAGTAACGGAGTGATGAAAATGTTAGTTTCAGATTGTTTAAACACGAATACGTTTGGTCATTTAACCATTGGCGGATGCGACACGATTGAGCTTGCTCAAACGTTTGGTACTCCTTTGTACGTAATGGATGAAGATAAAATCAGAAATACCTGCAAAATGTATCGCTCATCCATTGATAAATATTATAACGGAAAAGGTATGCCCCTTTATGCAAGCAAGGCTTTCAGCTGCAAGGAAATCTGCCGTATCGCCAATGAGGAGAAGATGGGGCTTGACGTGGTTTCCGGCGGAGAGTTGTTCACAGCATTAACAGCGGGCTTTCCGGCCGAACACATTCATTTTCACGGAAACAATAAAACACCGGATGAAATTTCATTTGCATTACAGTCCAATGTTGGGCATATTATCGTTGATAACTTAACAGAGCTTCAAACAATAGACAGTATGGCTGCAAAAATGAATAAAATAGCTGATATTACGCTGCGCATCAAACCAGGTATCGACGCACACACACATGAGTTTATCCGCACCGGGCAAATTGACTCGAAGTTTGGGTTTGCATTGGAAACCGGTGAGGCGATGGAGGCCGTTCAGTCGGCTGTTCAGTATAAAAATGTCAACTTAAAGGGTGTGCACTGTCATATTGGCTCCCAGATTTTTGACATTCAGCCGTTTGTACTTGCAGCAAAAATCATGCTTGGTTTTATTAAGCAGATTAAGGATGAAACCGGAGTTGTTATTAAAGAACTCAACTTGGGAGGCGGCTTCGGAATCAAATACGTTAGTTCCGATACGCCTGTTGCATACGACAAATACATGGAATTGGTAGCTGAAACTGTCAACACACGCTGCAAAGAGCTTGGACTTGACGTACCTTTTATTTTCATTGAACCAGGCCGCTCCATCGTAGGAGAAGCTGGAATCACCCTCTATACAGTTGGTGCAATTAAAAAAATTCCCCATGTCCGTACCTATGTGTCGGTTGACGGAGGTATGGGAGACAATCCGCGTTATGCACTTTATAAATCCAATTATACTGCCGTAGTAGCCAATAAAGCGACTCTCCCTGCGGATGAAAAAGTGACAATCGCGGGTAAATGTTGTGAAAGCGGAGACTTAATTCAGGAAAACACGTTGATTCAAACCGCAGAGGTTGGTGACACGCTGGCCGTACTTTCTACCGGCGCATACAATTATTCCATGTCATCAAATTATAACCGCATTCCGAAGCCTGCCGTTGTGATGGTACATAATGGGGATCCAAGGATTGTTGTAAAGCGAGAAACTTATGAGGATATTATTCGAAATGATATTTAATCTTATATGACAATATTAACTTCAATCCACTTTACTTTTGCAATTTTGTGTGCTAAGATTTTATCCTATTAAATGAATAAGGAGTGAAACCGTTTGAATTCTAAAATTAAAGATGACAGTGTAGATTTTTTATTTAAATCCATTCTTTCTTTGAATACGATTGACGAGTGCTATAATTTTTTTGAGGATTTGTGTACAGTTCCGGAACTTAAAGCAATGTCACAACGCCTCTTGGTTGCGCACATGCTGAGCACGAAGCGCGTTTACAGCGACATTGTTGCGGCAACCGGCGCTTCTACTGCAACGATCAGCAGGGTTAACCGTTCGCTGAACTATGGTTGCGATGGCTATGAACTGGTTTTCGGCAGAATAGACGAGAGCGAAAAGTCTAAATGAGTTATTCTTCGTTTGCACGCTACTATGACAGTCTTACACACAATGTCAACTACCCCGAACGCGCGGGTTATATTTGTGACTTGCTTAAAAAGCTGAACCACAATGCGGGGCTTACACTTGACCTCGCCTGCGGTACGGGCAGCCTTACCATTGAACTTGCAAAACGGGGTATTGATGTATATGGAATTGACGGCTCAGAATCAATGCTCTCTGTTGCGCAGCAAAAAGCTGCTGATAATGGTTTGCAACTTTTGTTTTTGTGCCAGCAAATGCAAAATATTGATCTATATGGCACGGTTGACACCGTCGTCTGCGCTTTGGACAGCATTAATCATGTCATTAATGAAAATGATGTACAAAAAACCTTTGAGCGCGTTTCACTCTTTCTAAATCAAGGCGGATATTTTATATTTGATATCAATACGCTTTACAAGCACAAGTATGTCCTTGGCAACCATACTTTTGTTTATGATACGGATGATGTTTATTGTGTTTGGCAAAATAATTTTGAGTCAAAATCTAACCGCGTTGGCATAACTCTTGATTTTTTTGGCCGAGAAGGCAATGCATATTTCAGGAGTTCCGAACATTTTTACGAACGCGCCTATGATACAGATCTGATTGTTTCCATGCTTTCTAAGGCAGGATTGGAGACGGTCGGTCTATTTGACGACCTCAGTTTTGAAGAGCCAAACGATAAAACGGAACGGATTATTGTGGTAGCAAAAAAAGGATAAAATAAAGGAATCATTTTATTATGGATAGAATTATTAGATGTATTACAGCTGATGGCAGCATTATGGCAGCCGCCATTGATTCAACCTATATTGTCGCAACAGCACAGCAGATACATGGTACCAGTGCCGTTGCCACAGCAGCTCTCGGCAGGCTGCTTACAGGAGCCTCTATGATGGGATCGATGCTGAAAAAGAAGGGTGCCAGTATTACGCTTAAAATCAAAGGCGGTGGGCCTCTGGGCGCCGTAATTGCCATTGCGGACAGCGATGGTAACTGCCGCGGATATGTTGATAACCCAACGGTAGAATTGCCGCTGAAACCAAATGGAAAACTCGACGTGGGTAAGGCCGTCGGCAAAGACGGGCTTTTGGGTGTTATGCGTGATTTTGGAGAAGGCAGACCATATGTCGGACAAGTTGAAATCACTTCCGGAGAAATCGCCGAGGATATCACAAATTATTATGCTGTAAGCGAGCAGATACCAACCGTGTGTGCTTTGGGTGTCCTTGTTGATAAAGCAGATATCAGTAAAGTCCTTGCAGGCGGATTGCTGATACAGATTTTGCCGGGTGCGGATCAAGCTGAAATAGACAAGCTTGAGAAAAACATCAATGAAATGGAGCCTGTCACATCCATGCTGGCAAGCGGGATGAGCATTGAGGATATTTGTAAAACTGCCCTCAAAGGCTTTGAAATGGAAATCCTTGATGAATTCAAGGTCGGTTACGCCTGCAATTGCAGCAAAGAACGTGTTGAGCGTGCACTCGCGACTTTAAAGTCGGAAGATATACTTTCACTTGCTGATGAAAAGGGTTTTGCCGAAGCGAAATGCCAGTACTGCAATCATACTTATCAATTCTCTAAACAGGAGCTCAAAGCAATAGCAGAAGCTGCTCATAGTAAATAAATGCACGCAAAAATGAAAAAAATGTATTTTTAGTGTTGACAAGTGCTACAATATATAGTATTATATAACACGTCGCCGATATTGCGGCACACGAATGGGAGCATAGCTCAGCTGGTTAGAGCACCTGCCTTACAAGCAGGGGGTCATAGGTTCGAGTCCTATTGTTCCCACCATTTGTGGCTCGGTAGTTCAGCTGGTTAGAACGCTAGCCTGTCACGCTAGAGGTCGTCGGTTCGATCCCGATCCGAGTCGCCAATTTGCCTCTGTAGCTCAGTCGGTAGAGCAGGGGACTGAAAATCCCCGTGTCGGTGGTTCGATTCCGCCCGG
>Ga0183095_10650_pt1 | contig 78546 bp, 65 predicted proteins | sample BioMet4_FD_130346 | JGI IMG/M metagenome (GOLD analysis project Ga0183095, IMG submission 130346) | Microbial communities from bioreactor (seeded with sewage sludge) at LBNL, California, USA - Biofuel metagenome 4 (v2) (version 3) | ecosystem: Engineered > Bioreactor > Anaerobic > Unclassified ... | reverse complement strand
CTCCGTGATCGAACGCGGCTACGGCATCCCCGTGATTGCCGAATTCGCGGCAAAAAGCGGTCGCGGCATGCACCATGTTACGTTTCGCGTTACCGCCGCCGAGTTCAACGCCAAACTGGACAAATTCGCTTCACGCGGCATCGGCATCCGTTTCGGCGGACGGCTCGGCCAGGAACGGTTTGCCTGTCTGGACACGGAGAAAGTCCTCGGCGTTCGGATTGCGCTCTCTGATTTCGGCCCTTCAGCCACCGGAAAAGAAACCATTTATCCCCAGGAGTAACACAAAATGATCAGCAAACTCAACAAGTATATCGACCATACCATTCTCAAACCCTTCGCCGGCGAAAAAGATATTGAAAAACTTTGCGTCGAGGCCCGGAAATACGATTTTGCCTCGGTCTGCATCAATCCCTGCTACGTTCCCCTGGCAAAAAAATTGCTGGCCGGTTCCGACGTCAAAGTCTGTACCGTGATCGGCTTTCCCCTCGGAGCCAACGCCACGGAAATCAAGGCGCTGGAAACCCGTCACGCCATCGAACAGGGCTGTGACGAAGTGGACATGGTAATCGCGATCGGCGCACTCAAGGATCGCCGCTGCGACTACGTGAAAAACGACATCACCGCCGTGGTTCGGGAAGCTCGCGGCAAAACCGTCAAAGTCATCATCGAAACCTTCTACCTCGACGATGAAGAAAAGGCGCTCGCCTGCAAACTTTCCGCCGAAGCCGGGGCGCAATTCGTCAAAACCTGCACCGGCTTCAACGAAGGCGCGGCGACGGTTCACGACGTTGAGCTGATGAAACGTTCGATCCCGACGCAGATGAAAGTCAAGGCTTCCACGGGCGTACGGACTTATGAGACCGCCGTCGAGATGATTAAAGCCGGAGCGGAACGTCTCGGGACTTCCGCCGGCATCGCCATTCTTGCCGGCGCGCCCCAAAACTGAACAGGCCGGGCGGACAAGGACATGAATAAAAATAAGATTGCAGTCGGGGTCGATTTCGGCTCGGATTCGGTACGCGCCCTGGCCGTCGATACGGCAAACGGCCGTCCTCTCGCTTGTGTTTCCCGGGAGTATCCCCGTTGGAAAAGGGGACTTTACTGCGATCCGGCGGCAAGCCGTTTCCGTCAGCATCCGCTTGATCACCTTGAGTGTTTGCAGACGGTCGTTCCGGAATTGATGAAGGCGATTGACTCCCGGGCCGTTGTCGGCCTCGGAATCGATACTACGTCTTGTACGATGGGTCCGGCGGACCGCAACGGAACGCCGCTTGCGCTTTTGCCTCCCTTCGCCGATGATCCCGATGCCATGTTCCTGCTCTGGAAGGATCACACTTCCACCGAAGAAGCCAAGCGCATTACGGAAATTGCCCGAAACCGGGCCTGTAATTATGCGCAACTCTGCGGCGGTTCCTATTCCGCTGAATGTTTCTTTTCCAAAACGCTCCATCTGCTGGAAAACAACGAACGGGTCCGGCAAGCGGCGTTTTCCTTCGTCGACCAGGCCGACTGGCTGACCGGCTTGCTCACCGGTTGTACCGATCCTTTCCGGATGCACTGGAACGTCGGATCCGCCGGACACAAGGCGCTCTGGAGTCGGAGTTGGAACGGTTTGCCGCCCGAGGAGTTTTTCCGTCAGGTCAGTCCGCATCTGGCTGGCATCCGGGATCGCGTCTATCCGTCCGATCTGGTCCGGCCGACCGAAGCACCCGCCGGTCGCATTGCGCCGGAATGGGCGGCCAAGCTCGGTTTGCCCGAAACGGTGATCATTGCCACCGGCATGATGGACGGCGTTTCCGGTGCGACCGGTTGCGGCATTCGGCCGGGACGCGCCGCCTGTCTGATCGGGACCTCGTCAACCTATCTGTTCCTCACTCCGCGGCTTGCGGGGGCGATCCCCGGCGTTTCCAGTCAGGTGGACGATTCGCTATGGGCCGGAATGACCACAATCGAAGTGGGGCAGGCCGCCTTTGGCGATATCTATGCATGGTTTCGACGGTTTGTGAATTATGGCGGTGAAGTGTCGTGGGAACGTCTCAACGCCGAGGCCGAAGCCGTACCGCCGGGAGCGGACGGCATAGTCGCGGTCGACTGGTTCAACGGACGGCGTTCCCCCAACGGCAACTTGGCGGTACGCGGTGCGATGGCCGGACTTTCCCTCGGCAGTACGCCGCCGATGGTGTTCCGGGCGCTGATCGAAGCGACGGCGTTCGGGTCGCGCAGCAACTTCGATCTTGTCGCCGCGCACGGCGTCGAAATCAAAGAGGTGGTCGCGGCCGGCGGCATTGCCCGGAAATCGCCGTTGGCGATGCAGATTTGCGCCGACGTGATCAACAAGCCCATCGGCATTATCGACGCGGAAGAAATCAGTGCGCTGGGCGCGGCGGTTTATGCCGCGGTGGCCTGTGGGGCGTTCCCCGACATGGCCTCGGCGTCGGTAGCCATGGCTGGACGTTGCGAACAGGTCTACCGGCCCGATCCGCCCCAGGCGGCACTCTACGACAGACTTTACGAAAAGTATCTCTGCCTCGGCCGCGCGGTTGATTCACCGGAATTCATCCAGTAAAGAAAAAACGTTCATAAACATAATGAGTTGTGGCAATCAGGTAATGCTCAAAAAGAATGACGAGGGGAAGAGAAAATGATCATGGGATACATCACCCCTGCTTGGGCCGCGTAATGTTGTAAGGATTGCCGGAGGCGTAATCGGAGGATTGTTCGTGATAAAATGCTGCTGACTACTGATTTGAGGTTTTGTCATGAGGGGGGTATTACTTCATGGCAAGGTTTCGAAATGAAGTGTTGCCGCGCTCCGTGGCGGTAGGGATATGAAGGGATAAAAAGGTTACGAAACAATATTGAGGGTTGAAATGTAAAAAAGACAATTGGAACAGTTAAGAGAACGGACCATGACAGCGGTGCTGTCGGGTAAGTTGGTACGCTGGCGGAGCAACGCGGCTGAAAAGCGTTGAGACATATCAAAACGTACCGGAGAACAGAGATGTAATGTCTCTGGCTTCCGGTACGTTTTTTTGTTTCCGCATGCGCTGTTGAAAAATGAATCGATAACGGAAAGGGGCTGTGCAGGATGAATAGCCAACTTCGGCCAGAGGAGAGGCTGAAACTCCTGGAAGATGGGATTCGCGAAGTGCTTACTGAAATGTCGGAATCGCGTCAGGCATTTGGTAGCCGTGAAATCAAAAATGAAAGGAAAACGCTGAATGAGTGCTTGAAACATCGAAGCGAGGAAATGTCGGCGGAAGCGAGAATCAGAATGCTGGTCGATAAGCTATTGGGTACGGCGATTGTTTTGAATGCCGTGCTCAAACAGCGCCGGTCGAAAAAGCTGCTCGTTGCCAAAGGCCGGGCGGAGACCTTGTTGAAGGAATTCATCGGGACTGACGCGTTCGACAAACCGCCGAAAGGACATGGCGAAGGAAAGATTCATGATGAGATCGAAAGGATGTTCAACGCAATGGTCAAAAAGGCGCCACCCAACCTGAAGGATCGTTTTCCGCGATGAATTCCGCATGCGCGGTTTTCGACGGAAACTATTTCCGGAACAAAAGGCGAAGCGGTATTTGCTTTTGAGTTCGCGAAGGATTTAATTATAACGGTAACACCAAGGAGAACTTTTTTTATCGGATAGCAGTCTTTTATAACTATAGCCCATCGTGGCTTCACAAACGTTTCTAGTTGAAAACGACCAAAAATTCATCGGCAGAGAAACGTGTTGGAAGCTACGCCTGCATAGTACACGGAAAATGTATTTATGCGGGCGTATTCTTTCATCACCGACCTGCCAGGCATTTGGTCGTGCCTCAACGTCGGTGGTGATTGGTACGCCCGCTCTTTTACACGACCAATCGCACGTTTGTTTACATATGGCAACAGGTAAGGACAAATGTCCTCACCTGATTTGTCGACGAAATGGAAATCCGCTGGAATTTGTGCGTAGCGTTAACTTGATCCGGTAGACGGATCCGATAAAAAGAACCGCCGGGATGAATGGCGTTCACCCCGACGGCGAGGCGAAGGATATCGCCTCTATTGGTCGTGCCACAACTAAACCAAGGTACTTGGTCTGACGTATAGTTGTCTCCGATATCGACGTTATTCCAATCGAAATTCGTAATTTATCGATAATTTTTCCATGGCTATGGCCAGTGAAAGGACTGTTCGAAATAATTTAACTATAGGGAGTGCATTGTGATGTAATAACCATCTCGGAAAAGATAGAGCAAAACGGACTATGCGCCCTTGACGCCGCATGGTAAGTTGGTGTGGATTAGCGGAGCGACGAGACAGCAGCAAGCTTCAGTCGTCAAGTTAAGACGTGCCGGTATAATGGTAACATTGTCATTTGCCGGCACGTCTTTTTTTTATTCCGCATCCGTAGGATTGGTGAAGAATGAAGTCAACCGTAAAAGAGTTTAACGATGCAAGAAAATTGTCTGGAAGATTTTTTGAGAATGTTGGCCGGAATGAGTTCCGGTGAAGAAGAACGAGAAGAATCAGAACCGCAGGAGGACGATTCCGAGAATCTCGGGCCGTTTCCAAAGATAAAGCAGGCATGCATCCTGTTGTTGAATTGGAAACGTTGCAAAATCCGGGAAAAAGAACGACGTATGGCTGCTCTCGGTGCGGAACGGGACGAAGAAATCAAAGAACACAACGGCCTGGTCGATGAACTCAAACTGTTGGATGCGCGGTTTGCCGCGACCGCACCGATGTCGGGGGCTCCACCGATGACAAATTCCGAGGTCGTCGATGAGCCGAAATCACCGGAACAGGCAGGAGACGCCCCGCAACCAGAGACACCGCCTGAGGAAGGCGAGCATGAGGACGAACGTCAGGGCGCGGATGCGCAGCCGGAGTCTCAGCTGAAGCTGGATGGCATATCGCGGCTGGAACGGCTGCAGGCGGGGTTGGATCATGCGCTTGAGGTACTTTCCGGTTCGAAAATGGCGTTTCATTTCAAGGCGATCATGCAGTTGCGGCTGGACCTAATCGAACTGTCCAACGCCAATGGCAAATCGGAAGCGGACCGCATTGCTGAATTGGAGGCAGGGCTGAAACATGCCGTCGAAGTGTTGTCGACTTCACCGAACGCGGCCAATTCCAAAACGATGCGGCAGCTGTGGGGTGATCTCATTCTGGTATTGAAACCGGAGTCCCAAATGAAACAATAACTCTTAACTTTTGCCGCGGACGTTCGGGGCGCGGGTCCGATTCACAGCCACCGGATCGGATTCAAGCCCCGGCGTCCGCGGGCCGAACGTCGGCTTCGTTTATAGTTGGAATTATGCAGTAAAAAGAGCAATGCAGTATGAAAAATGACAAGACCTTCTCATCTTCCGAACGGGGATCATTTATATATTTCCGAGGGAAAGCCAACGGCAAAAACGCGGTATTGAGTAAGCGTCGGATTCGGCAATTGGCTTGGTGGTTGAACCTGATTTTGCGCCGAAGACGCGAAACCGAGCGGATTGATTTGAGTATGGAATATGAGATTTTCGAACATCGGTTCACTATTCGGGAATCGTCCCTTATTTCGGCGGATGCGGCACCAATCGATCAGGTTTTATTGCGTCCGAAAATCGGCGAACTGCGGACCGTGGTTTCAACCCGTGACTGTTTGCGCCCGGAGACCTACCGAATTTTGTTCGGGAAAATACTTTACGGTGACCGGGAATACTTTTCCGATCTGGATGTTTTCACATTGAACCCCTTGCTGAATGATGGAGAAAACGCGTTGCGATGCCGAGATATTCCTGGCCTGGAGGATGTCATTCTGGTGCAGTGCAAATTCCGTAGCGCATCCGGGGAACTTCTGGCGCTGCATGGACCGGACGCGATCCGTATGATCGGAGAGATGAAGCGGTCGTTGTTGGCTGGAAGTGAGATTGTCAGCGCGAAGTTCCGATTTCGGATCAATGCATTGAAGAATGCTCAGACCTTGAAAATCAAGTTGGGCAACCGGGCGGAATTTCCTTTCTGCTGTGAAAAAATCATCGAAGCCTGGCTGACGGAACGGGGATTCAAACATGGAAACAAGTAAAGAATCCCGGTTCTGGACTTATCTGGGCGGTTTGCTGCATTTTGAGGCCCCGTTATGGAACTGGCGACAGCGGCTGGGGAATGACATCGACTTCGAATATTTCCGGGAAACTTATCTGCTGCCGACCGATAAAACCGGCTCGCTGATTATTTGCCCCAAACGGTGTGATTACTCCTGCGGCTTTCGAAAAGTCCGAAAAAACGATGACGGCACGATGAGAGCGGTTTGCCATAAAAACAAGAAAGATTCGTTGCCGATTTCAGAAGAAGATGAGTTGCTCTATGGCGTTAATTACGGCGTACTGCTACCAAAAGTCGCACAGACGCTGGGCGCCCAGCCTTTGATCGCACCATTTCAGACCTGGGATGACGCGTGGAAGATGGGATCGCTGAAAATCGGTGGAAAAGTTCTGCCGGTATTTTTTACTCTGCGGAATTGGAATCATAAAGTCATTGATCTGATTTTGAATCTCAACCGCATGGAACCCCGACCGTATCTATTGCTGGTCACTTCGGCGAAAGTCATCAGTTCGACCAGCATGAAAGCGCTGGAGGATAGCGGATCGTTGTTCCTCCCATTGAATGAGGTACTGGATTTTAATGCGGAAGCCGAACCAGTACTGATTCGGTCATTGGATTCGTACTTCGAATCGTTGCTGGTTCAGCCTGCGCCCGAGCCGGAACCGGATAACATTTTCCGCAGATGCGGCGATGCCTGGGAAGTCAGATTCAATGGCGGGCAGAAGTTCATGCTGACGACCGGCCATACCGGCGCAACCTATCTGCATTTCATGTTGGCAAGGCCGAATACAACAACACCAGTCATTGAAATCATGAAAAGCGTTTCCGGGGAATCGGAAGATTATGTTTCTTCTGTCCGCATAGATATGGATGAATTTAGTGACGGTTTTTCGTTCCGAAATGCACCGGTAACAGTGGCCGGTAATATCGCGGATGAAACCGCAATCCGACAATATCGGGAAGAGATTAACCTGCTGTCCGGTGAATTGGAGGTGGCCCGAGCTTCCGGTGATAACATAACGGCAGAGCAGTTGGAGAATGACTTGGAACGTTTAACTTCTGCTGTTTATGAAGCAGTCGCCCCCGATGGACAGCGGAAAAAACTTGCAGATCACATGAAAAAAACTTCGGATGCTTTCCGTCGTCCTGTAGTATTCGCCATCGAAAAGATCGCCGCTCACAACGAACGGCTTGCAGCACATTTCCGTGATACCATCAGATACGGACAAAATCCCGGATATTTTTCGGGAAATACGATTCGTTGGTATCTGTAGTTCCCAGGTTTTTCATCACCGTCGAACAATGCCTTTTTAACAGGAAGGGCAGAGTTCGACTTTTTTTTGAGAAAAATCAGAAAAAAACATCAAAAAAGCCCATGCGACACGAAATGTCGTAAATGCGACACGGAATGTCGCCCTTCTTCCTATAGAGAGACACGCTCGGTGATCCGCTGAAAATCGTTGGCGGAGGCGGTCTCCGATTCTTTAAAACGGAGTCCTCTATATGGATGAAGATAACGAACACGATGCCGACTTTTCTGACGTCTATAATAAACGGAATACCTACCGCGGCATCAATCCGCTGGTGGTACGGATCGCGAAACGCATGGCTAGGAAGACGATCGGCAAACACGGCTTTACCGATTTCGATCTGGCCGACCTGGAACAGGAATTCGTCCAGGCCGGATTGAATGCCATCGCACAATGCGAGCAGGTCATCGGCGATGGCGGTGGGTTGATTGTGACGGCGATACGGGCCCGGCTCAATACGATTCTGCATCAACGTTATGCCCGCAAGCGCGACTGGCGTAAGCTCGCGTCCCTTCACGAGAAACTTCCCGGCGGCGAGGAAGACGATGACGATGCGACGCTGATCGACTACGTTGCTTCCTGCGGACACATGGGGCCATTCGATGCCGAAGAACGCAATCCGGTCGGGCAATTTCAGCGGTGTCATGACATCAATACCGCGATTTCACGGTTACCGCAAAAGTACCGCGATCTTTGCAATGACCTCAAAAAGATGCCTCCGGAAGAAGTTATGGCCGCCCACAATTTGTCGCCGGGAATCTTTTACCATCGACTGGCAAAAATCCGCCGCTTTTTCCTCTACTTCCTCGGTGAGGACGAGTTCGGCGATCCGCCCAAGCCGGATTTTCGACCCATTGGCTGGAACCGGGATTGAGGTGTCGAAAATGTTCATTGATGACATCAAAACGGCATCGCCGTTCCGGGATTTGTTTCCAAGCAGCGAAGAACTGCTGGAGCGCATCGTGTGGAGTATGCGTAAAAACGGTTACGATCCGAGTCAACCGCTCATTCTGTGGGACTGCTCGCAACCGGTAATAATTGACGGACATATCCGATTTCGGGCGGCTCGTAAGGCGGGCCTTTACCAGATTCCTGTGGTCATGAAGAAGTTTTCCGATGACTCGGATGCGGTGCAATATGCCATTGAGTGCCAACGCAATCGGCGGAATCTTCGGGATGCGGAACTCTTCAACTGTATCGCGGTTCTCGATCAGAAGAAAATTCAGGGAACACGCTGCGAACCGGGCCGATCATCCGTCGATACCGGGGCGTTGCTGGGGATTTCTCATCGCAAGGTGGAACGAACCAGAACCGTCATAAGCCGTGCCCCGGAGGAAGTGATCGCGGCAATCCAATCCGGCGAAATCAGCATCAACCGGGCCTATGAGCGGATGATGAAACCGGCCATTTCGCCGCCTCCGGACAAGGTCGCGGACGTGTTCAACATAGCAGCTTCAAGGCTGAATAAAGAGGAAATTTCAAAACTAATAGAACGTCTCCAGACGTACCTGGAGGCGTCATGAAAACACTCTTTCCGGTGCGGTTGCCGGAAAGATTTTTATCAATCCATAGGAGTATCCAGAATGAGTATCACCGTCGAAGAAATGTTGAAACGCGGTTGCCTTTTCATGGTTACGCGCGATCAGAATCTGTACGTGGCGATCAAACCAGTGGTTGAAATGTTGGGATTGGATTGGGCGGAGCAGTTGGCCCGGTTCCGAAACGATCCGCTTTTCGCCGAGGCGCTGACGCCGCTCGCCATCCCTGACGAGTCCGGCAAAGGAACCGAAGTACTCGGTTTGACCATGCCTTATCTTGCCGGTTGGACGTTGCGGCTGAACCCGAACGATTACACCGGCAAGCTGCGCGATGACGTGATCGCAATGCAGCGAGAGTGCTACCGGACGCTGAACCTTTGTCTGGAACAGGTTGCATGCGATAAATTCGTCGCCGTGGAAAAGATCGATGCAAAACACTGATGGCTTTGGTCCGAAAAACATTCCTAATGGAAAATCCCGCTGAACCCGGCAATCTCAAACCATAAATAAAAGGAAAAACACCATGCCAACATTCATCAACAATCGCATCGCCGATGCCGTTTATGTGGAACTTATCCATTGTCACGAAGTCCATGCGCTGATCCGTTTCGCCTGGATCAATGACCGACTGTTCCTGCCGTTGTTCTTTCTTAACAACGACGAAGCCGAGGCCATAACCATGGTGCTCGCCGATTCCAATGTGGAAATCTACGGCCGAGGTTCCATGTATTATTTCGTTCCTTATGAATGGCTGCGTGAACGACGCCCCGATATTGCCGCCGACTTGGCGACGATGTGGAACATCGCCGAACCGTTCCGGCAGAAACTGCTTGCCGATCCGTGCCGAGTGTGCCGTCATGGTTCGGTGGCGAAGCCGGGTTGCGGTTGCAAGCCGGGTGAAAAGTGAGCCAACACCATTCGGTTTTAGCGTAAAACGGGAAATTTTCGGTAAAAGATCGTTTCCCGCACCCTTTTTCTCAGCCAAACGTCATCGGTTTTGCAAAAGGTTTTATATAGCGGGCAACGAGTGCCCAAACTTTTAACAACCGAAGGAGTCCGAACGATGATCAAGATGCCATCGATGCCGTAACCGAATTTTTGAAGAACGAATAATCCAAACGAAAAGGAATTCATTATGCCTTTTTCAAAGAAAGAACCGATGATCAGACGCTATCCGCTTCTGACCGTAGATGGGAAAGACGTCTGCATGAATGTGCGGTTTTGCCGGAGAAGAAAGTATTGGAACTTTGACACCTGGCCAGACGGTAAGCTCGACGAGCCTATCAGTGACTGTGTTTTCCGTTATCTCGGCGAAAAAAGCGGAATTCGCTATGCATTGTACCGCGCGTTTCATGATTATCCGAATGCCGGAACGCATTGGAGCCAGGAGATCCATATTTCTCCCATCTGGCTGAGCGGCTATTCCCTTACCCAGGAGCACATGGAACATATCCTGAAAAACGCCCTGCCGCATTGGATGGAGGCCGGAACGATTATCGAAACCTGGCTTGCCGGCAGAAAATGGGATTCGGTCAATCCCCGTGACATGGTACGCGACCTGTACGACGATGAACAATGTCGTCGGTGCCGACATCAATATAGCGAATGGGCGGATGAGCAGTTTTTGAAGCGGAAGGCGCTGAAAAAGAGTCAAAAAAAGAACTTGGTTGTGACGTCGTAAGTCGAGCCGGTTCTCCAAAGGAGAAAGTGCCGTCGCGGCGCTTTTCCCAACATTCACAGAATCAAGTCCGGAGCGCTTTCTCGCCGGAACATAATCAGTCAAACCCAAGGATACCATATGGCTGCAGATGTAAAGGATTATTATCGTCGGATTACCGACCAGGACATCGGGGAACTCGCCCGCGAGCTGTTTGCCGGACGTATTACGCAGGAAACCGCCAGGGAGATTATGTGCGACTGCACGAATCACCAGAGTCAGTCGAAAAAATCTCTGGTCATTCTGCTCGCAACCCAGAGCTGGTACTGCTTCGGCTGCTGTTGCGGCGGCGATGTTCTGCAACTGGTGGAATTTTTCCAGTCCGGCAAAGTCACCGCCGGGCAGACCGGCCCGATGCCGGAATCGCACCGGCAGGCGCGGGATTATCTGGCCCGCCGGATCGGGTTGCCGCCGCTGGCCGAGTACGGACTGAGTCCGGAAGAGCTCGAAAAAGTCGAGGCCGAACGGGTTCGCGATGGTCGGGTCAAACTGGCCCTGACCGCTCTGGCCAAGTTCTACCACCAGCGCCTGAAGGAAAATCCCGAAGCGCTGGCCTGGCTGAAAGAACACTACGCCCTCAGCGATGAAACCATCGACGCGCTGCAGATCGGCTATGCCGACAATTCGCAGGGCACTCGTAAAGCGCTGGCGGAATCGGAGCATCATTTCACCAGCGCCGAACTGGTCGCCACCGGGGCGTTTCTGCCGACGAAGGAAAACTCGCTGATGCCGTTTTTTCAGGAGCGGATCACCTTTCCGTACTGGAGTCATGGCAGCGTCGGTTTCATGATCGGGCGGAAAACGCCATGGACCGACAAAGAGTCGAAGTACGAACAGGGTAAGTATAAAAAGCTCTTGGTCCACAGCGAAGAACATCCGCATATCGCGCCTGGAATCAATAACGCGATGCTGTATAACGAGGACGCGCTGTTAACCTCACCGGATTACGTCGTTATTACCGAGGGCGTGACCGATTGCATCGCTCTGATGCAGGCCGGATTTCCGGTGATCTCTCCGGTTACCACCCGGCTGCGAAATGACGACTGGCAGCGGATTCTGCCCAAGCTGCGGCAGGTGAAAATGGTGTACATCTGTCAGGACAACGAACTCTCGCAGGCGGGACTGAAAGGTGCGCTGCAATCGGCGGGCATCCTCAGCCGCAACGGCATTAACGTCAAACTGGTGATCCTGCCGCCCGGCGCGTCCCAGAACGAGGCCCGCAAGGAACTGCGCGAGCGCTTCCAACTGGCCAGTTCGGTCACCCCGAAAGAGCTCAAGGACAAGCTGGCCGATTGCAAGCCGGAGGTCGTCGAACGCGCCGAGAAACTCTTGGCCGCGGCGAAGATCGACGTCAACGATTATTTCCGTACCGGTCACGGCAAGGAGGACTTTGCCCTGTTGCTGAAAACGGCGGTTACGCCGCTGGAGTTCGGTATCTCCAATTTGCCGGCCAATGTTACCGGAGAGGAATTGAACACTCAATTGGATCCGCTACTGGAGGAAGTCGCAGCTTATTCACCGCTGGAACAAGACTGGTTTCTGGGAAAAATCCAGAGCCAGACCGGCAAAGCGGTGACGCTGGCGACGCTTAAATCGCAAATTCGCGAGATCAAGAAAAAACGCAAGTTCGAGGCAAAACAGGAGCGGATGCAGTTGATGGCACAGCGTCCGGAACGAAGCAGCGGAGAACGGGTGCAAATCGAATTGCCCGATCATCCGAATAAGTCCAGTGGCGTCATTATCCGGGGGCGTGTTGAATCCGAGTTTGCTGAAGAATTGTTTCAGGAACTGGCGAAAGTCTATGCCTTCTTCAATTACAGCGGCAACATCGTTCAGATCGACGGCATTCGGCGTAACAACCATGTGACCGGACAGACCTTTCAGGTTACCGGTTTTACACAGGTCAAGCCCGCCGGATTCGTTATCGACATTGAACGGTACGTCGATGTCGGAGTTTACATGTCGGACGAAACCGGAACCCCCGTTTTCGTTCGCGACTCGATGCGCCGGGTTCATGCCGAAAACGCGTTGACCTCCGAGGCAGCGCGCCGACTGTTGCCGCACATTAACGGCATCAGCGAAATATGTTTGCCGTACTTGGACGGAAGGGCACTGAAGTTTACGCCTCCAGGTTACGATCCGATTACCGGATTTTGGACGGACCTCAATGCGCCGGAAATTGTACCGATGCCGGTAGTCCGAGCGAAAGAAACGCTGGTCTCGTTGCTGGACGAATTCTGTTTTCTCGAGCCGGAACTGGACATCGCCAGAACGGTTACGTACATGTTGACGCCGATGCTTCGGGTAATCGTCGGAGAGAATCGCGCCATGATGTTCTTCGCGTCCGGCAATCGTCCCGGCGTCGGCAAGGACTACCTGCTCGGTCTGACCCCGCTGATCTATACCGGGCGCGAGCCGGGTTTTTATGCGCCCTGCGAGGATGACGACGAGTATCGCAAGCAGATATTTTCCATCTGCGCCGCCGGCGAACGGTTCTTTCTGACCAGCAACCTGAAAGGACATCTGTCCAGCCCGACGCTGGAACAGGCGGCGACGTTGCCGAATTTCGCCGGGCGAACCTTGGGTAAAAGCGAACAGAAGACCTATCCGAACCTGGCCGTATACGGTCTGTCATCGAATGGGTTGACCATTTCCGAGGACATGGAACGGCGCATTCTGGATATTCGTCTGGAATACTACGAGGAAAACATCAAGAAGCGGCATTTCAACCGAGACTTGTATGAATACGTCAAAGCAAACCGGGCGAACGTCCTTTCCGCGCTGATGTCGTTGATCGTACACTGGCACGAACAGGGCGCACCGCTTGGACCAAGCAGCATTCCGAACTTCGTTCGTTGGAGTCAGGTTATTTCAGGGATTATGCCGATATGCGGGTTCGCTAATCCGTTCGACGAGCGCAAGACCGTTACCGCGTCGATGAAATGCTCCGGCAATCATGACGAGGAAAACCTGAGAGAGCTTTGTCCGTTATGGTTTCAAGCTTACGGATTCAATCAGGTCACGGCCGGCGAACTGCGGAATCTCGCCAAGATGAATGATTTATTTCAGTACTTCGATCTGGACGAGCACCGTTATCAGGTGATCTTCTCGAAGCTGCTGCAGAGTCATGCGGAACGGCAGTACGGCGGATTCCAAATCTGCGTCGCGTCCACCTCCAAATACAACCGCTACTTCCTTAAACGGGTGTAGTCCATAACCGCCGGACGGCAACGATGGAGTCGGGATTGATTTCATCCGCCGTCCGGTTTCGGATCGGGAAAAATTTCCCGTAACGGAAGGAATTATAATGCTGCCCGCAAAGGAAGAAAATAATTGAGGCTTCTCATTTTAGAGTCTTTTGTATCGGCGCAAAATATAACCAAAAGATGACTTTCGCACAGGCCTTCAACCGACAAACAGGAGCGGATTGTTATGATGAAACCGAATGCGATAAACGAAAGTGTTGTCAGACTTCAGCGGATATGCGTTGTGGCTATCCGAACCGGGTGCCGAGCATATGACCCAAGACACCAGGCGAGGGAAGATGCACGAGATGCAAGGGAGATGCCATGAAAAACGCATTTTATAATAATCTTATAATAAGAATGTTACAAATTCACCATCTGCATCTAAGGCGTCTATGGCATTATATCTTTTATACATGGGGAGAGACTTTCTTCTAAGATATTAAAAATAATTTACAACGCATATATAAAGTAGTTTTCACCCCCAAAACCGCCATAGATGCAGTGGCAAAAAGAGGTTTTTTTCCGCGATTCAAGCTCAGTAACGATGTTTTTGCAGATTTTCCAATTCCGGATAGGCCGATCATCAAATGCACTCAATGGAGGTACCGTCATGTTCAAAAACTACGCCAACGCGAAAGACATTCTGCCTGAGGAACTGTTCAACCGGCTGAAAGCCGAGTACACCGGCTTGCTCTACGTGCCCAGCAATCCCGGACGCGTTTCGGCCAATGTCCGGCTCGTGCTGAGCATGGTTCGCGAAGGAACGCCGAGGGCGAAGATTGCGGCAACGCTGGGAATTTCGCCAAGGCGGGTGAACCAGATCGTGGCCAAGCAGCGGCAAGAGGAAGCCGAGCAATTGGCAACGGACTGAGCGGTTGGGCTGCCCGTCGCGGATCGCCCATGGCTGGCCTGTTTGCCGCGAAACGGCAGTTGCCGGCCACTTTGACGCGCCAGAATCGCTTTCGTCGCGTCGGATGGGTCAGGATACCCGCCAGGATTATCATGGCCTTATTTTTCGTCAAAGTCCATGATTAGTGCCATGCGGACGGAAACGGCGTTCCGTCGCGTTTTGGCGGATTGCCGCGTCGTCACCGCACCTTGGCGTCGAAACGCGGCACGCCGTCGTTGCTGCGCGTTTAATGGCGTCGCGGCATGGTGGGCGATTAGCGCCAAGGGCTTTGTCTGGACCGGGTTAGCGCGGACGGCAGGAAATTGGTAACGCAGCAAGAATCCGTTTCGTCGACGCAAAAAAGGCGCGTGGGATGGGTTTGTTTTGATGGCATTCGGTATGAACTTTTTCGATGGGAGAAAGTGAAAAATGGACAGCACTCGGCGGATAAAACGAAAAGCTCTCTGTGTCCGATTCCGGGATTTCGGTTAAACGGATTTCCCGGATCGCGGCGATGGTAATCGGTTAATTTTCCTTCCGGTTCGGGAAGCGTCCGAGAGCATGTTTTGAGCTCAGATTACAGGTCGGCGGGTTCGTTTTAATGGCGCATGGAGTACCAATATATGTTGATATTTTGTATACAATTAATTGGTTCCTCCTGTGGCTTAATGACTTACAGGGAAGCGGAAGGGGTCGGCTCTTAGGACACAGTTTGTTTACCTGTCCGCTTTTTGTAGTTTCGCTGATTTGCAGGCACTTACGAGGCTCGACCGGACAGGTGGGGGGTGTCCGGTTTTTGGGTTTTGAAAATGCCGTGATTTCAGGGATCGTCAGAAATGAGTCGTACTGGTACTACCCGTTTGAGGGTAAATACAGCTTCAGCAGGGTCAGTCGGCAAAGCTTTGCACAAGTCCCGAATCGCCGATTTTCGACTTGACGGATTTGGCCCCTGAAATTGAGCCTGAAAGCGGGGCCGATTGGACATTTAAAACGCACTTAAGGTTCACAACATAAGGAGTTTGTAAAATATGCCGTTTTGATTAAAAAACGCCAGTCCGGCACATGTGCAAAGTTTGCCGACTGGACTCTGCCTGATCGCGATCCTGGCCGGTCCGAGAGGCTTGCGGTTGGTCGGATTTTCATAGCGGCAGCACCGTTTTTTACCTCAAAACAAGGATAAAAAGGTTCAAGTACCAGTAATTGCAAAACATTCCGCAAGTACCAGTAGCTAACCTCAAACGGCTAAAAACAGGGTTTTTCAGGCGGTTTTCATGGCTTGGATTGATATGGCGGAATGCTTCCCGGCAGGAAGCATTTTAAAATGGCATTAAACATCAGTTTTAAAGGAGGCATCACATGCTGAATAATGAAATCACTATCGACAAAAGTAAAGGCGACATCGGCGAGCAACTGACGGAAATTATGCGTCGGAAAATCATCACCGGGGAATACCCGCCGGGCGCAACACTGCCGTCTTTGGACGCACTGGTGAAGCAAATCGGCGTCAGTCATAACACGGCTCAGATTGCGTTCAAGGTGCTCCGCGATCTTGGGCTGGTCAAATTCCGACCGACAGTCGGCTGCGTGGTTCGGGACGATGCGCAGTTTCGGTGTGCATTGATTTTGCTGGAAGATTACGGTTCGCAACTGGAGGTGTGGTCTGGCTTGAATGAATCGCTTGGTGAAAACAGCCGGGCCGATTTGCTTCTTTATAAGGACAAGGCTGCGTTCGAAAACATCCTGCGGCGGTTGCAGCCGGAGAACTATTCCGGAGCGGTAATCTACCCGGAACACTCGGCAGCAGAAAAGGTCGGGCAGCTGCGGGACTCCGGCTTTCCAATCGTCGTAATCGACAATTTTCTCAAGGATTCGTCGACTGGCTGGTTCGTGGATTCCGGAATGTACGAGGCCGGTTTGCTGCTGGCCGAAACACTGTTTTCCAGGCGAACGATCCCGCTTGCCGTGGTCACGCCTGACAATCCCGCAGGCTGGAAATTCGTTGACGGGTTCCGGGAGGCGCACCGCAAACGGAAGGAATCGGTCTGGTCGCAGCACGTCAAAATGTTGACGCCGCAGTTCGATGCCGCCACGGCGACAAAAGATTTGCTGTCCTCGCCGAAGCCACCTGGTGCGATCATCTATGCTCGGTCCATGGACGCCTTGGCCGGATATGCTGTGCTTCGGGAAGCCGGCAGCAATATCCATGTCGCCAGCTTCGGGGAATTGTCTGGCATGAATTTCTGGTCACAGCCGGTGATTGCTGCCAGCCGGAACTTCCGCAAAGTTGGTTTCGACGCCGGAAAGATGCTGCTGGAGTTGCGCCAACTGCCCAAGTCGCAGCGACTGGTGCTGCGGACGGTGAAGCACCGTCCGCAACTGACGGACTGACAGTGTAGGACAGTTCCAACGAAAATACACTTATTTATGGAGATAACGATGAACGAAGTAATCAGAGTCCCGTTTGTGGAAAATGAAATCACGGTGATCGAGGCGAATGGTGTCCGGTATGTAGCCCTAAAACCGCTCGTCGAGGCGTTGGGTCTTAATTGGGTGGCACAGTATGAACTGCTCCACCGGGACCCGGTGTTGCGGAAGGAGGTATTAGTCTTACAGTGTCAGACGAATGGCGGCGTGCAGACGATGACCTGCCTTCCCATCGACTTTTTAAACGGTTGGTTATTCAAAATCCCGGCCAGCCGGTATACCGGTGCCCAGCGCGAAACCATCATCAAATACCAGAATGAGTGCTACCGGGCTCTGAACGATTATTTCCGGCACGGAGGCGCGATCAATCCGGACATCAGCATCGAACAGGCCAAAGCCGTCAGCGAAGAAATCGCCAGGCAGGTCGGTGCCAAGATCGATGCCATGCTTGCACAGCATCGGCGGGATATGGCCAAGGCCGATGCCCAAGTCGAGCAGGATGTGCTACGGAAATTTCTGGGCCAATGAAGGATTCGGGTTACGCCCCTGGCTGGAACATGTGGGCGCGGAAAATCCAACCGTTCTCATATGAAAACAGTTGTCGAACATTGTCCCGAGATGGTGAATTCAACCGAGTTCATATGAACACGGACGCCTGACGGCTGAGGAGAAATGGTGAAGTATGCATGGAACATGGAAACGGCAGAAGAGGAAAGGCGGGAACCAATGGCATTCGTGTTACAACCGTAACTGGGATACCCCATCCATCATCATTGACGAATGTGTGTTTCCGCCAACTGTCACCGAACTGTATGCGGAAGGGATTCGTATCGAGGTAACCTCCGAGCGTGAAAGGGGCGATGATATCGCCATACCTTTATCGAAAAAACTATAACGGAAGTGAAGGAGTATTATCTTGAATAACTTCAGAAGTCCAATGTTCGATATTGCGGGTTTTCGCATCGAAAGCAGCGCCCAGAAGGATAATCTCCTTGCCGGAGTTCAAGTATTTTTCGTAATACTTTTTGTCCTTGATCTGCAGCAGCGCGACTTCCGCCGAATCGCGAAGTTTGAATTCCGCGATGATAATCCGGTCACTGGTCTGCAGTACGGCATCGATGCGGCCGGACTCGGTGTTGACCTCGGCATCAATATAAATGCCGACCAGTTTCAACACCAGGTAAAAAACGGTCTGGTAATATTTCTCGTTCTTCAACGTGATATTATTGGGGATGTTCGAGAAAAATATCCGCATCTGTGCCATGAATGCGTCAATGGATCCGCTCTTGGCGGCCTGGGACAGTTTGACGATATGGCTGGCGGCGATCTCTTTGCGAACCGGAGTAAAAACATCCATCAGATTCCGGATGAAAGCGTTTTTCACTTCCATATTCGGATAGCCGAGAGTGTAAAGCATAGTCTCCGGATTATAACCGTGGAGAGTGATGTAACCGGTCTGGAACAGCAGCGGCTCCACCGCCAGACGGGTGATTTCGTAGGCGGAAAAGCCGGTTTCATCCAACTCGAGATTTTCCAGCGACGGCAAATCGTAGTTGTTCAGCTTGAGCAGATCGATCAGAAAGCCCGGTGTTCCGGTCTCAAACCAGAAGTTTTTAAACTCTCCACCGGATTCAAAAAACTTGGCGATCGATACCGGATTGTAGACGGTCAATGCTTTATGATGGAAACGATAACCGTTATACCACAACTTAAGTTGCCGGAGCAGTTCAACACGATCCATTTTCAATTGTTCGACGGCTCGGTCGATATACCATGCAAAATTATGCTCCAACTCCTGCTGGGTATAGCCGAACATGGTTGCATAGTTGGCATCCATGGAGATGTCGGTCAGGTTATTGAGTTTGGAGAATACCGACACCTTGGAAAATTTGCTGACGCCGGTAAGCAGCACAAAACGCTGATACGGCTCGGTGGCCTTGATGATGGAATAGAAATCTTCCATCTCTCTTCTGATCTCTTCGAGTGGCGGCAACGAAATATTATCGAGAATCGGCTTATCGTATTCGTCGATCAAAATAACGACTTTCCCGCGCGGCTGAAGCTGACGAATCAACTCAGAAAGTTTCATCGCAGCAGTATCGGAGGACAATTTTACGCCGTAGTCGCCGGCAATTTGGTCGATGGCCTGGCGCAATGCCGCTTCCAGCCCTTTTACCGACTTGGCGGGGATTTCGCCGAAGTCCAAATGAATGACCGGATATTCCTTCCAGTCGTAGGGCTTGGATTCCAGCGCCAGCCCCTTGAATAGATGCTTCTTGCCCTGAAACACGGCCTTGAGAGTGGACAGCGTCAGCGATTTGCCGAAGCGGCGCGGACGGGCAAGAAAGTAAATTCCCTTGGCGGGCTGAATCAGCTGCCAGAGGTATTCCGTCTTATCGACGTAAAGAAAATTACCGACGATAAGGTCTTCAAATGTATAGACACTGGAGGTTAAACTTTTCATGTTGCAACAAAATATTCCAATCGCTTAACTTAACGTCGAATATAAATGTTGGGGAAAGGTATTTCAAGCTATGACGAGGAGATATGAGGAAGAAAGCCGCTGGACGCATGGGATTCGTGTTACCGCCGCAGTTCCATCTCTATCCATCATCATTGATGAATGTGTGTTTCAGCCAACTGTCGGGGAACTGTATGCGGAAGGGATTCGTGTCACCGCCGCAGTTGAGTTCGGAAAGCAATGGTGATACCACCATTGCCTTGTCCAGCATGTTGATAATAAATGGATTTTGTCGGTATGAAATATTCTAAAAACAGTTTGAATCCGGATTTGCATAGCAGCCGCCAGGAAGTCGAGGATAAATGGCGCGACCTCTACGGAACCGAACCGCCGAAGTTCAAGAAAGCGTTTCTGCAACGCCGTCTGGCCTTTCGCATCCAGGAACTTTTCTATGGCGGACTGGACAACTCGACCAAACAGAAGCTGGCCGAAATCACCGACAAAATGGACGAGCGAAAGCCCAAGGCGCGAGTAGAAATCGACGGCAGAATCCTGCCCGGCACCCGCTTCGTCCGCGAATGGAACGGCAAACTCTACGAAACCACGGTTCGTGACGACGGCTTCGAATACAACGGCCAGATGTACCGTTCGCTTTCAGCGATCGCCACGGCCATCACCGGTACCCAATGGAACGGCCGGAAGTGGTGGGGGCTACCCTCAAAAAAAATAATAAGGAACGAGGTTGAATATGTCTGAATCATCTGAAGCAAAAATCAAACGTTGCATTATTTATACGAGGAAGAGTACCGAGAAGGGGCTGGAACAGGATTATAATTCTTTGGACGCGCAGCGGGAATCTGCGGAAAATTATATTAAAAGTCAGAATCACAACGGCTGGCAATTGCTCCCTACGCATTACGATGACGGCGGCTACTCCGGAGGCACTACAGAACGCCCTGCATTGAAACGCCTTATGGATGATATAAAGGCTGGCGGGATAGATGTGATCGTCGTGTATAAACTTGATAGGCTTTCCCGTTCCCTGCTGGATTTTATGAATCTGGCAGAGTTTTTTGAACAGCACAATGTCGGCGTTATAAGCGTGACCCAGGACATCAATACCTCGACTTCTTCAGGTCGCATGATGCTCAACATTCTCATGACATTTTGCCAATTCGAGCGGGAAATTTTGGTAGAACGCATTAAGGACAAAATTGCCGGCGCAAAACGGCGAGGAAAATATTGCGGTGGACCGCCGATTTTGGGGTATAATGTCATTCCCGAAACGAAAAAACTGGTGGTCAATCTCGAGGAAGCAAAAATCGTCCAGGAAGCGTTCAGTCTCTACGCCCGGCTGGGATCGTCGCTGAAAGTCATCCGCCTTCTCAACGAAAAAGGCTATCGGAGCAAGGGTTGGACTTCGCAAAAAAGCCGATGCCATACGGGAAGCGAGTTCACCCTGAAAATCATCCACCGTATTCTGACCAATCCGATCTATATCGGCATGATCCGGCACAAAGAAAACATCTATGAGGGCGAACAGGACGCGATTATTGACCGGCCGCTCTGGGACAAAGTTCAGTATCTGTTGCGGGAAAATTGTAACTGCGAACCCGGTGCAAAACGTAACGCCACCGAGTCGCCGTTCAAAGGGTTGCTGGTCTGCGGGTATTGCGGCGGGGCGTTCGGCATCACCTATTCCAATAAGAAAAACCGTCGTTATATGTACTACATCTGCGTCAAAGATCATGTCCGGGGCGAGCGGGAATGTCCGCTGGGACGAATTGCTGCCGGCGATCTCGACAAGATCATTCTCCGGCAACTGGCTCGGATTTTCCAAGCGCCGTCAATGCTGGTGAAGCTTTGCACCGAGCTTCAGGAACAGGAGCAGAAACGGCGAAAAGCGTTGCAGTTACAACAGGCGGAAATCGAAAAAGCCCAGCAGAACATCCGTGATCAGATTCATGACGGTGGAGATATGGTCAGTTTGAAGCCGGAATTTTCCGAACTGACGCGCCAAATGACCGAATTGCAGATCGAACTCCAAGCGTTAGGCGAAGTCTATTCTACCGGCGATCTGGCGACAACCTGCGATTCAATTGAAGCGATCTGGGAAGAACTGTTTCCGGCGGAACGCTACAAACTGGCCCACCAGGTGATCGAAAAAATCACGCTGTATGAAGATCGCCTGGTCATGGACGTCAAGCATCACGGACTAAAATCGCTGATCCGCGAGCTGAAAACTGGCAATGACATCACCGTATCTTCCTCAGCGGACACCGATGTTATTACGCTGACGGTCCCAGTCCTAGTCAAGCGCTGGAACGGGCGCAAACTCATTGTCGTTCCCGACGACGAGAATTATCCGGCGGACGATTTCGAACCCAGCGCTCTAGCAAAACGCCTCGTGCAAGGCTACCACTGGCTGGGCATGATCGAGTCCGGCGAATACCCGACGATCGCCAGATTAGCCGAGGGCCTGCGCCTCGATCCGTCCGTCGTCACCAAAACCATCAATATGGTCAATTTTTCACCGAAAATCCAGAAGCTGATCGTCGAGGCGGAGATACCTCAATCTATCAACCGGGAAAGGCTGTTCGGCGCGATCCCGGAGGATTGGGAGGAGCAGGAGCGGGGGTTGCTGTAAAGATAAAAGTTGTGCCGGTCTGCCGATGGTGTTGACCGGAACTTGCGATGTTTTTCTCGAACCGCCGGGATTGACAAAAAACAGAACAGGGTTATAGTCTTTTCATGTGAAAAAGTAACTTGCGCACTTTGCGGCAGTAAATTTTTGCAATTATGCTCAAGTAAAATTGCACCAGGACGATGATAAAATCTATTTTCAGCAGAAAATCTTATTCCAGGATTAGACGTTTATGGTTGAAAAAATAACTTGCTCAAATAACACTCTAGGCAGAGAAGTCTCATCTGAAGGCAAGATTCCGGCCCCCATCCGAAAATCGCGAGTGACGATTGAAGATGTCGCTGCTGCGGCCGGAGTGTCGACCACGACGGTATCGCGGGTGGTGAGCGGGGCAAGTTCCCGCATCGGCAAGGCTACGGTTCAGAAAGTGGAGGAGACGGTTAAACGGCTGCATTACAGTCCGAATCGGCTGATACGTTCGCTCCAGCAGGGAAAAAGCGACACGATTGCCTATGCCAGTTTTTATCCAGGGCTTCACCATCATGACGAAGTTCAGCAGCAGACGTTGCTTGAAATATATTGCGCGGCGCATCACGCCGGCTATGATGTGTTGTTGCCGACCACATGGACGGAGGATAGCGGGATTCCCCTGGTAACTCATCTGCTGGACGGTCGTTGCGACGGGGTGATTCTGGAAGCGCCGCGCAATACCACCGTATTGAAGGTATTGGCGGAACAAAACTTTCCGACCGTTGTAACCGGCAACCGTCAGGTGCCGCCTGGAATCGGCACGGTCTATGGCGATTATGCCGACGGAACCAGAAAAGCAATGGAATATCTTTTAAGTCTTGGGCATCGGCGAATTGCGCATCTGGCTGGCCCGGTCCAACTCTGGGATGAAGCGCAGTGCCGTCTGGAAACCTATCTGGAAGTTCTTGCCGGAGCCGGTATCTCTTGTGACAAACGACTTATTCTGCCGAATTGGGGAACTGAAACTTGGTCCGTAAATGAAAAAGAAGTAGAGCAGGCGCTGGATTTCTGGCTGACGCAGGAAAAACAGCCGACTGCGGTTTTCTGTGCCAGCGATCGTCTGGCGATTGCCTTGCTGGAAGCGGCAGCCAAACGCGGACTGAAGCTTCCTGACGATCTGTCGGTGATCGGCTTTGACGATATGCCGTCGGCGCAGCACTGCAATCCGGCATTGACGACGGTTCGCGTTTCGGTCGGCGCCATTGCCGCAGCCGCAGTAAAGATGCTGCAGCAGCTTATTGCTCCGCCTGCCGGAGCGCTCAATAACGAGACGTTGCAGCAGAGTATTCCGGCAGAGTTGGTGATCCGGCAATCCACCGCCGCACCGGCGACGCGCTGAGACGAGACGTCATAAAATTTATAATTTCGCATAAATTAAGGATAAGACTATGAGTTCCAACGGTAAATGGCACGGTAAAAAATTCTATTTCGGGTTTCACAAAGATATCCATGTTTATGAAAATGATCAGCATCTCGGCGATAATCTCGATGCCGATAAACTGGCCGCCGCGTTAGAGAAAACCGGGGCCGACTGGGTACAGACCGATTCCAAAGGACATCCCGGCTATACCAGCTGGTTCAGCAAAACGCCGGACGCGTCGGTCGGCCCCGGCTTGAAAAAAGATGTTCTCAAGGTCTGGCGTACCGCAACGAAAAAACTGGGGCTGCCGCTGCATGCTCATTATTCCGGCGTCTTCGACGTTGCCGCCGGTAAAAAACATCCGGATTGGACGGTCAAAGGACCGGACGGCAAATCCATACCGGACGCTTCCTGGGCCGGCAACAGCGAAAACGGCGCGGCTATGTGTCCGCGCAGCCCTTATCTTGAAAAGCTCATGATTCCGCAAATGATCGAAATGATCGACAACTACGGTATTGACGGGTTCTGGATCGACGGCGATCTCTGGAAAGTAACGCCTTGTTATTGCCCAAAATGCCGAGCCGCTTTTACCGCGCGAACCGGACTGAATGTCCCCATTTTTTCCGGCGTGATTACGGAAGACTGGTCAGTCATCGCTCCATTCGAGCGAGATGCAGCGTTACCGTCCGACTGGTTCAAGGCGATTCCCGCAACGCTTAAAATTGCTGACGGAAACCTGATTCCGACTCCGGTAAAGGCGAAAGCAGGATACCTGAATCTGGCTCCGTTGCTGGGTGGAACGGCAGAGGGAAAAAGTGCGCTGGTCTATATTCCATTTCAGACGGATCGGGCGCAAAAGTTTTCTTTCGGCGTCGGCGCCGACTGGTGGGTTGACGCTTATCTGGACGGCGACCATCTCTTCGATACATTGGCCGACGGCAATCAGTCCTCACCGCCGTTGCCCGGCGACCATGTGAAGACGGTGGAATTGCCAGCGGGAGAACATCTTATGGCCATTCGTTTCATCAGCGGGAGCAGCGGTTCGGTTCTAGCGGTCGGGATAAAACCGGGCGAATTCAATGCCGATGCCTTGCGCCAGTGGATGGACTTCACACGAGAAAGCTTCGAAGAATACGTAACGCGGTATTGCGATGCAATTCATCAGCATAAACCGGGAACTGTTATCGCGTCGAATTGGCTCTACACCTGCCAGAATCCCGGAGAACCGAAAGCCCCGGTCGATTGGCTCAGCGGAGATTTATCGTTCGGAGTCGACGCCTGCCGTACCGAAGCGCGGTTTATTTCTACGCGCGGCAAACCCTGGGATATCATGATGTGGGCATTTACTTTCACACATGGCAATCTGGGCTCTCCTGGTTGGACTCCGGTCATGAAGCCGGTGCAAATGTTGGAACAGGAAGCGGCAACCATCGTCGCAATGGGCGGTAATGTTCAGGTATGTGAAAATCCCTTTGACGGTTTTCGCGAAGGCCGAGTGGTGGACTGGCGCATGCAACGCCTTGGTGAACTCAGCCGATTTCTCCACCGCCGCCGTTCGCTTTGTCAGGATACGGAAAGCATCCGCCAGGTTGCGGTGCTGCATTCCGAACATCATCTCCGTACCATGCCGGGAGCAAAATTGTGGAGCATGAATCTGGACTCGGTGAGCAGTGCGGTGTGCTGTCTGCTGGAATGTCATTACGGCGTGGATATGCTGGACGAATGGGCGTTGTTCCCCTGTCTGGCGGAATTCCCGGCAGTCGTAGTTCCAGAACAGACTTACATGTCGGATGCAATGGTTGATGCCTTGAAAAATTATGTAAGGAAGGGCGGCAGATTACTGGTGTCCGGCGCTGCCATGTTCGACCGTTTCGGTGCGGATTTCCTGGGTATCGGCGCCGGCAGGCTAGAAGAAAAAGCGGTTTATCAGGTCTCCATTCCCGGCGAGACCGTTCCGATCTTCAGCGATCCGTGGCGGCTGCTGGAGACCGGTAACGCTAAGACGCTTGGGACTCTCGGCACAACCTCATTTCTCGACGAAAAATTGTTGCCGCATCCGGCAGCAGTCATTCATCGGGTCGGCAAAGGTAAAGTCGCCTATATCCCCTGTAATGTTTTTCAGGATTTCAAACGCAATATCCTTTCCCGCGAATATGTCCGCGAGGTCATGTCCGCCCTTTGCGGCAAACTGGACATCACGGTTGAAGCGCCGACTTGCCTTGACGTGATCTTGCGTCGCAAGGGCAGGAAAAGTATTGTCCATTTCATCAACCGCAGCGTCGGAACTCCCGGACAGATCAACGGCGGCCCGGTCGATGAAATTCCGCTGGTCGGACCGCTGACGATTACCATGAGGATGGCGCAAGCTCCGCAGAAAGTGGAATTGGCCTTTGAGCCGGGAACGCTTGACTGGCAATATGAGAACGGCAAACTGACCATAAAAGTTGCTTCGGTACATATTCATGCGGCGGCGGTGGTTACTCATGAATAAACGAAGTACGATGCCGAAGCGTGGAGACTGTAAATGCTACCGTTAATTTGTGCGGTTGCCTGCGGGCTGTGCAATATTGCAGTGGGCTGGTCGATGAAAGGGGCGCAAAACGCCGAGTGCCGGACGGTGTGGTTCGGTGGTTTCGGCAACGGCATCGCGTTACTGTTGTCGTTGTCGTTTCTGCCATTTTTTACCGGCCCCTGGGCGGTCGGCGGAGTCTGGTTGATCGGGATCATGTTGGGCGGTCTTTTCTGCGCCGCAATTATGCTTAACGTTCTGGCGAATGTCATGGGGCCACCATCCGTCGCTTGGAGCATGGCCAACATGGGATTGTTGGTACCGGTCGTTCTGGCTTGGTTCATGGGCGAAATGTTATGCCGGACCGACTTGATGATGTTGGCGGCATTCCTCCTGATGCTGGCGGCGTTCCAGAGAGGAATGACCACGGCGAAAGACTCCATAAAAACGCGGCCATGGCTATATGGTCTTTTACTGGCTGCGGTGTTTCTGGTCAATGGGTTGCTGATGTTCTGTTTTAAATTGAACCAGCTTCTTTTCCCGGCGGCCAACAAGGCGAGTTTATTGGTTGCAATGTATGGCAGCGGATTTTTCCTGTTTTCCTTAATGGTATTGCGTAGCCGACATTCCCGGCGGAGTCGGATTGCCGTTTCCGGCTCCGAAATGAAATGGGGCGTCATGCTGGGCGCGGCAATCAGCATCACGCAAATCCTGATGCAGTCCGCCATGAGTTTGCCGGCAATCATCGTCTTCCCGCTGGTTCAGGGGCTTGCTTTGATCGGCGGCGTCGGCTTGATGGCTTACGTCTACCGGGAAACGCTCAATTATTTTAAAATTATTGGGATAATCTTTGGCTTGATCGTTATCGTTTTGAGCGTAACTCGATAAGTTTTTTTAACCCGATTCGCAGGGTTATCGATTTTGATTTTCAAAGAAAAGAACACGTATCGCAGAAAACTTTCAAATCTGCATGATTGCGCGGCCTCTCCAGTGAATTATTCATGGCTGTTTTCATTGTTTTGCTGATGACGATGACGATATTCGCGAGGAGAAAAACTGGTAAGCTGATCGGCTATGTTATTCATTGAAAGAGATGTCCTAGTTTGAATTATAAGCGGCAAATTTTGAGAAGATTGGCGTTTTTGATTAAATTACCGCGCATTCAAGACAATGCATCTCTTTCGCTTTTAATTCCTTACCATTTTACGGACAGACTCTAATTATGACCAATGTTTCGATCGGAACGAATGGCGAATAATCCAGGCTCATAAATCTTTAGGTAATCGAGTACCTATTCTGAAAAAAGCCTATTGACTTATTACCTGACATCTGGTATACTTATGTTTAGGTAAACGATTTCTTATTAATCACGGATGAAGTTTTTATGGCGACGACATTAAAAGACATAGCGCAACGGATCGGGTTGACCACGGCCAGTGTTTCCCGCATCCTCAATAATAAAGGCAATTTTTATGCATCCGAAGAAACCCGCGCTAAAGTCCTTGAAGTTGCCAATGAATTGCAGTACAAGCCAAACAGTGTGGCGAAAGCGTTGGTTACCGGCAAAACCAACAGCGTGGCAGTGGTGATCAATATGGCAACCAGCAGTCAGTTCTACGGCAGCATTTTGCAGAATTTCAGCGATTATTTTTCGGAGCTCGGCATTGATATTATCGTAAGTTCGCCATGCGACCAGATACTGACCAAGGTTGATGCAATCGTTACCTGGGACCAAACCAGTTGGCTTGCCGAGAAAATGAAGCAGTACGCCTTGCGGGGAATTGTGGTCGTTCCAATCGGACAGTATATAAACCTTTATACTTGCTTTCGCGATACCATTAATCTTGATCAGAAAGATGTTGTGAAACAGGCAATGGTTCACTTGTTGGCGCAAGGGTGTAGGAATATTACTATGGTCCATCATCTGGACTGTGTGCAGTGGGAGACATGGGGTGATTATGTTCATCACGGCTATAAACAAATCATGGAGGATAACAGGTTGAATGCCAACTGCCTGATGCCTGCCATCGGGTCCAAAGCTCATTATAAAAAATTCATCATGGATTATCTGGCCGTAAATCCTGTTCCGGACGCTTTTTTGTGTCGTTATGATGATATTGCCATCGGGATCGCAGCCGGTTTGATGGAGTTGGGAATCCGCATCCCTGAAGATGTTTGCCTCGTTACTTGCGATGGAACTGAAGATTGTGAATTTTCTGCGGTTCCGATCAGTGCCATCAACAAGCCGATTGATGTCATTTGCGCAGCGGCGGCTAAACTGGTGGCACGGCGGCTTAAAAATAACGACGCCACTGTTCAAAATAAAATTTTCAAGCCGGAATTTATTGTTCGTCGCTCTTCTAATCGTAATGCCGACGTTGCAATTAACGCGTAAAAAAAGAGAGTATTGTGCCCAACTAAAGAAATCAAGGAAATGCAAGGAATGAAAAGGTGAAGAAAAATCTTTGCGCTGATAGAGTTATTAATGGTTATAATAATTATCGTGACATGTTGCCGGTACTGACCGAAGGCAGCAGCAGTTACCAGCCTTGAAAGTATTATTGTCAAAGATGAAACTTGAGGCAACATGCATGCCGCCGTTCCGACTCATGCGCTGGTTTATTCAGGACCGAACGGTCCGATACCGACCAGCCAAGATAAGACGGCACGCGAAGGATACGAAGATTAGCTGTTGATGGCATTGCTGAAAACAGTTGCGCCGGAACATCATGACGCAATCATTCGCGACTATCGGCAGAAAAATCTTGATTATATGGAATTACGCAGGCAAAATTATCAAGCGTTGAAAGAAAAGCAAAAATTATGATTACACCAACGATTACCCATTCCAAGACAGAAGTACTGGTACCGCAAAAAGATTGCTACTGGGCCCAAACCATGATTCTTAATCCGGCGATTATCGACGATACGACCGGAGATTCTCGGTTGCATATGCTGTTTCGCGCATCCGGTCCCTGTCCGGAAAAGACTCAGCCCGGCAAAGACCACGCTTACCCGATTTTCATCGGGTACGCGATCAGCGACGATAACGGCGTCACCTGGCAAGCGGATTTTTCCCGCCCGGCACTTGCACCGAATCTTGAATACGATCCGGCCCGGATTTATACCTTGGACGGCCGCGGGCAGCGTTGCATCAATTACGCCAATGGCGGCATCGAAGATCCGCGACTCATCCGGCTTGACGGACGCGTACTGCTTACGGTTGCCTGCCGGCTGTATTCAATTGGCGCCTATTGGTTTTACTGTCGACCCGGCGCACCGGAGCCCAACGCGCTACCAGACTGGATTTCTTCCCCGGAAGGGAAAGCTCTCGGTCGCGGAGTAAGCGAAGACGTCACGGTCAACTTACTCTATGAAATAGATTTTCCCCGTTTGAAAGCGCGGGATTACGACCATGCTTTTCATTTTTTGACGGTCCTGACCGACCCGCAACACGGTGATAACCGCGATGTCATGCTTTTTCCGGAAAAGATGCGCATCCACGGCAAATCCTGCTACGTTATGCTGCATCGTCCGGTTGAATCATTTGACGGGGGGCACACTCCTGGTTGCAGTATTTGGATTGCGGCGGCCGAAAGTCTTTACGAGCTCTCTGGTCCCAACGCCATGCAATATTCGTTCGCAACCGCAAAATTTTGCTGGGAGTCCAACCGTATCGGCGCCAGTTGGCCCCCCATTCGCCTCAATGAACGGGAATGGCTGCTCGGGTACCATGGTAAACAGGATGAAACCGTCGGCTATACGCAAAGTTTCATGATTTTGGAAGAACGACCGGATGATTTTCCCATCGTGCGCCATCGTCTTTCGGAACGGTTATTGTTTGCTTCCGAGCCTTGGGAACAGGTGGATTTTCTCGGCTGCCCGTGCGTATTTTCCTGTTCCGGGTTGGTGCGTAACAGTGAACTGATTATGGGATACGGTGCCGCTGACGAGAAAATCGGTATTGCCCGTACCGATCTGGCGCAATTGGTTGCCTACGTGCGCCAATTCGATGCCGATGGAAAACATATCGATGCCGACAAGAAACCAAAAACTAATAAATCATGGAGTATTTCCGCGAATATTCCACATCAATTAGTGGGAATGGAAAATCAATAGTCGATAAATTGATAATGTTGTATATGGTGAAAATATGTTGAATCTGTCAGGTTTTTTCAGCAATCATGCGATGTTGCAACGCGACCTGCCGATTCCGAACTGTGGGTGGTATGCCCCGTTGTCCATGGTGCGCGTCAGGTTATCCGATGGTGCGGCTGCCGGCGGACAAGTTAACATATAAATGGTTCTGCTCGGAAATAAACCTGATTTACCGGTTGTAAATCAAAAGGAGATAAACATTATGAGATCATGTACCCTGTCAACCCTTAATCGGAGAGGTCTGAAGATGAAGAAGAATTTCACACTTATCGAGCTCTTGGTCGTAATTGCCATCATTGCCATCCTGGCGGCATTGCTGCTGCCGTCTTTAAGTAAGGCCAGAGAAAAAGCCCGCCAGATATCCTGCCTCAATCAACAGAAACAAATGGGAGTGGTTTTTAATCTTTACACTTCCGATTACACACGCATGCCGATGGGATTCGCCTGCGGCGCCGGTATGTCGTGGCCGCACATACAAGATTATTGGCCGCAGCCGGACCCATGGTTCACCATTATGAATGACTACAAGAAAAGTAAAACACTTCTGACCTGCCAGACCTTCAAAATCAAATATGGCTCTTATTATCAACCGACGTGGTGGAATGGCAGAGGGGCGGACAGCGAATTGACCTATTGCTACAACTGCAGAAACGGCAATAAGGTAGATTCGTCTTATCGCAAGCCTTCACTTACTTGGTTGATGTCCGAAGCATATCATCCCGGCGGCTGGATGCAGATAGAGTATACCTGGTTCGGCACGCTTACCTTAACCCACAACAAAGGCAGTAATGCCCTGTTCATTGACGGACATGCGCAATGGATGCAATACCGTCTGCTGACCTGGCCGGACTCTTACCCGGATGTAGTTGAAGAATAAGACATCAGAAGAATCTCCGGCGGCCGCAGCCGGAGAACATATAGTATAATATTTTGAGCAAATTACACCATGTGGCTATTAAGGAGCTATTAAGGAGTTATTCATGATAAAAGCATCGCTATTAATCTTTTCTCTGCTTGGCCTTACTGCAAGTGTTTTGCCGGCGGCAAACGTCCGCTGGGCGGACGGGACCATTGCCGAACCGCCGCAAGGCAAGCTGTTAAGCGACAATAATGGGTTCTACGGCGAAACCTCGCTGACCGGGGTGGTTTATCGCTATCTTTCCAAACTGACGCCGGATTCCGGAGATGGCGAAACCGACAACAGTCGGCAGAAAGGACGCCGCCTTCTAAACGGCGATCTCGGCAATCATTATTTCTATTTCACCGACCTGAAAACCCCCAGGATGTTTTCTCCCGGCACAGTCGAATTCGACTTCAAAGCGCGTTGCCGGTTCAATGAAGTTGACCTTCATGTCGCGCCCGGAACCTACCGCGTTACAATTACCGCCTCGACCGAACCAGGAGAAGAATTTAAAACCGTGACCGGCCAACGGACCTATACGGTATCCAATCCTTTAAGCCTCGTGCGGATTATGTTTGCCGCGCCGGTAAGCGCACGCTTACTGAGAATTGAAATCGCGGCGGTGGCTGGCAAGGACGTTGCGTTAAGTGAAGTCTATGCCTGGGGTACGGTTGAAACTGCGGTGACCGCGAAAAATACCGCCTATCAAGTGTATGACGTCCAATTCCCGCAAAGCGTGCCGGGAATCACTTCCACCAGTGTCGATGATGCCGTTGTGAACCAATGGGTACGCAACATGCCCAGGACCTCGGCGGTTCTGGCGGAAGTTCCAGCCTGGGACGCGCTCAGTAAATCCATGCGGTTGCCCGAGGCCGCCGTTGTTGCGGCTCCGGTTAAACTGACCATGGTACGCAATGGAACGGCGGCGGCGGCAATGGTACTGGTAAATACCTCCTCCACGGAAACACATTCCGGACGCATTGAAGTAAGTGCATTCACTGACGCGAAAGGCCGACCGGTACCAGAAATTACTGCCGAACCCGGCGCTCTGGCAGCAATGCCAAGCCGCGACTTCGGGGTCCAACTTACTTCCATCATCACTGCCAGCAATAAACCTTCCGGCGAAGTTCTCCGGCGCTATGTGACCAATGCCGAACAGATCAGCGACTTTCCGAATATCAAACTCAACAACTTCGGGAACATTTATCTGTGGCTCAAACTCCGGACCGATGGATGCGCACCCGGACACTATAAAGCGACCATGCGGGCTCTTCCCGGGGTTGAAAAAAACATTGAAGTAGAAGTGCTTGACGTAACCCTCGACGATAAGATGCCACGCTTTGTCCGTACATGGTGGAGACCGTTCGGACAGTGTCCGTTTCAAAGCCTTGACTGGGTAAAACGTGATGCCGAACACCGTCTCGAAATCGGAACCACGGAACTGCCGGAACAAGTTTTGCAGGGCCCTGAATCTCTGGGGGCGATTATGCGGGCGCGGCAACCGAACATGATTTTCGGCTTTTTTCAGGGAGAATACGGCGGCAAACTGTGGTTAGTCGCGGCGGCCAACGACCAATGGGGCAAAAATGGACTTCCACCCGAAGATAAACAAAAAATACGGGCGCAATGTTTCGGACTGGCCAACTGGGCCAAGCAGCGCGGCCTTGATTTCAACCATTGGTATGTGGATATGGCCGACGAACCCAACAGCAAAAATTACCGGCTTTTCGGCGAAGTTGTCCGCGCAATGCACGAAACAGTTCCTGATGCCATGATTTCCTGTAACCCCTGCTCATGGTATCCGGGCGGAAACGAACCCGATGATATGATCTATCCGTTGCTTTCTGGATGGTATAATGATCATATTGCAATTTCGATGCCGGCCATGGGGCTTATCAATTACAAGAAGTGCGGACGCAGACTCTTTGAAGCGCCGCGTAAATTCAACGCTTTCTATGATGTAGCCGGCGGACGGGCCAAATCGGAAAGCTTTGGAAACGTCAATTATCCCAGGAAAATGGTTTGGGAAGCGATTAAGCACGGCTATAACGGCTGGGGTTTTTACAGTTATTTCTCCACCAACGGAGATGAAACCTGGAACGATCTTGCCGCCGAAACTCCGACATACTGCATGGTCTACCCCGGCCCCAACGGTCCGGTACCGACCCGTATGTTTGAAGCGGCTCGCGAAGGCTATGAAGATTATCTGTTGATGGCGTATCTGAAGAAACACGATTCTCTCGCTCACGCAAAAGTGCTTGAAGCGTATGCCTCTGGTACCGCCTATACAGAGTTGCGTGCGATGATCTACCGGATACTGGCAAATCAACATCCTTCCCGATAAGCTGTCGACGGCACAGGAGAAGGCGTGGTCTCTCCTGTGCCGAAATTCTCATTGCAGAATCCGTATGGCCAAAAAGTTGATACGGCGAAATAACGACCTTAAAAGTGATCTGTTAGGAATAGATATAATTTAATCGGGTAAACAAGTCAAGGTGCCGATCCGTATTTTTTTGATTTTCACGCCGCACCCAAGCATTTTCATTCCATCAGGCGGTCCGAAAACCAGCAATCGCGCAGCTTATCGGAATGACGGCGGGCTCATCGGGACACGCCGCAGATGACGAAAAAAGCCAGCCGCTGGATAATCATTCTGCCGATTCTATTGATTCTACTCCGCAAATCGCCTTTTTTGCCGGCGAAGCGGCGGAAAAGTATTGATATTCGCTTCGTCGCCAACTATAATCGTAATCGGAAAACGAAAGTCCGAACGGGATTCAGAATAAATGGAATTAAAATTCAAAATCGACGAAAATTCCAGTTTGCCGGTCTATCGGCAACTGAGTCACGAGCTGCAGCGGATGATTCAGGAATCCCGGCTGGAACCCGGCGCGGCGCTGCCCAGTCTGAAAACCCTGGCGCGGGCCGGAGAGGTCAGTCTGGGAACCATGGACGCGGCGATTGCCGAACTGATCGCCCGCGGCGTCTGCTATCGCCGGCCGAAGAAAGGCACCTTTGTCGGAGCCGCGCCGATTGCCGCGCAGACGGTTCATGACGATCAGCATCGGCTGATCGCGGTCTACTTTCCGGATTTTGAGGTTCTGCGCAAAAACATGGTGATGCATCCGGTAAATCTCGGAGTCGAAGAGGAAGCACAGAAGAACGGCGTCGAACTGCTGCGGATTACCGGCGATTTGGCCGGAAACATCGAAAAACTATGGAACAACCAAGTCTTCAATCTACTCGGCATCGTAGTGCTGTATACTCCGGAGCCGGCGCAATTGCTCAAACTGGCCAGGCAGTATTCCGATCTACGCTTTGCTCTGACCAATTATAAATATCAGGGGCTGGAATTTGCGCCGGACAATCTTTACGGCGTATTCAACGAGGAATTCGCCGGCGGTTACGTTATGACCGACTATCTGCTGCGGAGGGGGCACGAAAAAATCGCCGTCATTACCGTTGCGCTTGCCGATACCAATTATCAGGAACGGATTGCCGGTTGGCGCGCAGCCATGCTCGATCACGGTATCGTCCCGGACGATTCGCTGATTGAAACCGTCAGCCGTAAAGATCTGCCGGATGGCAGGCTGATCGGCATGCGCGGCATGAAGGCGCTGTTGCACCGGATGCAGCCCGATGCTGTATTCTGCATGAACGACCTTTTCGTCGCCGGCGCCGCCGAATATCTGCGTCTTTACGGTAAACTCGGCAGCATCGAATTCGCCGGGTTCGACCACTATATCCCAGATATCAGCCGCAGCTATCAGTTCTCCACCGTGGCGGTGGATTACGAGCGGATGGGCGTGATTGCAGTCCGTCAGCTGCTGAACCAAGCCGACAACATGAAAACCGTGCTGCTGGCCCCCAAGCTGATTCCCCGTTGTACGGAAATACAGGCGGAAACCTCGCCGGCGCGCGCTTGCGTTCCGGTACAATAAAGTCGGGAAGAAAGACAAAAACAAATATTTACAATAATTGATTTATAGGGTGGTCTTGATGTTGAAGAAGCAGAACGACGAGATGAACAAAAACTTTAAAATCCGGCATGCGTCGGGACCGGCAATTGTGCCGCAATCCGGCTGCGACTGGGCGGAAAAAATGGTACTCAATCCGGCAATTATTGCCGATGACGAAACAGAACGGTTGCATATGTTGTTCCGGGCATCGGGGCCGTATCCGCAAAAACGCCTTCCGGGTAAAGATTTGCCCTATCCGATCTTTCTCGGTTATGCTTACAGCGACGACAACGGGGAAAGCTGGACGGCAGACTTCTCCCGTCCGGCCCTGGCTCCGGCGCTGGAATACGAACGGGAGAAACTCTTTCGTCTTGACGGTCGCGGTCGGCCTTGTCTGAATTACGCCAATGCCTACACCGAAGATCCCCGACTCTTTTATCTGGAAGGCGAATTGTATCTGACGGTCGCCTGCCGGGTGTTTCCGGTCGGCGCCTATTGGAACTGCCGCAAGCCCGGCGACGAACCAGACGTAATGCCGGACTGGCACGCAACGGCGCACGATCTCGGCCGGGCGGTGACGGAGGACGTTACCGTGACGGTGTTGTACCATGTTGATCTTCAGGCATTGAAACGCCGGGATTACGATCACGCGTTCAAGTTTTTGACTCGGATTACCGATCCGGAACGCGGCGACAACCGCGATGCCTTTCTGTTTCCGGAACGGCTGACCATCGACGGGCGGAAGCAATATGTGATGCTGCACCGCTGCGCCGAGTCTTTCGACGGCGCCGCGCCGCATCATAGTATGTGGATGTCCGCCGCTGACGATCTCTACGATCTGGGTACAGCCAAGGCGAATCACCGACTGCTGGCGGTCCCGACGTTCAATTGGGAACAGGACCGCATCGGAGGCAGCTGGCCGCCGATCAAATTAGCGGATGGGCAGTGGCTGCTGGCCTATCACGGCAAGCAGGACAATCAAGTTGGATACACTCAAAGTTTCATGATTCTAAAACAGGGGCAAGGTGGTTGGCCGGAAATTCATCACCGTTGCTCGGAACGCTTGCTTTATACTACGGAAACATGGGAATTTTCCGATCTATTATACTGTCCCTGTATTTTTACCTGTTCAGGGATCCTTCGCAACGGGGAACTGATTATGGGCTACGGGGCGGCGGATGAGAAAGTCGGTATCGCCCGTTGCGATTTCACGACACTGGTCGACCATGTCAAGGATTTCGACAAATACGGAATTGTCAAACACATACCAACAAACCATTTAAGCCAAGGAGATAAACGTTATGAGATCATGCAACCTGTCAACCCTTAATCGAAAAGGTCTGAAGATGAAGAAGAGTTTCACGCTTATAGAGCTCTTGGTTGTGATTGCCATCATCGCGATTCTGGCATCCATGTTGCTGCCGGCATTGACGAAAGCGCGGGCGGCAGGATATCGCATCCAATGTATTAACAACCTAAAGCAGCAGGGAACGTTCTTCCTCTGCTATGTCCACGACCACAACGACCAAATGCCATACGGCTTCGTCTGCGGTGCCGGGATCCCCGGAACCAAGCACATCGAGGACTTCTGGCCTCAACCGAATCCGTGGCATGCCGCTTTGGCTCTTGATTATAACGGTGGAAATTTCAATATTTTCGTCTGCCCGACCATGGCAATACTCGGAGGAATATATTCGCCGCAATGGGGTGGCTGGTGGAACAAATCAAAATTGAACTATCTTTATAATTGCGGGAACGGCGGAAATGCCATCAATAGATACAAGCAACCAACCAAAACCTATCTGGTTTCGGAACTGTTTGCCGATTACCTTCGGCTTGAAACTTGCACTGTTTGGGGGGCTTCCTCTATCCATTCGGCCGGAGGTAAAGCCAACATGCTTTTTGCCGACGGACACGCGGACTTGATAACTCCGGCAAGATATCCTCTCTCCTCTGATGATTATATCGCCGGCATTGAGTAGTTATATCATGAAAGGAACTACTATGAAAAAATATCTGCTTGGGATTGCTTTTTCTTGTTATCTGGGGTTTCTATCCGCAGCTCCGGATGTTCGCTGGATGGACAGTACCGTAGCCGAACCGCCGCAAGGCAAACTGATTTCCGATAATCTCGGTTATTACGGCGATGTTGTGCTGACCGGCGCAACCTATGAATATCTGACCCCAATCAAAGCCGACCGGGGCGACGGCAAAGGAGACACCGACAAAGTTTATGCCGGTAAACGCCTTCAGGATGGGGATTTGAACGGTAACCCTGAAAATAACAATTTTTACGGCGATCCCAATCGCAGTCCTTTGCTGGAAAGTCCGGCGGTAATAATTTTCGACTTCAAAAAAAGTTGCGATTTGGTTGAAACTGACCTGAAACTACAGGAGGGCAAATACGACTTTCGGCTGGAATCGTCCCCAGACAAAAAGGCTTGGCAAAAAGTTTACGAAGATAAAGAGTTAAAGGTTGCCGCCAATAAGATTGTCCGGGTGAAATTGCCGGCGAAGACGGCGGGACAATATCTTAAATTTTCCTTGAAGGGCTCCGGGAATTTCTGGCTGTCGGAAATTTATGTCTGGGGCAATTGCCTGCAGAACGAGGCAACATATAAGAATTTGAACAACAGCGCCGTTTATGATACGTTTGTCGCGCCGAGCATTCCAGGTATCATGAACTGCCAGACTGACGATATTAAATTCAACCGGTGGAAAAAACAATTAGCCGCCTTGATTCGACCATTGCCGCAAGTCGTCTGTTCACAACTGCCGTCCTGGAATGTGTTGACTAAAAACTCCATCCTGCCGGAAGCGAATAAGGTCGATAAGCCGGTATCTCTGACTATGGTTCGCAATGAAACCGAGCCGTTCTGTGTGGCATTGACCAATACCGATTACTATGACGCCGTTGCGACGGAGGCCAACCTTTCCGCGTTCACCGGTATCGATGGAAAAGCATGTCCGCAGATCACCGGCGAAATATACGTCATGGGCGCCATGGTCACCAGAGATTTCGGCGTACAGATGATTCCCATGTTTTCCGCCGCGAACAAGCCTGGCAGGGACATCATTCGAAAATACTGTACCAACGGCGTCGGCATCATGGATTTTCCCAAACTTACGCTCTCCCAGGCAGGTAGCGCCATACTTTGGATCAAAGTTAAGACCGATAACTGCGCGCCCGGCAATTATACCGCCAAGTTGACGGTAAAAAATGGCATGTCCGTTGCCGTCAAAGTCAATGTTATCAACGTTACGCTGAAAGACGTCAAACGCTTTGTCAATTTTTGGGCGAAAACCATTGATCAATATCCGTTCCGTCCTTTGACCTGGGTGGAAAAAGATGTTGATGCCCGTCTGGAAATCGGCATGACGGTTGCGCCTTACGAAATCAGTGATCGCGATCTTGATCCGGACTCATTGAACAATGTTCTACGACGCAGGCAGCCGAATACACTTTTCGGCTTGTGGATGGGCTCGTACGGCGGTAAACTCTATGCGGTCGGACAGTACGGTGATGCCTGGGGCAAAAACGGACTTCAGCCGACCGATGTTGCCGCCATCAAAAATGACATCAACGGAATTGCGGCGTTTGCCAAAAGCCGCGGGCTGGATTATCAGCACTGGTATCTGGATACCGCCGATGAGACCAACAGCAAAAATCTAAAAATTTTCGGTGAAGTAATGAAAACGGCCAAGGAAGCGCAACCGGAAATGATGATTATCTGCAATCCCTGCGGCTGGCAACCCGATCCTAAACATCCGTTCGAATCGGACGATTTACTTTACGGCACGATGAAGGATTGGTACAATAAGTATATAGATATTTCGGTGCCGGCAAGCACACTGACGACATATGAAAAATGCGGTAACCTGTTCGGGGCTCCGCGTAAATTCAACGCCCTTTATGAAGTGGTGACGCATCGCGCCAAATCGGAAAGCTATGAATGCGTGACTATGCCGCGTTACATCGTCTGGCAGTCGATCAAGCGGAATTATAACGGGTGGTGCATGTTCGCCTATCAGTCGGCCATCAACAATCCGTGGGATGACCTGGATTCGTCCAATGACTTCTGCCTTGTTCTGCCCGGACCGTGCGGGCCGATTCCGACCCGTGAATTCGAAGCAGCCCGCGAGGGATACGAAGATTTCATGCTGATGTTGCAGTTGAAAAACAAAAATCGGAAAGTCTATCGGGAAGTAATCACCGATTTCGAAAACGGTATTGAATTCGATGCGATCCGCACTAAAATCTATCAGGCACTGAGCCATTAAAGGAAGAATGCTATTATGACTTGGGAAAATCCGTTAGTTAACTGGCGAATGGTTTCAACCGTCGGCAGCGAAGTGACGCCGTTCGTCTTCAGAAAACGCTTATACCGGGTGGAAAACTTCAAGCGGGCGGAAGATTTCCCCGGCCGGGAGTTGACCTATCGCTTTCACGAGGACGGCTTTCGCATCCGCGATGTTGACGAGGATCGAATTATCAGTATTCCGTTGCTGAATCATTATTTTGCTTCGGCTTTTGTCTGGAAAGACCGGATCTATATTTATTGCGCCGACTACGGTGATATAAAGCAGGAATGGTGGAAAGTTAAACAACTGGTCATGATTTCTTCGGATAATCTCATCTCCTGGACCGCCCCGATCCCGGTGGTTAAAGCCGAAGGAGAAGAGCATCTTTTCAATAACAGCGTCTGTCATGACGGTAAACGTTTCGTTCTGTTGTTTGAAACGGATGACGCCCGCTGGACACCTTTCACTTTCCGTTTCTGTGTATCCGACGACCTGGTGCATTGGCAGCGTTTACCTGAGAAATATATTTACGGTACTGATAAGTACGTTGGGGGACCGGCGCTTTATTTTGAAGGCGGATTCTATTATGTGGCGTATGTGGCGGCAAAAGACGGTTTTTACGAAACGCTTCTTGCTCGATCGCGCGATTTGATCTGTTGGGAGGAAGCGCCGGCCGGCCGGCCGTTGGTCACATGGAATGCCGCCCGGCCCGGCCCGGCCTTCAACCCCACGTCTTTCGAGCGTAACGCTTCAGACGTTGATATGTGCGAATGGCAGAACAAAGTATTGGTTTACTGGAACGGCGGCGATCAGCGGACCTGGGGAGATTTGCAATCGGCCGAGTTTCACGGAACCCGCCGTGAGTTGCTGGAAAGCTTTTTTCGGGGATAGCGGCAGCAGCAAAGCTCCCTTGCTATACAAAAATTCGATTTGAGGTGGAATTCGATTTCCCTTTGAGTTAATTGATTCCTTCGCGTTCGGATGATATGTTCCTGCTTTTCTATGAAACGGCAGGAGTTTTTTTACCATGAGAACGGATTTCCGGCGAGCGGCAAAATTATTGCTTGTCCAGCTTTTGAAACCTGACATCAATGAGCAACTCGTCCGCGAGGTTGATTACCTGCCGGCCGAGAATCAAGTGTTTAAGAATCAGGTTGAATCAAATGGCAGGCGACTGAAATTTACCGATGAACAACGGCGATTGTTGGTCGATAAAGCAAAAGCACTCGGGAAACGATTATTTGAGGTTGTGACGATAGTTTGCCCGGAAACCATTCTGTACTGGCAAAAGAAAATCGGAAATAAGGGTGTATTTCCGGTCGGAATTTTTTGCAGCAGGAAGGTATCATTTTTCCGACCTTTCTTCGTTGATGAGATTAACGTACTCTTGAGTGAGTGATTTTGAAAGTCCGGTGGCGTAAGAAATTTTGTCGATCTCCCATCCGGAATTCAAACAAGTATAGACGCGGTTGAAATCGTTGATGCAGCGAGTGACGGTTTCGGGCGAATGATTGGTCTCGCGAGCCGTAAGCTCGACGGTTTTTCCCTCCTTTAAGCATTTGATGCAGATGATGCATTTATGAGTAAGAGTCGGGCCCATATCATGAATATTGCCTCGGCGCGGAATCGGTCTGCCGCGTTCTTTTTCGAGTTCGCAGACATAGTGCCAGATGGTTCCGGGCGAAAGGCGCATGATGGCGGCGACGTCGGCGCGGGTCATTACGCCGCCTTGTTCGTAAGCTTGTTCGAAGAGTCTGGCCGCGACTCTTTTCTGGCGTTCGTGTTTATTGAGGCCGCGAAGCAGGTCGTCGAGATCTTCGAGGTTGACCAAATCGAGGATCACGGCGTTGAGTTTGCATTGGTCGATGGACTTGCTATGGCCGGATTTTTCGTTGACGTCAACGGCGTACCAGACCGTCTGACCCATTTTCAGTCGTTCAATCGGCGGGCAGAATTCGTCGAACAGGCGGATGATTTCTTTGACCACCGGTTCGATCCTCAGCGCTCCTCCGAGCTGAGGACAGTTGCTTTCCAGAAAATGGCCGAGGGTACAAATTCTCAGAATTCTCAGAATTGATCTGCGGAATTATCCCGGTGGGTGCACGAAAAAAAAGCAATGCTTTCTGTCAGCAAGACAGGTTGCAAATTATTCAAGATGAAATCAATATAAGCCAGGAATAGCGTTTTATTTTTTGCAGTGAATGGGAAATTTTTTATACGGTTTGAGCTCGCCGATTCCCTTTTTGCCGTACCGGATAATTTTATAATTCAGCAGCATTTTCGAACATGAAAAATCCGCGTCCACTACGGAGGGTACATAAATTCCTCCCGCTCACGCGGCGGTTTTTTCCTGCCGGTATCCGTGCAGCAGTCCTCCAAGGAATGACACCTCAAAAATTTCGCCATCCGCGTCCTGCTCATATGGCTTGATCATCTGGCCGTCACGCCCTGCACTCGGGCGGAATCGATGCCAATATTCCAGATACTGGCTAACGGCGTATCGCAACTGTTGTTCGGACGTGAAGATAATCTTGTCCAGACATTCATTTTTCCGGGCTCTGATGAAATTTTCGCATCTGGAATTCATCATCGGACAGAAAGGGGGCAGCTTTTTGACGGTTATGCCGATGGCTTCAAAGACGGCGTCGAACCGTTGGGTAAAAAGCGCATCGCGGTCGTGAATCAGATATTTCTTACCCAACAGAAAGCCGTTCCACATGTCGCTCATATGTAAGGATCGGGAATAATGCCGAAGTCATCCAATATGTGCTTGACTGTCGTGGCACAAACATCGTATCCGAGATACTTCATTGTCCCGGTAATCCGGTCGTAGCCCCAGTCTGGATTCCGTTGGGCCAGCAGGAGAACTTCATCGACTATTTCTTTCGAAATTGTTTTCATCCCGCGTTTTTTCTGCCCCGGTCCGGTGCTGTTGTACTTTGCGCCGACAAGCGTGTTGTCCCAGTGGCGCAACGATCCCGGGGCCCATGTCGGTTCGACGGCGGCAAGCAGAAAATCATTCAAGGCGTTTCCTTTTTGCGCCAGTCTTCGCTTGTCCGAACCGGTCAGTTCCAGACGGGGCGTTCCAGTCAATTCCGAAAGATGCTCTTCGTAGATACGGAGTTTCTCCGCCTGGTATTCGCACATCGTTTGCAGGTTGGTGAGAATGGTACGGAGGTTGCCGTCCTTAACATCTCACATAAAGACAAAAGTCGGTTTACGGTGACGTTAACCTGTTTGCTATTCATATATGTAAAAGCTCCCTCTGACAATGCAGATATTATTATTCAAGCACATGGCGAAATAATATATCTCGGCCGTGGAAGGAGTCCATGAAAACAATGCTATTCGTCTCAAAGTGAATTTATACATACTCCACGATAGACAAAATTACTGATCCGTAAGCAGAAAATCGGTATAGGCAATACCGTCGGTGCCGTCAGTGATACTCAAATACAACTCTGCTGAAATATCTTCGTCAAATCACAATCGTTATGATTTTTTAACCATAGTTTTGTAGGTGGTGGGAGGAATGCCCATGGCTTTCTTGAAAAATCGCGAAAGGTAAAATTCCGAACTGAAATTGAGTTCTTGGGCTACATCTTTAATCGTTTTATTGGAATCACATAGCTGCGAGGTGATTTTTTCGGTCAGACATTTTACGATAAAGGCCTTGGGCGTCATATTTGTCAAACGATGGAACTTTCGGGAAAACGCCTCCGGCGTCATTCTCATGCGTTCTGCCAAAGTTTCAACTGTCATGGTTGCATCGGACTGCATTTGGATATACAGCATCAGGTTGCGGAATTCATCAGGAATTTTTTCGGTCTGGAAATTATTGTCTGGCCAATGGTCAATAAAAAATTCCAGAAGTACTTTGCGAAGTCGGCACAAGGCCAGAAATTCATTTTTCTCCCGATATACCTCATCTATGAGTGGTATCCATTTGCCAGCGTTTCCAATGGAGAGCTGACGGCAAGAAGCAAACAAATCAATTCCCGGATTGACTTCCAATCCAAGATGAAATGTATAATACGTGATGTTGAGACGCAGGCAATATTCAACAGCCGTACCGGTTGGAATAAAATAGTAGTTGTTCGGAATCAGCGGAAAGCGTTTGCCGGTATGCTTGCAGTAAATATAACTTTCGTCCGAGCCATCATCATCTTTTACCATCACCAGAATATTATACGGAAATGAGCAAACTTGGTGAAAATCGATCTGCTCAAAGTTCATCAGGTACAATTTCAACTCGTTGCTGTAATTGTATTTTTTTAGCGGAGAGATCGTTTCTATTATCATGAAAGTATATCCTCTAGGTCAAGAAAAGGCATTCCTATTTCTCCTTTCTCATGGTATAATTTACCTATAAAACAATCAACATCAAACGGTATGCTTACGTAAAATGAAGAATTATTTCGATTTTAAAGGCAAAACTGCTGTCGTTACTGGCGGTCGCCGGGGATTAGGAAAAGCCATGGTGGTTGCGTTGGCTGAACGTGGTGCCAACGTGGCCGTGATCGCGCAAAGTCCCGATCCCGACAAGCTGGCTGACGAGATCGGCCGGTACGGGGCGGGTTTTCTCTATCTGCAGGCCGACATGGGCTGCCGGGAACAGCGGGCCGGACTGCTGGAAAAGGTCCGAGCGCATTTTGGTTCGGTCGATATTCTGATCAACAACGCTGGTTATCTGTACTGCTCCTCGGTCCTGGAATATCCGCTCGAACAGTGGGAAAGAGACATGGCGGTGCTGCTGGATGCCACCTTCGATCTATCACAGCAGGCGGGCCGAATCATGAAAGAACAGGGTGATGGCAAGATCATTGAAATCGCGTCGACCGCCGCGTTTCAGGAAGGCGTCGGACTGATCGCCTACGCCACCGCCAAAAGCGCTGTCATTGCGATGACCCGTAATCTGGCCGCTGGGCTGGCTGCCTTTAATATCAACGTCAACGCCATTGCGCCGGGAATTTTCAACACGGACATCAATACCAGTTTGTTCCGCAATCCGGCGGCACTGGCCGAACGCTGCAAGCTGATTCCGTCCGGGCGGCTGGGCGAACCGGAAGACATCATCGGACCGATGTTGTTTCTCGCCAGCGAGCAAAGCCGCCATGTCTACGGACAGACGTTGGTGGTTGACGGCGGTTTTACTTTGAAATAACCCAAAGAGTCAGATTATGAGTATTAAAGCATTACAACAGGAACTCCGCGCATACTATCAAACCCGGTCACTCTCATGCTTGGGAGGGAATAAATTCCAGAGTCCGTTATGGTCGGTTATGGATAATTATGCCGCAGTTCATCCAGATGTCAGCCCGTTACACCTTAAAACGGCGATGTACGAAATTATCGCCGAAGAGTTTGAGCCGGTGCTGTTCAAAAATTCGCCGTTCTACTCGGAAACCGGACTTAACGTTGCTGAATGCGACGGCGCTCCCTGGCACAGCGCCGCAGGCTGGCTGCTGCGGCGCAATGTGCACTTGTTCAAGGATGTCGATCTCGGTGAGTATGAGCGTTATCTGGCCGCCGATTATTACGGCATTCATCTCTCCTACGGCCCCTATCCGGACATCGATCACCACTGTTGTTCCTTCTCATACATTCTTAAGCATGGGCTGGGATACATTTTTGCGCAAGCCGAAGACGCTCGAAAAAAATGTCAGACGCCGGCAGAAACGGAGTTTGTCGAAGCCGCCATGGCCGGTCTGCAGGCGGTTCGAAAAATAGCTGACAAATTCGCGGCGGCGGCGGAGCAGCAGATCGCGGCGACCAACGACCCGCAACAGCGCCGGTTCATGACCATGGCCGCCAAGACAGCCCGGAAGATTCCCTGGCAACCGGCGGAAACTTTTTACGAAGCGCTCTGTTCGCTCTGGTTTATCCACGAAATCGGCGCCGCCATGGATGGAGTCAGAATTTATGTACTGGGCCATCTTGACCGGGTGCTGGGCGAATTTTACCGTCGCGACCTGGCCGCCGGTCGCATTACTTACGATGAAGCGTATGACTTGCTCTGCCGCTATATGGTTTATACCGACTGCAAAATCGATCTTAACCAAAAAGTCGACGACTCTTACAACCGGCAGGAATTGGGCGGTACTCTCATTCTCGGCGGTTGCGACGAGCACGGCAAGCAAGTCTGCAACGACGTTACGTTCATGGTGCTGAAGGCGCATCACGAACTGAACATGCTCTATCCGAAAATTCATTGCCGGATCAGTAAAAATTCACCTCAGGAATTTCTCGACGCGATCAACCGCGATTTCGCCGCCGGCCGCAACGTGATTTCGTTTCTGAACGACGACGGCATCATCCCGGCCCAGATCAAAGCCGGAAAACGTCCGGAAGACGCCCGCTGCTACGTGGCTGGCGGCTGTTGGGAAGTGATTGTCGAAGGCTGCGAACATTCGGCTGGCGCCAACTGCTATTTCAACCTCGCCAAAATCGTAGATCTATCAATTCATGACGATTCCGAACTGGAAGCAAAGACTGGTATCGTCTGCCGTAAACTGGACGGCGCGGCGACGTTTGAAGAAGTCTATCGGATTGTCATGGACAATATCATTGCGGCAATTCGGAAGATGGGTACTACGATCGGCACGTCTGGCCGGGTCTGGCCGCAGATCAATCCGTCGCCGTTTTTCTCCGCCTGCCTGGCGGACTGTCTGGAGCATCGGCAGGATTACACCACCGGCAGCGGACGTTATAATCCGCATGGCTTGCCGCTGACCAATTTTGCGGTACTGGTCGATTCGTTGCTGGCAATCAAAATCCTCTGTTTTGACCGCCGGAGCCATCGGCTGGACGAATTGCTGACGGCTATTCGCGCCGACTGGAATGGTTACGAGGCGCTGCGCGCCGAAGCCATGGCCGCCCCGCATTTCGGCGATGATTCCCCAAACTCCAATGCCTTATCCAAACGTATCGTCGACGATATCTACGCCCATACCCGCGATTTGACCAATGAACGCGGCGGCCCGTTCCAGCTCGGATTTTACAGTTACCGGGATGTCATTGAATGGGCAAAAGTAACTCGAGCCACGCCGGACGGGCGGCGTACCGGCGACTTTCTCTGCCAGGGACTAACGCCGTCCCGGTTCCGTCATTCTGATATTACCTCGGTGATTAACAGCGTGGCGGCGATCAATCTGACACAATGTCCGGCCAATTCCGTGATCACCGTTTCCTTACCGCTGGGCGGCGTTGATCTGGCGTCGTTGGCCGGCTTTGAACGGGCGGTAGCCGCGTCCGGCATCGGCATGCTGCAACTGAACTGTGTGGACAAAGCGCAGCTGCTGGATGCCCGACAGCATCCGGAACGACATCATGATTTGATCGTCCGACTGTACGGTTATTCTGCTCGATTTATCAACTTGAATAAGGAAATGCAGGACGAATTCCTTTCCCGAAGCATTTACGGATGACTATCATGAACGGCATGATTTTTGACATCGAAAAGTTTGCGACACACGACGGACCAGGAATTCGGACGGTCGTGTTTTTGAAAGGTTGTCCGCTACGTTGTCTCTGGTGTCACAACCCGGAATCACTGGAGGCGCAGCCGGAAATTTCGTTTATGCCGGAGAAGTGCATCGGCTGCGGCACGTGTGCCGCGATGCCTCGGCCAGCACGACGACCGTGTTTTTGACGCATAATCTTCAGGATCGTGATTACGGCGAACCCCAAGTGACGATTCCGGCGGCCGGTCGGGCCTTCGAACTCGACCCGATGAGCGGTAAAATTTTCATTGTGCATGATGCCGTACGTGGCAAAAGTTCAAGGATCGCTTTTACCGGCGACACAAAACGCAGGCTGTCGATCTCAAAAAAATAATTATCTCTGTGTTCCTGGAAAAAAGCAAAATGTTTCAGCAGATCGGGATGATAGGAAAAGTAAAATACTTCCTCACCGTCTAAAATTCCCCACGGGAAAAGAATAAAATAAAAAACGCTTCCTTTTTGACTATAGGCTCCTGTAGGGATTTCCCGGAAAAGTTCGAAAGACGGATGCTTTGCTCCAGTCCATACGACCGGATTCGCGAAGCCGGAAAATTTTCCAAGGCGATTTTATGGGTTAAATATCACGAGATTAACACTTTAAAAGTTAACCAGATTTCCTGGTCAGCGACCAATTCGTTTAGAGACTTTGGCCACGGACAGAGACAAAAGGCCGAATTTATAAGACCGGATGGCGGTTCTCTGAAAAATGGTAGTCTCGTATATCCCTTTGGCACAAGGGGATATGCAAGGGCGCTCCGAACTGGAGTTTGAGGGAGAAAAAAGAAAAATGGTCGGGATGACAGGATTCGAACCTGCGACCTTTTGACCCCCAGTCAAACGCGCTAATCCAGACTGCGCTACATCCCGCCCTAAAATTATTGACGGTTTATTAAGATGCCAGCCATCAGGAATAATTCAAGTTTATTTCAGTTGAAATAATGATTTTTATGTTTTTTGGAGTTCAAAAGCCGAAAGTCTCATTACGCAGCTAGCCCCAAGGGCGGTAGCCTGTTAACAACTCGGAAATGGTCGAATCCAGACCGCGAAATCGCAGGAACGCATCATTAACCGGCGAAAAAAGCAGGAGATGCCGCAAAATCCGGCCGTCAGTCGGCGAAAAACAGCCGCTATGACCCCAGTGCTGAAGTTTTTGCCGATTTTGCGGCAATAGTTTACATACTGCATGATATTATGCATGGCGGCAATCATGTAAATCGCGGTATGGACGGCGGCTCGACCGCGACCTCGCAAACGTCGCAACGGAGTGTTTTGTTTGAGGTTGCCGTTCAGCGCTTCGATGCCGTTGCGCGGGCGGTATTGGTCATGATATTCCGGCGTCATTTCGTACAAGCGCCGGTCGCGCAGCCGCAGTTTGAGCGCGTCATATTCCCACTTATAATTGTGCTTGCCGTACTTCTGCGCCGGACAGTGGGGTTTCAGCGGGCATTTCGCACAGACATTCTTAAAGAAGATGGCGTAACCCTTTTGTTCGTCGTGATTAAAACGGCTTTTCATGGGGCGTTTGCCCGCCGGACAAGTGGCAATGCGGTTGAGTTCGTCGAGGGTGCATTCTTCGAGTCCGACCTGGTCTTTTTTCTTGCCGGTAGTCGGCGCAATTTGTTTAATTTCATTAGCTTCTGAATAACAGACGTTGGCGTCGGAACCGTAGCCGGCGTCGGTCAACAGCGTGCCGGGTTTGGTGTCCGACGCAGCGGACAGGTCGACCATGGTTTTGAGCGAGTCCTGGTCGGACGCCGAAGCGCCCTGGGGCAGTACGTTGGTAATCATCTGAACTTCGTTTTTCTCGCTGCAGGTCTGCATAATCTGAACCTGATATCCGGCGCCTTTGTGCCCGATTTCAGCGTCGGGATCGGATGGATTGACCAGAATTTTGCCGCCCGGATTCTTCTTCAATTGTACCTTGCCGTCGTCAACAAACTGCTCGCCGAACACTCGCGTCATCAGCTTATATTTCGTCCCGTTCGAAATTACGATATCAGCATGAAAACGCTCGATCAGCAGGCGCATGTCGTAGCCCAATTGCTCCTCGGCCGTCGCCTTGGTGTTGCCGTAATGCAGCGTCCGCATCGGCGAATTTTCCGCAAAACACCAACCGTCGTCTTCCGTGTAACGCGCCCGGAAATCCGCCGACAAGGCGCGATATTGGGCCTCGTGATGCCGCTTCAACTGCGTCAGAAACGCGTAAATCGTATGATGCATCAGCCGCCGCCGCGAAAATGCCGCCATATTGCCGAGCACGTGCGTCGAATCTAACCGCTGTTCCGAAAGGTCGATATTCGCCTTTTTCAGCAATTCGTCGGTAATCAGCCGCATCACCTCCCGGCCCACGTCTTCCTCGCGGAACAACTTCTGATAACGGAAAAAAGTGGCTCGCGAAATCTCCGCCCCCTGGTCGATGTTCAGCGCGTATTGCAGCAGCAAGTCGGCGTTGTAATGATCAATGGCATCCTCGTTCGTCCACTTGAAATACTCTTTCACCGACATCAAACCCGCCATCGAAAACAGCTCTTTCGTCTCCGGCCCGGTCAGCAGCGATAGGCGGCGGGAAAATTTCTCCACCGTGCCCGACAACAAAAAGAGAATGCACTCGCGGAAACACCCCTGCCAACCTTCCTTCATCCGCCGATAAGCCGATGGCCCCAGCAATTCCGCGAAGCGGTCGAACAACTCCACCTCCCGCGGATCCTTAATCCTGATCATTTCTGCCTCTTCCCGGTGATTGGTAACCTCAAATGTCGGAGATAATCTATCAGCAAAACAACTTAAAATCCAATCAGTACACAGCAAAAACAAGCTCAGAATGAAGATTTTTTCATGGAAATTTCCGGAGCAAGGCGTTTGAGACTGGCGTCTCTATTCGGGAACGGAAAATGCATGCGGTGGCGGCGACGTTGCCGCCGCATGCGCGGTTTAAAATCCGAGTAAGGGGAGGATGTCGGCGTTGGGATCTCGACAAAGTAGATTGAGTGCCTTTTCGAGAATGGTTCCGGGATCATGGCTGCGGATACGGGCGGTATGAAGGATGGTCATGAGGGTTTCGCGGGTTCGCATGCCCTGATCGGACTGGGAGCCGAAGCTGATTTTGCGGGCGATGACGGTGGGCCGAATACCTCGTTCCGCGAAGTTATTTTCGGCGGGAATATCCGGCGATTTCACCCATTGGAAACAGCGTTCGGGATGCCGTCGGAAAATGTCCTGAAATTTTTGAATGCCGGGATGATTTGCCTCACGTTCGGCGACCGCGAGAATCTGTTCTTTTATCGCGTTGGCCTTCGCCTCGTAATCGAGCGGCGGAAGCGGCGATTTATGCATCGCGATCGCTGCTTTCAGCAACGGTTTCATGGCGGCGGCGAAAGCGGCGATTTCCGGATCGTCGGGTTCGTCTTTTTCCAGACTGACCAGCTCGCGCAGCAGGTGGACATAGCAGTATTGACGATTGACTTTAAGCCGGTCATATCCTTTATAGCGGTCGGTAATGAAGTGAACATCCAGCGGATCGGCGCCGAAAATCTCCCCCGGCACGGTACCGGCTCGAGTGTCGCGAAATCGGAATACGACCAGTTCCGGATTGGTGAAAATCCAGCCGTAAGCCTTGTCGCCGTCGTTGCGCCAACCGGTTTCGTCGGCATGGACGATATCGCAGGTACGCAGGTATCGCAATAACCATTCATAGGCGGGCGTGAGCATGACGGCGCTACGGGCAGCCATTTTGAAAAAAGTTCCTTCGTTGAGGTCTTCGCGGCGGCAGACGTTGCCGGCAGTCAGACCATGCAGATAGTGCTCCGTCAGCAGATGCGCGACCAGAGAATTGCCGTCGAGTCCGCCTGGAACCACGCCCGGCGTCCGCAAGGTCACCCGACGGTCGCAAACGGCACAGGCAAACTCCGTTTTCAGGTAAAAATGCTTGATGGTTCGGGCTGGAATCCGTTCGATCACGCAGTGTTCTTTGACCTCGCCCTCATGCCACTCGTCACCGCCGCAGGAACAACGCGGCGGTGTACCGTCCAGCACCGTAACCCGATCCGCGTCCGTGATCGAAAAATCCGTTCTCCCGTGTCCCGGATGACCGACTTCCGCCCCGCCTTTTTTCGCCCGGTTTTCCGGCGTGGCCTCCGGTTTGTTGATCTTCAGCGCCGATGGCGTCGCCAAGCCGAAATAACCTTCCTTGCCGGTGCGCCGGTTCAACTGCTTTTCCAGACGGCGCACTTTTCTCCGTTCCCATTTCAGTGCAGTACGGGATTTTTCGAGCTCCTCCAGCAAGGCCGCATGTTCCGCCGTCCGGTTTTGCAGACGGCGATTTTCCGCCTGCAGCAACGCCATTTCATTCCGCAACGCCGGCAACTGCGCTTCCGCTTTCAACCGGCGCCGTTCCTCTATTTTGAAGCGGTTGAACGCCTCGGCGGCTGCTGCTTGAGAAACCGCCACTTGATCGCAAAGCGTATCGCGATGATGCTCCAGTTCCGCAATCCGTTTTTTTGCCCAGATGCCATAACTCTGTTTGAACATCGACGCCCTATTTCGCTTTCAGTTCCTCAATATATTCCAGCCCGGACTGCACCAGCAACGCTTCGATCTTACGTCCGTTTTCCAAGGCCTGTTTGACCTCGCCGATCAAGGGACGCGGAATATGCTTCGAACGCTGTTTCCCCTCGACATAATAGGTCAGTTGCCACACCGGATGCCCAACCCCGGACTTACAGCGCGGACAAGCTTTTTTCGTGCACTTCTGCTGATATTCCCGTACCGAACCTTTGGCCGCCGGCCATAGTTCCGCCACCGCCGCCAACAACCTTTTCTTCGCTTCCGACTCGCTCATTTTTGTCCTCCGGGTTGACTATGTCCAATTATGCCACAATGCGGACATAATTAACATAGCGCGGATAATTTTTTTGTCAAAGCGGAAAATTGAAATTACCGAAGTTCCTCGAAATCAACCGCCGAAAAGAGTGAGCCATTACGAATTTTTGTCATGAGTTAGTTCATTTCATCGGAGCAAAACCGGAAGCGGTGCCCTCGCTCATGGCAGCGTTTCTTGATACAATCACAAGGATGGTATCATCGGATTGTAATTCGGTTATTCCAGCAGCGGTGTGGTCATTTGCTTTTGTTTTTATTCATCCGTTCGACGATGGTAACGGCAGAATTCACCGCTACTTGATGCATCACATCCTGGCGGAGAAAAATTTTTGTCCCCGGAATATTATTTTTCCGGTCTCCGCGGTCCTGTACAAAAACGCCGCGAAATATGATATGATGCTGGAACGTTTTTCGAAAAAATTGCTGCCGCTGGTAGAATACCGCTTGGATGATGCCGGTATCCTGACGGTGGAAAATGATACCAGCGACTATTATCGCTACATTGATTTCACCGGTATTGTGGAAGATTTTTTCGAGGTCATTGAAGAAACGTTAAAAACAGAACTGATCCCGGAACTGGATTATCTTTTGGCCTGGGATCGTGCTCGCGAGAAAATGCGTTCGGTTGTCGATCTTCCGGAACAGAAGGCGCTCCAGATCATTATGTTCATTCAGCAGAACCATGGTAGATTCCCCAACAACCGCCGCAAGTTGTTTGAGGAGCTTACCGAAGAAGAAATCGCTCAAATTACCGAGATTGTCCGTGCGGAAATTTTGGAACGCAAAAGCGACAGTAATAATTTTTCATGATAAATGGCCCAAAATAATGATTTTGCATCTAAGAATAATAATTTTGACATTCGTACGGTATGAGGATTAGAAAAACATGAATGATCCTCTGAAAAACCATTACGCATTGAATTTGATCTTTGCGACATGCATCAGCAGCTATTATTTTGAATTGGTCTGATTCCACAAGTGTTTGCCGGATTGAATAAGAGTTCCAGCCATCTAAATTAAGTAGCGAAAATGGTTATATCACAGGTCAATACCGCAGCCGGAATCGAAATAAGGACAATTGCAGTCAACCATGAAAGTCATTGCGAAAAAATCGTCATCCCCCGCGAAGAAAACGAAAAAGCTTCATACCAGCTGGCAGACGACCGACGATTATGAAATCGAATTGCGTCGACAGCGAATGGAAAAAGAGCCGATGCGGGTAGCTCCGGTTACCGCCGGAAAAAATCCGTTCAAGGACTATCTGGTGGCGCGTCTGGACGGGGAACACGATACCGAATATCGGGTGGAGTTACGGTCGTTGACCGAGCGGATCAACACCTGCAACTGTCCCGACTTTCGCAAAAATTTTCTGGGTACCTGCAAGCATATTGAAAAAGTGTTGGCCGGTCTGCCCAAAACGAAAGTCGGCGATTCTCCCTATGTCGAAATTTTCATGAACCGCAGTCCGTGGCAACCGCTGGTCAAAATACCGGAAAAGAATGTTGCCGCCGATTTCATGCGCCGCTATCTGGCGGTTAACGGCGGCTTGAAAGATCCGGCGGTCGATACGTTACAAACCTTGCTGCGCGATCTGGAACGGGCAGAGGACCCGGTTCGCTCCGCTGTTCGGATTGCCGCCGAAGTCCGCAAATATATCCGTATTCAATTGGAACGGCGGCAGTCGGCGCAATGGCGGGAGGAATATGCAAAACAATTCCGCGCAAGTGCCGGCAAGGCTTCTTTCTTGCGTTGCGCTCTCTACGACTATCAGGTCGAAGGGATGTTGCATCTGGCCTTTAACGGACGGGCATTGTTGGCCGACGAAATGGGTTTGGGAAAAACCGTCCAAGCTATTGCCGCCGCCGCTTTACTGAAAGAATGTTTTGGCATCAAACGCGTGCTGGTGGTTACTCCAGCATCGCTGAAAAGCGAGTGGGAAGAACAGATTCGTAAATTTACCGCTTTGCCGGCGGAAATCGTTTACGGTTCCCGCAAGCAACGACTGGAGTTCTATCGCAACAGCCGGGCATTTTTTCTGTTGGTCAATTACGAGCAGGTAATGCTCGACTACGAGGACATCAACCGCGATTTTCAACCCGGTCTGATTATTCTTGACGAAGCGCAACGGATCAAAAATTGGAAGACCAAGACCGCCGACCGATTGAAACGGCTGCAATCGCGCTTTGCGTTTGTCCTGACCGGTACTCCGATTGAAAATAAGATCGACGAATTGTATTCGCTGGTGGAATTTGTCGATCCGTCATTGTTCGGCAGTTTGTTTCGTTTCAATCGCCGATTCTATAATTTTGACGATGACGGCAAAATCTGCGGGTTGAAGAACCTCCGCGAATTGCACGAACTGGTCCAACCGGTGATGCTGCGCCGCCGCAAAGACGAAATCAGCGAACAACTGCCGGCGCGCATCGACAACAATTACTTTGTACCGATGACGAAAGAACAAAGCTTGCGCTATGCCGACTACGAGCTCATTGTGTCGCGTCTGGCGTATGCGGCACAACGCCGTCCACTGTCGCCGGAGGAGATGGATCGGATGCAACAGGCGCTTTCCTGCATGCGTATGCTTTGCGACAGCGTCTATATTCTCGATTCGAAAATCACCGAAGCGCCCAAAGTCGACGAACTCATGCGTATTCTCAATGACCTCTGGGAAGATGGTGCTGAACGGAAAGTAATCGTCTTTTCCGAATGGGTGAAAATGCTGGAACTGGTTGAAGAAAAATTGGCGAACGGCGCCATTGCTTACGCACTGCATACCGGCAAAGTCAATCAGGTCAAACGCCGCGCCGAAATCAATCGCTTCAAAAACGATTCGAAATGCCGTGTGCTTCTCTCCTCCGACTCCGGCAGCGTGGGCTTGAATCTACAGGCGGCCAGTGTGGTCGTCAACCTCGATCTGCCGTGGAATCCGGCCAAGCTGGAACAGCGCATCGCCCGCGCCTGGCGCAAGCACCAGCAGCACACGGTGAACGTGATCAATCTGGTGGCGGAAAACACCATTGAACACCGGATGTTGGGGACGCTGGATTTCAAAAAAGGATTGTCGGATGCTGTTCTTGACGCGCGCGGCAACTTTGCCGACTTTGAACAACCGGATGCCAAGAACGCCTTCCTGGAACGTCTCGGCTCAATTATGGCAGCGCCGACCATGGTGCCGTCCGAACCACCGGAAGAATCCATATCCGCCGCCGTGCCGCCGGCAGAGCAATTGGCACAGGAACTTCATCTTGATTCCGCCGACATCAATCTCTGTCAGGTCGGGTACGACCGGGAAACAAATCGCCTAAAATCAGTCTTTGCCGTCGGACCCGCCAAAGCTACGGAAAAGTTGCGGCAACAAGTTGAAAAAACGTACGGACAAAAGCCGTCGCCGGAACAAATGGCGGTAATCTCGCCGGAAAATTATGTGCTGTTGCAACAGCTGGCGAAACTGGGCATTATCACCATCAACACCGAAAATATGACCAAAGTTTTCGAGTCGGAAAATATTGCACCGAAAAAGCCGTCGCTGCTCGAACGACGTTTGGCGTTGAGCCGTCCGGCGCTGACTGCCGCCGAGCGCCAGCTGAAAATGGCTTCGGTACTGCATGCCGGAGGTTTCATCGCCGAAGCGGCGGCTCCAGCACGGCAGGCGATTCAAGCCGCTGCCATGGCCGTCTATTTTCACATCGTTTCCTTGCCACCGGAAAAAGCCCCGACACAACTTACCGAGGAAATAATCAAAGCCATCGGCGAAGCGGGGAAACTTGATCGCCAACAGTTGCTTTTACTACAGCTTTGCCGGCCTGGAATGCTCGATTTCGGAGAAACAACGCTGACGGATGCCTCCGGCTTCGTCGCCGCTGCAACCGAGTTGGTAAACCGTCAGTCCATGACCCCCATGGAGTCCTAATTTAAAACAAGGGTTGCCTTTGTCTCGAAAACAAATCAATTACAATATCCTCACACCAAAATAGTAACCTGATTCCGTTAATTTTTTACGGAATCCAGTTTGATTGTGTTTGGCGGCAGAAATGCCGTTTTGTTTGCCGATTTTTACCGTTCGCATTTGCCATTATCCAGCGGTCTTGTCGTTTTTTATCCTGAAAGTCGGCTAAAGCGTATACGTTAGCCCGATAAACTGCTTCCGGGGCACGATTTTTTATCCCAATCGTGCTCTTTTTTTCTTGCTTTTTAAGGTGTACGTATTGTAATAATAGTGACATATTAAAAAAGGAGCCTGAGCAATGTCCAAACCGATAACCGGGAAAACTCACGTGGGAGAACGGCGGGAACGGCGTCCCAACGGCGATATTTACATCTATGAGCGGATAACCGCCTATAACGAAAAGGCCCGGAAGACCTATACGGTCAGTCAGGTGCTTAAGGGGAAAATCAAATCCGGAACGCAGGAAATCGTGCCCACCCGCCCTAAAAAACGCAAGGGCGATAGCGGTTTTATCGGCGCGGTGCGCAAGCACACCGGTCTCACTGATATTCTGGCGTGGGTTGGCCAGGCCTCCGGCATTGATGGTGACGTATTGGGGAGTGCTTGCCGAATAGTGTACGCTTAGCCGACTTTCAGGTTATAAAAGATCCCTGGAACGTGATATTATGAGTTAAAACATCATTTTTTATGCCATATTTTGAAATAATTTGATCATATAGCTTGTAATATTATGTATGCTAAGTTGTTGCGCTGAATTTAACCGATTGAATGCCGAATGGCGGGATGAAGATTGTTCCGGCAAAAAATTCCCATCATTCCGGAATTTCCGGGAGAGGAGAGGCAAGAAAGCAAAATCGGTTGAGAATAAGAAAAGACGGCGGTCAGGAGCGACCGCCGGGGGGGCATCCCGCTGCTGTTTTTCGGGGAAGGGGCAGCAGCGGGAGAAAGAAAATCAGTCTTGAGGCGCAACGGTCCAATATCCTTTGGCGCCGTTATTGACATTGGTACCGGTCCCGATGGTGTCCAGAGGGAACATCGTTGCCGTATGTCCATCGACAAACAGGTAGTTCCACTGTTTATTGTGAATCGGCACCGGATATCCGGTGCCGGTGACTGCTACCTGGTCGCCTGGATAGTTGGCGGTTGCATAACCGCCGCTCATGCTGGGATTATTAATGTTGGGCCGTTCGACGACGACAAACACTTCTGACGTCCGAGGAATCCGGTTGACTTTGAAGCCGGTGATCCCATAAGGTTTATTGCTGCTCTGCTGGTCGTTACAGACCATGGAGTAACTGCGGGGGTCCTGATCCCGCCCGCTGGACTGCACACGTTTCAGCGTATCCATGGGGCACACTTCCCATTTCGGACCGTAGTTGATATAGTTGCCGATCTGTTTGTTGGTCATATAGCCGGCGATCTGCTTATCCCAGGTGGAATAGAGTTTGTTCCACGGACCGTAGTACGGCAGGTAGTCGCTGTTGTCCAGAGTATATTCGGAAAAACAGATACCCAGCTGTTTCTGGTTGTTGATACAAGCGCTTTTGCGGGCGACATTTCTGGCTTGGCTTAAGCTGGGCAGCAGCATGGCAGCCAAAATAGCAATAATCGCGATGACGACCAGAAGCTCTATGAGCGTGAAAAATCCTTCGTGCCGAATGGGTTGCAACTTCATTTTTTTGTCCTCCGAGTAGGCGTTTTATTTTGCTTCCGCTTCTATTTTAATGGCGATTGCTGAATTTGTCTCCCGTTTTTTCCCCGGCTCCTTTGCTTTTTCCTGGTTATTATTTCGCAGACGCTTGCCGATGTTGCAAAGGGTAAAGCCGATGCCGGCGATGAAACCGCCGCAACCGAGAAAACTGAGATGTCCGGTCCAGGTATTGGGCACCAGCGCCAACAGCATAATCAGGACGCCATAGGCAGCACATACTTTGCCCAGGACGGAGTATTGCCGGTGATCGTTGTCGTAATCGCCGCTATGTTCCACCTGCATATCGATGGGGGTTTGCATTTCCCGGAAGAACATATCCAATTCCACCTTGGTCTTCTGCGCAACGCGGCGATAAAACAGCATCGAGAACAGAAACCAGCCGATGCAGACCAGGGCAATGGCGGCGGTGGTGATGGCCACATTGAGGTCGTTGGCGCCGGCGACAGAAACGGGTCCGGTCCAATGGGCGGCGGTCCAGCGGGCGCCGCCCGTTTGCATGGCTACGGCCACGACAAAACCCAGCAGTGCGGTGCTCCAGGCGGCCCACGGCGGCGTCCGTTTGATGAAAATGCCGAGAAACATCGGGATGGAGAGCGGCAGTCCGGTGCAGGCGGCCGCGAGCAGAATCAGATTGAACAGCGGCATGCTTTTCAAGGTGGAGAAAAACATTCCCATGCCGATGATGATCAGGCCGTTGACGACGGTCAGAATCCGGCCGATTTTCAGCTGACTGCTTTCCGTGGCCTGCGGATTGATGAGCGGCAGATAGAAATTACGGACGAGGAAGCCCGCGTTCCGGTTGAGTCCGGCTTCCATGCCGCCCATGGTGGAGGCGAAAATTCCGCTGACCAGCAATCCCATCATGCCGGCGGGGAGCAGGGTGAACGCCATGGCCACGTAGGAGGCTTCCGACGGCGTATTCAGCGTAGGATACTCGGCGGCCAGATTGGGATGAAGGATGGTGGCGGCCATCGGGGGGATCAGCCAGACGATCGGCATCAGCAGACTGCCGACCACGGAAATCAGGCAGGCTTTTCGGGCATCGCTGCCGTTTTTGACAAAGACGTATTTGACTGCGCCGCCGAGCAGACTGTTCATTTGGATGGTTTGGTTGATGAACAGCGTAATCACGAACAGGACAATAATCGAAGGACTTTCCACCTGGCTCCAGTCGAAATGTTTCGTCGGCAATTTTTCCAGCAGCCCGGAGAGACCGCCGACGGCGGGATGGGCCAGCGTCAGGACGGTCATCAGCACCGTAATGGCGAACACGGTCATGCCCTGAATGAAGTCGCTGGCGACGACCGACCAGGACCCGCCGTGCATCGACAGGAAAGTGACGGTCAGGCCGAGGGCCAGGATCGTCCAGAAAATCTGGACGTGAAAGACGCAGCTCATGAACAGCGCGATGGTATAGAGGCTGATGCCGCCGAAGAGAAAGTTGAAAATCAGCGGAATCCACAGGAAAAACTGTTCGTTTTCTCGCCCGAACCGTTTGAATACCGCTTCAATGGCGGTGACCACCCGCATCTGCCGGAATTTGGCCGCGGTATAGAAATAGGTGATCACGGTGGCGGCAAAGTTGGCAACCGACAGCACCAGCAGGTAGGTTCCGGTTTCATAGGCGCGTCCCGCGCCGCCGGTGAACGACCAGGCGGAAAAGGAAATCAGAAATCCGGACACTCCGACCATCCACCACAGCATGCCGCCGCCGCCCCGGAAATAATCGCTGGCGGTCCGGCTGAAACTTTTATAGATCGGCCCCAGCGCCAGCATGAAGGCGAAGTAAACGGCAATTACGGTGTAATCGATCCAGGTCATGATTTTTTTTTCGCTCTCCTATATTGTGACAATTACCAGTTCAACAAAATCAAACAGATCAATCCTTCCATAACAAGTTCTTACTGGACTGCTGCCGGAACCTCGGCAATCAGTTGGGGATCGATCAGCAGTTCGGCCCCCGGTCCGGCGGCCGCGCCGTTGATACGTTGAAGCAGCCGTTGCGCGGTTAATTCGCCGATTTCAAACAGGCGGATGTCGATCGAAGCCGGTCGGGGCGTGATATACCGCAGGAACATTTCTTCATGATTGCAGCCGATCATATCCAGGCGTTCGGTGTCAAAACCGAAGCTGCGCAGTTCATTATAAACTCCGAGCATGGCATCGTCGGCGCAAAAGAAGGCGCCGGTTGCCTGAGGAGCGGCACTGAGAAATTTTTCCGCCAGACGGCGATAACTTTCCGCCGTCGATCCGACCACAGGAACTTCTTCCGCAAAACAGGCGACCTGAAGTCCGAGCCGATTGCAGGTATTGGTAAATACTTTCTGACGTTCGCAAAACGCGGGATGTCGCAGCGAGGAGGAAAAAAAGGCGATATGGCGATGTCCCCGGCCAGCCAGATATTCGGCGGCCATAAGGCCGGTCCGCTGATTGTTGTAAAAAATGTGATCGAAGTATTTCTGGGGATCGTCGTGTTCCCGGAAACACCAGACGGCGGGCAGCGCCAGCGTCTGGCGGAGCAGGTCCCGATGCGTCGCCGGTTTCAGATCGGCGCCGGACAGGATGATGCCGTCGCAATACCGGGCGTCGAGCATTTCCGGCAGCCGGCCGTCTTCGCCGATGTGGCCGTACATCAGGGTCAGCTGATGTTTGAACAGAAATTGCTGCATTCCGGCCAGCAACATGGGATAGGCCGGCATCTTATTGAGATATTCCGGCGCGAACTGTCCGGCGGCAACGAACAGAATCACCCCGGTCTTGATGCCGACCCGGCCGGCTGTTTTCGGCCCCGGACGGCGCAGACTGGGACGGTAGCCGACCCGGTCGATGGCCGCTTTGATTTTCAACGCGGCTTCTTCCGACACCTTGTCTTTCCCGTTGATATAGCGGGAAACCGTACCGATGCCGACTCCGGCCTGCTTTGCAATTTCGCTGATGGACATGGTTACGACTCCTGCCACTGGGGCCACTGCCCGTTGCTTCCTTGATCCTGGAATGACTGCCACTATGGAAATTATAATAACAATTTCCACGAAACGCAAGTAGTTATTTGGAAATTAATTTAATATTTTCCACCGGAGTGCTCGACAACCCACAACAGGCCTTCCAACATATTGGCGGCCGCCCAGCCGTTGTAGGAAAACCACATGGAGGCCGGTCGGCCGTCGCAGTAGGTTTGCAGCGTGAAGCCGTCGCTGGGGCAATAGCGTTCCGTGGTGATGCCGTACTGGCCGTATCCGGTGACGTCGGGATAGAGCTCCAGCGAGTTCATCGCCCAGGCCACGGCATCGTCGGCGCGGTCGCAATGGTAGGGATTGCCGGTAACGTCCGCCAGATAGTAAAGGTCTTCGGTCGCCAGCAAACCCATCGGGTGGATATGGGGATTGGAAACCGACGTGACCGAACCGCCGCAAGAATTCCAGTCGCTGCCGGCCAGCGGCGGACATTCCGGAATCGCTTTGAAGCCGTAGCGCCATAAATATTCATAGTGAGCGCTGGCTTCCAACATGGACAAATATTCGGCGTTACCGGTCTGTTGATGCAGCAACCGGACGGCTTTCATAAAGGCCAGGTTTCCTTCCTGATCGGGAGCTTTCCAGGTGTCCATCGGGGTGCCCCAGCAGTTGAGTTCCCGGACGAAGCGCTCATAGTAGCGGACGGCCCGGTCGGCGGCCTGCCGATAGTCGTCCCGTCCGGTGACGGCTGACCCCATGGCCAGCGCGGCGGCAATCCAGCAACCGGCCATGCCTTCCCAGTCGACGACGGCCGGTCGGTCGGTGGCAAATGTGAACCCGCAACAGCCGTCGGAACGTTGCAATTTGACCAGTGTGTCAAGCACTTTCAGCGCGGTATCCTGCCAGGCCGGAGGCGGACATTCGCCACGATCCTGCAACTGACGTACCGCCCGCAGCAGGTAATAGACCGCTTCGCCGTTGGTATAGGAGCAATGGACATCGACGGTCAGTCCCACCGCTTTCCACCAGCCGTTGACGCGGCTTCCCTGCCAATTCCGGACCAGATCGAACAGCAGTCCGGACGCGGGGTTGTAACTGGCGGCGATTTCGTCGAACAGGGCTCGTCCGCTCTTGCGTCCGGCAAAGAATTCGTCCGACAGATTCAGTACGTGTTCCGCGGTCAGAAATGGATAAGCGAGAATGGCGCCGCCGGTCCAGGCAATTTCCAGCAATGGCCGCCACGGCTTGAGATTGGGCTGGTCGGGCAGGTGGCACTCCTGATTGGTGTAGTGCTGAAATTCGTCCGACCAGTTGACGTGAATAAAACTGTCGAGCAGTGCCTGGCAGGCTTCCCGGACGGTTTGGCGGAAGACCGGGCGTTCGTGATGCTGGCGGTAGAGCCGGGCAAGGATGTCGCGGACGGCTTCCCGACCGCGATCGGGAAAGTCGAAAATCAGTCCTTCCGCGTGTCCCTGGCAGAGCAGGTCGCAGGTTGGCCGGGTTTCGTGACTGTTGTCGCCAACATATTTATTCAGGAACGTGACCGGCAGATTGGCGTATCCCAGCGTGACCCCGCAGCGGTCGGGGAGGGCGGCGAAGACGCCGTTCCGATAGGTTCGTCCATTGGGATCGTGTCCATATGGTTGGATGGACAGTCCGATGGCTCCGGCGTCACTGAACAGCATGGACACCGGATGGGAAGCGCGGTCGGCGCGAAACTCCCAATACGGCGAGGAAAACCGTTCGCCGACACACTGGTCGGTCAGGTTGGGATACTGCCCCGGTTTGGCGCCCGACAGATTGTTGTCGCCGTGGATACAGCATGGAATCAGGTGCCAGGGGTGGGCACCGTCGGTTGCGGCTTCCAGTTTCAGCCGGGTCGGATAAGCCGCACTGAAGTCAAGCGTATAGGCGACGATGCCGGATTCCTGCGGCGTGCAGGTCATTTGAATTTGGACATGGTCGTTCCGGCAATTGCAGCCCCGGACGGAATCTACCGTTCCGGCGGTTTCCCACGCGCCGCGACGATTCAGATAAAACAGCCTGAGTGAGGTCATCGGGAGTGCTCCTTGTTTTGAGATCGTTTACGATTGTCTATAACGGTACTGCCGGGAGTGTGTTTTGCCCATGGTTGGATCGGCCATAAATATGGACAAAAGGGACGCCGGACGGAATACGGCATGGTCGTTGGAACGGAAAACGACGGGAGTCTCACATCTTGGGGCGCGGGGAGAAACCTTGAAAAATTGGCCAATTTTTCGGGGTTGCTCCCCGGAGACTCGTTTTGAGCCTTTCAACGAAAACTTCGAAGACATGGGTTTTTCCCGGAAAGAGAGGGCTTGACGCTTTGCTTTTCCGTCAAACCGGTGATAGTTTGATGCAAAATATTTTGCCGGAGAACGTAAGTTTTGCCATCGAGGTAACCATGGATTACAGTAAAGTAAAAGTATTGATTATAACTGGATTCGGACTCAATTGCGAGCGGGAGACGGCGGCGGCTTTCCGCAACAGCGGCGCGACGCCGGAACTGGTTCATCTGAACGATCTGCTGGCGGGAAAACGTCGGCTGGACGAATTTCACGTGATTGCCTTTATCGGCGGTTTCTCGTTCGGGGACCATCTGGGGTCCGGAACGGTTTTCGCCAACCGGGTTAAATACAGTCTGCGCGATCAGCTGGAACGCTTTGTGGCGGACGGCAAGCTGGTGATCGGAATCTGCAACGGCTTCCAGACGCTTACTCGGTTGGGGCTGGTTCCGGCCATCAACAAACAGTATTTCGAACAACAGGCGGCGTTGGCGCCTAACGACAGCGGAACGTTTCGGGACGACTGGATTTATCTCCAGGCCAATCCCGCCAGTCCCTGTATTTTTACGAAGGGGATTGATTTGATTCGTTTGCCGATTCGTCACGGGGAAGGCAAATTCGTGGCCGAGCCGGCCATGTTGCAGCAGATCGAAGCCAATCAACAGGTCGTTTTCCGCTATGCCAACGCGGACGGTTCCGTGGCGGCGGATTTTCCGGCCAATCCCAATGGTTCGCTCCATGCGATTGCCGGCATCTGCGATGCGACCGGCCGGATTTTCGGCATGATGCCGCATCCGGAAGCGTTTCTCTCGCCGTTCAACGCTCCGGACTGGACGACCCGCAAGCAGGAAGGCAAGTTGCCGGCGCGCGGCGAGGGCTGCGCGATTTTCGATAATGCGGTAAGTTTTGCCGCGGCTCAGTTGCTCTAGCGGAGTTTGAAATCCTGGACATTCCGGATTTCTTTCATAATATTAACTTTTATTCGCTGTTCCCTCTTGCCCCGGGGTGCGGTTGGTATTATAATCTATAATTGTTTGGCAGCGCACGGTATTAAAATAAGAATATAATCTATGTTAGCTAAAGATAGTGAGAATAAGACGAAAATCGGGAAAGCAGGCGGTCCCGAGGCGTATCGTATTCTGGTCATTGACGATGATCCGATGATTCTCCAGCTGATTGCCGAGATTCTGAAACCAAAAGGTTATCAGGTGGACTTGTGCGAAGGCAGCGGCGACGCGCTGGAGCGGCTGATCGATTTCAAGTACAACCTGATGTTGATCGACTCGAAGTTGCCGGGAATTACCGGTCCGGAACTGTTGAAATATTGCAAAGAACACCATCCCATGGTGGAAGTCATCATTATTACCGGCAATCCCGAACTGGAGGAAGCCGTGGCGACGGTCAAAACCGGCGCGTTCGACTATCTTTCCAAACCCTTTACGGTGCAGAAACTGCTCGAGACGGTGGAAAAAGCGCTGGCCCATCAGCGGGAAATCTTCATGGGACAACTGGGCGACGGGTTCCGCGGGTTGAATGTGGATACGGTCGTCCGCGGGTTTCCGGATTTGAAAATCATCAGTACCTTGGGCGTCGGTTCGACCGGAGTGGTGCTGCTGGTGGAAAAAGAACACAAAAAATACGCGTTGAAGCTGTTGCGTCCGCGGGCCGACTGGGAAAACAACGCCGAAAGCATCAACCGTTTTTTGCGGGAAGAAAAGATTCTGGCCCGGATCGAACATCCCAATGTGATCAAAATTTATGAGTCGGGGATTGCGCCGGAAGGCAAATTGCCGTATATCCTGATGGAATATGTGGACGGCAAGTTGTTGAATTATTATGTCAAGGAAAAGCGACTGAAGCTGGAACAGAAGATTTTCATCATCTCTCAGATTGCATCGGCGCTGGTGGCCGTGCATAAGTTCGGAATTCTGCACCGGGACATCAAGCCCGGCAATGTGCTGATCGGCGAAGGATATATTGCCAAACTGTTTGACTTCGGCATCGCCTCGATCAAAGATTCGTCCACCTCCGCCACCCATGAAGTGATCGGCTCCCCGGCGTATATGGCGCCGGAGGTGTTTAACCGGCAGGCGATGGTGGACAACCGTTCGGATCTGTTTTCTCTGGGCGTGATGGCCTATGAGTTGATTACCGGCATCAAACCGTTTCAAGGACAGAGTGTGGATTCGATGATTGAAGCGATTCAGTCGGCTCGGCCGGTGGAACCGTGCAAGATCGTACCGGAACTGCCGCCGTTTGTGCAGGATGTTCTGGAAGGCATGTTGAGAAAGAACCCGGAAGACCGGTTCGCCAGTGCTTCGGAAGTGCTGCACAGCCTCAATTCACTGGGAAAAGGCAGCAAAACCGGAGAGCAGAGCCTTTGGAGTCAGATTCGGAATGTGCTGCGGAGAACAGGCAAAGTCTGGTCGTGACCGGCATCGGTCGGACCGCTTTCGGACCGTTGCGGAGGGCTTTTCCCCTTAGCCGGTAGGGTAGGATGACAGCGGCGAATTTGGATTTTTTTTGCGTGGATGCGGTGATTTGACAATCCGGTGCTATATTCTTTTCACGGCTTGCGTCATGACGGCGCGGGGCGTTTTGACTGGGGGATAAAACCATGATGAAAAAGATTTTATTGACGGCAATGTTGCCGGTATTGGCGGTGATGTTGTCCGGTTGCCTGGTGCGGGCGCTGAATCCCTGGCTGGCGGACACGACTAAAGTCAAAGATGTGCCGCTGGTCGGCGTCTGGTATGACGAAAAGAACGATGTGGCGGCTTTTTTTGCGGCGGACGGCAACGGTTACCGGCTGATGGTGGTCAACGACCGCAAGGATACGGCGTGTTATGTGGCGTCGCTGCATCGGATCGATGGGGTGTTGCTGATGTCGGTGGGGCCCGATTCCCGGCAGGAATTGAGTGTGGCGATGCTGCCGGCGTTTTTGTTGTTTCGCGTGGAAATGAACAAAGAGACTATGGCGTTTCATACCATCGATGTGGAAAACTTCGACAAGCATTTGACCGGCAGTAAGATTGCGCCGGCGGTGACCGGCAGCAAGAAAAACGGGTTCGTGGTCAACTCGTCGACGGAAGAACTGACCGAATTTATTACCGCCAAGCTCAAAGAACCGAATTTCTTCTATGCCAAGCCGGTTTATCAGTTTCGGAAAATCAGTATGAAATAGGGCGGTTTCCGAGCGCAAAACGTCAGAAACCGGGATTGGTGCGGAATGAGCAGGGATGGTGAAAGCGGGGCGTCCGGCAAACGGGCCGATACAGAGTCGCGGCGGCAACGGAAAAAACAATTGCTGAAGTTGAGTCTGGCCGCGTTGACCGCCGTGGGCTTGTGTACCTGGGTGGCATATCGCTGGTTTTATCCTCCGTCGGAACAAACACATGATTTTGCCATCGACTCCGCCATGGCGTGGCTGGAAAATGCCGACCGGCAGAAATTTGAGGTTTGCCGGAAAGACGTCGTGGATGACAGCGGCTGGTTTGACTGGTTTGTCAAAGATCGTACCAGTTTGGGTAAGAAGCGTTTCCGTGAGTTGTATTCGCGCCAGGAAGTACCGGGCGCGGCGGCGGAACGGAAACGCTATGAAGTGAAGTTCGATGTGCGATTCCAAGCCAGCCCTGGAGACAATCTGGAACGGGTGCTGGTGGAAACGGATGGAGCCAAGGAGTTCAAGGTCTGCGGGGCGGACTATTGGTTTTCGCACGGTACCCGGTATTTGGGGCTGCCGCTGACCGAAAGCAAAAAGAAGCAGATGATGGCGGCGGCGGCGACCGTATTGGCGAAATTCGATGCCGGCGACGAGGCGTTTTTTCTCCGGGCTTATCGGGAAGAATGTCAGCGTCCGGACTATTTGAACGCCCACAAATATCACGGGGAAAAATGGTCGCAACGGTTGTTGACGGCACTGAAAAACGGCCGGGCGAAGCCTTGGCAGTATGTCAATTGCAACGGCGCGGTTCCGGCGGGTCGGACGGGTTTGGAACTCGGATTTGTTTATTATCGGCTGGCGGTTAATTCGGGTACCGGGCCGGTGAAAGATTACTGGCTGTTGCTGCTGATGCAGCGGGACGGTTATCGGGATGGCGATCGCGCCGAATGGCTTTTCAGTGAAGTTCGTTTTTGGGAAGCGCGTAAATCGAAAAAGTAATTGAGACGGCAAAAAGATGAAGAACTCAATGGAATTAAAGCAAAATTTCACGCTCGTGGAGCTCCTGGTCGTGATTTCCATTATTGCGGTGCTGGCCGGGCTGTTGTTACCGGCGTTGCAGTCGGCTCGGGAGAAAGCGCTGGTGGCGAGTTGCGGCAGCAATCTGAACTCGATTCAGAAAGCGTTTATGCTGTACTTGTCGGACTGGAACGACCAGGTGTTCTGGGGCGTCGAGCCGAACAATGCCAGCTACTATATCGACATGTACGACTACGGCGGCCGGCCGACCGGCAATCAGTACAGCGGCGCACAGGGCGACTTGTTCGAACATTATGTGCCGCGTCCACTGAACACCTACTCCGGACGGCTGGGCATCTTTCATTGTCCCCGCGATACGAGGTCCTATACGCATGGCGGGCGGACGTATTCGTCGAAATACGAACAGGTGGGCAATTCCTATGCGTTCAACTGGTATCTGCGGAATCGGAAAGTGACGACCTTGCGACGGACGTCGACTTTGCTGGGCTTTACCGAAGCGTTTGCGGGCGATTTCACGCCACCGCGCAAGAATATCATGGTTTGGCATCGGCAGGACCGCGCCAATACCGGTTTTATCGACGGACATCTGGAATTTACCGAAGTCCCCGACAGCGGCAACGTCAATGCGTTAACCGACTCGATGTGGTGGCATGTCGACGGCACCGAGCCGCCGTCGTCGGTCAACTGAACAGCGGGGAAGACAACGGCCGCTTTTGAAAAAGCGCCCCATTTCTGTTCCCCGCATCCCTCAACTTTGCCCCCGCAAAACTTTTATTTTAAAGAACTTTTACACCGTTCAGCAGCCCCTGAATAGCATCCAGTATGCGAAGGTATTTCCGTCAGAGCGATTTTGTCCTACTTCCTTAAAATCCAATGACCTGCTGAATTGAGAAAATGGAATATTCGCAGGGGCGAATTAAAACACCCGCACCATTCTCACAAGATTGCTGACACTGCCATTACATGAGATTGCCTAAGGGACCAAGATTAATATTCAGTTCTTGTCCGTCAAGACCGAAAACTTTTTTCATTTCATCCATTTTGGCTTCCAACTTCATAAAGGTTTCCCCCAATCTTTCAATTTCTTCATCCGACAACGAGCCGGCATCCATCCGCCGCATCCCTTGTTTTTCGAGCAATTGCCGAATTAACTCGAGTAGCGTCAAGACCAGTTTAGCCAGACCTTGCTCAACGTTTTTCGGGTTGACATCAATCTGCGGCGGAATGGTCTGCTGGATTTTCCCCAGTTCCGAGATAAACTCATCGGGATTATCGGAAGTGACGATTGCGTTCATAGTTAGATTCCTTCCGGGTTCAAGTTTATTTTATGGTTGTTGCCGACGTTGTGGCGGCCGGGAAGTCCTGACCACAAAATTATACGGCGGCCAAGGACCACTGACCTGATAAGACAGTTCAGGCAATTTAGTTTTCAACTGAATTGCCGCCTGACGAAAGTGTCCCTGATGGCAACCATCAACCAGATAGGCGGCATTCAACAGTAATTTTTCAGTCGGCAACAGGGTAAGTTTTTTTTCGATTGCCCAGGTGCCCAAATCATGATCGATTTGAGCAATAAATGTCTCCGCTTTTTCCTTGAGCGCCTGTTCTTGGCGATAGTTCGACAGTTTATGGATCATAAAGATTCTGGCCGTACCATTGATTTATAACCGCAGGCATTGCAAGAAGGTTGGATTTCCGGATATTCAGCCGGCATGCAATTCGTCCAGAAACTGCCATAGAAGTTAAAAAATGGTTTCTTATGGGGGATCTCGCCGGCAATGACCTGTCCCCATAGACAAGCAATTCGGGCGCCCGTTTCCTTTCCTGCCGGGCCGTCTCGCGGTACGGCGCACGGACGGTCCGGTTGAGACATGAGTTCATTGCGGAACCCGTCATAAACACAACAATCATCCCCATTCTTAATATTTAGACGAATTCCGACGGCTTCGCACCCCGATATTTGTCCGATTGGCTTTAAAATTGCATAAAGACAACTTTTCCAATCGGATAAATTATTCAGTTCGGCATAAATTTTGCACAGCCAGTATTCCCGTCCCTGCACGGTATTACATTGGTCAGCCGTCACATCCATACGTTTGTCTCCCCCCTGGACAATACCACTGTATGTTGAGTACAACTTTCACTATTGTAGCGTTGATGCAAATAAATGTCAATGGCCGATCTAAAACCGAAGGAGAACTCCGTCTCCCATTCGTCGGTTCCGGGCCGGACTGCTAAGATGTTTCATCCTTATTTACTTGAACGAGTCTCCGTCCGGGAACCTCAACGCAAGTCGAGGCGGAGACCTGGTGCTTTTACGCAAAATTCATGGGGTTCGTCGGGCCGCGTACCGATCACACGCCGCCATTGCGTTTATTCCGGCAACGCCCCCATCGGTAACGCAATCATGATTTCCGTTCCTTGCTCGGACGTTGAATTCAAGGTGATTTTGCCACCGTGATCTTCAACAAAACGTTTGGCGATCGCCAAGCCCAGACCGGTTCCTCCCTTTTTGCCGAAAGTGGCAAAAGGAATGAATATTTTGTCTTTTATTTCTTCCGGAATTCCCGGGCCATTGTCGCGTATGGCAAAAATAATTTCTCCGGCCTGGCGATGAATATCCAAGGTAATAATCGGATTCGGCGTTTGGGCCTGGCTTAATGCTTCTGCCGCATTGCGGATCAGATTGAGCAGCGTTCGGCTCATTTTACTGAAATCCCCCATGAATTCCGCATCGGGCGAATCGCAACGGATAACGACGGCTTCGGCGGGGATGGGCATATCCATGAGATTGTTGCGGACATATGCGATCAGGTTATCGACCCGAACGGGGATTTTTTCCAACGGTTTATTGCCGACGAAATCCAATAGATCGGCGGCCATCTTCATACCGTTCCCGGCACATTTTTCAATGCCGTCAAGCATTCTGCGAACCGTGGCAATTTCGTCGAGGTGCCGTTGCGCGGCCTGAGCCATACTGGTGATATTGCCCACGGAATTGCGCAAATCGTGAAACAGCATGGAAATGGCTTGGCCGATCGTTGACAGCTTTTCCTGCCGGACCAATTCGTCCTGAAGGTCGACGTTGCGGATTGCCATGGCGGCTTGTTCCAGAAACAGGCGGACCAGATACATGCGCTCGTTATTCAACGGTTTGCCGCCTTTTTCGAAGATGGCCAGAATGCCGTATTTTTCAATTTTGAAATAAGCCAGGTTGTCATCCTGATAGATCTCATTGCCAAGTTCGATCGGCAGATGTTGCAGATATTCCCGGGAAGCCTTTTCATCGCAGAGATTGCCGATGGCGAGCCGGGTTTCGTAACGGTGTTTTTCCCGAATGGCGATCAGCGCGGAATGAGTACCCAACATATACGCCACCTGAATAAGGATATTGTTAAGCAAGGAGTCCATTTCCCAGTGTTGAATGCGCAGTTGAGAAATCTTGAGAATGAGTTCCTCCAGATTCCGGGTTTTATTCCATTCATAAACGGATTTGGTGGCAATCTGCTCGATTTCCACCGTAAAAAACGGTTTGCAATGGTAACTGATGTTGGTCCCGACGGTAGTGACGATTTCCTCGATGCTGTGGTCGGAAAAGGCGGTGACGAAAATGATTTCCGCTTTGGCGTCGACTTGCCGGATGTGGCGGACGGTTTCCAGCCCGTCCCATTCCGGCATCCGCATATCGACGAAGATGGCGGCATAGGGACGTTGTTCCTGGACCGCTTTTTCTACCATCTGGAATCCTTTTTTGCCGTTGGCGGCTTCGTCCAGTTCGAAATCGAAGGTTGCCGAAGAACGTTTGCGGGACTCCGTCGGCAGCCGACCGGTTTTGCCAAAAAGTTCGGCGCCGGCCTCTTTGAGTTTGTCCGTAAACGCATTGGCGACGACGGACGGCTGTAGAATTTCCCGAAAATTCAAACGGACGTTTTCATCGTCGTCAATAATTAGAATTCTGGTGTTGAATGATTTATCCATGGGCTTCTCCTTGCGTTCGACGATATAGCGGCAGACGAATTTTTGCGGTTGCGCCGAGGTTGGGGCCCGGACTGGTCATACTGATCGTACCGCCGTGCGATTCGGCCACGGCACGGCATTCCGGCAGACCAATCCCCGATCCGTTTCCCTTGGTGGTAAAGCCGCGGTCAAAAAGTCTGGCGCCAATTTCCGGCGTGAATCCGGCGGCATTGTCCGTAATGGTAACCTCCGCTTCGTTTTCCGCCGGTATCGCGTTCAGGACAACCGCCAACGTCCGGGCGCGGGAATCATCCAGTCCGTTGAATGCCTCGTAACTGTTTTTTATGATGTTGATGAACAGCCGCATCAACCGGGTTCGATCACCGGAAACCAGCAACATGGCCGAGGAGGCGTCAAGGATCACTTTGATCTTGCGTTTTTCCAAGTTACAGGAAAGGATGGTCAAAGCATCGTCCAGCAGTTGGCGCAGGTTGATGATGGCAGAACCCGACTCGGTGCTATTCCGGGCATAATAATGGTGCAATTCGAGGATCGAACTGATATGTTTTACCGTTCGTGACAGCTTTTCCAGCGCCGCCGCCTCCTGCGCCTTGCGGTCCTGAAGCGCCGACAGCAGAACTCCGAGAAAATTCGTCAGCGCGGCCTGTTTGTTCGGTCCGATCGCACGGCTCAGGGGTTCGGCTTCATCGGCCAGAAAATCTTTCAGCTGATGCAGCGAAACGATTTCCTGCCATTCCTGCTGCTGCGGCGCATGGATGGCGAAAATGTCGATGCCCGCCAAGGCATTGCCGATATCATGCAACATGTCATTGGTCATCAACAGCCGGCCTCGCTGTTCGGCTTCGGCCGTTGCCGCCGCCTCCGCTTTCAGACGGTCGCTGATGTCTTTGACGCTCAGAATCACGCCATGCAAATTGCCGGCGGCATCGTAATAGGGAACCAGCGTCATGATGCAGGGAATCTTCCCCTCCGCGCCGGACATTTCCCCATCGAATTCCAGCCTCACTTGTTCCGCCAAAACTTTTTTGATGGTGCAATCCGTCTCGTCGAACCCGAAATCCGCGCATTGGCAATCCTCGGAACGAAGGAGTTCTTCACGTTTTTTTCCGGTCATCCGACACATCCGGTCATTGACGGCGATAACTTTCCGATTCGTATCGAAGACCACCATCCCGTCACCTGCGATGTTGAAAATTTGCCGCATTTCTTCTTCGGCTTTCTGGCGGATTTTTATTTCCGCCTCCAATTCCGTTGTCCGCGCGGTCACCAGTTCTTCCAGATGGTGACGGTAATGTTCCAGTTCTGTTTCCGCTTTCTTGCGGGCGGTAATATCGCGGATGATGGCCTGGGGAAATTTCTTGCCGTTCACTTCAATCATGGTCAAAGTCACTTCGGTGTCGAACGGAGTTCCGTCCAGTCGGAAATGCTTCCATTCAAACAACTGTGGTTTGCCGGTCAAGGCCGCCTGGATGATTTCTTCTGAGAACTCGTCGGAACGCCGTCCATTGGGTTGATATTCGGGGGAGAAGCGTTTGGGGCTTTGTCCGATAATATCTTCGCGGCGGCACCCGTAAATTTCCAACGTTCGATTGTTGCAGTCCAGGAAAGTATCCTGGTCCAACAGTACAATTGCATCGCCGGCATATTCGTAGTAGTTAATGAAACGGGCCGTCTGCAACCGCAACTGTTCCATTTTCCGGTCATAGCTTTGTATTCGCCGGAAAAATTGAAGATAGCCGATGAATAATGCTGCGGCAATTGCTCCGCACGACACGATGTCGATCAGTTCGAGCCGGAATTGATCATGCGCGTTGGCGTGAGGAAAGATTATCCGAGCAAGAATCGGAATCAGGCAAATAAAAAAAATGAATACCCCTGTTGCAACATTTCGAGATTTCACGCTCATGCCCCCCGGAAAACTCAAGACGATTGTTTTATCCCCCATCATCATGAAATGCCTAATTAAAATTATAAATGTTCCGACGCCGGATTACAAGATATCCAGTTGATTAAAATCAAAGTACTGTGAATCGGATCCTTCCTTTGACCGCAATCTCAAATTGTGGGTAGCGGGAAAGACCAAACTTTGACTCCGCAAAACTTTTATTTCATTTATCTATTTGCGTAGCAAATAGATAAATAACTTCAAAAAGTTTGAAAGTCAGACAATGGGGTCCGGGAAAACAACTTGAAAAATTTGTAAATTTCTCGGGGTTTCTCCCCGGAGACTCGTTTTGACTTTCGTCTCATTTTTTTTACCTTTATGAGGTTTGCCGCGATGTTTCAGGTTTTTCCTTGAAAAGATTACGTGCTGCATTATGATATAATTGTCGTTTGAGGAGATGTTACGATCTTTCGTATCATCTTAGCCACCAAGTTATTTAATCGTAACAAGTGGAGTCCGTTTCCTTGTTTGGTTTGCGCTCAATCGCGTAAAAGTACGACAATACGCAATAAGTAATATCCGCAACAGCCGGAGGCAACGAAATTATGGAATACAACCACGATAAAGTTGATGACGCAACCCTGGCTTTGCTTTTTCTGAACATGTGGGACGAGAAATTGGCGTCCAGAGCGTGGAAGACTTTCGACTGGGACACCATGGATCGGCTGTACGAAAAAGGCTTGATCTGCAATCCCAAAGGAAAAGCAAAGTCCGTAATCATGACCGAAGAAGGGCGAGCGCGGGCGAAGGAATTGTTCCACAAGATGTTTGATAAATGAGGGAAAGAGTTTTTCGGCGGTTATGAAAATCGAATTGGTATTAGGTCCATCCGGGAATCTGCGTATTGAACCGGCGGCGACAGACGATCTTGAAAGTTGGAAGGTCCCGGAGGAGACTGCAAAGATTCTGACGGAGCATTTTGCCGCGGGCAACGGGGTTGGCTTGCTCGCGTTGGTACACGAAGAATTGCCGGCGGGAATGTCTGCGTCGTTTCGTTACTTCCGCAAGCAGGCGCGGGAGTTTATCACTCGCCTTTGTCATGCCCCGGAACCGGAAGGACGTGATCTGACCGCGTTATTGAAAAGCATCCGTCCGGATGCCGCGACGTTCGGTTTCGAGGCGTTGGAAGCACCGCCGATGCGCGGCGCGGAATACCTCGACGCCGCTTGGCTTCTGACGTTGCATCAGGATATGGAACGGCAGGTAATGGCGGAATTCAAGACGTCGTCCGGGGCGTTCGGCGATTGGGTGCGCAAGCTCAATCCGGCCTGGAAAAGCGTCGGCAAAGTCAGTTTCCATCTGGCTGAAAACAAGCAGGATCAAACCGGCGATCACCCGTTCGCCTTTCTTGCCACTTTTATCCACCGTTTGTCGGAAAACGACGTCCCCAAGCATCTGCCGCTGGGGGCGGCGGTTAAGGCCTATGCCCATGACCGCAACGCTCTTATCGCGCTGTTGAACCCGGTTCAGGAGGCAAGCAAGCGCAGTAAACTGGTGGCGGAGATGCAGGAGAGCCGGGAAATTTTCCGTCCGCAGGCATGGACGTCGCGTCAGGCCTATGATTTTCTGCGCGATATTCCAGTCTTCGAGGAAAGCGGCGTAATCGTCCGCATTGCCAATATCTGGAAAACCGCTACGCCGTCGAAAGTCAAAGTCTCGGTTCTTGTCGATGTGAAAAAGGGACAAAAACTCGGCATCAACGCCATGCTGGACTTTTCTTTCAAAACCATTCTCAACGGCATCGAACTTACCCGCGAGGAACTGGAACAACTGCTCAACTCCGACGGCGGTCTGGTACGCATCAAGGGCGAATGGGTCGAGGCCGAACCGGACAAGATCCGGAACCTGTTGAGCCAGTGGGACGAGGCTGCCCGGACGGCGGAAGCCGGATTTTCTTTCGTCCAGGGGCTGCGGATGCTGGCCGGTGCGAATCTGCCGGGCGCGGACGGAATCCCGCACGGCGATCATGAAAATTGTTCCGTGGTCGCCTCCGGTCAGCTCAGGGAACTGCTGGCAGAACTGGAAAACCCCTCGCGCATCGCCCTGCCGGAATTGCCGAATGCGTTGAAAAATACCTTGCGTCCGTATCAGCTTGATGGGGTTCGCTGGCTCTGGCGTATGACCGAATTAGGTTTGGGCGGCTGTCTGGCCGACGACATGGGTCTGGGAAAAACTTTGCAGGTGTTGACCCTGCTGACGCTGCTAAAGCAGCGCGGCGATACGGCCGGCGTTCCGGCATTGCTGGTGGTTCCCGCCTCGCTGTTGCAGAATTGGCGGAACGAGTCGGCAAGGTTTACTCCGGAATTGCGCTTCGGCATTCTTCACCCGATGGCACTGGACGATGACGAGCTGCAAAAACTGACTGCGACGCCCGAACTTTTTCTGCGGCGATTCGACGCGGTGGTTACTACTTACGGTATGCTGTCGCGCCTGGAAAGTCTCCGGCAAATCACTTGGACGGCGATAATCGTCGACGAGGCCCAGGCGATCAAAAATCCGCAGTCGAAACAGAGCAAGGCGGTACGCGCCTTGCACAGTACCCGCCGGTTGGCGCTGACTGGAACGCCGGTGGAAAATCGGATCACCGACCTCTGGAGCATCTTCGACTTTATCAGTCCCGGTCTGTTGGGCAATCTGACCGGTTTCAAGGAGTTTGCCAAAAAGCTCAACACGGAAGAAGGGGGCGTCAATTACGCGCCGCTACGTCAACTCACTAAACCGTATATCATGCGGCGCCTGAAAACCGATAAGCGCATTATCTCCGATCTGCCCGACAAAACCGAAATGAAGGTCTATTGTCAGCTGGCCAAACCCCAGGCCGTACTCTATCAGCAGGCGGTCCGGGCGATGGCGAAGGACCTCACGGATGCCGACGACCTGCAGCGGCGCGGACTGGTTTTCAAATATCTGATGATGTTCAAGCAGATCTGCAACCATCCGGCGCAGTTTTCCGGCAGCGGCGAGTACGACGCGGCATCCGGCGGCAAGTTTCTCCGGTTGGCGGAAATCGCCGAGGAAATCAGTTCGCGGCAGGAAAAAATGTTGGTGTTTACTCAATTCAAAGAAATTACGGAACCGTTACACGAGCATCTGACCCGCAGTTTCGGGCGTCCGGGGCTTATTCTGCATGGCGGCACCTCGATCAAACAGCGCCAGCAACTGGTCGAACAATTTCAAAGCGAAGCCGGACCGCCGTTTTTTGTGCTGTCGCTGAAGGCTGCCGGAATCGGGCTCAATCTGACCGCAGCCAACCATGTGGTGCATTTTGACCGCTGGTGGAATCCGGCGGTCGAAAATCAGGCCACCGACCGGGCCTTCCGGATCGGCCAGCATCGCAATGTGCTGGTGCACAAATTCATCTGCAGGGGAACCGTGGAGGAAAAAATCGACGCGCTGATCGAGGACAAGAAAGACCTCGCCGATTCGCTGCTCAGCGAAGGCGCGGAAAAACTATTGACTGATATGAACAATGAAGAATTGCTGAAATTCGTCGAACTCGACGTCAAATCAATTTTATAAGGAGTAGTGAGAATGGCCCGCTGGAGCAGATACAACGATTATGATTTCGGCTTTCCGCCGTATGTCCCGGTTGCCCAACGCAGACTCGACGCCCAGAAAAAAATCAAGGCGCTGACCGCCAAAGGCCAGACGCTGTCGCCGGTGACCATCGAGGGCCGCACCATTGCCAAAACCTTCTGGGGCAAGGCATGGTGTGACAACATCGAGTCCTATCACGACTATGAGAACCGCCTGCCGCGCGGCCGCAGTTATGTCCGCAACGGTTCGGTGATCGATCTGAAAATCGCCAAAGGTAAAATCTCCGCGCTGGTCCAGGGCTCGGAACTCTACGAAATCAACATTACCATTCAGGAACTTGCGCCGAAGAAATGGGCCAAGATCAAACGTGACTGCGCCGGTAAAATCGGCTCGCTGATCGACCTCATTAAAGGTAAACTCAGTCCCGAAATCATCGAACTGCTCTGCCGGAAACCCGATGGCATGTTTCCCGCCCCCAAAGAGATCAAAATGCTTTGCAACTGTCCCGATTGGGCCGACCTCTGCAAACATTTGGCGGCGGTGCTTTACGGCGTCGGCGCCCGCCTCGACAAGCAGCCCGAGCTGTTCTTCCTGTTGCGCGGAGTCGACCAGACCGAACTGCTCTCCGCCGACCTCGCTGAAACCCTGGTCGACAGCGCCGCTCCGGCCGCCATTGCCGACAACGAACTGAACAATATCTTCGGCATCGAACTTGACTCTCTCGCCGGCGATAGCACTGTTCCTGCCGAGCCCCCAAAGAAGCCCGGACGTCAGAAGAAGACTCCCGTCCGGAAGTCGACTCCCGCTGCAACGTCCGTCGCTCCGGTCAAACGCGGTCCCGGGCGCCCGCGTAAAAGCCAAACTGCGCCGGTTGCGGCAGCGACAAAATCGCCGACGAAAACGGCGAAGCGGAAAGTCTCGAAGAGCAAAACATTCGGGAGAAAATCATAATTCCGATTGGCAAAATTTCCGTACGGGAAAAGCATGACTCCCCTCGAGGGGTGCGCCCGCTTCGCGTTGACGATGGTAACGGCCGAATTCACCGCGATCGGATGCATCATCCTGGCGGAAAATTTTGTTTCCGGAATATTATTTTCCGGTATCCGCGGTTCTGTATAAAAATATCGCGAGGTATGATATGATACTGGAACGGTTTCCGAATCAGGAGAAAACACAGAGCGTTTTTACGCACAGAGGATGGTATGGAAAATAAACTTTTCGACGTCAACGCGGAATGGCGATCTCAGGTTCCGGAGCCAATCGTGGAGGCCCGTCCGGAATATATAGCACTCTACTGGAAAGCCTGGGAGTTGGCGCATAACCATCTGAACGCGATTCCCGGCATGCCTCAGACGCCGTATATGGATGAAGGTTTCTGCGAGACGGATATCTGGATCTGGGATACCTGTTTCATGTCGCTGTTCTGCAAGTACGCGCAGAGCCGGTTCCCCGGAGTGGAAAGTCTGAACAACTTTTACCGGGTTTTGTACGATGGCGGCTCCTTGCCCACAATCATCCCGAAAAATCATCCGCCGGCCTGGACGGGAGCGGTCGACGGGCGGGAAGCGCCGATTTTTATCCATATCTTTGACAATCCGCCCCTGTTCGCCTGGGCGGAATGGCAGAACGCCTTGTTCAGCGGGAATCGGACACCCCTTCGCCGACTGCTGCTGGAACAGCAATATCTCCAGCAACATTTTGCTCGTCTGGATCGGCTGACGAAAGCGGAAAAGATCTCCGGTGTCCGATCTCCGACCTGCCTGGTTCGGCATCCGCTCGGTTACTTCTGGGAAGGCGGGCGTTCCGGAATGGACAACACGCCGCGCGGCCGGACCGGCGAGCAGGCGACATCCGACCGGCCCAACCATCCCAAGATGCTGTGGCTCGACGCCATTTCGCAGCAAGGTCTGGCGGCGGATTGTATTGCCCGTCTGGCCGAACTGATTGACGAACCGGCCCTGGCGGCGGAATGGCGGCAGCACTACCAACAACTGCGGGACTTGGTCAACCGCTATTACTGGGACGACCACGACCGCTGTTACTACGATATCCACGCC